>Ga0207131_1009_pt1 | contig 39008 bp, 30 predicted proteins | sample Alteio_BWMinHeat_13_FD_153557 | JGI IMG/M metagenome (GOLD analysis project Ga0207131, IMG submission 153557) | Enriched cells from forest soil in Barre Woods Harvard Forest LTER site, Petersham, Massachusetts, United States -... | ecosystem: Environmental > Terrestrial > Soil > Temperate forest >...
AGAGCTTTAGAGGCTGACGGAAATAGCTGACGGGATGCCTTGCTGCCAAATTTAGTTATAGGATCATAAAAAAATTTGGCCATATTTATTTAATATGGCCAAATTTTTTTATGATCCTATAACTAAATTTCGCACACAAATCATCCCATCAGATATTTCCTGTCAGCCTCTAAAGCTCTCTTCGCGTTTTCTTCGCTGGCTTCGCGAACTTCGCGGTTTTTAGACTTGTGGGTAACGATTAGGAGGTGTAAGAGGTCTTTGGCCCCTGAGAGGATAATTCAGATACGTTCAAGGGATAAACACCTCTTACACCGGGTAGGTCCGGTTATTCTTATTTTTCTACACGGACAAAATCGATGAATCCTTTCTCAACGTCTACATGTACTAACTTAACTCTGATTCTGTCGCCAACATCCACATGTTCGAATCCCCGTATCAGTTTGCCTTCAACAGGTGGCTCCAACACTCTCACCCATGTTCCTTTTTCGGATGCTCCTGTCACTAGTCCATCAAATTGCTGATTGATTTTAGGCGATAAAAGAACGCAAGCTGCCGATTTTTTCATCTTCCTTTCTACCTTCTCGGCATCATCTTCCTTTTGCGTACAATGCTGGGCCAAGTGTTCCAGTTCCGCATTGCTATAGGGTTCTTGAATATGAATAAAAATCGATTTAAGAATCCGCTGCGTAATTAAATCGGGATAACGCCGATTCGGCGCAGTCGAATGGGTATACTCTTTCACAGCCAAACCAAAATGGCCTATTGGTGGCTGTCCCGGATATTCAACAATATACTCGCCGTTACCTAACAACTTAATAATCGTCAATGAAAGATCTGGGAAATGATCAGGGTCGGTTTCAATCCTGTTTTGCAGAAACTTGTCTAGATCCTTTGCATCAGGCTCGGAAGGTAAATCGAAACCATACTGCTTTGCAATTTCTACGATGCGATCCCATCGTTTGGGCGTCCTTACCACGCGCCTAAATGAAGGTTTCAGACTCTTTTTCAAAAACAGGGCAATGGAACAATTGGCGACGATCATATAATCCTCAATTAAATCTCTTCCACGGTTACGTAGAAGCGGCTTTAGATCGACAATTTTCTCATTCTCCAACACCGCATAAGGCTCGATCGTCATCAATGTCAGCGCTCCTTCATTGTGACGTTTTTTGCGCAGTATCTGCGCAATCAGATCTTGCAGCCGTATTTGCTCTTGGATTTTCGGATTATTTTTGATCCGTTCAGGCATTGGACCTTTTTCATCTAACCAATCGGAAACACCATTATAGGCCAATTTAGCTTTATTATTGACCAAAGCGCGATAGATGCGGAAATCTGCCAATTCGCCTGTTTCCGCAATATCTGCTTCTACGGTGATGGAAATGCGATCTTCATTCTCATTCAATGAGGTCAAATTCGTAGATAATTTTTCAGGTAGCATTGGAAAAATTTTTGTCGGTGTATAAACGGAGGTTGTATTCGCTTGGGCGTAATGGTCTACTGCAGATCCTTTTTTCACGAGACTGTCCACGTCGGCAATCGCTATGTAGATTCTGTACCTATTATCAGGTAATTTTTCCGCATAGGTGAGTTGATCCAAATCCTTTGAATCGTGATTATCCAGCGAAAACCAGTCTAAATGGCGTAAATCTTTTATCTTAGTTAAATCAAAATCGGTGGGCAGGCGCATTTGATCGACTTCCCTAGCCACGCTGAGAGGATAATCGGGAAGCAGTCCATGTTCGAGCATGGTTTGTTTGGCAAGACTTTTTAGATCTATGGAAATATGTGCTTTTTTCATATGATGCAAATTTTGAGCTGTTATTAATTTATTCTTAAGCGTAACTCATAAACATAAGTACTCTCATGTTTCCAGGAAGCTATAAACATACTGATCCCTCCCAAAACTATATCGAACGTTTTCCCCATCCCCTAGATCCTCTTTTTCATCCAAAATCGGTTGCCATTATAGGAGCAAAAGATGATCCAGGTAGTGTGGGCCGTACCATCATGGTTAACCTGCTTTCCGGCTCTTTCCATGGAAGTATCTATCCGATAAATCCAAAGCGGAATCAAGTTCTGGGACTGAAGGCCTTTCCATCCCTTTCCGATGTACCTGACTCGATCGATTTGGCGATTATCGTGACGCCAGCTGTTACGGTTCCAAAGATTATCGCTGAATGCGTTGAAAAACAAGTCAAAAGTGCGATCATCATCTCGGCCGGTTTTAAAGAGTTGGGAGAACCAGGGCAAAAGCTGGAAGATGAAATCCTGGCGTATGCCAAACGGGGCAAGTTGCCAATTATTGGACCCAATTGCCTTGGCGTCATGAATCCCATTTACGGTTTAAATGCGACTTTTGCACGCGGTATGGCTTTGCCAGGTAACTTGGCTTTTATTAGTCAATCTGGGGCGATGTGCACTGCTGTATTGGATTGGAGTCTGCAGAAGAGCGTTGGCTTCAGTGCATTTGTTTCTATTGGGTCGATGGCCGATGTCAATTGGGGAACATTAATCGATTATCTGGGCAGCGATCCCAATACGCAGAGCTTACTGCTATACATGGAGACGGTGGGTGATGCACGCTCCTTCTTGACAGCCGCTCGCGAAGTGGCTTTGGAGAAGCCGATTATCATTATTAAAGCCGGTAAAAGCCAGGAAGCAGCCAAGGCAGCCGCTTCTCATACCGGATCGCTAGCCGGTAGCGATGATGTCTTTGATGCTGCATTGGAAAGAATCGGCGTCTTGCGCGTCGATAGCATCGGAGAACTTTTTAATATGGCTTCGGTTTTATCCAAACAACCCTGTCCTAGAGGTCCCCATTTAACAATCATCACGAATGCAGGTGGTCCAGGTGTTTTGGCTACCGATGCTGCCGTTTTTAATCAGGGTGCTTTGACTGAGTTATCTTCCGAAACAATTGAAAAGTTAGACCAGGTGCTTCCCTCAGCCTGGAGTCATAGCAATCCGGTCGATATCCTCGGCGATGCAGATCCGCAACGCTATGCTTCCGCCGTTAATATTTTGTTGGATGATCAATCAAGCGATGGGATTCTGATTGTCCTTTCTCCACAAGATATGACTGATCCGACAGCTACCGCTGTAAGCATTAAACAGCTGGCAAAGGAAAATTCGAAACCCCTTTTAGCCAGCTGGATGGGAGGGGCGAGCGTTCTTGAAGGGACTCATATTTTATCACAGGCTAAGATTCCTGTTTTTGAATATCCTGACGACGCTGCTAAAACTTTTGCTACGATGTGGAAATATAGCAAAAATCTTCAGACATTATATGAATTCCCTGCTGCAGATCAGACTGCGTTCAATGACGATGAACCCTTTATGCTGAATGAACAAAGGCGCAATGTGCATCAGTTAATCAATAACCTCCAAAATGAAGGGCGCACTTTGCTCACTGAATTCGAATCTAAGGAGGTTCTTGAAAAATACCACATTCCTGTTGTCAAAACTGTGATTGCCCGATCATCCGATGAGGCGGTAGCCATGGCAAATCAATTGCGTTTTCCCATTGTGCTGAAGCTTTTTTCTGAAACGATTACTCATAAGACCGATGTGGGAGGAGTAAAACTCAATTTGCTATCTAATGAAGATGTGAAAAAGGCTTATGAGGAGATTAAAAAATCTGTATCTGAAAAAGTTGGCGAAGAGCATTTTGGGGGCGTGACCGTCCAAAAAATGATCAAACACAATGGCTATGAATTAATTTTAGGAAGTTCGACCGATCCCCAATTTGGTCCGGTTCTCCTATTCGGGATGGGCGGCCAGCTTGTTGAAATCTTTAAAGACCGGGCTTTGGCAATTCCTCCTCTTAATAGTCATCTCGCACGCAATCTGATGGCAAAGACAAAAATCTATGAAGCACTACAGGGGGTGAGGGGACGCAAGGGTGTGGACATGGCCAAGCTCGAAGAAATTTTAGTCAATTTTTCCTTGTTGGTGGTGGAGAATCCGCGTATCAAAGAATGCGATATTAATCCGATTATGGCTTCTGAAGATGGCATTATCGCTTTAGATGCAAGAGTGGTTCTTTATGATTGGGAAATTCCGGATGAGGCGCTTCCCAAATTAGCTATCAGGCCTTACCCCCATCAGTATATATTGGAAACGATGTTGAAAAATGAAAGGTCAGTTACATTAAGACCTATCTTGCCTGAAGACAAGAAATTGATGGAACGATTTCATAAGGAATTATCTGAAAATAGCGTTCGGCAGCGTTATTTTGAATTTATGACCTTGGATGAGAGAGTCGCACATGAACGACTAGTGAGGTTTTGTTTTAACGATTACGATCGGGAATGGGGGATTGTCGCAGAAATTAAGGAAGACGGGCACAAGCAAATGATTGGCTTAGGTCGGTTGATGCGTGTTCCTGGCGTTTCAAGGGCACAATTTAAATTGATCATCATTGATGCCTTTCATCATTTGGGATTAGGGACCCAGCTGTTGAAGCATTTAATTAAGATCGCCAAAATGGAAAATATTGACATTGTGGATGGCTATATTCTGTCAGAGAACCATGGAATGCTCAAAATTTGTGAACAACTTGGCTTCACGATGAAGCGTGAAAATGATTCATCGATTATTCATGCAAAATTGGTATTAAAAAAAGATTGACTTTTCGAAATGACATTTGATATAAGCTTTCTCATCAATCCTTAAAGGAGTTCCCAATGAAAAAAATCAATCTTCAGCTATTTGTGGTCTTTTTCTTAGGCGCATGCGCAATTTCCCTAAACAGTGTACACGGTTCTCTACATAATAGCAGCAGTCATGATCATGCACACCGAATTGGATCCGGTTCAGTAATGGACGAGGATGATGAAGATGACGACGACGACGACGACGACGATGATGATGCATATTATGATATCATGAATAGGGATGAAGTCGATAATTCGAATATTTATGCGATTCCCTATGATGATAGTGAAGTCGAAGATGAAGAAGAGATCGATAGGCTGACAAAGGATTCAGGCAAAGAAGAGTTTCATTTGCCAAAACCCAAGTAGCGTGCCGCGCGGTAGTCAGGCCGTCCCGGCCTGAATAAAAAAAACAGATTGAGATAGTCTCACCTTAAACATAGCTGGTTTTCAAGCCGGGACGGACTGACTACATGCTGATTTTACATGAAACTTTTTTTAATGAAATTTTTCTCTTGACATATTAATATTTTGTATTTACAATCATATCTTTAATAAGATATTTATCAATTTGATATTAAAAAATTTGAGGTTTAAATATATGTTTGTACAATATTTTAGTATTGACATTAAAGACGGTTCATGGTGGTTAAGTGATTATCCTGTTTTTTACGATACATTCCGAGAACTGAAAGATGTTATAGAAAAAATTGAGTTCGTGGTTAGAAATTTTGATGAACTAAAATATAATCACACGGGTCGTAATAGTTATTCTGGTAAAACACGTTACCAGATATTAATGACATTGAAAGGGAGGTCGTTAGTATTTGGAGGAGCCTTTCGTGAAAAATTGGCAGAATGCGATCCTTTCACGCGTATGGTGCTTTGCGACAAATATAAAGAAACACTAGAGAAAGTAGATGGAATTTCTGCAATGCTTCTTCTGTACGAAAAAATAACGGCTACGATTGATTCCGCAGGTTTGCGAAAAGATTTCTTTGTAGGAAAAAACGAGGCTCTAAATTTAGCGGCTGAGTATGGAGAATTAGATGTTTGTGAATTTCTGGTGAAACGTGGGGCTGATGTCAATTCCAAACTAGATGGGTTCAGTGTGTTGGATACAGCTGCTATGAATGGACATGCTAGAATAGTAAAATTTCTTCTTGAGAACCAAGCGCAAATGCTATCGGACGGAGACGGAAACACACCATTAATGTGCGCAAGTACCGCTGATATAACCGCGATGTTATTAGATGATGAAAGAGGAGTAACGACGATTAATAATTTTGCGACTGTCGATAAACGTAAACCCATGAGTGCTTTACATTGTGCGGCTTTTAATGGAAACGTGGAACAAATTGAACTTTTATGCGCTCATGGGGCTGACATTCATGCTCGGGATCCAGCTGGCCGCACAGCTCTCTTTTGGGCGTCCAAGGGTAACCATGAGGACGCGGTAAGATTTTTTATTAAAAATAGAGTCAACGTTCTTCACGGAGATGTGCGAACAGGAGAGACGCCGTTAACAGTTACAGATTCGGCGAAGATACTGCGGCTATTATTAGACGCAGAAGCCACCAGTGAAGATATTGATCATCTGACACTTTCCTTGCGCGATGCTCTACACAACGCTGTTGTTTGTTTGGAGTATGAAAAAGTCAAAGTTTTAATTCAAAAGGGAGCTAATGCCCAGGAAAAAGATTGCAATGGCAAAACTGCATTAGATTTGGCAAATGAACAGCTGCTAGTGTTAGTCGACTACAATATTCAACTCCTCTTTGTGAAAAAGGGTATGGTGGTTCCGGACACAGTACCACTAGTTGAGATTCCGGAAATAAAAGAACTTCCGGCAATAAAAGAACTACATAAGATAATCAAGTTGCTGGAATCGCTTGATGTAGGAACACAAGAGACGCCGTTAATGGTTACACAATCGGCGAGGAAAACGCAGCAATTATTAGACGCAGAAGCCACCGGAGAAGATTTTGATCATCCGACACTTTCCTTAAGCTATGCTCTACACGACGCTATTATTTGTTGGAACTATGAAAAAGTCAAAGTTTTAATTCAAAATGGAGCTAATGCCCAGGAAAAAAATATCACTGGCAATACTGCATTAGAATCGGCAAGTAGAGCGCTGATACTTCTAAGGAACCATCATGTTCACCGCATCTTTGATGAATCAGGTCTGGTTCCGGACGAAAACACACTTGCTCAGATTCCGGATCTAAGTAATCTAGGGAAGATAATCGAGTTGCTGGAATCAACGCTTGGTGGGTGAGGATGTGAGAAATCAGGCTATACCCAAGAAAATTCAAAAGTTTGCCAAAAACCACGATAGAAGCAAAGTAATACATCGTATCAAAATCAACGATGGAAACGATATAACGATATAACGATAATTTTTTTTGACCCTTTTGCAATCTTTCAACCCCGAGGCTTTGGCTCAGCCCAAATGCTGCTCCCGGTGCGTAAGGTGAGTTTTAAATTCAGAATATTTCCTGTTACCTCAAAGTGAGGTAGTTGTTTGTCTTGTTCTATCATTATATCGTTTAATCGTTTCCATCGTTAATGTTGCTTTCAAATTCAAATTACACAAGAAAATTCAAGAGATTATTCTCATTTTACATGAATCTTTTTTGATGCAATTTTTTTCTTGACTTATTAATATTTTGTGTTTATAATCATGTTTTTATTAAGATACTTAACAATTTGATATTGATAAAAAATGAGGGTTTAAATATATGGCTATAGAATGTTTTAATATTAACATTAAAAACGGTTCATGGTGGTTTGATGATAGTCGTACTGATTACAATTCATTAGAAAAATTAAAAGATATTATAGAAAAAATTGATTTCGTGGTTAGAAATATAGATGAACTAAAATATAATCGCAATGTTGGTAGTAGTTATTCTGGTAAACCACTTTTCGAGTTATTAACGACAATGGGAGAGAAGTTGTTAGTATTTGGAGCAGCCTTACGTCAAAGAATATCAGAGTGCGATCTTTTGACGAGAGAGTTATTCCACGAAGAAACAGAAACACTAGAGAAAATAGAGGGAATTTCTGCGATGATTCTTCTGAACAGAAAAATACAAGCTATGATTATTTTAGAAGATTTGTCAAAAGATTTCTTTGTAGGAAAAAACGAGGCTCTAAATTTAGCGGCTGAGTATGGAATATTAAGTGTTTGTGAATTTCTGGTGGAACATGAGGCTGATGTCAATTCTAAACTAGATGGGATCAGTGTGTTGGAGACAGCTGCTAAGAATGGACATGCTAGAATAGTAAAATTACTTCTTGACCACCACGCGCAATTGCTCCCGGACGGAGGCGGAAGCACACCATTAATGTACGCAAGTACCGCTGAAATAACCCAGATATTATTAGATGCTGGAGGAGCAGAAACGATTAATAATTTTACGACTTTCAATCAAGATTTACCCATGAGTGCTTTACATAGGGCGGCTTTTAAGGGAAACCTGGAACAAATTAAACTTTTATGCAAGTATGGGGCTGACATTCTTGCTAAGGATCCAGTTGGCCGCACAGCTCTGGGTTGGGCGTTCCAGGGTGACCATGAGAACGCGATAGATTTATTGAAGAAAATGGAGCTACGGAGAGATATGCACAGTGGAGTGGCCTTAAGAGGCTGACAGAAAATATCTGATGGGATGATTTGTGTGCGAAATTTAGTTGTAGGACTATAAAAAAAATTTGCCATATTAAATAAATATGGCCAAATTTTTTTTATGGTCCTATAACTAAATTTGGCAGCAAAGCATCCCGTCAGCTATTTCCTGTCAGCCTCTTAGAGGCTAAATTAATCTATTTAACAATTTGATATTGATAATAAAAAAACTTTAAAGTTTAAATTTATGTCTATAGAACATTTTAATATTAATATTAAAAACGGTTCATGGTGGTTTGATGATAATCGTTCAGATTACAATTCATTAGAAAAATTGAAAGAAATTATAGAAAAAATTGATTTCGTGGTTAGAAATATAGATGAACTAAAATATCACCACAAGTTTGGTAATAGTTATTCTAGTAAACCACGTTGGATGTTATTAACAGGACTAGGAATGATTACATTATTAATTGCATCAGACGATTTTAGAGATAGAAGTAAGGATTATTTACAATATAATCCAAAGGTTGGTAATAGTTATTCTTGTAAACTACAATGGAAATTATTAAATTTGTTGAGAGATATGTCGTTAGTATTTGGATCAGCCTATCGTCAAAGAATGTCAGAATGCGATCTTTTGACGCGAGAGATACACCACGACCAAGATAAAGAAACACTAGAGAAAGTAGATGGAATTTCTGCAATGATTCTTCTGTACGGAAAAATAAGGACTTTGATTTCCAAAGATTTATCAGAAGATTTCTTTGTAGGAAAAAACGAGGTTCTAAATTTAGCGGCTATGTATGGAGAATTAGATGTTAGTGAATTTCTGGTGGAACATGGGGCCGATGTCAATTCTAAAGCAGGTGGGCTCAGTGTGTTGGAGACAGCTGCTTTGACAGGACATGCTAGAATAGTAAAATTTCTTCTTGAGAACCAAGCGCAAATGCACCCGAACAGCGAGGGAAGGACACCATTAATGCTCGCAAGTACCGCTGAAATAACCCAGATATTATTAAAAGCTGGAGGACGAGTAACGATTAATAATTTTACGACAATCGATAAAGGTGAACCAATGAGTGCTTTACATAGGGCGGCTTTTAAAGGAAACCTGGAACAAATTAAACTTTTATGCGTTTATGGGGCTAACATTCTTGCTCGGGATCCAGCTGGCCGCACAGCACTGTTTTGGGCGTCCAAGGGTAACCGTGAGGATGCGGTAAGATTGTTAATTGAAAATGGAGCCAACGTTCTTCACGGAGATACACGAACAGGAGAGACGCCATTAATAGTTACACAATCGGCGAAGATAACGCAGCAATTATTAGACGCAGTTGCCAAAGAAGATATTGATCATTCGACACTTTCCTTAAGCGCTGCTCTACACAGTGCTATTGATCGTCGCAACTATGAAAAAGTCAAAGTTTTAATTCAAAATGGAGCTAATATCCGCGAAAAAAATCGCAATGGCGAAACTGCATTAGATTCGGCAAGAAAACAGCTGTATGCTGATGTCAAATACCGTGTTCAACGCGGCATCAAGGTTCCGGACACAGATGAGAATTCGGACCTAAAAAAATTAGTTAAGATAAACACGTTGCTGAGATCGCATTGGTGAGTGAGGATGTGAGAAATCAGGCTATGTTCACTTATTCGCTGAGGATATCAGATTCCATTGTGATAATTTCTGGATTTTTAAATTTTTTTTAGATTTTTATTGTCGTTAACAAAACATTTATGTAAAATGGCTGGTGCTATGAAGCTCAATGTGTGAATTTTGATCCGATCTGGATTCGAATTGATATATAAAACACCCACTCATTAATTATAAAGGAGACGATATGTCATTTAGTATAGGTTTACCGTTAGTAACACTAGCATCAAATTTATATAATTATTATTTATCACATAAAAGTGACGCAAAAGATAATAGTGAAACAACAGAAATGCTGACAACAGAGCCCGAAGCAACGGTTATTTCCGAAATTTCGTCGAAAGTAGGAGCAGCTTCTGAAATTCCCACATCCTCTGAATCGCCAGTTGTTGGACTACCTCCGATTGACGAGCCTACGAATGAAGCCCTATTAGCAAACAGAATAATTGCCGAGAATGAAATTCGCAGAGCAATTGACAATTATGATACTGAAACAACAGAAATGCTGACAACAGAGGCCGAAGCAACGGCTATTCCCGAAAATTCGTCGGAAGTAGAAGCAGTTTCTGAAACTGAAATTCCCACATCCTTTGAATCGGCAGTTGTTGGACCACCTCCGATTGACGAGCTTACGAATGAAGCCAAATTAGCAAACAAATTAATGGCCGAGAAAGAAATTCGCGAAGCATTTGGCAAGTTATTTTGTGAAACTATTGGTGTATCGGAATTGCTGAAATTGCCCATGATTTCGACAGACTTGGGATGCCCTGAACGCGCTAAACGCATTTTTGCTGATAGAATTCCTCGCTTTGATGATCTTTCGATCTTAGAAGGGAGAGTGGCGGTACGAGGTGTTAGGTGGAAAGACGGAGTGCCTTGTGGTTTTGTTGCTCTACATCTCGATGTATATTCCTGCAGAACTGGAGAAAGAGTCATGGAAGTATTAGAATTTATTCAAGCAACAATTGATCATAGTTGTACGTTTGAAAACAAAGGGCGTAGTTTTTATACGAATGTTAGCAGCATTAATGAAAAAGGTAAACAGTTATCAGGCTTTTTAGGTCATCATGTACTACTGCTGAGGAATGTGGAACTTATCAGAGAACTATTGGAAGGAAAAGAGATAATGTCACCCACAAATGAAGGTTGTTTTAAGCTTAAACTGCATCATCCTTCGAGTGGATAAAATCAAGAGGAAATAGAGGACTAAAAAGTCTGTTACTTGTGACTAATTAAACTACTTTAATACTTTAACGACATAAGTCTGTTATCGATCAAAACGATTTTGAGCAGGCTTTAACTGAAGTTTATACTTAAGTAATAAATGGCAGGTAATTATCTTGATTGATGCATTGATAGCTGGATTCCGGATAAGTTTCAACCCAAAGCCTGGGGGGCTTTAGGATATTCTGCCCCCACTTGAATTCATATCCAAACAAGCTTCCTTCTCGTTCTTCGATCCAATCCAGTTCCTTTTGATCATAGGTTCTCCAGAAGAAATTTCGACTCCATAGATGCTGATATTGCTGCTTTTTTAGTCTTTCGACTACAAGATAATTTTCCCATAACTTTCCAATATCATTCCTTCGGTTTAAATAGTTGAAGTTGTTGATGAGGGCATTTCTAATGCCAACATCAACAAAGTAATAGCGTGAAGTTTTAGTGACTTCTTTTCGCAAATTTCGACTAAAGCCACGGATATTGATAAGTACAAACACTTGCTCCAAGAGATCCAAATATTTTTCAACAGCTCCCTTGGAAAGAGATAATTGCGTGGCCAATTCATTGTGGGAGACTTCCTGGCCAATTTGAAATCCGATAAGAATCAATAAGTCGATGAGTTTTTTTGATTTTCGTATGCCTTCTAATGATAGGATGTCTTTAAGAAGAATTGAAGAAGAGAGATCATGAAGATATTCTTGTCTGAGGAAATCAGATTCCATTGTGATAATTTCTGGATATGATCCATAAATTAGACGTCTTTCAAGATTGGCGTTAATTTGCGACTGATTTTCGATCTGGTTCAATTCCATTTGCGAGATGGGAAACATTCTGACAATATGTTGACGGCCTGTTAAGGGTTCTCCAACATGCTTGGTCAAATCAAAAGTAGAAGAGCCTGTTGCAATGACTTTAACATCTGGTATGTGGTCTACAATCAATTTTAGGTTCAATCCTATCGACGGGATATCCTGCGCTTCGTCTATGACGAGAAGTGTTTTTTTTCCTATGAATCCTTTTAACTTCTCAATAGAACAACTTGAGAGAATTTCCTTCACGAAGATATCTTCTCCTGTAACAAAAATGCAGTCAGGATAGGATTCCAAATATTTCTTGATAAGAGTGGTCTTCCCTACACGCCTTGGTCCATAGACAATGACCACTTTATTTGGGGATACAAGTTTTCTTAAATATTCTAATTGAAGTTGTGGAATATACGTATGCATATACCGTAAAATAACCAAATTTATATAAATTTGGCAATTAAAATAACCAAATTTATCCAATTTCTGGAATTGAAGAGACAGTATCGTTTTGAATATCCAAAAAAATTATCGTTATATCGTTATATCGTTTCCATCGTTGATTTTGATACGAGGTAACACTTTGTTTCTATCGTGGTTTTTGGCAAATTTTTGAATTTTCTTGGATATAAAAAATTTCTGAAGAAATTTTTCTATGTATAAATGAAAAAAAAGTCCGGATGCAAGAGCTACAATCGCCATGAGAATGAAGAGGATATGCGGGTTGCTTTGCTTAAGAAATGAATTTTGTATGATTTTTCCTGAAAATAGAATAACCGGAAGATGAACCAGATAAATCGAATAAGAAGCCGAACCCAATAGAATCAAAAATTTTGGTGGAGCTATCCTTGTCTCTTTTTCTTTTAATCCCAAACCGATAATTAGAAAAAAACTAAGTAATGCGTAAATCTTCCAATATTCAAAGTCGAGATCGGGATAAAGCCGTTCACCTTGAATGGTCAATAAGATGAGAATCGAGGTGATGCCTAAAATCCAGTAACCATAGCCAAATTCTTTTTCTTTTATAATCCATGCAGCGATCAACCCAAGCATAAATTCTAAATGCCTTGTGTTTAAAAGCCATGAATCTGGTTGTATAGGGAAAAAATAATTTATTCCAATTAAGAGCGCCCATATCGAAAAGAAACAGGTTCCAATTTTCTTTCCAAAAAAAAAGACAATGAAGGCCAGGTAAAAAAACAGTTCAAAAGACAATGTCCACGAAACAACTAAAACGGGTCTATGTTCACTTGTCATCAGAAAAAACGATTTCGAAATACTTTTCAAATCGAACTCCGCATGCTCACCAACTCTTCCTTGCGCGGCATAAGCCATCAAAACCAATCCAAGTACAACCCAATACGTTGGAAAAATACGTAAAAATCTTCTTCGTAAATAATATAATATATCTTCTCGCTTTCCTATGTTGGATGAATGGGCATACATAATGATAAATCCGCTCAACACAAAAAAGAAATCGACGCCATATTTACCGAAATAAAAATATTCATGGAAAACAGGTTGCAAAAGGATTTTGGCAAGCCATTCGTGGGTGTGGAATAGAAGAACAAAAAGAGCAGCAAGGCCACGCATGACTTCAAGGCTTAATAACTTACGACCCGGCATAAGATTACCCAAGTTATTTAGAAGGGCAGGAAAAATCGTAGCCAGATTCTTTGACCAATTCATCATAGGCATTGCGCAAATCGAATTGGGCTTGGTTGACCTGTTGTTGTGCCTGATGCTGCGATTTGATTGCATCTCGATATTCAAATGATGACATGAGTCCTAACTCATGTTTTTTCGTCGCCATTTGCATACTCTCATTGGCGAGGGCAGCTCCCTCCTCAGCAGCTCGATAGGCAAGTTTTAATTTTTCAATTTCATTTAACTTGTCAAATATCACTGCCTCGGTCTCTAATTCTTCTTGAAAATAATTTGCAGCAGCCTCACTTTGTCCAGCCTTCGCCTGTTTAAGCCTTGGCCGGATGGTAGGATCAAAAATTGTCCAGTCCAGACTGAATCCTGCTCCTACGTTGGGACGCTGCGTAAATCCATTATAGACATAATTGTGACCGGCGTTAATGAAAAAATTGACTGTTGGAAGTTTTTCAGAATTGGTCTGGTACACTTTATTTTGGGAGAGCAGAAATGAAAATTGCTGCTGTTTAAGTTGAGGCCTGTATTGAAATGCAGTCTCCTTCCATTTTTCGAATACACATTGGGGATTTGTCACTGGAGGAAAGGAAATCTCTGTGTCTGTCAAGACAACCTTTGAAATGGGGTCAAGTCCAAGAATCGTCAGAAGTGAAATCTGTGATGATTTTATATCGGTTTGAGTAGAATAGTAATCGATCCAGGCTCCATTCAAGTGGAGCTTAGCCTGATTTAATTCGTAGGGGATACCAGCTCCCACTTGCAAATGGCGCTCATGTCTCTTTACCTCATCTTCCCAAAGCTGAATAATCATTTTGTCGATGGCGAGGTGGGCTTGGTGCAGCAAAACAGTATGGTAGGCGTTTCTGACCTGATAAAGCAAATTGCAGATTTGTAAACGTGTATCCAAACGCAAGATTTCCCACTGTATCTGCGCCTCTTTATAATTATAAATGGCAACTCTGTCAAACAGGGGCTGGGTCAACTGTATGGCACTTTGGGCGCCATCACTACTATTATTTGTTCCCTCCAAATTGGCTGAGGCAGTCACCTTAGGGAGGAAATAGGCTCTGGATGCCTTATATCCTAGATATCCCTGCTGAAGCTTATGGAGGCTGGCATTCAGCTGGTAATTTCTTTCAATTGCCGCATCTTCTGCCTGTTTCAACGTTAAAAAAATTCCCTCTTCTCCTGATCCTTTGACAAAAGGGATGAGGGTTGCGATCAGGAATAGGAAAAAAATATTCATCTGCATCATCATAGCCTCTTAATATCTGAAGCAACTTTACCGTCGTGGATTGTAATGCAGCGTTGCGCTCGTTGAGCGATGCTTCTTTCATGTGTCACTATGATAATTGTTGTTTTCTTTTGCAGGTTAATCGAGTAAAAAAGATCGATGATCATTTTGGCATTCTCTGAATCCAAATTTCCTGTAGGCTCGTCAGCAAGCAATATCGGCGGATCCATAGCCAGGGCGCGTGCGATAGCCATACGTTGACGCTGGCCACCTGAAAGTTGATTTGGATAATGCGCTAAGCGGTTGCCTAAACCCACGATTTCAAGCAATTCACAGGCTTTTTTCTTCGCAGATTTTTCAGAGATGCCCCCATAAATTTGAGGAAGTACCGTGTTTTCCACCGCGGTAAGATCATTGAGCAAGTGAAAGTTTTGGAAAACGAAACCGATCTTTTGGTTGCGCACAAAAGCCAATTGTTTTAGGGAGATAGCCGAGACTTCTCGACCTTCCAAAAATAACTGGCCAGAAGAAGGGGTGTCAAGGCATCCAAGTAGATGCATCAGAGTTGTTTTTCCTGATCCCGATTGGCCCGTTAGAGCAACAAATTCTCCACGTTCTATTTCCAAATCGATACTTTCCAGGGCAATAAGGGTTTGTTCCCCATTCTTAAAGATCTTTGTCAACTTTTTTGTTTGGATGAGAGGCATAACTTCTTTTTTCTTTATGAGGATTGCAATGCCTCTATTGGATTAAGCTTCGATGCTTTATAAGCGGGATAAAAACCAAAAAAGAGACCGACGATCACGGTAGTACCAAATGCAATGACCAACGGCTTTTCTTTTAATGCCCAATCGAATTCGGAAAATGATCCTATCAGAAAAGCGCCCCCAAGTCCAATGAGTATTCCCACAACGCCGCCCGTAAAGCAAAGGAGTACTGATTCGATGAGGAATTGGGCCAAAATTTGCCCGGATGTCGCACCTATAGCCATTTTAATACCGATTTCCTTTCTTCGTTCGGTCATGGAAACCAACATGACATTCATGATTCCGATTCCTCCAACGATCAGGGAAACACTGGCGGCGATGAGAAGAAAGTAATTGAGCACTTGTGTTCCTTTATGCGCTGCCTCCATCATTGCCTGCAGATCCCATATGGAAAAATCGTCGGGGCTTCCATCGGAAATCTGGTGTCTAAATCGCAAAAGCTTGCGTGCTGTGGAAACCAATTGGGTCGAATTCTTTCCGTGTACAGGTTTGATAATGATATGCTGAAGGGAATTGTTGAGGCCTGGTTGGATCAATTTTTTCCACACTGATGTAAATGGGACGACGACATCGACATCGGGATTTTTATGTGCATTGATTCTTTTTGGGGCCTGAGTGAAAACGCCAACTACCAAAAAAGGGTATTTGTCAATTGTCACCGTTTTACCGATTGGATTTTCATGTTTGAATAGAATTTTCGCCGTTTCCGAACCTAATACAGCTACTGGAAGAGCAGCCTTGTCATGATGGCTTGTGAAGGGGACGCCTATTTTAATTTTACGGGGTTCTATAGCAAAGATGCTAGAGTTCAATCCCTTTATCTCGGCCAATACCTGATTGCCTTCGTATTTGACCACTTCATTTTCCTCAACGGAAGGGGTGATTGTATGAATATCTGAAAGGAGAGATTTAAGGGCGAGGTAATCTTCAAACTGCAAATTATAGTCTTCCTTGGTTGTTTTAACTTCTTTCCTTCCAACAAAATTTCCTGGAATAATATAAATCCAGTTTTCCCCCATCGCGAGGATTTCTTTCTTCAATCTTTCATTTGTACCCTCACCTAAAGCCATTGTCACGATCATGGATGCGATGCCGATGACAATACCGAGGAGAGCAAGGCCGGAACGGATGGGATGCCTTTTCAAGCTGACAAAAGACATCTTCATAAAAATATATAGAGAAGGCTTTTTCATGCTTTACTCTATAGCTTACGGAAATGTTTTTCGTAGAATTCGCGCATCTTGTCGTCTTCAAGGACATCAACAACAAGTTCTTCATCGCCCTGAAGACCTGATAATATTTCAAAGTATACATTATCTGTGATTCCAATTTCAACAGGGACCTCCCTAAAACAATCCTCGCAAGCCACCCAGAGGAATTGAATGTGACTTTCTGGATGCGCTTCCACCAATTCCTCTTTGTCATGATCTTCGATGGAGTCAATGGGCATCTGCATCAAATCCGAAATGGATTCCAGATGTTCTTTTTTAATTAAAAAGGATCGAGCTGTCACAGTAAGTGCAGAATCTTGTTTAGCGACATCAATTGTGGCATTAACGCTCATTCCGGGGCGTAAAAGTAGGCGAGGATTGTCAACCAAGACTTTTGCCAGGTAAACGCAGCCGCTGTCGCTTCTATCTTTACCTGCAAATCCGATAGTTTGGATTGTACTTTCAAATACGCGATTGGGATAGGTGTCCACTTTCAAACTGACTTTTTGGCCATTTTGGATTTGCCCTATATCTTTTTCGCAAATCTCCAATTCAGCTTCAATATGCCGTGTATCAGGGCCAAGAGTTAAAATAGTTCCTCCATCTACATCTGAAGAAACTTTTTCTCCTTTTAATGCGAGGACGTCGATGATAATTCCTGCAGAAGGAGCATAAATTTTGTTGTTCTCAAGCGAGATGAGCTGCTTATCTAAAGCTGCTTTCAAAGATTTGACTTCTGCCATCGATGTTTTGTAATTGCGCCGGGCTTCCTGAAAATCTGCATCGGAAATGTAGTGGTCGGCATACAGCAGTTCTTTTCGCCGATAATCCGCTTCATTGTATTCCAACTCTGCTAAGGCTTTCTCATAGTCAGCCTCGGCAACACGCACTTCTGTGTCGCCCGTACCAGGATCCACTTCAGCTAACAGCTGCCCCTCTCTTACATTATCGTTCTCTTTGACAAAGATCATTTTGATCTTTCCCGAAACCATGCTTCCGATGTCTACTTGATCTTTAATTTTTAAAGTTCCGGTTGCGGTGATGATTTGTTTGATCTCTCTTTGTTGGGGAATCTCCACTTCAAATAATTCTTCAGTAGGCGTTTCTACGGGAAGGAAAAAGAAATAATAAACAGGAATCCCGATCAGGGCAGAAATAAATGTAAGTGAGAAAAGAAATTTTATCAAGCGCCGCATAATTACACCAAAAAACAGATTTTATGAGTATTTCTCTTTTATTACAACTAAAGGAATTTTTTTTCTAATTAAGTTTGTAACCATGAGAGATGACAAGACGATCCCAATAGTTGCGCATTTCTCGATTTAAATATTTTCGAATTCTTCCAAAATCGGGACCTGCGAAAGGATATTCAGTATCGATGAAGGCAAAGGTACCTTCTGTCGTATAGGCAATATTATCGGGTCGGTAGCTTGATCCTTTGGCTTTGCGCAAGATTTCAAAAAGTTCATCTAGGTGTTCTCTCGTGATTTTGTGCTTCCATGCTTTAAGGTTTTTCGATTCGGAAACCAGTTTCATTCTTTCTACGACGAGGATTGCCAGGTGGCGAGTATGCTGCGCATCATTGGGGGGAGAGGGGTGGGGAGGGAGGCAATAAATCCATTTTGCTGGTACAACAAAATGGCGAAAATTGTTTTGTCGTATGATATCTCGAATTTTTTTTGCACCTTTGCATCGCTTTACAAGCCATTTCCAGCTTTGCATGTTTAACTTCTTCTGTAATTCGTCATCGAGATAGACTTTCACCAGGTATCGGGGAAATTTTTTGTGCTTTGCAACACAAACAAATGAACGAGGTCCTTTTGCAATGATTTGGAAGCCAGCTTTACGAAAAGACTTTTCATCCGTAGTCGCCCTTGTTTTGAGAAAAATCGAATCCATAATGCAATGTAAGCGATGTGTTGTGGGAAGCAAGTAGGGCCTCATGGCTTCTCTCGCTTTCGGTGAAATATAGGGGTTGGAATCTATATCATCGGCCTGTGGATTGAATTCCGCAGGCAAAGATGCATTGAGGGCTAGAAAAGGAATGGCAAGATGAATGCAGGCGTTCTTCAGTACTGCTTTCATCGAATGATTCGGGAAAAAGAAGATGTTTGATAAATCAAAGAGTACTTTCATTAATCAAAAGTCCTCTAAAAATTGAGTGTCGCCCTATCGCGTTGATAATGTCGTTCAATGCCGTTGGCAACCTCTTCAGGGTCGTCCGTTATCGTAAACATCTCCAAATCCTCTTTCGATATACACCCATGTCTTAACATGACCGATTTTATCCATTCAATCATTTCAACCCAATAATCTTTGCCCATTAGATAAATGGGGAAGGCCTTAATTTTTTTTGTTTGAATTAAGGTCAGAGCCTCAAAGAGTTCGTCCAATGTTCCAAAGCCTCCCGGAAGGAAAACATAGCCTTGCGCATACCGGATGAACATGACTTTGCGGATAAAAAAATAACGAAAACTTAGGCGGTATTTGGGATCAATAAATTTATTGGTTTCAGACTCGAAAGGAAGGTCAATGGCTAAGCCGCATGAGTGCCCTTTTACTTCCTGGGCTCCTCGATTGGCTGCCTCCATAATACCAGGACCTCCTCCGGTAATGATGGCAAAACCTTTCAAGGCAATATGCTTGGCTACTTCGATAGCCATTTGATAATAGGAGGAATCGGGCTGCAGTCGGGCTGAACCAAAGATTGAAACAGAGGGTCCTAAATCGGTCATCGTTTCAAATCCATCGACAAATTCAGAAATGATCCTGAAAACCCGCCAGGAATCATGGGCAAAAGGATTTTTATCTTCCTCCTGAGAACCTTCGTATTGGATCATGCTTCCTCGTCAGCTGGAGTATGAGTTTGTTTTTTAAAACTCGAAAAGATCCGTTGCATGCGTGTCATTTTCTGTTCTTTTATAGGTTTGCCATATGATACTTCATGGAGATTTTCTATTGCAATGAAAGCTCTTGGATCTTCCCGGATGATCAATCCTTTAAGGTCGGCAAGTTGCAACCTTTCGGCGATCACATACAGTATTTCCTGTTCTTCGCCCGAAAATCCACCTCTGCCGTACATGATTGTCAAACCCAGTCCCAGCTCGTGAATGACAGCGTCGGCAATGGCTTTAGACTTCGAAGAAATAATGAGGACCGATTTCGTTTCATCCAAACCGACGATGACTGAATCCATGATTTTGATAACCACAATGTAAGTAATCAAAGACATTAATGGGGGATGCCAATCTTTAAAGACAAATCCTGCGGCACCGAATACAAAGACGTTGCAAACCAGCACGACCTGTCCTACGGTGAATCCGGCTCTACGGTTTATGATGATGCCAAGGATTTCCGTGCCGTCAAGACAACCTCCTTCCCGAATGATCAATCCGAGACCAACCCCCAAAATTGCGCCTCCAATGACGACGACTTCTAAGCTTTCTCCGCGAAATTGTAACTGCGTAAAATGAGCCAGGAAGACGAGGGAGGCGGAAAAAAGCAGGTTGGCCAGAATCATGTGGACGACAAAGGATTTTCCGATAGAGCGATAAGCCAGAATCAGAAAGGGAAAGTTGAAGATCAGGATGAAGTAAGGAATGAGCTGTTTTCCGAAGACATTTCCAAAGATCATTGCAACCCCGACGATGCCACCATCGATTAGGCTGTTGGGAATGAAGAAAACTTCAAGGGCAAAGGCAGCTAAAAATGCACCGAGAGCCATCCAAAAAAAAGTTAAGATCTGCCTTAGCAGAGATCGTTTTGGCTGGGCGGATGCATACATTTTTTAGATCCAGGTGTAAAGAGGCGTCATCCCGAAAGGATGTACGCGGGAGACGGGGCTCGAACCCGCAACTTCCGGCGTGACAAGCCGGTGCTCTAACCAATTGAACTACTCCCGCTTAACTCGTTTAACATGCAACTATGGGCGCAACAGGACTCGAACCTATGACCACCTGTGTGTAAGACAGGAGCTCTACCAACTGAGCTATACGCCCTTGCAAAATAAGCTATCAATTTAATGATCAGTAGAATTTAATGCAAGTTGAATTGTGAGATTCAGTAGGAAAAGATGCGACTGCATTTCTACTTGTAAGATAATCAAAGATTTGTACAAAATCAAGCCTTTCTTTTGATCCATGCGGATTGAAGAGGCTGACAGGAAATCTCGATTATTCGATATAAATTATTGCAAAGCTTCACATCGATACAATTTTTGCTGCATGACGGTAATTCAAAAGTTGAACATCTCCCACCTTCATCTCTTCATCACCGCTGTAAATAAGATAGGGGTTAGCAGACCGGTCGGGAACTATCTTTGTGAAGCTTTTAATCCCGGAAATTAATGAAGAATTGAATGTCCGCGAAGATTTGATCTCGATTGGAATCAACTCATGCCCTCGTTGATAAATTAGATCAACTTCGCTTCTACCTGTTATTTGATAAAAATAGAGGCGGGGATCCAATCCCTGATTAAACCGAGCTTTCATTAACTCATTAACAACCAAATTTTCAAAAAGATGACCTCTCAACGGATCTCTGGCCATCTGCTCAATGGTTTCAATTCCCAACAGGTATGCAACCAGACCAACATCACAAAAATAAATTTTAGGAGATTTCACTGTTCTTTTCCCAAAGTTGTCAAAATAAGGGGGAAGCCGGTACACAATATAACAGGCTTCGAGAATCGAAAGCCAGTGTCCAATCGTTTTAGAACTCACACCTACCTCTCCTGCAAGACTATCCTTATTGAAAACCTGACCCACCCGCGATGCAGATAACATTATAAATTTTTGAAAGAGGTGAAGGTTATGAATCTGTAAAATCATTCGAACATCGCGCTCTAAATAAGTTTGCACATAGCTTGCATATGTTTTTGTTGGATTCAAGTGATCGGCATGCACTCGTGGGTAACACCCGTGGTATAGAGTCTCATCTACACTCATTTTGATGCCAGCCATCATTAACTCCTCAAGACTCAATGGCAGCAAATGCAAAATTGCTACTCGACCTGCTAGAGATTGAGAAATTGCTGCGTTCAGCTCGATTTGATGACTGCCTGTAAGGATAAATTCCCCTTTTCTGCCTGAGGTATCTACCCTAACCTGTATGAAGGAAAGTAATTCAGGAGCTTCCTGGATTTCATCCAGGATAGCCCCATCCGAGTATTGTTCTAAAAAGGAAATAGGATCGCTCTTCGCAAGGTTTCGGATATGAATCGACTCCAGGTTCACATAAGGCTTATTTGGAAATGTTTGTTTGACCAGGGTAGTTTTCCCTGATTGGCGAGGCCCCAAAATTGTAACCACAGGGGACTTCTCCGCCGCTTTCTTTAATTCTTTTTCCATTAATCTGTAAAACATGCCTACCCAAAATTTGTGAAAAACAGGATTTAAATTCCGGATTTACACATATATCACATTTGATCTCTGCTTTCAAGCTAATCGTTACCCACAAGTGAGAAAATTCGTTTGTAAATCATTGCACAGTTGTTAAAATAATAGAAAAAACAGATAGGAGATATCTAGAACGTGCAAACATTTGGACCACTAATACTCTTCATTTCTTGTCTATTTCTGTGCAGTTGCGGCCCGCGCAATCTCGATGATTACGCTGAAGAAGGGGAGGGGATAGTCCGTTCACTCATTCAGGACCTGAAAATAATCCATACACGTGAGCAACTTCTTGCTGCTGCTAGCGAATTGCAGAGGCAGTTTGAGAAGCTTGGCGCAGTCATGGTCGCTGCTGAGGACTTTGCTTCTGCGCATCCGGAAGCAGACAGAGGGATATCTCAGAGGTTTAATCACGATTTGAGTGATCAGCTGCGCGTGGAATTGAATCGCCTGTATCGTTTAGAGGGAGGACGCCAGATCATTGAAAAAAGCCAGGAAAAAGCTCTCTTTCAATTGGACGCTTGTAAACGAAAACAGGCAACTTCCCTAAAAAAGTAGAACAAAAAAAATGCTATTGTCTATGAGAACGCTTCTTCATTACAGATGATCCTGTTTTAAGACCTCGAGGCATTTGTAAATGAGCCTCCAATGCAATCCAGGCCCAATCCACAATAGCTTTTAACTGAGATTGAGAAGTCACCGCCAACCGACTTCGCATTTCCCTGATGCCAATGATGACCTCTTTAATGGTTTCTTCAAAATTCTCTGCATTGATTTTTCCTTGTTGAATCAGTTTATGCAGGTGATAGGTTGCCGCGAGAGTTCCCGAACGGCCTATTCCCGCAACACAATGCAGCACGCATGGCAAGGGATGTCCTTCTTCCAATATTTCGAAATAATCAATGACAGATAAGAGATAGCTTAATGCTTGCGCGTTGATATAGCCATCATTATCCCAACCATTAAAATGAAGACGATTGACAGCCGACCGTTTTTCTTTGTACAGAGTTTGATAAGTATAAAGAGTCATTGTCTGATTTAAATTTTTCTTACTAAGGCATACGACTTGGATTTCACCATTGCCTAAAGTTAGGCTCTCACCCTCTGCCTCAGGGGCATATTTTGCCAGATCGTATTCCAATTCATCGTTAATATCGGATAAATCAACAACGACTGATGCACCATGACAAAGTTTCCAGAAATGGGCAAAGTGTTTTTCCAATGGATATTCACTGAGAACAAAATCTGCATTCTCTCCAAAACGGTCAGAATCATTAAAACTAACATGATTAGCCGGTAAGAACACATCATCGCTAGAAACAAAATCTCCCATCGTTTGCACCAATGTGTTATTTGCGAGTTGGTTAGCTTTAAATCGCATACATCCTACATTAAATTGCAATTCTTTGAGGGGTCGTGTTGATTGCTTAATTGCTAAATATAAGTTTTCAATGTCTACTGGAGGTGTTGCTGTTGTTGCCGGCACATCTACATCAGGAAGCTTAAATGTAAGAAATCTAGAGAATTTGACCCCATAATCTTTTGTGATAAAATCTCGCGATTTCCCATCAGAATGAGAGGGAATGCGGGAGGATTGACTATCTCCACTGCTTATCTGAAAATCCTTATCCACCTTATCTCCTGTTGAAATTGTCTCTAATGCAACAGCATTGGCTCTATTAATTGTTTCGTTCCCACTAAAAATCCACGAGTAGACTCTCCCGCAACAACACAATCCCTTTTGTTTTAAATAGCCTAATCCTGTAGAAAAAAAATTGACAAATCGGTTTTCGGTAATCAAAGTTCTTGTGTATTTACAACAATTTCTAACGGTGACCATTTTACCTCCAAAAAAAGATTATGCAGATTTTCTCCCAAGCAATCGGAGAGGTTGCCCTGAATGAATATGTTCCTCGATCTCCTCCAATGAAATCCCTTTTGTTTCCGGAGTATAACGGATCGCAAAAAGGAGTCCCGCAATACAGGCAATTGAGTATACATAAAACGCATATGAAATTCCAACTTCCTCCAACAAAATTGGGAAAGTTGCTACCACGATGGTGTTAAAACCCCAATTGCTCGCTGCTGATAGACTCATCCCCGGTCCTCTGATGTTGATGGGAAAAACTTCGGATGCAAGAATGTAGGGGAGGGGCCCCAACCCAAACGCAAATGAGGAGATGAATAAGAAAATTGATATTGCAGAAATCCATTGATAAACAACACCATCCATCGACGAAGCAAAAGCAATTAGGCCTAGGGAAAAGGCAGCACCGGCAAATCCAATAATAAGGAGAGGACGCCTTCCAAGCTTTTCAATATATCGCATCGCCACCAAAGTCATCAAAATATTTATCGCACCTACGCCTACCGTTGCCAACAATGTGGTGGATTCAGAACCAATTTCCAGATTATGAAAGATGATGGGCGCATAATAGATGATTACATTGATCCCGCTCACCTGTTGAAAGAAAAAAAGGGCAACACCCAGAATGAGTGAGGGGAGAGCCTGCGGCGAAAATAACTCTTTCCAGACTCCTTCTTTTGGTCCCTTTTCCAGTGAGCTTTTTATTAAATTGAGCTCTTCCTCAACTTTTTCAGGATGAAATCTGGTCCCATAAAGATTCACCAAAACTGCATGTGCTTTGGCAATTTTGCCTTTCATGTAAAGCCAACGAGGACTTTCAGGGAGAAAAAAAATTCCAACAAATAAAATTGAACAGGGGATTAATCCCATGGCAAATACCCAGCGCCAAGGTAGCTTTTCTACAAGAAAAAAATTGATAATGTAGGCACACAATATACCCAAAGTAATTGCCAGTTGAAAATAGGTGACTAACTTTCCTCTCATTTCTGTAGGTGCAGTTTCTGCAAGATACATGGGAGTGACAACCACAGACATTCCTATGCTTAACCCAAGTACGAAACGCATAATGCACAAGATAGTAAAGGAATGGGTGGATAAAATGCCGATCGTAGCCAAAAAGAAAAAGGCGGATATAATATACAGTGCTCGAAGACGCCCCACATAATCCGCAAATCTTCCCGTAAAGCAGGCTGCAACCAGTGCTCCAAAGGGCAGCAATCCCATCATAAAGCCCGTCTCGTGATATGTAAGAGCAAATTCACTATTAATGCTCTTTAAGATCCCTGAGGTCACCCCTTCATCAAATCCAAATAAAAAACCGGTGATCGCCGGTATGATAGAAATAATAATAAACATCTCTCCCTCATGTTGTAATGTAGAGTTTAATACTAGGTCTATAAAATATAAGTTTATTTTAAAGCAAGAATTTGGTACGATATTTATAATTATATTTTTTTTATATCATTGTTTTTTGAAAAGGGAAGAAAAATTAAAATGAAAGAAGCATCTACATTTGAATCGTTTGGGTTTCATAAAGAGATCATGCAAGCGCTGCAAGAGGCAAATTTTGTCATACCGAGTTTAATACAACAGGAAGTGATCCCTCATATTATGGCGGGCAAGGATCTCATCGGGCAAGCTCAAACAGGAACCGGAAAGACCGCAGGCTTTGGTTTGCCTTCTCTTCATCTATTGAAACAAAATCCGGGCTCACAACTCCTTGTCATGACTCCCACGCGGGAATTGGCTAAACAGGTCAGCGATGAGTTGTATCGATTTAGTAAGCATTTGGGGATAAGAACCGCAGTCATTTGTGGTGGCAAGTCGTCAAAAGCGCAAATCGAGTCCTTGCAAAGAGGGATTCAAATACTTGTGGCTACGCCAGGAAGGCTACTCGATCTCCTTGGTTCGCAAAAGCTGACTAATTTTCAGCCATCGATTGTCGTCCTGGATGAAGCAGATGAAATGCTCGATATGGGTTTTCTAGAAGATATTACCCATATCTTCAAGTATCTTCCAGCAAAAAGACAGACGCTTTTGTTTTCCGCTACAATGCCATTGCCGATCAAAAAGCTTGCAGAGAAGATTCTGGTCAATCCTCTTTTGGTGAGTGTTAAACAAAAAGAACAAGTCAATCAGGACATCGAACAGTTCTATTATATGATCCGTGAAGATGAGCGTGATCATGCTGTGATTCGTCTAATAGACTATGAAAATCCAGAAAAGGCCATTATCTTCTGTCGAACAAAAAAAGATGTTGACAGATTGACTCAAACGTTAATGGATTCAGGATATGCTGCAAGGGGTTTGCACGGTGATATGGAAATGCCGCAGAGGGAAGAAGTCATCCGGAACTTTCGTTCAAATCATTTGCAGTTACTCGTTGCGACTGATGTAGCTGCCAGGGGATTGAGTGTCTCAAATGTGTCGCACGTCTATAACTATCACCTCCCATTTGATCCTACGAATTATGTTCACAGGATCGGCAGGACAGGTCGTGCCGGAAATAAGGGTGTTGCCAGCACACTTCTGACCTCGCGCGATTGGCGCGATTTCCAGCGCTTTGAAAAAGCTTTGGGAACAAAGATTATGCAGAAAGAATTACCCACACTGACTCAGGTCAAATGTTCGAAGAGGGATCATTTTGTCAGTCGCATTTTGGCGCAAGACGCTCATGAGGAATCTGAACAATTCATGCAGTTGATGAGGGATATCGATCCAAAGATCATTGCTTCAAAGCTGATCACCATGCTCATTGGTCGCCAAAGGATCATCGGACCCGACCAGATCGGGCTGGGCAAAAAATCTGCCTCAGATTCTAGAAGAGATTTTCCCGCTGCTGCCCCTGGAAATAAGAAAGGGCACACAGGGCACACCTCAAAACCACCTTTCAAAAAATTCAAATCTTCAAAGCGGTTTAGTCGGAATTCATCGAATCGAACTTCGTCGAATCGAAGAGCTCCCAGTTAAAAGTTCTTAAAGCCCTTCTTTCTTATCGTTAACTTGGATCTTTTACAAGAGTTTACTTTATGCCTTCAAGTATCGGTGCTTTGCCCGCGTATTTTTTTTCCTGTTTTTCACCTGCCCCTGCCGCTCCCTCTCCTTTTAGTGATGTGGTCAACCTCGTTAAATTAGAGCAAAAATTAGTCAGTGACAATAATCCCGATCACTGGTTTCTCTGGAAGAAGGAGATCAAATCCATCATCCAAAAAAACAAACATCATCATTCGGAACTGGATTCATTTATTAAAGCGATCATGGCTGCAGGGATAAAAGTAAATCCTCAAAAAACACTATCATTTTTGATGGAAATCATAGATTTGGACGCTTTGACCAATACGATTAAGATTAAAGATAAGAACTTTTCAAATATCCATTCATGGATAGAAGAGCACGTCTCTTCCTGTCCTCCTCCAAAGGACTCATCCTGGATAGCATCCTTCATGGAGGGGGTGAAAAGCTGGCGTCCGCTAGCGCTTTACTTTATCCCCAATTTAGTCAATACCTTTCTGGGCGCCTTTAATTTGCTCGATACCAATAAAAGATATGCTTCCCTGTGGGACAAGTATTTGTTACTGGATATTATATATAAATTTTTTTTTATCCCTTACTTTCTGATCAAAGGTCTGGAAAATTTTTACGGCATCACTACGAAAGTCTATTTAATAGCTGCAGCTATTCTGGCTTTTTCTGCAATCACTATCAGCTGTATAAAAAAATGGTTCAAGCCCAATACATTTATTTTTGCCGAAAATCTCGATATAGCCATGGAACAGGGAAAGATTAAACCAGCCGTTGGGCAATTCAAAGAGATTCAGCAACTCAAAGCAGCCTTGGAATTGGACTCCGGTTCGACTGTTTTACTGGTTGGTGAATCGGGCAGCGGAAAAACTACTTTGATTGAGAATTTGGTGCAGGAGAAGCATAGAGGGAAATTGTCTGAAAACCTTGAAAGGCTCACTCCCTATAAGATTAGCTGTGGATCGATGTTTGCTGTTGATTTTGGCTTTGCCCAGGTAGTCAATGAAATGAAAACACAAATTGCTCAAATGGAGGGCAAGAAGCTCCTCCTGTTTTTTGATGAATTCAATCAGATTGTCAAGAATGATGCTAATGCCTTTCGCTCTTTCAAAGAATTTTTAAAGGAAAATACCGGTGTAAATATCGTCCTGGCAATGACGAGAAATGAGTTGCAAAAACTGAATGAATCGGATAAAGATGACGATCAATCTTTTAAAAGAATGTTTACGAAAGTGATAGAAATTCCATCGGCTTCCAGACAACAGGTCCGGCTTGTTGCACAAAACCACATTGAACGGCTTGCAAGAGGCATTCTGGTAAGAAAAGAGGCCATTGATAAAATCGTGGACTATTCCTTAGACGAGAATTTTTTCCCAGGCATTGGCGCTCCCGCAAAGGCAAAAAAAATTTTGGAGGCCGCAATTGGAACTTGCTGGAGCGTTTTAAAGTCTCCCCATTTTGTCACTGAAGATCTCAACTCTGCTTATGAAAAATTGGAAATATTAAATTCTCAGGCTGCTTTTGCAGGCAAACCTGACACTCAATTAGAGAGTGAGATACGCAATCAAAAAACAGAGATAAAGACACTGGAAGAAACATCGTCAATATTGAACCGGCAGATTGATAAAATCCGAAAAATCATTGCCCATGAACAAATGATGGTTGCCGGGTACCGCCGCATCACGCATGACGTCTATAAAAAAATGGTAGGAAGGCTCAAGCAGTCCGATGAAAGAAAAGTGGATTTTGAAAAACTTTCGCGGCAAAGTCTCGATATTGTCAATGTCCATCAGGCAAACAAAAAACAGGCGACATCTCTTCCAGTTATTCAACCTAAAGATCAAATCTGCTATCTTTTGTATTACTTTTACGGTATCGATGCGATGAGAGAATTGATGCAGCGGGAAATCAACAAACTCGATAATAAGGTACCTGTTCAATGTGATGGCCAATTGATTGACAGGGTTTTTGAGGAATTGAAAAATGGTGAAAGCAAGTACTATAAAAAGCCTGTTAGTGTAATCAAGGGGAGTGATGGTGGTAAAAAGGGATCATAAAAGGGGAGTCTTTCTGGTCAATCTGGGGACTCCGAAATCACCACAGCCCAGAGATGTCTTACATTATCTCAATGAATTTTTAACTGATGCAAGAGTCATCGACAAACCGTGGTTGAAGCGGCAGCTGCTAGTCCGCGGTTTGATTGTCCCGTCGCGTTACAAGCAGTCTGCGGAACTATACCGACGCCTTTGGACGCTGAAGGGGTCGCCCCTTCTCATTCATGGAATTAATGTAAAAAATAGACTTCAGGATGCTTTAGGAAAAGATTATCTTGTAGTTATTGGCATGCGATATCAAGAACCTTCCATCGCTGAAGGACTTGAAATCCTGCGTCAGGCAAACCTGGATGAACTGATCATTCTTCCTCTATTTCCTCAATATGCTTCAGCGACAACCGGCTCCGTCATCCAAAAGGTAATGGAAAATATCCGGACGTGGACCAATTTCCCCAAGCTGACATTTATTAATCATTATTATGACCATCCGGGGCTAATCAACGCTTTTTGCACCAGAGCATCGCAGTATCCACTTGATTCTTATGATCATATTTTATTCAGTTTCCATGGGCTGCCTGAAAGGCAGATTCGAAATGCCGATTCCTGCGGAAGGTGTTTAACCCCTCGCTGTTGTGAGAACGTTGTTCAGGAGAACCGATTCTGCTACAAAGCCCAGTGCATGGCAACAGCCCGCGCAATTGCAACTCAGCTGCACCTTCAGGAAAAAGATTATACGATTTGCTTTCAATCTCGTCTGGGCAAGGAGCCATGGCTTCAGCCTTACCTGAGCGATGTTATACATAGTTGCGCAAAGAAGGGTTATGCACGGATGCTAGTATTTAGCCCTTCTTTTGTCAGTGATTGCCTAGAGACCACCTGCGAAATTTCTCATGAATACGATGAGGTCTTTAAAAAAGCTGGGGGTCATTCCCTGCAATTAGTCGAAGGCCTCAATGATCACCCTCTGTGGATTGATACCCTCAAAGACCTGGTAACTCACTCCAATTAACCCCGCACTTTTAATCGCACCCGCCTGAATACCTTCTTTACTTTAAAGAAGTTTTTACCTAAAATCGGTAAATCTAGTTTCCGCTGTAATATTCAAACCAATAAAATTATGGGGCTTATGTTTCGTTTAAACATTCTATTAACTGTCGTTTGCGTCGTAGGCAGCGTTGTTATTTCTTCAATATCCTTTTCCCAATTGAAGTCATCTCAAACACCCGATCCTACACTTGTTCCACGTCAAATACTATTCGGGAATCCCGAAAAAGCCTCGGCCTCCATATCCCCGGATGGGACCCGCTTGGCCTATTTAGCTCCGGATGCAAACAATGTATTAAATGTCTGGGTGCGCGATTTACAAAACAATAAACCCGCTCAACAGATCACCTCAGATGGCAAGAGAGGAGTGAGAACCTTCTTCTGGCAATTAAACAGCGATGATATCTTATACTTCCAGGATAAAGACGGGGATGAAAACGTCCACCTTTATCAAACACACATTTCTTCAAGAGATACCAGGGATCTTACTCCTATCGACGGCATTAAAGTGGGTTTCATCACGACGTCGCATCGCTTTCCTAATGAAATCCTTATCGGGTTAAATAAACGCGACCCTTCCCTGTTCGATGTCTACCGCTTAAACCTTTTGACCGGCAATCTGCAGCTAGATACTGAAAATCCTGGCAATGCCGTCGATTGGGTGGCCGACCACGATTTTCAAATTCGCTGCTATATTGCACTTACGGAAGATGGATCACAGCACATTTGGGTCAGAGATAATTCTAATGATCCTTGGCGCGACTGGTTAACGATTGCACCTACAGAAATTGGAGATATTGAAGGATTTTCAGCTGATAATAAGTCAATTTATCTCGTAACTAGTCTTGATTCCAATACAACCCGATTGTTAAAAGTTAATCTGGAGACAGGGGAACGGATATTGACTGCTGAAGACTCAAACTATGATCTGGACAGCATTTTTGTTCATCCGACTACACATGAACTTGAAGCAGTCGGAGTTCAACGAGAACGTTATGAATATATCATTTTTAATTCGCGGATGGCGGCCGATTTCGATTTCCTTTCGAATGCTTTAAAATCGTCCTTTTCAAGGGCAAGTCGTGATTTAGCAGATGAAAATTGGATCGTACGTACGGAATCAGATCAAAAACCGGCTCATTATTATCTGTTCCGAAGAGAAACAAAGTCGTTGGAGTTTTTATTTAGCACCCAACCAAAATTGGATAATTATCAGTTAAGTCCCATGCAGCCGATTCAATATAAGACTCGTGACGGTCTGACCTTGCACGGTTATTTAACTCTTCCTCAGGGAAAGGAATCCACCAATTTTCCAACGATTCTCTACGTTCATGGCGGACCCTGGGTACGCGATACTTGGGGATTCGATCCTGTCGTGCAATGGTTTGCTAACAGGGGATATGCTGTTCTGCAAATTAATTACCGAGGCTCTACGGGTTATGGGAAGGCACATCTCAATGCAGGCAATCGCGAATGGGGCAATAAAATGCACGATGATTTGCTGGACGGGAAAGAATGGCTAATAAAAAAAGGGATATCGGATCGAGACAAAGTTGCCATTTTTGGGGGAAGCTATGGAGGATATGCCGCATTGGTTGCCCTTACATTCACACCTGAGGAGTTTTGTTGTGCAGTTGACATTGTCGGTATTTCAAACATCATCACTCTACTGCAAACAGTGCCTCCTTATTGGAAGCCACTAAAAGTCAAAATGGATTTACGAGTGGGAAATTTAGAAAAGGATGAGGAATTTTTAAAATCCAGATCACCTTTATTTAAGGTTGATCAGATTAAGCGCCCCTTGTTAATTGGGCATGGAGCAAATGATCCGCGCGTTAAACAAGCAGAGAGCGATCAGATTGTGGAGGCAATGCGCAAAAAAAATCTTTACGTCGAATATCTTTTGTTTGAAGATGAGGGGCATGGTTTTGTAAGGCCTGGCAATCGTTTGAAGTTCTACGCAGCTGCAGAGGCCTTTTTATCCAAATATTTAGGTGGTAAGCTCGAGCCCGCTTCAACAGAAGAAAATTGGGAATCCCACAAAAGGTAGAAGATAGTCGCTGGAAGAAACTGTTGTATTTATAGAACAATTCCTTAGCTCAATAACATTTCATAATCGAAATTTAATACTTTTGCTAACCTTATGGCAATTTTCTTGCCAACAGTTCGTTTACCATTTTCAATATTAGAAATCTCATTTTGGGTCACACCGCTTTTTTCTGCCAATTTTTTTTGAGAAAAACCTTCACGGTATCTCATACCGCGCAAAACCAATCCTGCTTTTTTATGCTTTTCGATACGCTCCTTCGCCAAAATTTCATATCGAACACTCTCATCATCTTCTTCAGACTGCTTCTCCAAAAATTCTTCCACTTCTTTACGGCGTGAAGAGGGTATAAAATATGATACTTTTTTCGAATTAGGAAGCCTGAGAATTACACAAAGAGATTCATCTTCAAAATCAGTACGGTGCTGCTTCGTGTGTGCCGACATAAAATACCTCTATTAATTTTTCCTTTATTGCAGTATAAGACAAAGTTTTGTCATATGACAATCTAAATCGTTACATAGCATAGTCATTGCGCTCTGCATACGGCGCTAAATATTATTTGTGATTTAACCCTTTAAGAGATATTAAAAAGATATGTAACTATTCATATAATACGAGAGTAATTACAAAGATCTCTTAACACCGGGTTATATGCCTGCTTTACGCATACCCTGTGCAACCTACAGGCTGCAATTTAATCACTATTTTACGTTCAAAAACGCTCTTGAATTGATTCCCTATTTTCATGAATTGGGAATTTCAGATCTATATGCATCTCCAATTATGACGGCAATTCCGGGTAGCATGCATGGTTATGATGTCGTGGATCCATGCAAACTAAATCCTGAAATCGGAACCGAAGAGGATCTGAAGGCTCTTTCTCAGGCATTAATGGAGCATGACATGGGACTTATCGTCGATATTGTTCCCAACCACCTCAGTATTGCAACTTTAGCAAATGCCTGGTGGCAAGATGTTTTGGAGAATGGACCTGCGTCTCTTTACGCAGATTTTTTCGATATTAATTGGAATCCTCTCAAGGCTTCGCTCAAAGATAAAGTCCTATTACCTATACTTGCTCGGCAGTTTGGAAAAGTCATTGACGAGCAATGCTTAAAACTCAGCTATGATGCCGGGGCTTTTTTCATTGAATATCAATCTAAACGGTTTCCGGTCAATCCCTCGACATGGCCTCTAATATTGGAACTTACCGCAGAAGATCTTTCGCAGAAATTAAATGGTGATGATGAACATTTTCTCGAATTGCAAAGTATATTGACAGCGCTTCATCATTTACCAAATATTACAAAGGCAATAGATATTGATAAGTGTGTGGAAAGGTCTCGGGAAAAGGAAATCATCAAGAAAAGACTAAATGCCCTTACCCATCAATGTCCCTTAATCAACGATGCTATTCTACAAACCGTTTCAAGATTCAATGGCCATTTGGACAATCCCTCAAGTTTTGATCATTTGGAAAAATTATTAAATGCCCAATCTTACCGCTTATGCTATTGGAGAGTCACTAACGACGAAATCAATTATCGTAGATTTTTCGATGTTAACGATTTGATTTCATTGCATATGGAAAAACCGGAAATATTTCATGTGATGCATGCACAGACCCTCTCATTCCTTCACAATGGCTGGATAACCGGATTACGAGTCGATCATATAGACGGCCTTTTTGACCCTGAGCAATATTTGCATCGGTTACAGGCTGCTTGCGCAATGACTTCAAATCAAAACGAAAATCAAACAGTAAGTGGCAAGGATTTTTACATTCTTGTAGAAAAAATTCTCGTTGGTAAAGAAAAGCTCCGGTCAGAGTGGCCTGTGTATGGAACGACGGGCTATGATTTTTTATGTATGCTTAATGGATTATTCATCGAACTCAGTCAATACACAAAAATCAAAGAAATTTACGAACAGTTTATTCATCGTTATACTGAAATGCCCGAGATTATTTACGGCAGCAAGAAATTGATTTTATTTGCATCGATGTCGAGCGAGCTGCACAATTTGACTAGTAAACTGGAAAAAATCAGCGAGCAGCATCGCTGGTCGAAAGATTTTACTTTGGATGAATTGCGCAATGCCTTAAGAGAAGTGATCGCCTGCTTTTCAGTCTACCGCACTTATATTCGCCTTGATATCCCTATGGAGGTCGATCGACAGATTATTCTACTTGCCATCAAATGGGCAAAAAAATTGAACCCTTTGACTAGCCCCTCTCTCTTTGAATTCATTGATGATCTCCTGTTATTAAATCATCCTCCCGGAATTACTGATGAATCCATTTTACTGCGTCGCGAATTTGTCATGCGATTCCAGCAGCTAACAGCTCCAGTCATGGCTAAAGGTGAAGAAGATACTGCTTTTTATCGTTATTATCCTCTTTGTTCTCAGATTGACGTGGGAATGGACCCAAATAATTTTGGGACCGAATTAAAGGATTTCCACAAATATAATCTTGAATGCCTGCATACTTTTCCTCATACCCTACTGGCCACTTCTACCCATGATTCCAAGCGAAGTGAAGATGTTCGATGCCGCATCCACGCCCTATCCGAAAACCCAGAAGGGTGGAATCAAGCACTAACGGGGTGGAATCATCTCAATCGCCACTATAAAATTTTGCTCGACAATCGAGAAGTCCCCGACCGTAATGAGGAGTATTTGCTATACCAGACACTAATAGGAACTTGGCCTGTAATTCCGATGGATGAATTATCCCAAAATGATTACCTACAACGGATAAAGAATTATATGGTTAAGGCCCTGAGAGAGGCAAAGTTGCACACAAGCTGGATGAATCCGAATTCGGTTTACGAAAACGGGGTTTTAGATTTTATCGGTAACATTCTTGATTTTAAAAATAATAATCAGTTTTTAAATGCTTTTGAAGCCTTTGTTCCCATCCTCATTAAGGCTGGGATGCTTAATTCACTGTCTCAAACATTATTAAAGATGACTTCTCCGGGTGTTCCTGACTTTTATCAAGGAAACGAATTATGGCAATTTCATCTTGTAGATCCTGACAACCGTTATCCAGTCGATTTTCAATATCGGTGCCGGCTATTAAATGAAATTAAGCAGAGAGAAGAACAAGATCCTGGAACATTGGTTATGGAACTGTTAGAGAACATAACAGATGGTCTGTTAAAGATGTATTTGATATATAAGATTTTGAATTTCCGGAAGCAGAATTCTTCCTTATTTCGAGAAGGGGATTATCAACCTGTAGAGGTCATAGGAAAAACGGCAAATCATGTGATTGCTTTCTGTCGGCAGCTAGGAGAAAAAAAAATCATTATTGCAGCAGGACGATTCTATACGGAATTAATGGAGGATGTTGAATCCTTACCAATCGGCGGCATATGGGAAGAGACTTTTTTAAGGATGCCATCTGGTTTTGAAGGGGAGTATAGGGATGTGCTGACGGGATTAGCATTGCGGATTGGTCAAGGCAGGGAATTGTCATTGATAGAGGGTTTTAAAAAATTGCCCTTTTTCCTGTTTGCGAATTCATAACTCACCTAATCAAAAAACATGTTTTAAAAAAAACACAAGGGTGTATGATGGAAATAGGAGAAGGTTAATGGAAAAAATTGATATTTTATTATGGATAATCGGAGGAGGATTTGCGCTAATGCTTGTCATGTGGAATAACATCCATCATTCAATTTCATGGTCAGAAATTAGGATGACAAAAATAATTGACGAGCAAGGAAGAAAAATCGATGAGATCAATACAAAAATTTCTGAAATTGACAAAAGATTATATGGAATCGAAACTGTTCTTCATATGAAAGACTGCTGCATGCTTAAGCAGGATCAAAATTTGAAGAAGGTTGAATAAGAAAAAAAACCTTAGCATTTCACTCTGGCCGGGGTAGGCTGGTTACTTTGCGCTTAAGAATGGTAAAACCATGGTTGTTAGTGAATCTTCTGAACAACTCCCATTCTGGATGACGCTCAAGAAAGTCAGCAACAGCCAGCCATAAGCCTCGCTTTCCATTGTTATATGAAGCCGGATATTCAGAGTAATCTCCATGGTATTCGGTATCATCAACGCTTTCCCATGGTGGACTGGTATCATGCATGCATATGTATTTTCTCACCCTCTTTGAAAAGTTTTCAAGCTCGTAGGTGAGATGGCAATAGGTATGCAATGAATCGATAAAAAGCAAATCAACAGGCTCTAGATCGATGGTCATGTCGTTTACAAGCCAAAACTTAAAATCGATTCCAAGTTTGTCGCAGAGACGCTTGGCTAAGGCAAGCGAATCGGGTTGAGGGGAGTTTAAATCGATTCCGATATATGAACGGTTGGGTTGGTCGCTGTCGGCCAACCCTTGTAAAATGCCCCAAGTGGAGACCATGGATCTCACGCCGATTTCAACAGCAGAGGAACATTCTGAAGTAAGCTTGCGAAGCACCGGAATATGTTCATTGATGTCGGAAGGGCGGTTAGAATGCTCTTTGTATTTTTGTTTTAGCTCATAATTAGGCTTATTAGCGATTGCAGCATAAGGTAAAAACGTGGATATTGCAATCAATCCAAATATCGTTAAGCTATTTGTGATTTTATTCCAGATATTCATGATTTCATTGCGTCCTGTTAATTAATCGAAGCGATTGACTCTGCGGTGGCAATAAGGCTCACTTCCTGTTTTAGCATAATAATTCTGATGGTATTCTTCAGCATCATAAAAGACTGTTGCCGGAACAACCTGGGTAGCAATTTTGAGACCCTTTTCTTCCAGCAAATGGATCGCTTCTAAGGCAATATTTCTCTGTTCTTCCGAAAAATAAAATATTGCGGAGCGATATTGACTTCCAATATCTGGACCCTGACGATTTTTTTGTGTCGGATCATGGATTTCAAAAAAAAATTTAATTAGTTCTTCGTACGATATCGCTTCTGGATCAAATACAACTTCCAAGGCTTCAGCATGCCCCGTCTGACCTGTGCATATCTCCTTGTAAGAAGGTTTCACAACGTTACCGCCAATATAGCCTACTGAAGTCCGCACGACTCCTGGAAGTTCTTTCACGAGATATTCGATGCCCCAAAAACAGCCTCCGGCAAAAATGGCCCGCTGATACCCTTCTTTGGTACTCAGTGGTACAAAATTTAGAGAAATGGAGTTGACGCAATGTCGCATATTTTTTTTTGTGTAGCCCTCACCTGGAAAAACATGTCCTAAATGCCCTCCGCAATTTTTGCATGTAATCTCGATTCTTTCTCCGTCTGCATCATTCTTACGTTCTACTGCACCAGTGATCTCATCATCAAAACTGGGCCAGCCGCAATGGGAGGGAAATTTGTCTGTAGATAGGTAAAGAGGCGCATCGCATTTTCTACAAACGTACACGCCTGCTTCGTATTCCTGGTCATATTGACCAGTCCCAGGCCGTTCCGTCCCTTTCTTATTGATGACAAAATCTTCGTTAGTTGAAAGAGTATGTCGTCTTTCCATACTAACCTGGATTTTGAGGCTGCTCTCTATACTGTGAGGGCGATCCTCGAAGCTTACCTTCCTGGCTGTATTGTGGATTGTTAGGATCATTCATTTGGGGGGCAAAGCTGGAGCCATTATTGTTCTGCTGATTGGCATCGTAGCCTTCTCGGATCATTTTCCGGTCTCTCTCACTCATATTCTTATTGGATTGGTGCATTTGGTCCATTCGATTTTGAGACTGTCTCAAAAAATCTTCTTCATCACTCATGTCCTGAAGTTTTGAGCTGTTATAAGGACTTACTTTTGCACTGGGAATATTGACATTGTCGTTATTTAAATATTTTTTATTATTTTGGGGGGATTTATTTACATCTGTTGCACTGTTGTCAGAAGAGTGCAAATTGGTCATATCATCATAATAGTTCCATGGAGTAGGGTGGGCGGCCTGTTCCTTTTCGCGCTCTTCTTCAATTTTAACGCATTTTGCACAATAGCCGTATGCCTGGCCTGCGAATCCAATTGCAATAGCACTCACACTCACCACAATGCACAGTTTGTCAATATTCCGTTGCATATATCCTCCTTCAAAAAAATGGGTTTTGTCTGGATTATACAAACAAACAAATTATTTAAATCAAATTTTTTTTTATTCTTATCCTGACCGTAACTTCTCAATAACTCATGGTAGGATAGTTGCCTGATTGGGGTCTGGCTTGTGATTTGTTTCGTGTTGCTTTGAAGCTTCTGTGCTGTAAAATTTGAACCTATCGTTAAATGGCCTGAAGGGCCTTCACATTTTAGCCGAGGGCAACGCCCTCGGTAAACAATGCGAAGAAATAATGCCCTGAAAGGGCATAACAAAATTATGTGCGAGCAGTCACTCCTACAAAAATCGTATTCTCTTGTTATGCCCTTTCAGGGCATGATTTTTTGATTTTGCCTACCGAGGCGCGCGTGCCCTCGGCTAAAGGGTGATGGCCCTTCGGGCCGTCTGGCGACAGGTTCAAAAATTGCCAAACTCGGGGGTCGGTTGAGCCTTGCGCAATGGATTTTTCATGGAATTATAGAGACACAATTTGACCACCTGAATCTAAATTGAGTGTCTTGTTTACACCGATCTGATTTTTGTTGTTAAATTGTGTGTTTTATGTTAGAATTCTTTAAAAGTATAAACTTTGCGAAAAATTAACAATACATTAATAATTACAAGGCTTTATGAATCAAAATCATTTGAATACTTCTAGTGTTTTTTTGGCCGATTTCTCCC
>Ga0207131_1010_pt1 | contig 38772 bp, 38 predicted proteins | sample Alteio_BWMinHeat_13_FD_153557 | JGI IMG/M metagenome (GOLD analysis project Ga0207131, IMG submission 153557) | Enriched cells from forest soil in Barre Woods Harvard Forest LTER site, Petersham, Massachusetts, United States -... | ecosystem: Environmental > Terrestrial > Soil > Temperate forest >...
TCGGGCGAATTGGTGCGCTGGGATTCGGCGCCGAGGCGCTGCAAGGCGCGCTCGACGGAAGGGACGTTCCCCGCGCCATAGTCGAGGATGGTGATTTTCACAAGAGTCCCTTGGTGCTGGGCAAGACCTGGCGCAAGCGCTTGTCGCGGGCGACGGCGAAGCGGAGGGCGCGCGCAAAGGCTTTGAAAAGGGCTTCGACCTGATGATGGGAGGAACGTCCATACAAAACGCGGAGATGCACGTTGGCGCGGGCGGCTTGCGCGAAACCCTGGAAAAAATCCTCGAGGAGTTCGACGTGGAAATCGCCGACGCGCTTTGCCGCGATTTTGGCGTTCACGACGCAGTACGGGCGGCCGCCAAGATCGACGGCGGCGGCGGCAAGAGTTTCGTCCATGGGCATGAGGAAATATCCGGCGCGCAGGATGCCGCGTTTTGTACCGACGGCTTTTTGCACCGCTTCGCCGAGGGTGATTCCCACGTCCTCGACGGTGTGATGCTGATCCACGTCGAGATCGCCGCGGGCGGTTAGCTGTAGATCGAAAGCTCCGTGGCGCGCGACGAGTTCGAGCATGTGATCGAAGAAGCGGATGCCCGTGGTGATGCGGGCTTTTCCACGGCCATCCAGATTGAGCTTGAGGCGGATGTCGGTTTCGCTGGTTTTTCGATGTATGGCGGCAATGCGCGGCATTTCGAGTTTTTTTGCGCGGGAGTTCAGGCCCGCGGCTTCCACTCCTTTCGAATGAGCTTGAGCACGCGCTGCATTTCGGAGGACGTTCCGATGGTGATGCGAACGAAACCGGGGCCGATGTCCTTACTTTTGTCGCGGAGGAGAATGCCACGTTTCTCCAGTTTCTGAAACAATGGCGGTCCGCTTGGCCCGAAATTCGCGAGGAGAAAATTTCCAGCGCTCGGATAAGACTTCACATTCAATTTGTGCAGTTCGGCGGCGAACCAAGCGCGTGTGCGTTTGATATCGCGGACGTAGCGCTGCATCGTGGAACGGTCGTTTATGGCGGCTTCGGCGGCGACCAGTGCGGCGAGATTGACGGGAAAGGGAGGCATGGCGCGCCGGACGAGCGAAAGCGAGGCTTTGCAGGCGATGACGGCCCCGAGGCGCAGTGCTGCGAGTGCGGCCACTTTGGAAAAAGTCCTGGCCACGAAGAGTTGAGGGTATTTGTGGATCCATGAGGTGACGGAGAAACCGGAGAATTCGGCGTAGGCTTCGTCGAGGACGACAGCGGTGTGGGTGGCGGCGTTCAAGATCTTTCGAATCGATTGCGGCGGAAGAAGTGTTCCGGTGGGATTATTGGGATTGGCGATGAAGAGAACGCGAGGTTTTCTGGGGAGAGCAGCGAGCACGTCATCAAGAGGGAACTCCATTTGTCTGCCGTAGCGAAGAACGGAAATGCGCGCGCCGTAGATTTCCGCGTAATAGCGGTACATGGGAAAGGTAGGCTCGCAAATCAGGATGCTGCTGTCTGCTTCGACGAAGGTATCGAAGAAAACACGGAGGGCATCATCGCCGCCGTTGGTGAGCAAAAGCTCTTCGGGACGCACACGAAAATAGCGTGCCAGCCGCTGCGTGGGCGCCTGATATTCAGGGTACATGGCAATCTGCTTGACGGTTAGCTGCGCGAGCGCGCGCCGCACGGCGGGCGAACAGCCCGAGGTGTTCTCGTTGAAATCAAGGCGCAGTTTGTTCGAACGCCCTTCCGCCGGGGCCTCATACGTGCGGCGATTCAAGATGGCTTGTCGCACGGGCAAGTAGACTTTCATCGGCAAACCTCCACGGCTTTGGCAAGCGCCAGCAGTCTACGGGGATCGATATCAGCCGTGAGTTTAAGAATAGGCATCAGAGCACGATCTTGTTCAAGGGATATTCGACAATCCCCTGGGCTTTGGCGGCCTTGAGTTTCGGAAGAATCTGGCGGACGACAGCTTCTTCGACGATGGTGTTGATGGCCACCCATTCGGGATCGCTCAGCGCGGAGATCGTGGGCTTTTTGAGCGCGGGGAGAACGCTGAGAACGGCGGGCAGATCGTCGCGATGCACGTTGAGAAGCAGGCCGACCTTGCTGGCGGCGGCGATGGCGCCCTGGAGCATAAGGATGAGGTTCTCCGCTTTCTCGCGCTTCCAGGAATCGGCGGCCGCGGCGCGGTTCATGATAAAGACGGTGGCGGATTCGAGAACGGTATCGACAATACGCAGACGGTTGGCGCGCAGCGAGGAACCCGTCTCCGTGACTTCGACGATGGCATCGGCGAGTTGCGGGACTTTGACTTCCGTGGCGCCCCAGGAGAATTCCACGCGGGCGATAACGCCCTGGCGGGAAAAATAGTCTTGGGTGATGCGGACGACTTCGGTGGCGATGACCTTGCCTTCCAAGTCGCGCGCTTCACGGATCGTGGAATCTTCGGGCACGGCGAGCACCCAGCGTACGCGCGCCAGACGCTGCTTGGCGTAAACGAGCTCGGACAGTTCGTCGACCGCGGCGCCGGATTCGACGACCCAATCATGGCCGGTGATTCCGGCATCGAGAGCGCCGGATTGGACGTAGCGGGCCATCTCCTGCGCGCGCACGAGCAGGCATTCGATCTCCACGTCATCGATGGAAGGCACGTAGCTGCGCGAGCCGAGAGTGATCTTCCAGCCCGCGCGCGCGAAAAGCTCGAGGGTGGCTTCCTGCAGGCTGCCTTTGGGAAGGCCCAGCTTCAGGCGGCTCATCGGAGCTTCTCCGGTGCGTAGACTTTATCCGGGGCAAAAGTGCGCTCGGCGAGCACGCTGGCACTGCCATCCCTTTCCAACGAGCGAAAGAAACAGCTGCGGTAGCCTTCGTGGCAGACACCTGGGCCCACCGGCTCGACGCGCACGAGGAGACAATCTGCATCGCAATCGACGCGCAGCTCGCGGACTCTCAAAACGTGGCCGCTGGATTCGCCCTTTTTCCAGAGCTTGTTTCGGGAGCGGCTGAAGAAGACGGCTTCGCCGGTGCGCTGCGTTTCGGCGAGGGCTTGAGCGCTCATAAAACCGAGCATCAAGACTTCGCCGGTGCGTTCGTCCTGGATGATGGCGGGAACCAGCCCGTCGCTTTTCTGGAAATCGATTTCCACGTTTCGGCCTCCCGAAAATGAGCAATCGGAAAATAAAAATCCCGCTGGGGCTTGTAGCGCCAGCGGGCTGAAGAGTGCTTTGCCTAGTGAGTTGCTATGCACACCTCGGCGCGCGCGGCGGATGGCCGTGATGATGATGGCGATGGACGCGAACTGTGAATGTACTCTTCATTGCCAATTCTTAAGATAAAGGAGGATTCGCCCGGTGTCAACGAAAGGGGCTCAGGAACCGCAATTCACGGAGATTTGCAGGTGGAGGGCCACACCAAACATTTCGTTGAAACTTCAAGGCGCTGCGCTGAATCTGATATTGCACGGGATACACAAGAGCGGGTGCAGGCACAGGGAGAGGATATGGAAGAGAAGATCCGTAAAGATAATGTGGAGTGGAAGAAACAGCTAAGTGCGAATCAATACTACGTAACCAGGCAGAAGGGCACGGAGCCGCCGTTCACTGGAGAATACGAGGATACGGAAACCGCCGGGACGTACAAGTGCGTTTGCTGCGGGCAGCCCCTATTTCGATCAGATACGAAGTACCACTCGGGCTCGGGCTGGCCCAGTTTCTACGCCCCCGCGAATGAAGCAGCAGTGGAGGCGGAGACGGACACCAGTCACGGAATGCGGCGGACAGAGGTGAAATGCAGCCGGTGCGATGCGCACTTGGGCCACGTTTTTGATGATGGTCCGCAACCGACCGGAATGCGGTATTGCATCAACTCAGCTGCGCTGGACCTGGAAGAGGACTAAAAAAAGCGTCCCGGTGAAAACCGGGACGCTCTCTCCTGCTGTTTGTTCTCAAGGAAAAACGAAGGGGTTTTAGGCGGCCGGACAGGAACACGCCACCAGTGTAGCTACGGGGTCGCTCTCACGCTCCCAGGCGCCGAGCAGCAGCACTTTCGTGCCGGTCGGATACTTGAACACATAGTAGGTGTCCGAATGGCCTTCGATTTCATAAAATCCGGGCCGGCGCGGGTCTGGCCGCGAAGGCGCGCCCGAAGTAAGAAGCAGACGGAGTTCTGCAATCTGTTCCTGCGAATGATTGCGCAGATCTTCCACAAGGGGCGGTTTTTTTGTGACTGTGAGCATCATTGGAGTTCTCCGCCACATTCAGCTTATCTTCTCCTCAGCTATATAGACGAAAAAAGCTGGAAAATGTTTCATGGCCGGCAACAAGTTTTTCCGACAAATTGGACTGCCGGGGGCCTGAGCGGCACTACGCGTATTGCAGACTCTGATTGGATGCCCCGCCAGGAATCTTCGTTATTTCCATCCGCGCCGGGGTTGCCGGGAAGGGGCAGGGCCAGCGCTGGAGAAAAGCATCGGCATTCCTCTCCGCCCAGCGGCCTCCTGTTACCTGTTCGAACTAGATACCTTTATGTCTGTAATAAACCGCGTGCTACTATCTTCCCCGGTACTTGTGCGGCACTCGAGGCCCTGAGATAGTGCTGTGCTAATCCTCAAAAGACAGGGATGGCCAACGTGACCAAGAACGGGACGAAAAGAAACTCCAGAAGAGGGAAGACTTCCTTCAGTAAAGACCGCCGGCGCAAACACCATCATTTTCTGGTTAGCGTGTATTATGCGGACGGCGAGAAGTTCGGCCGCGTGTATACCGACAAGGACAAAGCCACGCGGTTCGCGGAGCGGCAACGCCGCTCGCCGGTGGTGAAGTCCGCGCGCATCACACAGGTCTCCTAACCGTTCGAGGTTTTGTGTGTTTGGCTTTTCGGCGGCGAAGACAAGGCAAGCTTGTCGCTGCCCCGTGGGCATGCTATAAAAAGAGAGTCATTGAGCGGCCTTAGTATAGTGGTAGTACGGAACCTTGCCAAGGTTCAGGTGTCGGTTCGATTCCGATAGGCCGCTCCATTAAATCGAGCACTTACAGAACTCTACTTCCTCAGCATGGGAACACAAAGAACAGAACTTGTTCCCACCGCGGGCCGAATCATCTCAACCACCTTCAGGCGCGCTGCACGCTTCGCGGGCGGTTTTGCGTGCACGTTAATCGGCTGTCCGCGTGGCGCATGAGTTCCTGAGTGCTCCTAACGTCCTCACCGCTGCCCTTCAGTAACGTTGCAAGCGCTCTACGGAAAGAATATCCAGGCCGCCGTGCCTGTTTCGCGACGGGAGTTGGATTGTTCGGGAAAAGGGCCAAATTGCAATCGGGCATGCGACTTGTGCGCGATGGCGCGGCCTGGATTATTTAGATTTTTGCCCGCTTGACTCTAGGGCGTTCAACGCAAACATGTGCTGCGAATTCTTTATCACGCAGCCGCTTGTAGCTCTCCATCATCTCGTTGAGCGACTTGCCGGCGGGTGGCCCCGAAGGATTGAACACCCATGCGCATTCGGAGCAACCGCAGCCCTGAAAACGCGGCTCTTCAACCCACGTCAGCGTGCGGCGCGTAGCCACCGTGGCATGCCTCGCTAGGTGTGAGTAGTTTGCAGTCTCGGCCATTAGTTGTCCTTGCCATTCGGGTTGCTTTTGGGCTGCGTCGAATGGACCAGCGGTGAAAACGATAGTTGCATTTTCCGCATCGATACGGTCGAATCCTTAGGAACGCCAGCAGGGACTCAACAATTCCTCTCGTTTTTGATCTGCGGATCTGCTCACTCTGACAGTCTGGACACCAAATCGACACCGCAGTCCTCTTCAAGAAGGGAAGGAAAGACAACCCAGCCGGTAGCCTCGATCTCTGGATGGAACTCATCCCCCCTTGCTCGCTTTCCGCCTAGACAATCACGCTACGAAGCGTGCCTGTCCATCCGGTATTCTCCCCAAAAGTCCATCGGGTGAAGCCTCCAAAACTGAAAAAAACTTATCTTGTTCGGGAGGGCGGCATTTTTCTTTCTCCGGTCATCCACAATGTCCTGTCCAGAGCAGACCGGCTTCGGACGGCTCCAGCCACGTGCCCGGAACCCAGACATAACCGTCTGGGCTCGGGCCAGGCTGAGGGGCCAGCTCTAATTCAGGTAATTCCTGTAGACCTTTTTGCAGGATTCACCCGCTTCCATAGGGCTGGAATTTCTTCTAACAATGCGGCGCACGCCGGGATCCTGCGTTCAGGGGCTGAAAGAAATGCCTGGGAATGACATTTGGTCCTTTATGCGTGAACTTCCCGAATTAAGAGTGCCCGCACATTGGTAATAGACATGAGCGAAGAAGAGTGGCGCCAATTCTGCCGAATAAGAGTCTTAAAGGGAACACGAGAGGGCTTTCTTCGGAGGAACGCACTTGGAGAGGTAAGCTAATGCGAATCGATCGATCCATGGGATTGATTACCCTTGTCACTTTGCTTTCTGCGGCAGTCCTGGTGCTGTTGCTTCATCGCATGCCTTCCGTCTTTGCCCAGACTGGCACACCTCCCAGCAGTTCGATCAGTAGCAGCTCAGGACAGGTCTCGTGGGATTTTGCTGCTGTCGGCGGCGGCACGGTGACTAACGTCGGCATACAGGACATCTGTCCGCCCGGCATGTGCGACGATCACGACTTGACCGTGGTGCTCCCCGCGCCAGCGGCAACTTTTTATCAGTCGATGACAGCGAAGCTGACGATCAAGTACACCTGGACCAGCACAGTGCCTACCGACCTGGACATCTTTGCCATCAGCCCCAGCGGCGCCGACCATGGCCCGGGGTCGCCCGACAACACGTCGACAGGGCCAGGTGAGGAGGATCTGACGGTCACCGATCCCATTGGCGGAGTCTGGCACATCCGCTCGGTAGCTTCAATGGCGCCGGTGCCTACAACGGCTCACGCCTTGGTAACACTGACGATCGCACCGCGACCCACGACACCCCCACCACCTCCGCCGACGCCAGGCGCGCCCGCCTTCGTGAACTATCCTGCTCCCCCAGACTGTTCGGGAACGCAGCAGCCCCCGAGTTGCATCCAGCCCTCGCTAGGGTCATCCACTGCCGGGGAGCATGGTGCGGGTGAGCCGTCGATCGGCGTCGACTGGAATACAGGCAAGACTTTCATCGAAGCTGGGAACCACACGCTGCGAGTGACCTTCAATGATTCCGTCAAGCCTGCCACGGCGTTCTGGGAGGACGTTCGCTCTCCCTTCGCGCGCGCGAGTCTGGACCCCATACTTTTCACGGACGATGGTCATTTCGGCGGCACGAACCGAACGTTCTCGTCCCAACTCAATGGTGTCACCAGCGAGCTATCTTTCACAGACAACGACGGTGACCTGTGGTTTCCCACGCAGGGTTCCGGCCAGCCCGCAGGTGTTGATCATCAGAGCGTCGGCGGCGGCCCCTTTGCATCTCCGGCGCCAGCAACACAGACTACGTATCCTCACGCGATCTACTACTGCTCGCAGGACATCGCGACCGCCTTCTGTTCGCGTAGTGATGACGGCGGCCTTACCTTCGGGCCGGGCGTTCCCATCTACGTTTTCACTACCGTTAACGGTGTTGACCGTCCATTTGCCCCGGGAACCTGCGGCGGCCTGCATGGACATGTTCGCGTTTCGCCGGATGGTACAGCCTACGTTCCCAACGAGAAGTGTATGGACGCGAACGGCGTCAGCAGACCAGGCGTGGCGGTTTCGACCGACAACGGCTTGAGCTGGGTGGTGCAGACGGTCCCTGATGCCACGAGCGTCAGTCCGGGCAGTGACCCGTCGGTGGCTGCCGGCAGCAACAACTCCATCTACCTTGGGTACGTCAACGGTGATGGCCATGCGAAGATCGCCGTTTCGCAAGACCGCGGACTGCATTGGGCGAAGTCCAAGGATGCGGGCACGCCGTTCGGGGTTCAGAATGCGGAATTCGCCGAGGTCATCGCAGGAGATGATAATCGCGCGGCCTATGCGTTCCTGGGCACGCCGACCGCTGGCGACACGCAGTCGGCCGATTTCCTTGGCGTCTGGCATCTGTACGTTGCATTTACTTACAACACTGGCCGTACCTGGACCACCGTTGACGCGACACCTTCCGACCCTGTGCAGCGCGGATGCATCTGGAATCAGGGCGGCAGCAATCCGTGCCGCAACCTGCTTGATTTCAATGACATCACGGTGGACAAGTCTGGGCGCGTGCTGGTGGGCTACGCCGATGGCTGCACCGGCTCCTGTGTTAACGACCCCTCGCAGAACGCCTCCACCGGCCCCGCCAGTGCCCAGGATGCGCTTGCCACCATAGCGCGGCAGGTGGGTGGCCGCGGTCTGTTTGCCGCATTGGACGGCACGCAATTCGGCACCAAGAGCGGTGACATCGAAGGTGGCGGCGCTCTGTGCTACGGTGATCCCGCAAGTGGTGTCAGCGGTGGTCCGGACTGCAATCGACACGATGGGCACTAGAGGCAGTATCTGCGCAGCGCGTTGAGCAGGAATACAGCGGCGGACTGCGCGGCTTGAATATCGCGCGGGTTCGGCTTTCAAATTAGACAATCCCTCTTTGTAGCTGGAAAACACATGAGCAACAGGCACCCAATCAGGACGTTATTTTGCGGCTTTCTCTTGTCTGCCGCGCCACTGGCGGCTGGCCAAGCGCACCACGGTTCGCCGCCGAAAGCCAAAACTGGCAGCGACTCAGCTCCGGCAAAGGAAAAGATTGACGTTTGCATGCTCCTCAGCAGCTCGGAGATCGAAGCCGTCCAGAAAGAACCCGTTAAGGAGACCAGAGCGAGCACACAGCCGAGTGGGGGAATGCTGATGTCGCAATGCGTTTTCTATACAATTACGTTCGCGAAATCCGTCCATGTGGCGTTAGCCACGCCGGAGCGTGCAGGAAAGTCGGGACTCGCTCCACGAAAATTTTGGCAAAGACAGTTCCATCCCACCGCGGTCAAGGAAGAAGAAACCAGCGTTGCCCGGAAAGAGTCTGAGCAAGAACGCGAGGAGGAAGCGAACGAGCCGCGGCCGATCACCGGGCTCGGTGAGGAAGCCTACTGGGTCGGCAACCCAGTCGCTGGCGCTCTCTACGTGCTTCAAGGCGAGGTCTTCCTGCGCATCAGCGTCGGCGGTGTTGGAGAAGAATCTGCGCGCATCGAAAAAACTAAAATCCTGGCCCGTGCCGTCGTAAAACGCCTCTGATTGATCGCACTGTCCGAGCGTGCCAAGAGAGACACAAAATCTGGCTGATAAGAGTCGGACGGTATTCCGGCAAAGGCGGTTGACGGGCCAAGAAATCTTCTGCTCACCAAGAGCATCATCAGGACTTGACCTGCGTGGAAATGCGGGTCTTAAGCGCTACGGCTCCCCGATGTTTTCCACTGCTCGATTGCTGCCTTGGCCGGATTGTTTGCTCCTCTTCCTGAAGATAGTTTAGCATCAGGCGATAAGGGTCACGAACGTAGGATCCCCGGCCCGCGGTCTAGACCGCAAGACATCTTTGGGCGCACCCCTCCTTCGTTGCTCTATCCGGCCTGACTTGGTTCAACGCCATGTGGCAACGATTTGAACAACGGAAGATTCACCAGCTAAATAACACCGAACGACTGCGACTGGCCCAACTGGAAGGTCAGCCGCGCGACTGCAGGTCGCTGATACGGCCAGGCCTCCGCAAACACTATTTCCCATATATCGAAGTGAAGTCGCGCCAGTTTAATCAGTTCTCTTTCTCCACGTTTGTCCCCGGGCAGAAGCTTCACTAGGAGTTCAACATGTGTACTCAGCCAGTGGTTCTTGATTCGACTCTACACAGCCCGGAGGCAATGCAATTCGAGGAGGCACTGCGCGCGAGAATCGTCAGGCAGGAGGAAGCCGTGCAGGCAATGGTGGACCTGTACCAGGTGTTCTGCGCCGGCTTGAACTCGCCCGGGCACCCGGTGGGGAGTCTTTTGTTCCTCGGTCCCACCGGGTCCGGGAAGACCCGCATCGTGGAAGCCGCCGCTGAAATTTTGTTTGGGGATCGCCGCGCGGTAATCAAGGTTGATTGCGGCGAGTTTCAGCATTCCCATGAGATCTCGAAGCTGATTGGCTCACCTCCGGGTTACCTGGGTCACCGCGAGACCCATCCGCTCATCACTCAAGAAGGGCTGACGAAAAGCCACACTGAAAAACTGAAGCTCAGCTTTCTACTTTTCGACGAGATAGAGAAGGCCAACGACGCCCTGTGGCAACTCCTTCTGGGCATGCTGGACAGGGCGAGCTTGACGCTGGGTGACAACCGTCGTGTGGACCTGTCGCACACGGTGATCTTCATGACCTCAAACTTGGGCGGTGCGGAAATCGCGGAGTTGATGCACGGAGGGATGGGTTTCATCCAGCCGGAGGATAAGCCAATGAGGGGACTGGACGTGAAGGTGACGCACACAGCGGTACAAGCGGCGCGGAGGAATTTCTCGCCGGAATTCATCAACCGTCTCGACAAGATAGTGGTGTTTCATCCGTTGAATCGTCAGCAACTCGCGGAAGTGCTGGAGATCGAGTTGGGGCAAGTACAGAAGCGGGTTTTGGAGACACTGAACGGGCAATTCGTGTTCCGCGTGACCGATGCAGGACGCGAATTTCTGTTGCACGAAGGTACCGACCAGCGCTACGGAGCTCGCCACTTGAAGCGTGCCATCGAACAGCAGGTAGTTTTCCCTTTGGCAAACCTGTTGGCGACTGGACAGGTGAAAGCAGGCGACATGCTCTGCATTGACTGGGACCCGCGCGTTGGAGGCATGGTGTTCTGGAAAGAAGATGAATCGTCGCGGTCGACAGCTCCACAGCCACAGCTAGTCTCAGCTCAGACATGGAAGGCCGCTGGAGCCGTTGGCCGCTCTACAGAATTAACCTCTTCCGCCACAGCGCAGTGTGCCGGAAACAGTAGATGCGCCAGGTATTAGGGCGTACTAAGGAGATTACTCGCTTGAAGATTGCGGTTTTCCTCCGCTTGTCCGCTGAGCTGGACGATGGTAGCCAAGTACTGACATGCGACAGAGAGGGAATGCTCCGGCACCGGGACTGAATCCTTCGAGCCGAAGGTACGAAAGGGCACTTCTCACTTGGAGCCTTTGGGACTAAAGCGCATCACGCCGCCTTAGCTCGCAAAGGTGCCCATCGGAAAGCGGGACGGCCTAACAGTGAACATGCTGCTTAGGGCCCGCGAGCTCTCTGGCATTAGGAGGACTATGTCGAATGGCCGATCCGAGAAGCGGATCGCGAGGATGGTGAGTGTAGAAGTTTGTCTGCAGGATGAACCAAAGCTTAACGAATGGATGTTGACCGAAAACGTGAGTGCCCACGGCGCACGCGTTTTCATGGAGCGGAAGCTGCAGCCGGGGCAACAAGTGCTGGTTAGCTCGTCAAAAGAGGGCGTGCGCTTGCAAGCGCGGATCGTCTACTGCCAGCGCGTGTCCGCGAGCAGCTTTGCTGTCGGTCTGGAACTGTCCGGCAGGGTGGAGCTTTGGGCAAGGTCTTACTAACTGCAAGAAGCCACGAAATCTTAACAACCTGCCAAGGAAGCGATACCCCGAACTCATGCCCCCATCTTTTTTTCGAGCCCGTCTGAAGTTTCCTCATTAGTGCGGCTCCCGCTACATTCCGGGCATTTCCACAGGCGGAAGTTTCTTTTTTGGGGCATGACCTCAGCTAGATACATGAGTCGCCCGTCATTGGGGCAGCTAACGCGAGGCGTGATTTCCTGATCAATAGTCTTTGCGACTTTTGGCTCAATGAAGTATCCATCCAAGCTATGGTAGCGGACTAGACAGCCAGGCTCCCTGCAGGCGTGCAGCAGCCCCTCCGCAGGCTCGCTAAGGAGTCTTAGAAGCATCTCGGTGTGATGTTGGTAGCAGAGTACGTGAAGGTCTCTTCTCGTACTGGTACCCAACCTTTCCTGTTCACTTGCCATGTGGGGGACAGACTTAGGGTTGCAATTTCAGGAATCTGTGTGCAATTTGCAGCCCACTGGCTCCCCAGCGATCTGATGGTAGACGTATCTTAGAAATAAGAAACAACTTAGGTGTCTAGGGCGAAGGTCCTCTCTACGTATCAGCATTCAGGGGATTTGGCAAAATCCTGGACATTCTGCGTACGTCACGGCAAGCATTTTCCACGGCTTCGCCGAAGGGCAAAAAAACAGTACGAAAATATATCCCGGGGAATGCGGGGTCCCTTGACAAGTTACCCAGAGGTAGGGCGCTCGACGATCCATTTCCAAGCGGTTCCGGAATAGCGACACATAAGTACGGACGAAGCTGATCAGAGAAACTGCCCTGATTATTGTACATCGGGTTCTTACCTTACCAAAGATTACAGTCAAACCCGCCTTGATACCTACAGTAGGACAGACGAAGATTCGGCCGTTCAGAAGGGGAATTGGGACCTTGGAGGGAGTAGGGTGTTCAAAACTGTTTGACCTCTCCCACACAATACAGTATGGCGTCCGCTATTTGTCGTATAACAAGGCAGGCGGACGAGTGGAGCCACATATGAGTGTCCTTACCTTTGATGGGCAGCAAGTTTTCCAGCAACGTGGACTCCCCAGGGCTCTGCTGTGCGAAGACGGGGTTCTAATTCGAAGCCATGGCAAGTCCTTGCTTGGCGCAGAGGAAAAACAGTATTGCCTATTCAGGGGAGGGTTTAGCTTCAGCATCTATCAAGGACACCTCAAATTGAGCGAGAGTCCAGTGAGCTCAGGTCAAATTCCGACTTGCACGGCGTGGTTGCGGGGGAGCCGGTCCCAATGCTGAATGACGTCAGAATGCGCATAGCTCAAGTCGCTGATCTTGTCAGGTCAAATGGGTGGAGTTCCCTCTTTAAGGAAGTAGTATTTCTTAAGCGAACAGCCATAGTTGTTGAGAAGGACTTGTCGGAGCTAACGGAACGTTCGAAGCCGCTTACGAGCGCGAAGTTGAAACTGCTTGAAATTGACAAAGACATGCTTTCGTCAGGTGTCTACCGCTTTGCCGTCGCCAGCAGATATCTAAAGGCCTTGAATTACCTGAAGCACGGATGGGGCGGATACGCCCTGGCACGAGACAACGTAGTTGTTGGCGACACGTGGCACTACGTTGCAGAAGCTGCAGACGACGCCCGCGGTTTGCATGAGGATCTCCAGCGGTTTGGGTTTAGGGGCTGGTCGAAGGACTACGTATATACCTTCGATATATTTGTGGCGCCCCATGAAAGAAAAGGCGGCATATCCGCAGCTTTCCAGAATAGCGCGATGCTGGCTCTTCGTTCGAAAGGATACACAAGAGCTTACGGTTTTTATTGGGCTGACAATATTCAGGCTCAATGGTGCACTCGAGTGACCAATAAGTGGAAGGAGGTGCGAGCGTTCAGCGTAAGCCGCTGCCTCATGTTCAAGAGGGTCGTACCTCTCCGCAAGGATCAAGCAGCTCATCAGAAGGAACCGTCTTGGCTGCAGAACATACCGATAGAAGAGGAAAAGGGAATCTAATCATGGAAGAACTGCTGGTGAAAGTGAAAGCCGCCTTTAGCTCCACGTTTGACATAGATCCGCAAACCATCACCCTCGACTCGACGCCAAGCGACATTCCTGCGTGGGATTCCATGGGGCATGTGGAGCTGGCCAGCAGCCTGGAGCACGCTTTTGGTGTGAGTTTTGACGTAGATGACTTAATGGCGATGGAGAATGTGAAAGAGATCTGCAGAGTAGTTCAATCCAAGGTCGGCAAGGTCCAAGGTGTGCGGGTCTAATGATTCGAACTTCGCGGGTCGCTTGCTCCGGCGGCTGGGAAAGAATTCTCATCTGATTGACGCGGCGACCGGGCAAACGCTTTCCGGTAAGGAAATTCCCGGTCTGATCGCCGGCTTCGCGGCTGGGTTTCTGTCGGCTGGTCTGCAAGCGGGCGAGCGAGTGCTGATCAGTTGTGGTTTGAGTCCCGCAAGCACACTGGCGTACTTAGGGGCCATGTATGCGGGGCTGGTGCCCGTGCTAGTGGATGAGCGCGCGCTGGCAACTTCCGGGGAACCGATCCTCGCGAGAGCACGCGCAAAAGCCGTGTGGGTTGGCAAGGGAGTCCAATGTGATTGGGCAAGAAGGAATGGCGTTACGCAAATCGAGGGCAATTTCGACGCCCGCCCTGCGCACTCGTTACCGCCGGCACCGTGTAAGGAAGAAGACCTCGCAGTCTTGATGCCCACCTCAGGCTCCACCGGAGTACCGCGGTTAGTGATGGTCAGCCATGGCAACTTGAGAGCGAACACAGAGGCCATTGTCCAAAGTCAGTGTCTGGGGCCGGACGAAAAGGCCATGCTGATCATGCCAGTGAGTTACTGCTTCGGCGCAAGCGTAATGCACTCCCATCTGTATCAAGGGGGTGGAGTTGTGTTCGACTCGAGGTTCATGTTCCCTGACAAAGTCCTGCGCGCGATGAATACGTACGGCTGTACGACGTTCGCGGGAGTGCCATCCGTATACAACATCCTCCTCAGGCGCTCGAACCTCAGGTCCATCCAGTTGCCCGAATTGCGGCGCTTTCTTCAAGCAGGGGGCGCGCTTGCCCCTGAAAGTGTCCGGGAGATGCGCGGTATTGTGCCAACGGCAGAGTTCTTTGTTATGTATGGCCAGACCGAGGCCACTGCCCGGATTACCTATGTGCCGCCGGATCGCTTGGGAGAAAAGCTCGGCAGTGTCGGTCTGCCGATGGACAATCTGATGATCCGCGTCGTTGATGGCGAAGGGCGCGAACTAGCGGCGGGGCAAACCGGCGAGATCCAGGTGCGCGGGCCGTCCGTTTGCTCGGGATACTTCGACGACCTTGAAGCAACAGAGCGGAAGTTTGGCGACGGCTGGCTCAAGACGGGCGACTTCGCCTGCCGTGACGCCGAAGGATACCTGTGGATAAGAGGACGCACCAGCGAGTTCATAAAGATTCGCGGCGTCCGAGTCAGCTTTGGGGAAGTTGAAACGAAGGTGGCGGGCGTCCCCGGCGTTTACGAGTGCGCTGCCACAGCGACGCGGCATCCAGAAGCCGGAGAAGCGCTCGCGCTCTTCATCGTTGCGGACGACGGCGCCAGCATTGTTGCCGAAAGAGTTCGGCGCGCACTTCCTCCCCAATGGACCTGTGTCTCAGTGCGAGTGGTTCCGGAATTGCCCAAAACGGAAAACGGCAAGATTGCCCGATCTCAGTTACGGACGATGGCATGAGCACACCGGTGGAGATCGCGCAAGGCATCGAGAGCCAGTTGAAGGCGCCGCTTTACGGGCTGAATCGTAAAGAACGACACGACTCCCTGCTCGCGCTGCTAAAGAAGGAACTGGCTTACGCCTGCGACCGGAATCCGCGGTTTCGCAACTACGTGAAACACTGGCCTTTCGATTTTCACACGGCGGACACACTTGCCGATCTGCCGTACCTGCCGGTCGGGGCCTTCAAGTCGAATCCACCGCTGGCTTTGGTTGACGCCAACGAGGTCAAGCGTACTCTCACTTCCAGTGCAACTACTGGCCAGGTGCCAAGCCGTGTAGTTCTCGATGCCGAGACTGCCAAGCGGATGACAAAAGGTGTCACCACGATCATCAGGGATTTCATCGGGCCGGCGCGAAGGCCTTACCTGGTAATCGACACACCAGAAAACCTAAGTACCCAGGGTGAGCTGGGGGCACGTGGGGCCGCCATTCAAGGCCTAGGGTCCTTTGCGACAGAGGTGGTTTGCTGTTTGCGTCGTGACCCGGAGGGAAATACAAGTCTCGATCTGGAGAAAATTTTCGATTGTGCTGCAAAGTGGAGAGAGCGCGAGGTCCTGGCCTATGGATTTACCTATGTAATCTGGACCCAGCTTGTTCAGCCTCTACAGCGCCAGGGCATCACCCTCGACATTCCCAACGTTCGTGTGCTGCACAGCGGTGGGTGGAAGCGCTTGCAGCGGGAAGCGGTCACCAAAGATGTTTTCATCGAAGGAGTGGCGTCGGTGTTTGGCTGTTTGCCCGATCGTGTCATGGACTTTTACGGCATGGTCGAGAATGTCGGCGTCGTCTATCCGGATTGTGAGCACGGCAACAAGCATGCGCCCGCCTTTGCAGAGGTCGTCGTGAGAAATCCACTGACGCTAAAGCCCGTTGCAGCCGGACAGCAGGGCCTGGTGCAGGTTTGCAGCGTGCTGCCGACCAGTTTTCCCGGGTTTCTAGTACTGACAGATGATATGGCCGAAATCATCGACTACGAAGAGTGCCCGTGTGGAAGGCGCGGCACTAGTTTCCGCTTCGCGGGAAGAGTGCCGAAGGTGGAGGTTCGGGGTTGCGGTAACCTGGAAACCACTCGCTACCAACTGGGGCAGGGGAATGGCTCGCATGAATGAATTGATTCTGAACCCGGCAGTGCATTCTCCCCAGGAGATTATGTGTGCGGCGCGGAAGCTTCGGGAGATTGCACGGGAAAAGGAGATTGCCCCTCAGACAGTCCTCGAGGTTTTTGAACAGTGGGCCGCAGCACTGGATGGCCGCGAGTTGCGCGAAGTTCCGGGGCTGGCGTTTCTCCGGCTTTGGCTCCGCCGGGGCAGCTTAGAGCCGATTCTTCTCCGCGAGCTGGGCCCGGATTTTCTGAATGGCGGTTGGCGGGAAGATGGAAGTGCCAGGCTGCGGGCATTTCCGCTAGGAGTAGTCGGTCATTGGCCGGCTGGGAATGTTGAAATCCAACCGGTTCTGTCTCTTACGTGCGCCTTGCTCGGTGGCAATGGCTGTCTGGTCCGTATACCAAGCGGCTTGGCCGAGATAACACAGCAGATCATGGAGAAGCTTCGGGAGGTTGATCGAAGCGGGTTGTTGACCGAACGCACGTTCATGGTGAATTTCGATCATTCGCGCACGGATCTGCAAGAGGCCATGGCACAGGCCGTGGACGGTGCCATGATTTGGGGTGGTGCGGAGGCGGTCTCGCAAGTGCGTAAGCTGCCTTTTCCTCATTGGGCGCGTGTCGCGGTCTTTGGCCCGCGGATTTCCGCTGCGGCGATGGACGCCGAGACGTGGAACGATCAGGCTGAACGGTCGTCCTGGTGCCGACGGATTGCACGGGACGTATGGCAGTTTGAGCAACGAGCCTGTTCTTCCCCCCAAGCATTGTTTCTCGAGCAAGGTGCCGGATGCGATCCCGATGAGTTCGTGGACGATTTGAAACAGGCTCTTCAAGAAGAGAACCGCGTACATCCGCGTGGGCAAATCGAACCCTCGTTGACCTCGGGGATTTGTCTGGCCCGTGCCTTATGGCTTCTTGAAGATGGCGCGAACCGCGCCGTGTTTTCTACCTCGCCGGATTGGACCATCTTGTTGGGGAGGGGCACCGAAATACCAAAGCCGACGCAAGGGCGAACGCTCAGCGTTCTTTTGGTGGACGACCTTTCAGAAGTTATATCGAAGTTTGATGGAACGGTGCAGACACTGGGACTGGCGGTGAAATCCGCCCAGCGGGAGGAGAAGTTCGCCCAAGCCGCAGGACGCAACGGCGTCGATAGGGTGGTAAAGATGGGCCGGATGCATCTTTTCAGTTCTCCTTGGGACGGAGTCGATCTGATCCGTCCGATGGTGCGTCTCGTTCGTCATGTGCGTTCACAGGAGTGAGACAAGAGAGGTGTCAAATGGAGCATGCGGAACTATTTCTGGAGGCCCTGGATCGGAAAGCTAAGCCGTTCGCGGCCAGTGCACGGGCGACTTTCGAGGCGAACAAGGAACTCTGCTCGTGGTTGTTGAATCCGCTGGCACGCTGGGCGGAGGCAGCCTATGGGGGAAAGGTATTCGACGATGCAGCGTGCGGGTATGCCAGGTATTGCTTCGGCGTCGCGCAGGCCCAAAAGGTTTACGAGCGCGCAGGCAAGTACACTCCTGAAGGCATGCCGGAAATCATGTCTGGGGTTTACGAAGATGAGGGCTATGCGGTGCCTTACATGTGGGCTGCCATTCTCATCTATGCACTTTGGCCATCCATGATCAAGCATATCGCGATGTTCCGAGATGAGTTCTTGAGGCAATTGGCTCAAAATGCGTCTGTCCTTGAGCTGGCTGCAGGACACGGGGTCTTGAGCCTCCTGGCTGCGGAGGAGCGACCGGACGTTCGGATCGATGGTTTCGATATCAGCCCCCCTGCGGTGGCTGTAGCAAATCGCTTGCTAGCTGTCTCCGGACACAGAGGTCGCGTCAGCTTCGCGGTCAAAGATGCGCTGAAAAGCGATGGCGCGAGCACCAACGGAAGATACCAAGGGATCATATCCGCGATGCTTGCGGAGCACTTGTCGGACCCGAGACCGCTTTTCAAAGTAATTGTTCACCGGACTTCACAAGATGGACTCGTGTTCTTCAGCACAGCCATCGAGTCCCCACAAAGAGATCACGTCTTTGAATATAACCAGGAAAGCCAGCCACTCCAAATGGCGGAGGCTGTCGGCCTGCGCGTGACACGACTTGTGTCTGACGCTGGAGTAACGCGTCCCGGCACACGGTTTCTGCCGCGTGCTACCGCAATGATTCTGCGGTCGCGATAAGTCGTATGCGATCCACAGCGCTGCTTCCTCAATCGCTTGATTCGAATCCTGCTTCTCTGCTTATCAGCGGCGCTTGCACGGAAATGAGCGTGGGATGGGTCGGGGTGTGTTCGTCGAGCAGGTTCGCGAGGAAGGATAATTAAGAGATGGCCGCGGCTTTGATGAATTTTGAGGAAGTACGAGCGGCTCTAAAGCAGCGGTTTCCCATGATAATGGTCGATAGCGTCACCTCGCTGGAGCCGGGGAAGAGCATCCGAGCAACAAAGAATGTAACGGGAAACGAAATCCAGTTTATGGGTCATTTCCCCGAGCACGCCGTGATGCCAGGGACGCTGATTGTGGAGGCAATCGGCCAATCGGCTTCCATTCTCTTCTCAAAGACGACCGGAACCGGAATGCGACCAGGGGAGTTCCTGGTGCTCGGCTCCATCAATAACATGAGATTCCTGGCCCCCGTGGTCCCAGGAGACAGAATGGAAATTGAACTGCGGGTCCTCAAGTTTATTGAAGATTTGGCACTAGTGGAAGCAGTGGCGACAGTGGACCATATGGTCGTGGCCACGGGCAAACTGGGTTTCGCCAGACGCACTTTCGAACCTGGCTCTGCCAAAGACTCGTACGCGCTGAAAGCCGAGTGAGCAAATCATTCGAGGAATGAGAAGTTTAGCTTCCAGCTCATTAATTCGGCGAAGCCGCCGGTTCATGATCTAGGGTCCGGGGAAGGAAAGTTGCCAACGCTGACGTGAAAAGCTGGGCGCCTTCAGAGTTGAGATGAAGTTCATCGGATTGGTAATACTTGACAGAGAGCGCTGTAGGATCAATCGGCACCAATGTATCCACGCCGGCCTTCCGCGAAGCGAGGGTCATTTGCCGGACCGCATCTTCGGACGACGGAGTGGGCGGGAAAAGAATGATTAGCTTGGCGCCATGCGCTTCGCATAGTTCACGGAGGCGCTCCAACCGAGAATTCGCTGTGGTCTGAAATTGGTAGGGCGGCGGAATGGCAGGCTGCGGCTTCAGAAGCAAGACTAGCTCTGTGTAATGGGGAACAGCGTGACGGAGAATCTGCGTTCGAAGGACAGTGCGTGTATCCCAGAAGACACTCGAATGAGCCAGTAAAAGATTACTGGTGGCTGTCCGATCCATCTTAAGATCGGACGCCACACCAAGGGAATCTCGCAAATCAAATAACATCAATGGAACATAGTCCTGGCGTACGCTGTTTGCGAGGAAGCTATTCACTCCAACACCGAGAACCACGACCTGGGGTTTCGCTCCTTCCCGGAAAAGTCGCTGCAAAGAATAGAACCAATCATAGTAGCCAGTGGCTTCAAGGAAGATGGGGTAGATGTGCATCTGGCTGGAGGTCAATTTCTTCAAACGGTCTACGTCGACTCCCTCGAGCAGCAGAGAGTTGCCTATCATCAGAACCGAGGTCGGCTCCCCGGGCTTTGCGGGGCGCATCTTGACGGCTTCGGCGTATTGTCGGGAAACGCGAGCATAGGTTTCGGAGTGGTATTTGAGTAGAAAATCACTCAAGAATTCAAAAGCAACGATGAGAAGAGCACAGATCCCAACCAAGAGTTTTGCGTAGAACAGGGCGCCGGGCTTAGAACTGGAAGTAGACGAAGGCATTGAGATTGCTCCCCGAGAAAAGTGTCAGCACGAGAAGTGCGGCGGCAGCGAGGGCGGTTCGAATGGCATAAGGCGACGTTGCGAATGGATATTCGTGGTTGGTGGCTTCCATCAGCAGGTCCACGACGAAAAGAGGGATAGAGAAAAGGCACAGCATGAAAAACGCAGAAGCGTACTCACTCCGCCAGGCGAAATTGGACAACCCCGCGAGTAGTTGCACTGCAGAGGTGAGCGAGGTCGCCCGGAAAAAAGCGAGGCTCAGGCAAAGGACGTTGAAAGTGAGAATTCTCTGCGCCCAAAGAGAGAAGAAACCGACGTAGCGGTGGGGAAGATCAAAGCCTCCCGATTTAGATTTCGCTGGGAAAAAGTAACGCTCCACAGCCAAAACCGCACCATGGATCGCGCCAAAGACGACAAAGGTCCAATTTGCGCCGTGCCAGAGACCGGCGAGAACCATGGTAATGAAAAGATTGCGAGAGGTTTTCCATTCCCCATGGGCGCTGCCGCCGAGGGGAATGTACAAGTAATCCCGAAGCCAGGTGCTCAAGCTGATGTGCCAGCGACGCCAGAAATCCTGAAGGCGATTGGCGAGGAAGGGCTGGCGGAAATTGACCATAAAGTGGAAGCCCAGCAATTGAGCGCTGCCGCGGGCGATATCGCTGTAACCGCTGAAATCTCCATAGACTTGCCAGGTGAATGCGTATGTCCCAAGAAGTACAAGCCAGAAGTTTGAAGGGCCGAATTGCCCGCCAAAGACTGCGTTTGCCAGAACCGCGCAATTGTCCGCGACCACGCACTTGCGGATGAGGCCCGAGAAAATCAGCATCATGCCATCGAAAAATCGATCCGCGTCAAAAGTGCGCTCCTTCTGGACTTGCGGAAGCAGATGGCCCGGCCTTTGTATCGGGCCGGCAATCAAATGGGGGAACAGACTGATGAAGAGTCCGTAGTCGAAGAAAGATCTGGAGGCCTCAATCCTGCCTTTATATACGTCCACGATGTAGGCGACTTCCTGAAAGGTGTAAAACGAAATGCCCGGTGGAAGAAGAATGCGAATCAACGGCAACGGAATATTGTGAACGCCCAACCTGTCCAGAGCGCCCAAGAAAGACCCTGCGAAGAAATCAAAGTATTTGAAGATCCCAAGAATCGTGAAATTCAAGACGAGGGAAAAAACAAACCACTTCTTTCTGTTAAGGCCCGAACGGGCGGGCGCAATTTTCTGCGCGATCAGAAAATCCACGGTGGTGCTGCCAATCATGAGCGCGAGGAAACGCCAGTCCCACCAACCGTAGAAAAAGTAGCTAGCGAGCAGTAGGAAAATGTTTTGGGCGCGATGACTGAGACGCCAGTACAGCAAGACGACTGGTATCAGAAACAGGAAATAAGCTGGGGAGTCAAAAAGCATGGCACCGAGTCAGATGGACGTCTACGGTTTTCTTCATAGTTACGCCGGTTTCGCCAAAGAATAGTCAGCTCCTTGCCGGGGAGGCAATCAGTGGAATCAAGGAATTGGAGTGAGGGAAATACCTGAGTGAAACCGCGTAGGGATGTCTGCGGTAAATCGTATTGGGGCAGCGAGAGCCGCTACCTGCGGAAAGCGCGTTTGCCCAGGTCAGTGGCCCCACCTACTGTAAGCCAGACGTCTTTCAAATAGACCCGGCCCAACTGGCCCGGCGCCCAGGGAAGACTGCGAAGAATATTCTCACGATTTCGTGGGGAATAATACGCTGCGCTATTTAAGGTTAAGACCGGATTGTGAAGGGGTTCCGCTCACGCTACGGTTGCGCACGGGCCAGACTCCCCTCGGCAGGAAAGTTGGTCCAGCTGGCAAATGAGCCGTGGGGAATCCAAGCCTGCGCTGTACAAGGGCTCCAATAGTTCTGGGACTCTTGCGGCGGTAGCCTATCAAGCGGAGTCATTATGGGTATTCGAAATCAACAGTGGCCTTGGTTCGCGCTCATGGTCAGAACCGGCAGAGAGAAGACTGCGACTTTGCAACTGGAAAATGCGGGTTACGAGTGCTTCTTGCCCGTCAGCAAGTTCACTCGTCGTTGGTCCGATCGCATGAAAGAAATCGAAGTGCCGCTGTTTTCCGGGTATCTCTTTTGTCGCATGGACCCTTACAACCGCTTGCCCGTTCTGATGACGCCGGGAGTAATCCAGATCGTCGGGGCCGGCAAAACAATTATTCCAGTCGAGGAGGAAGAGATCGCGGCCATTCAGCGTGTCGTAAAGATTGGCCTTTCGACGATGCCTTGGCCGTACCTGCAGGTCGGCAACGTAGCGCGAATTGAAGAGGGACCTCTGCGCGGCATGACCGGAATCATTGTCAGAATCAAGTCCGGAATGAAGCTGGTTCTATCCGTAAGCCTGCTGCAGCGGTCGGTGGCAGTCGAACTTGATCGTAGCTGGGTAAGTAGCGTACACCCGGCAAAGCCTGTTGCGATTCAGGCCCGGCTCGACCGATCAACGGCAGCCCCAGCCAACCCAAATTGATCCGGTCCATCTGCATGTCGGGCAAGGTTATCTGAGCAAGCCAAATGGGGGTTGAGTTGTGTCATTCCCATCGAATGACAAATAGAACCAATGTTCCTCGATTTCTATCAATTGCGTGAGCAGCCGTTTGGAGTGACTCCAGACCCACGCTACCTTTACCTCAGCCCCGGGCATCGGGAGGCGCTGGCCTCCTTGTTCTATGGGGTTGAAACGAATCGCGGTTTTCTTTCTCTTGTCGCGGAGCCGGGGATGGGCAAGACCACGCTTCTATTCCAGCTCCTGGAGCGCTGGAGGGGCCATGTCCACAGCGCCTTCCTGTTCCAAACTCAATGTGATTCCCGCGAGTTTATCCGCTACTTGATGAACGATTTAGGTCTCAAGAGCGACGGCGAGGATTTCGTGCGGATGCACTCAGAGCTTAACGAATTCTTGTTTCGCGAGACGCTCGCTGGAAGATCAGTCGTAATCTTCATTGACGAGGCTCAGAATCTAACTGATAACGTCCTGGAGACTGTGCGTTTGCTCTCAGACTTTGAGTCGGCAGAGAAGAAACTGCTCCAGATTGTTCTCGCCGGGCAGCCTGAACTAGCACAGCGATTGTCGCGTCCGGGCATGGCCCAGTTGCGCCAACGGATCGCTATCCAAGCGCGATTGGACGCGCTCCCTGCCACAGAGGTAGTTCGCTACGTCAATCATCGGTTACAAGTAGCAGGATATCAGGGTCCTGAGTTGTTCACTCCTGGGGCCCTCAGGCTCATCGCGGAGCGCAGCCAGGGGATACCGCGGCTCATAAACAATCTTTGTTTCAATGCACTGTCATTGGGTTGCGCCACGCGGCAGAGACAAATTACTTCCGAAGTCATACGGAAAGCTGCTTTGGACCTAACGTTGGAGTCCCGCGCTCCAACACCGCCGGTCCCACATCAGCAGACGGCACCCAGGGTTGCTCCCGGTCTGCGGCTGTCGTTGCAGTCTTTCTATTCCTGGATCGCAGACAATCTCTTCCGACGGCGGGTCTTTCAAATGTCGGTTCTTTCCGTTGTGTGCGGTAGTTTCTTGATCTACTTTGGGGTCCGCAGCGTGGCAGGCACGTTTCGACCCTCGGCGGCAGTCTACCAGGATACCCAAACTACCCCAGCGATTACTGGCTCCCAGTCCCGGCCTGCACAGCGCGTGATAGATCCCACTGCCGACCAGCAGTCCCATGAGTTGCAGAAAACTGATGCCCATGAGAATTCATTGAGTTTTTTCATTTATGTGGTCCAGCCGAAAGACACATTGCGCGAACTCTGCGTATCGACTTTGGGGCGTTACAACAAGGTTGTCCTGTCACAAATCCAAAAGCTCAATCCGGAATTGAGAAACCCCGACCATCTGGATGTGGGACAAAAGATTCGGCTTCCACTGAATCCCTTGAAATGAGGAGAGAGACTGTCGCGACCGACAACTCCTCGGCGAATCCGATTCCCCTAGGGTTGCCCGCCACTTTCGCCCTCATATGGGTGCACGGTGGATCTTAGAAAATTCGCCGCGCAATCAAGCTCCTGCACGTTCGATACAAAAAGGATCAGCACCTCAATGGTAAGTGGGTTGAGAGAAATGTCCAATACTCCGAACCTCCGCAAGTTCGCTTTGCGACTGCGTATTTTTTCGAACCGGCGCCGGCACGAAGTCCTTGCTGAGGATGTGTTCCGGAGAATTTTCTGTTGGGAACGAAAGAGGGCAGAGCGTTCTGGCAGGTGCTTTCTCCTAATGCTTGTGCGCGTAGAAAGCATTCTCCAGGCGAATCAAAGTGAAAGAGCGCTCTCCGAAATAGTATCGGCACTCACCAGTTCTACAAGAGAGACGGACCTTGCCGGATGGTATCAAGAGGGTGCGATACTTGGGGTCATTTTCACGGAGATCCGCGAAGGGAATTGGAAAGCGCTAGAGAGCTTGACTCCCGCCAAGGTGATGGCGTCATTACGGACCAAGTTGAGTCCAGAACAGCTCGATCAGATGCGCATCTCGTTCCATTTCTTCCCGGAGAGGGGCGACAAATCCGGCATCGGCCAGCCCGCAAACGCGGAGCTTTATCCGGACTTGTTCGATGGAGATGAGAAGAGGAAATTCGCCCGTTTTGTGAAGAGGTCGATGGATATTGCAGGAAGCCTCGCGGCTCTAGTCCTTTGCTGCCCGCTATTCGTTCTTATCTCCCTGGCTATCAAGCTGACTTCGAAGGGACCAATCCTGTTCAAACAGGAGAGGGTGGGCCGGTACGGCTCACGGTTTATGTTCTTGAAGTTCAGGTCGATGGAGTGCGGCAGCGACGCGCGCATTCACCGCGAATACGTCAAGCAGTACATCGCTGGGGAAGCAGATGCGGGCCGAGCCAGCCATACCCAAAACGCAGTTTACAAAATTCAAAGCGACCCGCGTATTACCCGCGTAGGGAAGTTTCTGCGAAGAAGTAGCTTGGACGAACTGCCGCAATTCATAAATGTTCTAAGGGGAGATATGTCTCTTGTCGGTCCGCGGCCTCCGATCCCCTACGAGTTGGAAGGTTACCAGATCTGGCATCGTCGTCGCGTGCAGGAGTCCAAGCCGGGAATCACAGGGCTGTGGCAAGTGAAGGGCCGGAGCAGGGTCAAGTTCGACGACATGGTACGCATGGATCTGCATTATGCGAAAACGTGGTCGCTTTGGCTGGATGTCAAGATTCTTTTGCAAACGCCGGCGGCTGTGCTTTTCGGTGCAGGCGGCTACTGAAGGGCTTCGGCGGCGCAATCGGGTTTTCACCTTTCACGCCAAGTGTTGACGATCAGAATAGCCTCCCGAACGCCGGGGCAAATGACAATACCTAGTTTTCTTGGAGAAGGGCTAAATGGCAACCCAAACAGATCCCGTTCGCTATGGATTTCCACGAACGGCTGCGCCGGAAGTTTCCAAGAGGTTGAAATCCTACGCGCACCAAAGTCCGTCTAATCTCGTTCGTGTCGGTGTCATCGGTTACGGATACTGGGGTCCGAATGTAGTCCGGAATCTGCAAAGTCTCGAAAATTGCCAACTCGTTACAATCTGCGACAAGAATTCAGACGCACTTCGACGCGTAAGCCGAGCTTATCCGGGTGTCGAACTAACGACAGACTACTCGGAACTCCTGACTTCGACTCAAATCGATGCCATCGCCGTGGTTACTCCTGTCTGGACACATTTCGAGTTGGCCAAAGCAGCTTTGCAAAACGGCAAACACGTGTTTGTCGAAAAACCGTTCACCTCGACGCCGCAACAAGCCGAGGAGCTAATCGAGTTGGCGGATCGCAAAAGACTCAAGATCATGGTGGATCACACGTTTCTGTTCAGCGGCGCAGTGAGGAAGATCCGGGAACTCGTCGACGATGGCACTTTGGGGGATCTCTACTACTTTGATTCGACGCGCGTGAATCTGGGCCTCTTCCAACACGACGTAAACGTCGTGTGGGATCTCGCGCCCCATGATTTGTCCATCATGGATTACGTCATCCGGGCGAAACCGGAAGCCGTCGTTGCAACCGGCGGGAGGCATCTGAACGGTCTGGCGGACGTGGCTTTCATTACTGTCTACTTTCCGCATGACGTGATCGCGCACATCAACGTGAACTGGCTTTCTCCGGTCAAGGTTCGAAAGACTCTGATCGGCGGCGAGAGAAAGATGCTCGTGTGGAACGATCTCGAAGCCGATGAAAAAATCAAAGTCTACGACAAAGGCGTGCAGATGACCAACGGGCGGGGCGTGTACGATTTGCTGGTCAGCTATCGCTCTGGAGATGTTTACGCGCCAAAAATCGAACAGACTGAGGCGCTGAAGGTCGAGCTTGAATACTTCATCAACTGCATTCTGAACGACCGAACGCCATTGAATGATGGGGCAGCGGGTTTGCGGGTGGTCAAGATTTTGGAAGCGGCCGATCTATCGCTGCAGGGGCGAGGAAGGGTCGTCTCCCTATGAACAAGTACCACTGTATCGCTCCCGATGTGCAGCTGGGAAAGGATGTGAAGCTCTCCCAATTCATCAATCTCTATGGCTGCGAAGTTGGCGACCACACGAAGATAGGCGCCTTCGTGGAGATTCAGAAGAACGCCAGAATCGGCAAGAATTGCAAGATCTCGAGCCATACTTTTGTTTGCGAAGGGGTGAACATTGAAGACAATGTTTTCGTGGGCCACGGCGTAACCTTCATCAATGACGCTTATCCGCGTGCCACCAATTCGGGAGGCCAACTTCAATCCGAAGAGGACTGGAAAGTAGAGCCCACGCTGGTAAAAAAAGGTGCCTCTATTGGTTCCGGTGCAACGATTCTTTCGAATGTAATCATCGGCGAAAATGCTTTAGTTGGTGCAGGCAGTGTGGTAACTCGCGACGTGCCTGACAACGCCATCGTGGCTGGGAATCCTGCAAAGGTGCGCCGCTTGGTCGCGCCAGAACTGAGGGTAGCATCATAAACGGGAACGGCAGAATTCCATTCTTGGACTTGGTGACCCCTCACCTAGAACTAGAAGAGGAACTTGTCTCGGTCTTCCGAAGCGCGCTAAAAACGGCTGGATTCGTTGGCGGGCCGGTAGTGGAGGAGTTCGAACGGGAGTTTGCAGAGTTTTCCGAAGCTGGGCATTGCGTGGGCGTAGGCAACGGGACCGACGCCCTGAGGTTTGCCCTGATCGCCGCCGGAGTGCAGCCGGGCGATACTGTTGTTACAGTTCCGAACACCTTTATCGCTACCACAGAGGCGATTTCCCAGGCCGGCGCGCGGCCGGACTTCGTGGATATTGAGGAGCGCACCTACAATATGGATGCGCAAAGGCTCCACGAATACTTTGAAACGCAATGCTGCCTCGACCGCGGGACTGGAAAATTATTGAATCGGAAGACGGGAAGTCCAGTTACGGGGATCGTCCCCGTGCACCTGTACGGCCAGATGGCGGACATGGACCCAATCCTGGAGATCGCAGAACGACATAACTTGTTTGTGATCGAAGATGCTTGTCAGGCTCACGGGGCGGCCTACTATTCTCGAAAAGAGGGTCGCTGGAAGAAGGCGGGGTCGATGGGCTTGGCGGCTGCTTTCAGCTTCTATCCTGGAAAAAACCTGGGCGCTTGCGGGGAGGCTGGTGCAGTCACGACAAACGATGCAAAGCTCGCAGGAAAAGTTCGGATGCTGCGCGACCATGGACAAGCGCAAAAGTATAGCCACGAAATAGAGGGGTATAACGGCAGATTGGATGCAATCCAAGCTGGGATTCTGCGGGCTAAACTCAAGCATTTGGCAGAGTGGAACCAAATACGCCGCACATGTGCGCGCCGGTACGGCGAGTTGTTTCCGCCGCAGATTGACAAAATCATCCTCCCGCACGAATCTCCACTAAACAAGGCTGTCTATCACCTCTATGTGATCCGCGTTAAGAATCGGGATCAACTTCAGGCGCATCTCGCCAATGCTAACATCGCAACGCAGGTCCACTACCCGACGCCTCTTCACCTTCAGAGGGCCTATGCGACGATGGGGTATAAAGAGGGAGATTTTCCGGTCACAGAAAAGGCAGCGACGGAGATATTGTCGCTGCCAATGTATCCGCAGCTCGAACCTCAGCAGCAGAAAGTAATTGTGCAAGAACTGCTTGATTTGCTTTTGGGAGTGACTGTCGGCATCGGGAATCCGAATTTGGAGCCAGTCGCTGCGCCTGAGGGCCAAGCTGACTGAGCCGATTCACACTCCCCAGGAGAATCGACCCTTGAATTCTGCCATCAATTCCAAAACCCCGATCCAGGTATTAACTCCAGGCCAGAGGCCGGCAAAGATAGAAAGATGTCCCGCAGCGCGCGCCAAAGGAAAGATCTGGATCGATTTGGACAACTCACCCCATGTTCCATTTTTTGCCCCTATCATTGAAGAACTCCGGAAGCGTAATTATTCGGTCGTGGTCACCGCACGCGATTGTTTTCAGGTGCGCGAACTGGCAGATCTTTTTCATCTGAAATACAAGCTGATCGGCCATCACTCCGGGAAAAGCAAACTCCGCAAGGTTGCAGGGTTGTGCTTTCGTGCGTTGGAATTGATTCCCACGATCCTGAGGGAAAAGCCGGATCTAGCCGTATCCCATTGTTCACGCTCCCAATTGATTGCATCTACCCTTTGCAGGATTCCGTCTTTTTTCCTGGGTGATTATGAGTTTGCAACCGCCTGGGTGTTCATCTATCCCACCTGGCACATGCGCCCGGAAGTTATTCCGGATGGGAGGCTTCCCAGGAGTCCGAGTCGAAACCTGAAATACCCAGGCATCAAGGAAGACGTGTACGTCCCCCGGTTCGTTCCAGACCCGAGTATCAGGTCCCAGCTCGGACTCCAGGAGCAGGACGTCGTGGTGACCATGCGTCCGCCGGCGCGCGAGGCTCACTATCACAATCCACAAAGCGACGAACTCTTCGAAGCAGCAGTCGAGATTCTAAGTAAGAGGCCGGAGCTGAAACTTGTTGTGCTTCCCCGAAATGAGAAGCAGGCGATGTGGATAAGGCAGCACTGGCCTGACCTTTTTTCGCACGGCAAGATGCGCATCCCCGAAAAAATCGTGGACGGTCTCAACCTGATTTGGCATTCGGACTTCGTAATCAGCGGCGGCGGCACGATGAACAGGGAGGCCGCGTCGCTGGACGTCCCCGTTTACAGTATTTTTCGTGGCAAGATTGGCGCCGTCGATCAATATCTGAGCAAGACAGGTCGGCTAGTTCTGCTCCAGAACGTCGAAGATTTGCAAACTAAGATTTTGCCGGTGCGGAGAGAGCGTCCAACGAGGCCGCAGGACAAACATTCTGCCGCTCTGAGCAGAATTGTGGAGCAAATGGTCGCCTGCATGGAATCACAATTCGTGCCTTCGGGCGGCATGGAAGTGGCCAGTGAGCGAAGCGCAGTCGGAAGGTGAGGCTACAGGATGCAACGGTCTGAGGCTGGGGCAATGAAGATTCTGACAGTTGTCGGCGCGCGGCCCAATTTCATGAAGGCCGCACCGATCATCGCAGCGATCAATGCGCGCAATGAGAGGTTAGTGGCAGGTTACGCCGGCCGGCCGGACGCACAAGTCGAAACGATCCGGCACATTCTTGTCCACACTGGTCAACATTACGACGAGCTCATGTCCGGGTCCTTTTTCAATGATCTTAATCTTCCAAAGCCAGATATTCATCTCGGTGTCGGTTCAGGTTCGCATGCAACCCAAACCGCAGAAATTATGAAGAAGTTCGAAGAAGTGTTGCTGGGTGAAAAACCGGATATCGTGGTTGTTGTTGGCGATGTAAATTCGACGCTCGCTTGCGCCTTGGTTACCTCCAAGATTTCCTTTGACTCAGATGCTTCCAGACCAGTGATCGCCCATGTGGAAGCGGGATTACGTTCCTTCGACTGGTCGATGCCCGAGGAGGTTAACCGTATTCTTACCGATCATTTATCTGATCTGCTCTTCGTAACGGAAGAGAGTGGACTTCAGAATCTCCGTAATGAAGGTGTCTCGGCCGATAGAATCCACTTCGTCGGCAATACCATGATCGACTCCCTCCTCCGTTTCAAGGAGAAAGCCGAAGCATCGACAATCTTAGAGAAGTTGGGGTTTCTGGGCCAGGGAAGAAAGAACGGAGAGGCCAGCTCTTCCACGCGATATGCGCTGCTGACGTTACATCGAGCGTCCAATGTGGACAATCGGAATGTCTTTCTGAACATTATGGCGGGGTTGGAGGAACTCGCAACGGATTGCCCCGTCGTATTCCCCGTGCACCCCCGAACCCGGCGGCGAATCACGGAATTCGGATTCGAATTCAACCTTGGAAAAGGTACAGGGAAACATAAAGCGAATGAACAAGGTCCTGGCATGATCGTGACCGAACCGCTGGGTTACTTGGACTTCCTTTGTTTGATGAAACATGCCTCGTTGGTCGTGACCGATTCTGGCGGCATCCAGGAAGAAACAACAATTCTTGGCATTCCCTGCGTCACTGTCAGAGAAAACACCGAAAGGCCAGTCACGGTTGAGTGTGGGACAAATACGATCGCGGGGACGAAAACAGACGCCATCAAGAATGCTATTCGCCGTCAGTTAGGCGGGAACAGAGGCAACGGCGTGCCAAAGAACTGGGACGGACGGGCCGGTGAGCGCATCATTGATGTTTTGGCTCGCAGACATTGCGAAAAGACTTCCTTTCGACCACCCCTTATCCCGCACACCGTGCCGCTTGAAGACCGATGCTCCTGTCCCTGAACGTATAGATGGCTATAGGCAATCATCTGGAAGCCACGATCCTGAAGCTTTTGGCCTACTGTCAGGCCAACGATTGGGCGGGGTACGACCCGTACGACGCGGTGAACAGCCATGTTTTTGCCGCCCTGCCATTCCTCAATTCGAGACTTCCCCGGCTGTTCTTAACCCAGGCTCTGAAGCGAAGTCCAATCAATATTCGCAGGTTTCTGCGTATTCCAAAGACTCAGAATCCCAAAGCGATCGCACTGTTTCTGTCGGCATTCCTCAAGCTTTCGAGAACCGGAGGGGTTAACGCCGGAGAACTAGTCGAGTCGATGATCGAACGGCTGATCGCGCTTCGGTCACAAGGAGTTCCTGACTGGTGCTGGGGATACAGCTTTCCGTGGCAGACGCGCACAATAGTGGTGCCGAGTGGGGCGCCCAACCTGGTATGCACGACGTTTGTGGGCAATGCGCTTCTGGATGCCTATGAGCAATGCCAGGACCGGCGATGTCTGAGCATGGCGATGAGCACAGCTCAGTACATCCTAAACGAGCTCTATTGGACCGACGGTAAGTCGGTCGCCGGTTTTAGCTACCCTCTTCCTGGTCTCAGGAATCAGGTACCCAACGCGAATTTCCTTGGTGCGGCTTTGTTATGCCGTGTGTACCACCACACGAGCGAAGAAAAATTCCTTGGTCCAGCGCTTAGGGTTGCCCGATACTCGGCCGCCAAGCAGCACACAGATGGCTCGTGGGACTACGGGGAGGGGCCGTCACAACGATGGATTGACAACTTCCATACCGGCTACAACCTGTGCGCGCTACGGTCCATTGGCCGCTATGCCGGAACAATGGAGTTCGAATCGAGCATCCGGCGCGGGCTCGAGTTCTACCGAGCCCACTTTTTCCGCGAGGACGGCGCACCCAAGTATTTTCATAACCGTACGTATCCAGTGGACATTCATTGTGTTGCGCAAAGTATCATCACGCTCCTTGCATTCAAAGATCTCGACCCGCGCAATGTCGAATTGGCGCGCTTGGTGTTCCAATGGGCCATGAATCATATGTGGGATGAGCGAGGCTTTTTTTACTATCGCGTCCTTCGCTTTTGTACCATCCGAACCTCATACATGAGATGGGCCCAGGCTTGGATGCTTCTCGCAATGTCTACGCTGCTAAGCGAATCGGACGTGCCGGTGAGATCTCCAGAAACCCCCGATTTAGCAGCTTTGGTTGAGGCATGCTGACGCTTCCGAGTAGATTCGGGTACGCTCGCACGGAACGAGGCAGACAGCAGGACTTTCGCCATCGGAATGAAGAAGCTGACTGGTCCGACATGGATCCAAGTTTCACCTGCATCAGCCGCATAGGTTCTTGCCCAGCTCACAGCGTAAATGCGAGGTTGTCTTGGTAGTTTACACGTTAAATCCGTTGCTTGATTCGCGCTGGGGGGAGTTTGCCGAAAGACATCCGCGAGGCTCCATTTTTCACACACCTGGCTGGCTGGAGGTGCTACGCCGTACCTATGGATATGAACCGATCGTCTACACAACTTCCGCTCCGGGCATGCCTTTGGTGAATGGAATCGTGTTCTGCCGCGTTAGCAGTTGGCTGACCGGAGACAGAATGGTCTCATTACCATTTACCGACCACTGTGAGCCTCTCGTCGAAGGCCCCGAGGAAGGCAAAGAAATCCTTGGTTCTTTGCAAGGTGCACTCGGTAGAGAAAAGTTCAAGTACATCGAGCTTCGCCCGCTGAGCGCAAACCTGCTGACAGAAACCGGCTTGCAAAAGAGCAATTCATTTTGCTTCCACGCACTGGATCTCCACGCCGAACTAGGGGAACTTTTTGGGAGGCTTCAAAAGGATTCGATTCAGAGAAAGATTCGGCGCGCCGAGCGCGAGGCTTTGTTCTACGAGGAGGGAACATCGGACACGCTTCTGCATAAGTTCTATCACCTCTTTGTCCAGACGCGCCGGCGGCACAGAGTGCCGCCGCAGCCCGTTCATTGGTTTCGGAACGTTGTTACGTGCCTTGGCGACCGAGTCAAAATTCGTGTCGCTTCGAAAGCGGGCCGTCCCATCGCCAGCATAGTCACGCTGCGGCACGGCCACACCATGGTTTACAAATATGGCGGCTCTGACGCGAGTGCTCACAATCTGGGCGCCATGCCGTTCCTGTTCTGGAAGGCAATTCAGGATGCAAAGAAGGACGGAGTCCAGAGATTTGACTTCGGCCGCTCGGATTGCGACAACGCAGGACTGATTACCTTTAAAGACCGTTGGGGCTCGCAACGCACAGATCTGACGTATTGGCGGCTGCCGGGCCGGAGTGCACAGGGCCGCGACGCGTGGAAGCTCAAAGTTGCCGGTCCGATTTTTGCACGCATGCCGGATCTATTTCTGGCGGCAACTGGGCGAATCCTCTACCGCCATCTTGGCTAGCAGAGCAAGCGAGATCCGATTATGGGTATGGCATTAGATCTGGATGTGAAGCCGGCTTCGACACCGCTGCACTCGGCGTCTCCCACCAGGGGCCGTATCGGGGCCTTGGTTATGGACGCAGATTATCGCGCGCTCGCGGTCGTGCGCAGCCTGGGACGCCGCGGAATCCCCGTGTGGGTTCTGCGGCATGGGGATCAGTTGCTCGCTACTCTATCTCGTTATAACCGCCGAACGCTAAGTTGGCCCAGTCAAGACGAAGAAGAAAAAGTGAATTTCCTTGCCAACTTGGCTGATCGCGAGAGTATTCGTGACTGGGTACTGTTTCCCACGGGTGATGAAGGCGCCGCCCTCGTTGCGCGCCACTATAAGACGCTTGGCGAACATTTTCAACTTACGACTCCGCCATGGGATGTGCTGCAGTGGTGTTATGACAAGCGACTCACCTATCGGCTTGCCGACAGAGCAGGCGTAGACCGCCCATGGACCCTGTACCCCGCGAATGGCGAACAGGTGTCGGCGAGCGAGTGCCCGTACCCGGTCATTCTAAAACCCGCCTATTCCCGCAGCTACAATCGATTCACGGCATCGAAAGCTTGGCGCATAGATAACCGAGAACAACTCCTTGCCCGGTACGACGAGGCAAAGACGCTCGTTGACCCAGGGGCTCTGATGATTCAGGAACTCATTCCTGGCGGAGGGGAGTCGCAGTTTTCCTACACGGCACTGTGCAAGGACGGGCGGGCGATTGCATCACTTACTGCGAGGCGGACCCGGCAAATTCCCATGGATTTTGGACGCGCCAGCACTTTCGTTGAGACCGTCGACGACCCAACAACATCAGCCACAGCTGTTCGCCTAATCGAAGCCCTGCGATATACAGGCATTGTGGAAGTTGAATTCAAACGAGATCTGCGTGACGGGAAACTCAAGCTGCTGGACATCAATCCACGTGTTTGGGGCTGGCACAGTCTCTGTGGACCTGCCGGGGTGGACTATCCGTATCTGTTGTGGCTCCTGACGATCGGCGAACTGATACCGGCAACGAAGGCAGCGGTCGGTGTGCGTTGGGTACGGATGAGCACTGATGCGCCCACGGCGATCCGCGAGGTCCTTCACGGTCGCCTGTCATTGCGCGAATACCTGCGCTCGATTCGCCGTCCGGTTGCTTCGGCAATTTACGCGTCGGACGATCCCATGCCCGGGTTTCTTGAGATTCCGCTTCTTGCGTACTTGCTCGGCAAAAGGGTCGTCAGCGGCGGCAGGATCGCATGAACGAATGCCCTGAGCCGCGGCTTGAATGTCAGGAAAATCTATCTAAAGTTATGGAGGCGCACAGTTGAAAGCGACATCTGACGTGGTAGTTGTCGGCGCTGGCCCCTATGGATTGTCGGCGGCCGCGCATTTGAATGCAAGCGGACTGAACGTTCGCGTCTTTGGGGAATCCATGGCATTTTGGGAGCGCAACATGCCAGAGGGCATGTGTTTGCGGTCACCCTGGGAAGCGTCCCAATTGTCTGATCCCGGCAGGTCCCTGACGATCGATGCATTTCAAACTGCGACCGGCGCGAGCGTGAGCCGGCCCGTCCCAATCGAACGCTTCGTGGCTTATGGTCGCTGGTTTCAGTCTCGTGCCGTTCCCAACCTGGAGCAGCGAAAGGTCACCGGAATCGAAAAGAGCACAGCGGGCTTCCGCGTGGTATTGGCGGACGGGGAAGTTGTGCGATGCGCGCGCGTCGTCATCGCTGGAGGGATCGGACCGTTTGCGGCGCGACCGCCGCAGTTCGGAGGACTCCCCCAGGAGCTGGCTTCGCATTCCTCGGAGCAGCGGGACTTGAGCATCTTTCGCGGAAAAAGAGTCGTGGTGATCGGAGGCGGGCAGAGCGCTCTCGAATCGGCGGCACTCCTGCACGAATCCCAGGCAGATGTTGAATTGTTGGTTCGCGAGAACTGTGTCCAATGGACCTGGCAACGCCCATGGCTGCACACGTTTCGGCCCGTCGGCGCGGTCCTCTACGCCTGGCCAGACGTCGGGCCGGCCTTCATCAGCCATGCGGTTGCGCGGCCGAATCTCTATCGAACGCTTCCGCGAGCGCTTCAGGATTCCTGGCGTGCTAAGTCGGTCCGCCCGAACGGTGTAGGGTGGCTGAAACCTCGACTGCGCGATGTAAACATCTCCACCGGCATTGCTGTGGTTTCGGCAAGCGCCCGCGGAAACCAAGTGGACCTGAAGCTGAGTGATGGCTCGCGCGAACTTGTCGATCACGTGCTGATGGCTACGGGGTATCGCGTCGATGTGAGAAAGTATGAATTTCTTTCCGCATCTTTGGTATCCGCGCTGCGCCTTGTCGGCGGACTTCCAATGCTCGGGCGCGGCTTTGAATCCTCAGTTCCTGGGCTGCACTTTTTAGGCGCTCCGGCAGTATGGAGCTATGGCCCACTAATGCGTTTCGTGGCGGGAGCCGACTTCGCCGCGCGTTCACTGTCCAAGTCCGTGGTACTCGCTCGCCGAGGCATGGTTGGCCGGCCGGTCGCGAATGCGCTTCAGCGGCCACAGAGTGTTGCAGTGTCTCGCGGGCAAGAGGGACCATAGAGGAGACTCACATTGAAACTGATACCACGCTAAAGTTCTGTTCCTCACCGAATAACATAAGGCGCCAAGATGGCACGGGCATCTTCTTCTTGGGCGGGACGCCATAGGAGGACCGGTCCGGCCTCAATCATTGTGTCTTCCGATTCTCAAGCCCCACCCAATGAATAAAACATTCATCGATTACTACCGCTGTCCCGAAGAGTTCGCCGGTTGTTTTCTAGATGGTGAACTGTCGCGGCATTTGGGTCATTTCCGATTTGGACCCGACGCAATCTGTTATGGTTCTATCAGCAAGGGGACAGTACACCCCAGCCCGGATGGAGAGCTCCACGACGCTTTGAAGGATGCCGTGGTGGAACGCTGTGGGGTACGCCTGTCTTTCGATCCCGACCAGGTTGTCAACAATCTCCGGTTTGAGCGCTATTACGTCGGCTCAGGAAAACACTCGCTCCTCTCAGGAGGGCTGGCTAACAAGCTGTACTACTTCGCGCGGCCGATGCTAGGTGTCGCCGTGCGGCGGCGCCTCCAGAAGCTTAGGCTTGCCGATTGGCGATCGATTCCGTTTCCGCGCTGGCCAGTGGATCGAACCGTCGAGCAAGTGCACGAGACGATGCTCCGCCTCTGCGTGCAGGCCCACGATGGTAAGAGAGTGCCGTTCATCTGGTTCTGGCCTAAGGGTTTTCCAAGTTGCGCAGTAGTTACTCACGACGTAGAAGCCGTCAAAGGGCGTGATTTCTGTCCTGGACTGATGGACGTCGATGAGAACTTTGGTATAAGAAGTTCATTCCAGTTGATTCCCGAGGAACGGTACGCACTCAGTCCGTCGTTTATTGAAAGCATCCGTTCCAGGGGTTTCGAAGTGAATGTTCACGATCTGAATCACGACGGACGGCTGTTCGCCAGCGAGGCAAAGTTCTTCGATCGGGTACACCGCATAAACCATTATGGTAGTGAACTTCGCGCGCAGGGATTTCGCTCCGGTGCGCTTTATCGCAATCTCTCCTGGTACGGTGCTCTTGAATTTTCCTACGACATGTCCGTGCCCAATACAGCACATCTGGATCCACAACGCGGTGGCTGCTGTACCGTGATGCCCTATTTCGTCGGCAAGATCCTGGAGTTGCCTGTCACCACAACCCAGGATTATTCCCTATTTCATATCCTTAAGCAGTATTCGATCGATCACTGGAAACACCAAATTTTACAGATCATGGAGAAGCATGGACTCGCAAGCTTTATCGTTCACCCCGACTATGTTTTGGAGTCGCGGACACGAGAGATATACAAATCACTGCTGGCCTATCTGGCTGCTTTGCGTTCGAAGGGCAAGATTTGGGTTGCTCTTCCACGAGAAGTCAATCAGTGGTGGCGGGCGCGGAGCCAGATGAAGCTGGCACGTCAGGGGAATAACTGGGTGATCGAAGGACCGGATAAGGATAAAGCCCGGGTGGCGTATGCCTTTCTTGACGGTGGCCGGTTAGTGTACGAACTACTGTGAAGTCTAGTGAGCGGCCGCCGATATCCGAAACAGGCTTTTACCCGATACATTTTTCATGATTTGTACTGCATTGAATACCCCTTTTTTACCCGATTCCTTTTCCTAAAACAAAGTTGAAAATAGCTTCCACTGAACCGGGTAAATGTGACCCGAATGGCGGAGCTGCGAATGATCTTGCGCTGCATCGAGGTCAACGGGTGCGAATCTGTAGAGCCATTCTCGATGCGCTCAAGAAGTTATTCTTGTCGAGAAAGGTGGACAACATCTCTGTTGCTCCTATTCCGGAATCTTTGACAATTCGTATCGAGCGCAACGATATTGAGGTTCTCTACGCACCACGTCCAAGTGCTAACCCCAGCGCAAATCCAATGCCTACCAGCCGGCGCCAAGGCGGAGAGCAATGAGCAAGAATTTTGAATTGATGAACCAGAGCGTGCAAGATGCCGAGGCGGTTCAGCCTCCCGCCCGGGGTGCGCTAAGGTCTAAGCCAAATCTACGAGACCGCTACTTACAGCCGGTCGGAGATGCCCCGGAGGAAAGGTTTGCAGCAAGTTTATGGCGAATCATCCGGCGCCGCAAGCGGACAGTCGCCGCGTTTACGGTCGTTGTCGTCGTGATCGTTGGAACTGCATCACTCCTGATGAAGGCACAATACGAGGCTGTCGGAAAGGTGGTTTTTCACCGCGAGAACGATAGCGGCGTGCTGGGATTCAAGAGTATAGATACGTCGCTCGTGGAAGATCCAGAAGACCGTGCGGCCATTGACACGCAGATTGGCATCCTGGAGACCGATGCGTTAGCCATGCAGGTCATCAACGATCTCCACCTCGACAAAAACTCGAAGTTGACCGGTCGCGTGGAACAGCCCGGCAACGAAGACCGCCTGGTGAAAGCCATCCATAAGGGCCTTACGATCTCGAAGGTGAAAGGGACACGGCTCATCGAGATTCGGTTCCGAAGCACAGATCCACGGCTAGCCGCCGACGTCGTCAACCAGTTGTCGAATTCCTATGTTGACCAATACTATAAAAGTGAATTCCAGGCGAGTACGCAGATTTCTGACTTCCTTGCGAGCCAGTTGAAGGAACTACAAGCCAAGGTTGAAGAATCGCGACGGAAGTTGATCGACTACCAGAAAGAGAATGGAATCTTTGGTCTGGACGATAAGCAGAATATTGTGACGGCAAAACTGGACGACCTGAACCGGGACCTTACTGCGGCGGAGGCCGACAGGGTCCAGAAAGAAGTCAACTACCGATTAGCGCGCTCGGGACAGCCGGAGCTGATTGCAAGATTGGAGACCGACAACCTCGTCACCAAACTACGCGCACAACAGGCCGATTTGGAAAACCAAATGGCGCAAGCGTCAGTGC
>Ga0207131_1011_pt1 | contig 38409 bp, 30 predicted proteins | sample Alteio_BWMinHeat_13_FD_153557 | JGI IMG/M metagenome (GOLD analysis project Ga0207131, IMG submission 153557) | Enriched cells from forest soil in Barre Woods Harvard Forest LTER site, Petersham, Massachusetts, United States -... | ecosystem: Environmental > Terrestrial > Soil > Temperate forest >...
ACCTCTAGCACTTCTAGACTAAAATTACGACAACTACTGTTGGCTATATATTTACTGTTCGGCTGGCAGACCATTGCCTTAGCGGTAACAGTAAATAATTTATATGATGTCACATTACCGGTGGTAGATAAGAGCGCTGAACAGCAGAAGGCTATGTTTGTCACGGCATTTGAACAGTTGTTGCAACGCTTAACCGGCAGTAAAGCGGCATTAGCTATACCGAAGATAGCGGCAGCTAACGGGCGGATAGATACTTACATAAACTCTTTTGCCTATGAGACCGAGGATAGTCAACAACTAGCAACGGTGAAATTCAGCGAGCCGGGAATAAATGCATTGTTGCAGACTAATAAGCAGGCGTTTTTAGGTAAAAACAGGCCGTTGGTTATAGTGTGGGTGGTATCTGCGGATGTTGCGCCGGAATTAGAGCTTAATCCGCTGTTAGAAACTGCTGCTAATCAGAGAAAAATACCTATAATTATGCCATTGTTAGATTTAACTGATATGGAGCATATTAAATCAGCAGATATATTAGCTGGCAATATAGATAAATTGCTGGTGGCATCGCAACGCTATAAAGCTAATTTAATTTTGGTAGGTAAGTTCCATAAACATAAATCTGTTCCAGTGACAAAAGACAATATCAATGGTAAAGACAACATCAATGGTAAAGACAACATCAAGGGTAAAGATAACACCAAAGGCAAGAACAAAATTAAAAATAACGGCAAGATAGAGATAACCTGGAGCTCAACATGGAAGCTGATCGGTGCGGATAACACCGAATGGCAAATTGAGCCCAGCAGTTTAACCAATCAGGTAGATTTAGCCATGGATGGGTTGTTGAAAAATTTAGTATCTAGTGCCAATCAGACAGTGGAGCAACATACTGCGACTAAGGGCGCTAAAAAGGTAACGTTAAATGTTGCGGGCATTAGCAGCATGGAAGATCACACTAGAATCCTGAATTACTTGCGTGGGTTGTCGGTGATTAGCAAAGTTGAAGCTATGGGGATCGAAAATAATACTGCAGCATTTATTGTGCATGCGGATGGTGGCGCTGCTGCAATTGCACAGGCGCTTACTTTGGATAAGGTTTTAGAGCGGGCTGATCAACCTAGAGCGGCAGTGGTAGAGCAAGTTGTTCCAGGCGATTCTGGTATTGACGTAAGTGATGACGAGATGCTTGCTATTAATTCTGAGTTAACTGTACCAGCAGTGGCTGGGCACACTGGACTGTTGGAACATCCATGGTCACCAGAACAGGATGGTTCACCTGAACACCACGGAGCACTTGAACACCATGGTTCATCTGAACGGCATGGAGCACCCGAACAGCATGGTTCATCTGAACGGCATGGAGCATTTGGACACTCTGGTATATCGGTGCCAGAAAGTAAGGGTGAAGTATCTTCTGCGATATCTGCTGATGGTGAAGTAACGACGATGAACTATAGGCTGCGCAAATAGTGGGGTTAGCACAATTACCTTTAAGCTTTGGATTGCGTGATGACGCAACCTTTGCCAGTTTCTATGCGGTGGAAAATGCCGAAGCCAAAAATTGCATAATGCGCATGGCTGAAGGCAATGGCGAACAGTTTGCTTATTTATATGGTAGCGCCGGGGTGGGTAAAACGCATTTGTTGCACGCTGCTTGCCATGTAGCCTATGAATACGGACAATCGGCAATGTATTTGCCTATTGCAAAATATAGCACGTTAAGCACCCAGGATTTGAGTGATTTAGCCAGTATTAACTTAATCTGTTTGGATGATGTCGATAGTATTTCTGGTTTGGCTAATTGGGAAGAAGCATTATTTCACTTATATAATCGGATCCGGGATAGTGGTAGTCGGTTAATAGTTAGCGCGGACAGTGTGCCGCAACAGTTAAAAATTAATTTGTTAGATTTAAAGTCTAGATTGGCCTGGGGAGTTACGTATCATTTGCAGCAGTTGGCAGATGAGCAAAAATTGCAAGCTTTGCAGTTGCGCGCGAAATTTCGCGGGATCAATCTAACCGATGCAGTAAGTAGTTTTTTATTGAAGCATTGTCAGCGCGACATGAGCCAATTATTTACTATTCTTGATATTTTAGATCGTTCATCAATTGCGCAAAAACGCAAGATAACTATACCCTTTGTTAAAACAGTGCTAGGTATTTAAATTTTATGTTAATTTTAAAATCGGTAATGGATCTTGATAAATATCAACCGCAAATTACTAGTGATACTTTAGTATTATTGGATGTTGATGATACGTTGATAACGCCAACAGCTAAAATTTTTCATATGGGGTGCAATTATCAGCCTGCGTTATTGCCGCAGAATTTGCTAGCAGAATTAACCGCAAATCTGCCAGAAAACCCAATTGACGAACTGAAATTGCTGTGCGATCAAAATTCTAGTTACCACCAAATAATTGCTAATTGGCGCTTATCTCGGCAAGTGCAGTTAGTTGAACCAGAGTGGTTGGCAGTTATAGCGCAATTAAAGGCTATAACCACAGTTTATGCGTTTACTAAAATGGACACTGGGCAGTATTCAATAATTTCTAACATGGAGCAATGGCGCTATGCGGAGTTGACTAGGTTAGGGTTAACTTTTAGTACACAGTTAAATGGGCAAAGTGCTATGCGATTACTAGAAATTGAGGCTAGTAATGGAGTTAGTAACTTTGGTTACGCGGCATTTATTCATGGTATAGCCATGACCGGTAAATTTAATAAAGCCGAATTATTAGCTGCGGTATTAGCCAAATCACAACGACAGTTTAAAAATATTTTATTGGTTGATGATCGACCAGAGATGGTACAATTGGTCGGTGATTATTGTCTCAGTATCGGCATGCCATTTATTGGCTTGCATTACACGGGGGTGGATGCTTGGGCTAAAGATATTAACCTAGACGTGGTTAAATTGCAGCAGGATCGGTTGTTTAACGTCAATATATGGTTGGAAGATGAGCAGGCTTTGGCTGAGCTGTAGTGGCTGCTAGGGCTGCGAGCTGTTCCCGCAGGGCTACCGTTTCAGTATTTCTTCTTTCTAGCTCGATGACAGCCGCTGATAATAGAGCGCTTGGTTCGGTAGTTTTTGCTAATTGTTCTTCAAAAGGAGTTGTAGCGCCAGACATCTTTAACTCTAATTCACTACGCGACGCTGCGGCTACGAATTTAGCATAAAGTTCTTTTTTAAAAGATTCATGGGTACAGCCATTGCCAATGGTTATTAATAAATGTTGTAAAGTTTGGATGGTGTCTACATTAGCAGCTAAATGTCCATCTCTTTCCCGTAAAATTTCTATATATTTAGTTTCCACGAATTGAATCAAATCAAACAATCCGCTTTTGTAAGCTTGGAAGTGTTCTTCGCCCATAAAACCACGGTGACAAGGTTGGCCGAATTCGGATACGCTGGCACAATTTAGGGTGTCGGCTGCAGCGGTAGCAAAATTGGTTACAAAGGATGTTAAACTTTTTAAATCACGTGTGTTGCTTAGTAAATGCTCTAGTCTTCCTGTTACTGTTGACGAATGTATTTTATCAGATTCTAAGCCACAATTAATGATGAATCGAAAAAAATTATCATAGGCCGGTTGAAACTTTTCTGGTTCAGCAGTAAACATTGCATCAACTAAACCAACAGTATTCTCACGAATGCTATCATCGATGCCATATTTTTTTGCAAATTCATTAAATCCTGTATCAGATGCTGTATTTGTAGCGTGTGCGTATTTAAATAAGCATAATAAATTATAAAAAGTAACATGGTCGTATTTTTTTAAAGAATATGTGCGTACCATGGTGATTGTTTCTGAATTGTCAATACCTTTAAGCTTGGCAGGTTCTGAAAAACTATGCATTGCAACGCGGTCAATATAAGGGACATCTAACAAATGACGCGCTTCGGTACCGATCTTGTTAGTACTGGAGTCATATGTTGATATAATTCTATAAAAGGCATCGTCAGTAGCCGGGACTTTTAAGCACCAAGAATCATCTTGGTTACGAACAATGTTCATTACTGTGGGCATACACGCTCCTTAAACCATCTGGCTTGAACGACGGTAAACTAAACATAGCATATTAATGTAAAATTATGTTGTTAATAATAAAATTGTATCCTACCCAAACTTCTTAAACAGTTCCTCAAACTGTTTTGCTGGCACCGGCTTACTATAGTAGTACCCCTGTAAGTAATCACAGCCATTGGTTGTTAAAAAATCTTGCTGCTCTTTGGTTTCCACACCCTCGGCTAGGGTTTTAATGCCCAGCTCTTTGGTCATAGCTAAAACCGAAAGTACTAATTTTTGATCATCACTACAACCGGGAAGTAAGGAAATAAAAGATTTATCTATTTTGATCTTTTCAATTTTAAATTCCTGTAAAAATTTCATGCCAGCATAGCCGGTACCAAAATCATCGATGGAGATGGAAAAGCCTAGGTCAATTAATTTCTTGATACTCGGGATCGCTTGTTCATCTAATATTTCAGATTCAGTTATTTCAAACTCAATACAGTTGGGATCCATGAGGTTTTTATCTACGCAGTCACAAACTAGGTTAACAAAGTCGGAGTTGTGCAATTGTTGTACCGAGACATTTACAGCTATTTTCATCTTGGTGTTAAATTGTGCTTGCCATTCCTTTTGCTGTTGGCAAGCTACAGCAAAGACAATTTCCCCAATTTTGTGAATTAAACCGATCTCTTCAGCTAATTTTATAAATTCATCTGGAAAGATCAGACCATGCATAGGATGTTGCCATCGCACCAGGGCTTCAGCGCCACATATTTTACCAGTTGCCGCGGTTATTATTGGTTGATAATAAACTAAAAAATCGTTGTTATTAATGGCGTAGTGTAGCGCGGTAGATAATTCTAAACGGCGTGGGATATGTAAATTTAGATCTTGTTCATAAAATTTAGTGTGCCCGCCGCCACTTTGCTTGGCTTCCAGCATAGCAGCTTGTGAGTTACGTTGTAAGGTAATAGCATCTACCCCATCTTTGGGGAAAAAGCTTACGCCTAAACTAGCGGTCAATTTGTTTTCTTTATTATTAATTATTAATGATTCATTTAGTACTTTAGTAATATTAGCAATATGCATAGATTCATCACCAACATCGAATTGGTCAATCACAATGGCAAAAGTGTCTGATCTAGGGATGGCGATAAAATATTTGTCTTTATAATCAAGTTCGGCAATTAAGGCGTTAAACCTTTCAGCTAATATTTTCATGATATCGTCTACAACTTGGTATCCCATGCCGCTATTGAACATTTCGATGTCATTGATTGCAAAATATATAACCATAAAATTAGAATTATTTTGTTTAGAATTTGTAATGCAATTTTCGATATGCAACATTAAAGGCCGATAATTTGGTAGGCCAGTTATTATGTCGTGATTAGCTTGGTGGGTAAATAGAGAGTTTTCAATTTCCAAGCGTAAAGAATCAATTAACCATTTAGTACTTCTAGAATTCATGCCTAATAAATATAAATAATAAATAAATACAAATATACCACCAATTATATAGTGTATCGAACCGTGACGTATTGACCATAAACACAATGGGGAGAGCATGCAAACCAAAGTAGCGGCACATAGTCCGCTGGAGCCTACTGTTCCCATAGAGTAGGCGGATGCTAGCATTACTAACATGGTTATTATTAGAAATTGCGCAATAATATTGGTAGCAATAAATCCTACCAAGCTACCCCAAAATATTGAGCACGCAACAATAAAACTAAAGAACAACCATTTCCAGCGCAATAATTGGGTTTTGTTTGGCTCCGGATTGTTTGCCATATAGTGGTTGTAGCGGATATACAAGATCACTAATAAAACTAAAGTGAGATTAAAGCCAGCAACCCAAGGGATCAGCCATGGATTTACTAGGGCAGTAAAAAAATATAAATACACGAAAATACACAAGTTTGCTAAGCAGCCAGTGAATGCGCCAGATAAAGTGCTTTTATACAAATGATGCACTAAATTTTGGGCAACCTTTTGCTCAACTTGTAGCTTTTCGTTTTCGGTTAATATTATATAAGTATTCATATTCTATTTAACTTTTAAATACCCAGATTAAATATGCTATTAATCCATCTGTGTAGACAGTTTTTAGAGTTAATTAGTTGCTGGTACAGCAAATGTTACAGAAAAAAATAATATAAAAAATAGGAAAATAGCGCGACAATATGACCTACGCAAGCATGTAAGCAGCAATATGTCTTTGTTATTACTTGACAGAAAGCTATTTAAATATAAAATGAATGTTATATAACACATTCAAATTAAGTTAAGAAATCACTATGAAAAAAATATATTTACTTGCTCTGTTATCCATTAGCTGTGAAGCTGGCGCTAATGGATTTTCTATGCCGGAACAAAATGTCACCAACCTAGGTTTAGCTTATGCTGGTACTGGATCACAAGCCAGTGATGCTAGCTCGGCGTATTATAATCCAGCTGGTTTGACACGGATGAAGAATAGGCAATTTATTGCTGGCGCGGTATATACCGATCCAGATACGGTATTAAACGTAAGTATAGCCAGAGGGCCAGGTGGTGGATTATCTACTCCTAGTTCTGGTACGGATAAGCCTAAGGGTAGGGTTGTAGTCCCATCTCTACACTATGCGGCACCAATTAACAATAAATTTACTTTTGGCGCTAGCTTGGTATCTACGTTCGGATCAACGAACAATTATCCTAGTTCGGCAGTATCTAGGTATATGGCCACCAAATCAGAAATGATGACGGTCGATTTAGCTCCAAGTTTTGGTTATAAGTGTAATGATCAATTATCGTTAGGTGCTGGTTTGGATCTGTATCATGCGAAAGTAGCGTTAAATTCAGCCATTAATGTTACGGGTGGTGCCTCTACAGCTACCGATGGTTTTATAAAAAATAAAGGTAAGGCTAATCAACTAGGGATGCATGCTGGATTATTGTATGAGGTTGATCCGAGTACGCGCTTTGGTTTTAAGTATAATTCTCGCGTATTGCTTAATTTTAAAGGCTATTCTGAGTTACAAAGTACCAATGGCGGCGCTGTGACCACTCAAAATGTGCAAGCTAAATTAGATTTGCCAGAGAGTTTTACGGTTAGTGGTTATCATGGTTTAAATGATCAGTGGGCGATTATGAGTGATTTACAATGGTTGCATTGGAGCCGGCTGAAAAATGTAGTGTTGAATTACGCCAATGGAAGTAAAACAATATTTAACTATTACTACAAAAATTCATATCGCTTTGCAGTTGGTGGCACTTATGATTATAACGATAAATTGCAGTTAAAGTTAGGGACATCGTTTGATTCAACGCCGACGACAACAGCATGGCGCGCAACCAACGTACCGGACGGAAATCAAACTGGCTTAGCAGTTGGCGCGCGGTATAATTTAAGCAGGAAGTTGGTATTGGATGCTGGCTTGGCGCATGTTTTTTCCAACCGTGTAACCATTAATCAGTCGGCGCCAACTATTCTTAATAGTGGCAATCCGCAGCCATTAAATTCAATAACCTCAAAAAGCAAACAACATATAAATGCAGTTGGGTTACAATTAACATTTAATATGGTGTAAGCGAATAAAAGTATGGATCCTAAAGAATTTGAGACGCTAGCAAAAAAGTTTTTTTTGCTAGCTAAAACTAGATTGGGGTTTCCTACTTCCTTTTTAAGCACCGATGCTAAATTTGTAAATAATGAACCATTAGGCATAAAGCCTGATAGTTTATCTAGCATTTTGATTAATGAAGTTGGCGATCCTTTCAAAGCTAGTGAAACTTGGGCGATAGAAGTCAAAAATTATGAAGTTAAAATAGTGCAAACCTTGGCTAAATATTTAGGTATGCCGGTAAATACAGCGCGCGGTTATATTACTTCAGGTGGTACAGAAGGCAACGAAGCGTGTATTCGCTGGGCTAAGAAATATTTGGCTAAACAATATAGCCAGCAACTAGAACGTGCTGATAAATTGCAGCAATTATATTTAAACAAGATCCAACAATCTTCAGCTAGCAAGGCAATAGTGTCATGGCATGCAAAGCGTAACAAGCAATTGCATATTATGCAACAAATTACCAAACCGACCTTAATATTTTCTGCAGAGAATACTCATTATTCAATTTATAAAATTGCGGATGCTTTAGATCTAAATATTTTAGCGGTGTCCAGTGACATAAATGGCAGTGTAGATTTGTTGGATTTTAAAGCCAAAGTTGATCAGCATGCAAAAAAAACGCCGTTTAATCCATTGATCATAATTGCGAATATCGGTACAACTTTGCTGGGTGCGGTGGATAATGTCCCACAGATGCGCACCATTTTGGATTCCTGTGAGTTTAAGCCTAAATATACTATTCATATGGATGGAGCGATGCTTGGCATTCTGTTGCCAATTTTGCAGCCATTTGGGGCTATGGGAAATTATTTGGCTTATGCTGATAGTTTGTCATTATCGTTTCATAAATATCTTGGAGTATCACAGCCAAGTGGAATGGCGTTAACCACGGAAAAATTTATTGACCCGAGTCTGATTGAGTATGCCGGAAATATTTCGGATATAACTGTATCCGGATCCAGATCAGGTTTGAATGTCATGTTGGTTTATAACGTAATTTTTTATGCGTTAGAGCTAGATCAAGCCAACAGAAAATTGCTCGATTTAGTTAAGAATGATTTAGCGAAAGCGCAATGGTGTTATCAACAGTTAGTAGCAGTATTTGGTGCGGATCAAGTTTTTTATAATCCAAACCAATTTAATATAGTAATTCCCAAGCCATCACAAGCAATAATAATAAAGTATCAGTTAATGGTGGCTGGAGACCGAGCAGTAATTTGTGTGTTAAGCAATGTTACCAAAGAATTAGTTTATGCATTTATTAATGATTTGGTAGCTTTTTACAAGGAGGAAAAAACGATGACGATGAAGACTACGGAAAGCGGTTGGTGGAATGGTGACTGGAATAATTCTGGTTGGACCAAAGGCGTTTGGAACGGTGAGGATGTTATTACCATTCTAGAGGATCGGCATGTAACGGAAGCGATAGAGTTGTTTGCCGATTCATTTTGCAAGCATGAGCCATTGGTTAAATACTTGCAAATCACCAAAGAAGAATTTTGGCCATTAGCTGTTGCGATTATGCAGAAGGCGGCTGCGGATGGTCTTAGTGTTGTTTCGCTAGATCAGTGGGGTAAAGTAACTGGTTGTGCGATTGCAGAGAATTTTAATGCGCCAGTACAATTGCAGCCAACGCCAAAATTGCAGCCAATTTTTGCGTTACTGGAACAGTTGGCAGCGCCAATTAATAGCATGCATTTAGTATCAAATACAGTAGTGCATATTTGGATTACTGCGGTATCTGATACAGTGCAAGGTAAAGGCTTATCTACGCGCTTAAATAATGCTTGTGTGTTGCGTGCTCTAGAAAAGCAATTTAAGTACATTTATTGTGAATTCACCAATTCTATAAATGAACGGATCATGCAATATTATCCAGAGCATTTAAAGTTAAATAGTATCAAACTTAAAGACTTTGTTTGGAATAATACCAAACCGTTTGCGGATTTGGATGGTGGGGTGAATGCGTACATAACAACAGTGGCACCATTTATCCGGTTATCACAATTAGGAGAAGTTGTAGTGAGCAAGCCATGGCAAAATACGCCTAACTGGCAGACTCCTAGTGATTGGCAAACTCAGGGAGAGTGGAAAAATCAAGGTGAGTGGAAAAAACCTGGTGATTGGCAAACCCAGGGGCAGTGGCAAAACCAACCTGGTTGGCAAAATCAGGGAGATTGGAAAAAACCAGGTGATTGGCAAAACCAACCTGGCTGGCAAAATCAAGGTAATTGGCAAAATCAACCTGGTTGGCAAAATCAGGGTGAGTGGAAAAAAAGCGAGGGCGGTAAAGATTGGAAGTAGAGTGATTGCCTGAAAACGTCATCCCAGTCGAGCTGTTTTGTGACTTGGCTGGGACGCCGCTATGTTAAGTTATGGTTCGAATTACTGTGATAACAATGCCAGTATAATCCCACCTAAAAATAAGCGATAAATAACAAATGGCATTAAACCAATATGCGCCAACAACTTAAGAAATAAGTGTATACAGCAAAATGCACTTACAGCTGATATTACAATGCCTAGCAATAATGGTTGCCAAATAATTGGCATATCAGCAGCGAACATATGCACTACTTGTAAACCACCAGCCAACAAAATAACTGGAATTGATAGATAAAAAGAAAACCGTGCTGCAGCTTGCCGATTTAAACCGAGTATTAATCCTGCCGTCAAGGTGATCCCGGAGCGGGAAGTGCCGGGGATAAGCGCTAAAACTTGCGCACAGCCAATATATAAAATATCGCGCCAGGTTAAGTTCTGCTCGCTACGCTGGCAGGATGCGCGCCAGGAAGCGTAGCCAAGCAATAGGCCAAAGATTATCGTGGTGCAGGCGATAATTAGCACAGCATGCAGACGCATGCTATTTTCAACTAAATGCTTGCTGTATAGACCAGCTAAACCTACTGGGATGGTAGCTAAGCCAATGGCCCAGGCGAGTTTGCTATGTTGCGTTTGTGGCTTGCCAATTAAGGTGGCTAAAAAATCGCGCAACATCAAATATAGTTCGTGGCGGAAATAGCTGAGTACTGCAATCAGGGTACCAATGTGCACTGCAATGTCAAACTCTAGGCCTTGATCTGGCCAACCCATGAGTTTTGGTACCAGCAGCAAATGGGCTGAACTAGAGACCGGGAGAAATTCAGTAACACCCTGTACTAGTGATAATGTTATTACTTGGATCCAAGCGAGCATGTGTGTATTCCTAATTTGTTGCGTGTCACCCCATCACGACCCTCCCCCAAACCAAAAATTTGGGGGAGGGAAAATGATTTGAACGTGTTTATCTTACCTCAAACCCCACTAAGTTGTCCTCCAACTCCCGCGGCTCTGTGACCACGGCATCGACCACTGCTCCAGCAGGCCCCCTATACATCCATGAAACTAACTTGTGTACATTCTCAGCCTCGCCACAGAGTAAAGCTTCAACCCCGCCATCATCTAGATTTTTCACCCAGCCAGAGATGTCAAGTTGTATGGCTTCGCGTCTAGCATTTGCGCGATAACCTATGCCTTGTACTTGTCCAGAAATATAGCAGTGCAGACAAATTTTGCTCATATACGCCCCAGTAGTATAAGATGATAATGATATTGTTTGAATCGGAAATATTAATATGGAGATAATTTTATGTCATTCGCCCTCGTCTTGTATTATAGCCGTTACGGTCAAACTAAAGCACTAGCTAATTATATTGCCACTGGTATCGAATCCGCAAAGATCGAAGCTAGGATCCGTACTGTGCCGGAAGTATCTACCGTGATCACCACAGCAGAGCCAGCGGTGCCAAATACGGGCGATCCATATGTTACGTTAGAGGATTTAGAGGGTTGCTGTGCCTTAGCGCTTGGTAGCCCGACTAGATTTGGTAATATGGCGGCGCCACTGAAACATTTTATTGATCAAACTACTAAAATATGGTTTTCTGGGGGCTTGGTTGGTAAACCAGCAACGGTATTTAGTAGTACTTCAAGTATGCACGGCGGGCAAGAAACAACTTTGTTAAGTATGATGTTGCCATTATTACATCATGGCGCAATTATTGTCGGTACGCCATATACAGAAAGCGCTTTGACTGCTACAAAAACTGGCGGTACCCCGTATGGTGTAACCCATGTGGCTGGAGTTAACAATGACAATGCAATCAGTGATGATGAAAAGTATTTGGCTATAGCAACAGGTAAACGTTTGGGCGAGTTGGCGCAGAAATTGATCGCGTAGGGGACCCGATCTTGTGTCATCCCGTGTGCAACTGGTGCCGTCACGTTTAGCGTTGATTTAAATAATCATCTAGATCACCCTGATAATCTTTCAGAGTTTTATCTTTAATCAGCAATAGCCGATCGGCAGTAGTTTGCAGTAAATGTTGATCATGCGAGACTAAAATTACTGCACCAGTAAAGCTTTGCAGTGCAATGGCCAAACTTTCGCGCATATCTAAATCCAAGTGATTGGTAGGCTCATCTAGTAGCAGCAAATTCGGCTGCTGCCAAACAATTATAGCTAAAGCTAGGCGTGTTTTTTCGCCACCAGAAAAATTGGTAATATTTTGATTGACTACATCGCCTGAAAAAGCAAAGCCACCTAAGAAACCTCTAATTTTGGTGGTTGGTACCCCTGGGCTGAGATCAATAAAAGTTTGTAGCGGTGTTTTGCTTAAATCTAAATAATCGATGGTGTGCTGATGAAAATAACCAATTTTAGTTTTAGTGTGGATATTAATTTCGCCGCCTAATGCTGGAATTAAACCAGTAATAGTTTTAATCAGTGTAGATTTACCGGCGCCATTTTTTCCTAGCAGAGCAATTCTTGCACCAGGTTCAATGTTCAAGCTTACTTTTTTAATAATTAATGCATTGGAGGCTGAGTCTTCAGAAGTATAGCCAATATCCGTCTGGTATAAACGTACCAATGGCGTGGGTTGTTTTGGACAATCCAGAAACTCAAACTGAAATGGTGAATCTGCTTGTGCCAAAGCTACTGTTTCTAATTTAGCTAACGCTTTTAAACGGCTTTGAGCTTGCTTAGCTTTCGATGCCTTGGCACGGAAACGATTTACAAAACTCATTAGATGCGCAGCTTTTTCTTGTTGTTTATTGTACAACGCTGTTTGCAGTTGAATTGCTGCTGCACGCTGAGTTTCAAAATCAGAGTAATTGCCAGAATAAACTTTCACTTGTCCATGTTCAATATGTAGAATTTTATTGGTGACATTATCTAAAAATTCGCGATCGTGGGAAATAATTATCAAGCAGCCAGTATATTTCATCAACCATTTTTCAAGCCAATATACGGTTTCCAAGTCTAAGTGATTGGTTGGTTCATCGAGGAGCAGCAAATCGGAGCGTTCCATTAAGCACTTGGCAATATTCAAGCGCATGCGCCAGCCACCAGAAAACTGGGCTACCGGTTTAGTATGTTCGTCATCACTAAAGCCAAGACCAGACAAAAGCTTCGCTGCGCGGGCTGGTGCTGAATAGCCATCGATGTCGGACAACTTATGATGCAAGCGCATAATAGCGGTATGGTCGTCCGCTGCTTCAGCTTGTTGCAGGGCAGTGTTGATGGCATATAGTTCACTATCGCCCTGCAGGATAAAATCGATAGCCGGGATGTCGGTGACATAAATTTCTTGCTTGATATGGCTGAGTTTAATATTGTTTTGAAAGGTTATATCGCCACGTTGGGTTTCCAATTCATCGAGAATTGCCGCAAACAAGCTGGACTTGCCACAGCCATTGCGACCAACAATACCCACACGCATGTCACGTGAAAAAGCAAAGCTGGCATTGCTGAATAGTACTTTACTGCCTTGCGCTATGGTTACATCTTTAAAATAGAGCATGTTTTACTTCTGTATTTTGGATCAAGAACTCGTTGGTACGGAGTCTAAGCTATTAGTGGTAGCAGCCAGATTTTGTTTAAAGCCTTCACCTTGTTTAAGTTCGGCGTTATAAAAAATAAATAAACCTAAGGTAAACATGCTAATGGCTACATAAAAATGCCAAGTTATGACTTCTTGTAGGAAAAAATACCCATACAACGAAGCAAAAAACGGGGTTATTAAACCAGCAAAAGACATAAAGGTCGCGGTAAAGCGTTTTAACAAATATCCATATAGGTTGTAGCAAATAATATTAGAAATTAAACACATGATTAAAGAATTTATAATAAATGGTTGGATGTCAGTAACCGGTATTGGCTGCCATGGTTCCCCAGCATAGTACGAATGCAATAAAGCTAAAATACCGCCAATAGTCATACTGACTGCATTGGCTAGTAGAGGCGAATGTTTAAAGTTCGCGATTAGTTTTTTCAATAAGGTCCAGCCATAGACACTAAAAAATACTGCTGCCACCATACTTAATTCTGCCAAGGAAAATACCCAAAAACTACCGGCAGCTACTTCGTCGCCAGTTTGAGCAAAGTGAATAGGGATCAAACCAAAAAAGCCAATTAGCATGCCGAGCCATTTGTAAGGTGACAATACCTCGCCTAAGACCATAAATGCCACCAGTGCCGCTAAAAATGGCGATAAGCTATAGATCAGGCAGGCTTTGGAGGACACCATGTGTTGGATGCCCCAAATCTCAAAGATGTTAGTTAAGTAAATGTTAGAGATGGCTAGTAATATAAAGGTTGATACATGGGAAAGTTTTATTTTAAAGGTCTGCTTAAAGGTGTGGCGGTGGCGGATAGCCAAATAAGCTAACAGGATAAGCCCAGCTACTAGCATGCGTGATCCGACTAAGAAAAATGGCTGGCTATAGAGCAAGGTCTCTTTTTGCAGTGTGAATAGGCTAGCAAACATGGCGAATAGTAAAATAACCAGGAACATAATGACCACCAGGGTTAAAGTTGGATAACCGGGGATTCTATCATACTTTGAACGAAATTGGTGTAAAGATTTGGCAAAAATTACAGGGCCGGCACGGGGACCGGCCCCTATATTTGGTGTCTGCGGTCCTAGCGCGGCACTGGTGTTGCAGCAGTTGTTATAACAGTAGCCTCTACCGGAGCTACACCACTCGCAACTGTCGCTGTTACGGCCTCTTTAGCCTTGTCTTCAGGTTTAGGAAGTTTAAGTTCAGGATTAAGTGTCACAGAATTATCAATCATATGGCGAATACTAGAGATAAATAATTTGATTAATTCTGGATTAAATGTTAACGGTTTATTAACTGCTTTCAATGCAAGTAGCGTTTCATCAATCATGTCCGTGAAATTTTTACATGTTAAATTCAATTTACGGATTAATTCATGGCGAGCATCTTTGTTGGTACAAGTTTGTTCAGTGCAGGCAACTTCCATATTAGTTAATTTTTTAGAATGTTCAGGCGCGGATAAATTCATAGTAATAGAACCTTTTTTAGGTTCAAAAGGAAATTCAGCAATAATATTAATGAGATAGGATACATTGCGCTTAATATCCAGAATGTATATGCTATTTCCATAAATGCTAGCAACGTGCTGTACATTTAACAGCTGCCATGCAACGTATTGATTATAATTAAGTGTTTTAACGCCGGTAGCAGATTTTTTGTAGATAGTAGTATTAACGTTAACAGCAAAATCTTTGAGTTGAACGCGATATGCATCTAATAACTCGTTGGTTTCACTTACGACTATGACCGGATTAGGCATAGTTACAGCTGAGGAGGTACTAACTATATTCGTTGCTTGAGGCGATACTGCTTGCGCATATGACCGCGCATTAGGAGCAGCGTTGGCTAAAATGCTAGTAGCTGTAACTGTTGTAGTTTCAGTTTGCGTTGTATTAGTTGTTGCTGGCGTTGCATTTGTAGCTTTAGCGGTACTATCTTTATGTTCAGCAGCATATTTATCAAATTTGACGGCTTCTTCATACTCAGTTAACATGGTCTTCAAGTATGTTGCATAGCGCGCTGAACCACCCATATAGCCCCAAGTTAAATATGATGCTATATATGAAGTTGTGGAGGTATCAAAATTGGCGATAGCTGTTTTTAGCTGAGTAGGTAACAGTTCTTGCAACTTGCTATTACTACTGTTTTCAAAAATTTTCATAAGAGATTGTATGGAGCCCCAGCGTACAAGTATATCTTGGCGAACATGCCCATTGGTTGCAACATCATTTATTAAGTATATAGCGGCATCGTGGAAAGAAAATTTAGGATTGCTAGGCATAATGGCTCCTTGTTAATTAAAAACATTGCTTTTGCAAGTATATCACTTCCATACCAATACGCTAGTTTGGTATTAGTTTAGAAAGAGAACTATTCTGTGGTGGCTAATTCATGTTTGTGTTGCAAAGCTGCATCTAGCGTATGCCATGGTAATGTGGCACACTTAATGCGACTAGGAAAAGCTCTTACGCCAGTAAGGGCTAGCAGTTTACCCAGATCATCCAGATGCTGAGCAGTTAATTCTTGCCCAGTAACTAAGCATTTGAAACTATTTAAGATTTCCATAGTTTGAGCCTGAGTTTTACCAATTAAAATTTCGGTCATAATGGAAGCTGATGCAGTTGAAATAGCACAACCAGCACCAACAAAGCTTGCTTCGCGGATGATGTCGCCATCTAACAACAGATATAATTTAATTTTATCGCCACATAATGGATTATAACCATCGGCAGTATGACTGGCATTCTCGATGGCATGATAGTTTCTTGGTTCGGTGCCATGATCAATAATTAACTCTTGGTATAATTCGGATAAATCCATGGTTAAACCTTTTTAAATACTTTTTTCACAGCCATAATAGCAGTAACTAGTTGTTCAATTTCAGCCAGCGTATTATAGATCCCGAATGCAGCGCGCGCGGTGCCACTAATATTAAAGAACTCCATTAATGGCATTGTACAATGGTGCCCAGTACGGATCGCCACCCCGTGTTGATCTAGTATGGTACCAATATCATGAGGGTGAATACCAGCCAGGGTAAAAGATAAAACACTTACCTTATTGGCTGGGTGACCAATAATGGTTACCCCATTGATATCACTGACCAAGCTGGTTGCATGCTGCAGCAATTGCTGCTCATGCTGCCATAATGCGTTTAAGTCGATATTGTTTAAAAAGTCTATGGTAGCACCCAGGCCAACAACGCCAGCAACATTCGGCGTGCCAGCTTCAAATTTTAACGGTAAGGCATTAAATGTGGTGCCAGACTCTAGTGAGACTTGTAAAATCATGTCACCGCCACTTAGAAACGGCGGCATGGCTTGTAGCCATTTTTCTTTGCCATAGAGAATGCCAACCCCCATCGGGCCGTACATTTTATGGCTGGAAACAGTATAAAAATCGCAATCTAAGTCTTGGACATCAACTGGCATATGCGCCGGTGCTTGGGTACCGTCGATTAATACTGGTACGCCATGTGCGTGGGCTGTAGTAATTAAGTTTTTAATTGGGTTTATTGTGCCAATAGCATTAGATACCTGAACAACAGCAATAAGTTTCGTGCGCTTGGTGATCAATGTAGGCAAAGCCGCAAGATCTAGTTCACCGTTTGGTAATACGGGAATAATTTTTAGGCTGGCTTGTTTGCGTTGGCAGAGTAATTGCCAGGGGACAATATTGGAGTGATGCTCCATCCGGGAAATAATAATTTCATCGCCAGCTGAAATATATTTTTCACCAAAAGAGTATGCAACTAAATTGATACTTTCAGTGGTCCCGCGGGTAAAAATGCATTCGTTAGTTGATGCCGCATTGATAAATTGTTTAACCTTTAAACGGGTATTTTCATAAGCCAGAGTTGCCTGCTCACTTAAATAATGCACCCCGCGATGCACATTTGCATTCATAGTGCAGTAGTAGTTGCTCATACTATCGATGACTTGCTGTGGCTTTTGGGTGGTGGCAGCATTATCTAAATAAATTAAAGGCTTACCATTGGTAACTTTAGTGCTTAAAATTGGAAACAGCAGGCGTAATTGTTCGGCAGTGGTTATGCGCATATTTAGCCTCCAGGCTGAAGTTCAATTATGCTATCGGTGATGCTATCGGTGATGCTTCTTACATAGTGCTGTATCTGGCTGGGAATGGCAGCAATAATTGGTGCAAGAAATCCGGTAATCAACAATTGCCGTGCAGTTTCCATGGGGATCCCACGGCTCTGCATGTAAAATATAGCCTCTGGATCTAGTTGACCAATGCTCGAGCCGTGCGCGCATTGTACATCGTCATTATAAATTTCTAGCTGTGGCCTAGAATCTACCTCGGCATTGGGGGAAAGCAATAAATGCTTATGTTGCAAATTAGCCTTAGATTGGCTTGCATTGGGGTGTACCGTTATTTTTCCAGTAAAGGCCGCATGGGCTTTATCGGTAACGATCCCACGCACACAAGTTTCACTACCACAGTTGCCAATTAAATGCTCTATGTTTAGGTGGATGTCATGTGTTTGCTGCAGCTTTGGGCATTCAATAGCACTAAAATTACAGGTTGCGTTGCTGCCCAGTAAATTTATAGTTGTGACGATTCGATTGCTACTGCCGCCACTAGCGGTGGTAAACATTTTCAGGCTGCTATTAGCTTGTTGGTTTATTTGCACATTTACATTGCTAGTAGCTGCATTTGCAGTCAGGTTATGCTGCAGGACGCTATAAGTTAAAGTGGAATTTTCTGCCAACACGATGTCTGTCGTGGTATTAACAAAACAATCACTATCATCAGCATTTAAAAAAATCTCTATAATATTTGCGTTAGTATTAGGGGCGAGAAAAATATTATTTTGAGTAGTTGCCGTGGTATGGAGTAAGACTATTGGTTTAGAAATGCTTTGGTGTGCTGTAATATGTAGATCAACCCCAGTGCTAGTTTTGGTGTGGATTAGTGCTGAAAATTGCGCACAGTTGTCCTCTGTTATATAGCTACTAGCGTCATTAAGTGCAAAATATTTAGTTAAAAGCCCCATGTTTATACTGCAGTTGGATATGTTGGTAGATATAGCAGAGTTTGGGCTTGTTAGAGATCCAGGACTTGTAGTTGAGTGCGAGGTGGCCTTATGCACGTGCTTCATGTTCTACTCCATCAGTACTGCGTAACCAACCATAACCTTTTTGCTCCAATTCTAACGGCAAAGAACTATCACCGGAGTGGATTATTTTACCATCAACCAAGACATGTACCTGATCTGGTTTAATGTAATCCAGCAGTCTTTGGTAATGGGTGATCATCAAGATACCGCGATCGGCATTGCGCAAAGCATTTACTTGCTTGGCAACCACACGTAAGGCATCAACATCTAAGCCAGAGTCAATTTCATCGAGCACGATTAATTTTGGTTCGAGTAATGCCATCTGTAAAATTTCATTACGTTTTTTTTCACCACCAGAAAAGTCGTCATTTATGGCGCGATACAACATGGATTCTGGGACCTCTAATGTAGCCATTTTGGCTTTAACTAATTTTAAGAAATCCACCGCATCTAGTGGTGGTAGTCCACGCGTTTTGCGAATTGCATTGAGCGAGGTTTTTAAAAATTGGATATTTGATACCCCAGGGATTGCTACCGGGTGCTGAAAGCTTAAAAATAAACCATGCCTTGCACAATCTTCAGGGGTGAAGTCTAAGAGGTTATTACCTAAAAAAGTTATTGCACCGTTGGTTACGATATAAGTAGCATTGCGGGCTAAAATATTACCTAGAGTACTTTTGCCAGATCCGTTCGGCCCCATAATGGCATGCACTTCGCCTGGGTTGATGGTTAGGTTGACGCCTGTTAAGATCGCTTTATCTTTAGCGCTGACACTTAAATTATCTATATTTAATAACGGTTGCATTTATATTTACCCCACTGCACCTTCTAGACTTAGCTCCATAAGTTTTTGCGCTTCTACGGCAAATTCTAATGGTAGCTCTTTAAAAATTTGTTTGCAAAAGCCATTCACAATCATTGAAACAGCATTTTCTGCATCAATACCGCGTTGGCGGCAATAAAATAATTGCTCATCGCTAATCTTACTGGTGGTAGCTTCATGTTCCACGATAGAGTCTGGCTGTTTAGATTCTATATACGGAAATGTATGTGCACCACAGGTAGAACTAAGTAGTAATGAATCGCACTGGGTATAATTACGCGCATTTTTAGCGGTTGGCATTACTTTTACTAAACCGCGATAAGTATTTTGTCCATGGCCGGCAGATATACCTTTAGAGATAATAGTGCTGCGGGTGTTCTTACCAATATGAATCATCTTGGTACCGGTATCGGCTTGTTGATAGTTATTGGCCAAGGCAACTGAATAAAATGCACCCACGCTATTGTCACCTTGTAAAATAACGCTAGGATATTTCCAAGTTATGGCTGATCCAGTTTCAATTTGAGTCCAGGAAATTTTTGAATTGGCACCAATACAACGCCCACGTTTGGTTACAAAATTGTAAATTCCGCCTTTACCTTCTTTATCGCCAGGGTACCAATTTTGCACTGTAGAATATTTAATTTCGGCATTATTCAGTGCAACTAATTCAACAACTGCAGCATGCAGTTGATTTTCATCGCGGATTGGAGCCGTACAGCCCTCTAGGTAGCTTACGTAGCTATCATCTTCTGCGATAATTAGGGTACGTTCAAACTGACCGGTAGCTATATTATTGATGCGAAAATAGGTGGATAGTTCCATGGGGCAACGGACACCTTTTGGGATGTAACAGAAAGAACCATCCGTAAATACCGCCGCATTTAAACAGGCAAAAAAGTTGTCGCGATATGGCACGACTGAGCCTAGATATTTTTTAATTAATTCTGGGTGTTTTTGTACTGCTTCAGAAAAGGAACAAAAAATTACTCCGACTTTGGCGAGTTTATCTTTAAATGTTGTTGCAACCGAAACGCTGTCGAACACGGCATCAATGGCTATCCCCGCGAGTTTTTCTTGTTCATGCAGTGGGATCCCCAATTTTTTATAGGCACGGATCAGCTCGGGATCGACCTCGGATAAACTTTTGGCTTTGGCCGCCGACTTTGGCGCGGAATAATAAATAATGTCTTGATAGTCAATAGGGTTAAACTTTACATGTGCCCACGTAGGTTCACTTAAAGTTTGCCAATGCCGGAAGGCTTCTAAGCGCCAAGCTAGTAAAAATTCCGGTTCATTTTTTTTCTGGGAAATTAAGCGAATAACATCTTCGTTTAGCCCTTTTTCGATAGTATCTGTTTCTATATCAGTGATAAAACCAGCCTGATAATCACGCGCCACTATACGGTCAAGCCGATTTCTATCGGCTTGTTTGGCTGATATAACTTTAGGATTAATGTCAGTGTCCGTATAGTTATTTTTCAATTGCGTTACTCCAACAACTAAAACTTAATTACCGCAAGTATTGCGTTATGTGCATGTGACATTTGCTTGCAATTGCACAGTGTTATTCACCTAAGTTACGCGCGGTAATGGCTAATGTGCATGATATATTACTAAATAAGTATAATATATGCCAACCTTAATTAGTATTGTCTACATACTACTTTGATATTTTAATAATATTACCGCCCCATTAATTGTATTCTGCTGATCTTTGCGTAACTCGCATTGCTGATATTCTATTAGTCTAAAATTAAATTGCGCTGCTAAGGTTGTTATGTAATCCCGAGAGTGCGTAAAGCGACCAGTGGTAGTTAGGGTATAACCATGGTTTTGGTTCAAGAGGCCGCTTTGATTCAAGAGGCCGCTTTGATTTAAGAGGCCACTTTGATTCAAGAGGCCTCTTTGATTCAAGAGGCTGGAGTTGATTGTTTCTTCAATAGTAAAAAGTAAGTACCCATCTTTAACGAGTGCTGTACTACAATTGGCAAAGATTTGCTCCAATGCACCGCAATAAACAAACACGTCAGCGGCCAGGATCAGATCAAAATACGCTTGGTTAGTTCCAGGGATTGCAGCGCTGATATCCGCTTGGCATAGGGCATCGTAGGCCATTAATGACTTAGCACATGCGAGCATATTGGCGGATAAATCTACGCCGACTAAAAATTTGGCGATATCTTTAAAATAAATACTGCACAGGCCAGTACCACAACCCAAATCTAAAATATTAATAGTTTTTTGGATGGACACATTTCTGGCGATACAACTCCGTAGCAATTCCGGGGCTTTATATTCAAGTGTGGTTTTTACATGTTGATTATAAAACTGCGCGTATTGATCAAATAAACTTGCTACATAATTGGCTGGTGCAGCATTAGTTTGCGTACCGGTTAAGGCTAGCACCATGTGGTGTGCAGTATAATTTTCAGGCTGCAAAGCTAGAGTTTGTTGAAAATATTTAAGGGCTAGATCTTTGTTATTGTTGCGTAAATATAGTACCGCCAAATTATGTAACCACTCAGGACGATTAGCGTTTAATTTAATAGCTTGCTCGAATTGGGTAATAGCTTGGGTAATATTACCTAACTCTAAATATACTTCTGCTAATTGGGCTTGTAGTTCTGCATTGTCGATATCATGCTGACTAGCAATTTCCAATAATGGTAATGCATCCGTAAATTGCTGGTTCACCACATAGGCCATGCCAAGATTTTGTGCGATAGCAAGGCTTTTGTTGTTATCGTGGTTATCTATATAGTAGCGGTAAGCAGTTTCATAATGTGATATAGCGCGCAGAATTTGATCTTGTTTAATCAAACAATTGGCTAAATTAAAGTGTGTTTCTACGTGCGCAGAATTTAAGCGCAAAGATTTTTCAAAATATGGCACGGCCTCTGCAATGCGGCCTTGAGTATAATACAGGCAGCCTAGATTGTTGTAACCTTCGGCATAGTTGGGAGCGAGGCGCAAAGCTTCGTGTAAGTTAGCAGTAGCGGTAGATATATCACCTATTTTTTTATTAGCATTACTTAGATTGCTATAATATACCGCCTCATACGGAGCTAATAGGATGGCTTGCTTAAAGTGAGCGATAGCCTGTGGAAAATCACCGGTGGTAGCGTTAATGATGCCCAGCAGGTGATACGCTTCCGCAGCCCGTGGATCTGCAGTTAACCACTGTTGGCAAGTAGTCGCTGCAGCAGCGGTATCGTTGCTGGCCAGGTAGGTGGCAATGGTGTTTATGTAATTGGTCATGCGGTTAATAATACATTGGTTAATAGCAAATGTGCTAGTGTTGGCTGAACTAACCCCACGCTTTATTTGTCTACTTTGCATATAGGTATGAGCTAGATAGCAAAGCTGGACATATGATGAAACATAAATTTGAGCAAAGGTGTGATTTTTCAGCGTTAGCCGCGAGTAGAATTACTGGGCTGAAAGAAATGTCCACACGTGCTCTTACGCAAATAAGCACGCTTAGCATGGAGCTGGAGCATGCACATATTAAACAGTATCCAAACTTAGTTGCTTCCGGAGCTATGTTGGCGCAATTAAACAACGAGTTAATAGCTTTGGATTATCTGCATAAAATAGAACATGGTGAACGTGCTTTGATTTGTGTTGAATATGTCGTACGGGAATTTTTAGCAACCCAAGCAGAGTTTATTAAGATTATTGCTAGCAGTAAAAATATTACGGATGTAGCAGTGGTGTGTGATAATTTATTGCTTTGGGAGTTTGATCAATTATTGTTATCCGCGGCGGTTAGGGGTGCTGCACTGCAGGCATTGCAGAAAGCAGATAGCAAAATTTTGTTTACTGCTGCAGTAGAAAATGATTTTTTAAAACTAAGCATTGAAGATGATGGAGCTGCTAATAGTATCGTGCAGGATAGCTTTGGCATTGCTACATACTTCGCAAAAACTATATCTGTGCTGCATAATGTAAATAATAAACATGGATATGTAGAGCTGAGGGATACTAGTAGTATTGGTGGAACTGCATTTAGCATATACTTGCCTAATTATTAATCCCACCTTTGGTAAGTTGTTGTGGATCAAGCAGCCGATCTAAATCAGCAGCGCTTAAATTGGTCATTTCAGCGGCAATTTCGCGGATAGGGCGATTTTCTTTATATGCGCGTTTAGTAATTTCTGCACCCTTTTCATAACCGATGATAGGATTTAACGCGGTTACTAAAATGGGGTTTTTGGCTAATTGCGCATTAATATGATCCACATTTACCACAAAATTAGCCATTGCCTGCGTAGCCAAAACTTTAACCCCATTGGTGATTAGTAAAATACTTTGTAAAATATTGTACGCGATCACTGGCAGCATAACATTCAGCTGGAAATTACCGGATTGACCAGCAAGAGCAATAGTTGCGTCATTACCAATCACTTGGGCACATAGCATGCAGATCGCTTCTGGAATTACTGGATTAACTTTACCAGGCATGATGCTGCTACCGGGCTGGATTGCAGGTAGCATGATGTCCGATAATCCGGTTAATGGGCCGCTATTCATCCAACGTAAATCATTGGCTATTTTCATTAAGCTAACAGCAGTACAACGTAATTGGCCAGATAATTCAACCACCGTATCTTGCGAACTTAAGGCTTCAAAATAATTGGCTTTAGTAGTAAATTTAATGCCAGTATGGAGACTTAACTCAGCACAAACTTGCTTAGCAAAATCTGGATGAGCATTGATCCCAGTACCGACAGCGGTGCCGCCTAAAGCTAAGGCCTGCAGTTCTGGTAGAGTATTGTGGGTGCGACGAATATTGTTGCGGATCTGTGTTGCCCAGCCACTTAGTTCTTGGCCAAAGGTAACAGGCATAGCATCCATTAAATGGGTTCTGCCGGTTTTGGTAACATGGGCTAAATCTTGCGCGCGCTGTTCGATAGTCTCTGCCAATTGCTCTAGTGCGGGGAGTAAATTTTTATTTACCTCCCAGCTGCAACTTAAGTGAATTGCAGAAGGAATAATGTCGTTGCTACTTTGGCTCATATTAACGTGATCATTAGGATGTATTTTTAATCCAGTATTCTGTTTTGCTAAGTTAGCAATTACTTCGTTGGTATTCATGTTGGTACTAGTACCAGATCCAGTTTGGAACACATCCACTGGGAACTGGTGGTCATATAAACCATTAGCGACAGCCTGTGCAGCCGATTGAATGGCTCTAGCCATATCGTCTGGTAACAAATGCAGCTGGTTGTTTACTTTAGCGGCAGCACCTTTCAGCCAACCCATGGCTTGGATAAAAGCACGCGGCATGCGCAAATCGCTAATAGGGAAGTTGTTAATAGCGCGCTGGGTTTGTGCACCGTATAATGCATCAGCAGCGACTGCAAGTTCTCCCATGCTATCTTTTTCAATTCGGGTGCTGTTTTTGCTCATAATCGTTGTATTCAACCTTAAATTAATTTGCTAATTTTTGGCTAATTGCCGTAATACGTATGGTAAAATTCCGCCATTGGCATAATATTCCATCTCTTTCGGGGTATCAATGCGTACAATAGCCTGAAAACTTTTTTGCTGTTTAGGAGAGCTATCTGTAGAATTAACACTTACAGTTACGTTGGTCTTGGGTTCTAATCCAGCAAGGTCTATAGAAAATGTCTCTGTGCCAGTAAGATTTAAACTATCGGCAGTCTCATTAACTAAAAATTGTAATGGTAAAATCCCCATACCAATTAAATTGGAACGGTGAATGCGTTCAAAACTTTCAGCGATTACTGCGCGGACACCGAGGAGTAGGGTACCTTTTGCGGCCCAATCGCGGGAAGAACCACTGCCGTATTCTTTTCCAGCTAAAATAATTAGTGGCTGTTGCTGTTGTTGATAACGCATTGCGGCATCAAATACCGAAGTTTTTTCGCCAGATGGTAAGTGGATCGTCCAATTACCTTCGGAGCCTGGCACTAATTTATTGTGCAGGCGATTGTTGGCAAAAGTGCCACGGATCATTACTTCATGATTTCCACGCCGCGAGCCATAAGAATTAAATTCAGCTTTTTTCACGCCAGCAGCCAAGAGGTATTTACCAGCCGGTGAAGTTTCACTGATGCTACCAGCTGGGGAGATGTGATCAGTCGTAACCGAGTCACCAAGTTTGAGTAATACATAGGCATTATTGATATTAATAATTGCTACCGGATTGTTTGTAATGTTATTAAAAAACACTGGTTTTTTAACATAAGTTGAAGTGTTATCCCATGCGTATAGTTTGCCCTTAGGGATGGGTAAATCACGCCATTCAGCATCACCAACAAATACTGATTGGTAACGCTTGTTAAACATGCTGGCTTGGATAACTTTACCAACTGTATCTTGAATAACTTTACGGCTTGGCCAAATGTCTTGTAAAAATATAGCTCTGCCATGGTGGTTAATACCAATTGGTTCGTTTTCAAAATCTATATCCATAGTTCCGGCTAGCGCATAAGCTACTACTAATGGCGGTGAAGCTAGATAAGCATGTTGTACTTCCGGATGAATTCTGCCTTCAAAGTTGCGATTACCAGATAGCACAGCTACGGCAGTAATACCATCTTGTTTGATCACATTACTAACCTCGACTGGGAGTGGTCCGGAATTACCAATACAGGTAGTACAGCCATAACCAACGGTATTAAAGCCTAAACTATCTAGATCTTGTTGCAGATCAGCTTTTATTAAATAATCAGTTACTACTTGCGAGCCAGGAGCTAGGGAAGATTTAACCCAAGGTTTAATGGTTAAGCCTTGTTCAACAGCTGCTTTGGCCAGCAAGCCAGCGGCAATCATCACATCTGGGTTGGAAGTGTTGGTACAGCTAGTAATGGCAGCAATCGCTACCATGCCGTTTTTGACTACGGCTTTTTGGCCATTGATGGTAATTGCAGCTTGTTTGGTAAGATCTTTATTTTCACTTTCTAATATCTTGGCATAACTAGACTTAGCCACAGAAAGTAACACTTTATCTTGCGGACGTTTTGGTCCAGCAATACACGGTACTACAGTGGATAAATCTAAATGTAAGGTGTCACTATAGGTTGCCTCGAAGCAGCCAGTAGTGCGAAACATTCCTTGAGCCGTATAATAAGCTTCCACTAGTTCGATGGTTTCGGCATCTCTACCGGATAATTTAAGATAGGCAATGGTTTCTTTATCCACTGGGAAAATACCACAGGTGGCACCATATTCTGGCGCCATATTGGCAATTGTAGCGCGATCCGCTAGCGGTAGCTGATCTAAACCATCGCCATAAAATTCGACAAATTTACCAACCACGCCTTTTTTACGCAGCATTTCTACAATTACTAATACCAAGTCGGTTGCGGTGGTACCGGAGGCTAATTGTCCGCTAAGTTTAAAGCCAACTACTTGCGGGATCAGCATAGTTATAGCTTGCCCTAGCATTGCAGCTTCAGCTTCGATGCCACCAACGCCCCAACCGAGAACGCCTAGGCCGTTGATCATAGTGGTATGCGAATCAGTGCCGACCAGGGTGTCGGGATAAGCTAGAGTTTCAGTGAATGTTTCACCAGATGCTATATTATTTTGCACATTGCTTTGGGTGAAAACTACGCGCGCCAAATATTCCAAATTTACTTGGTGTACGATCCCTGTGCCTGGCGGTACTACGCGAAAATTAGCAAAATTTTCTTGCCCCCATCGTAGAAATATATAACGTTCGCGGTTACGTTCTACTTCAAGATGAGTATTGTTATGCAAGGCATTTTTATTGCCAAAGTCATCCACCATTACAGAGTGATCGATTACTAATTCTACCGGAGAAAGTGGGTTAATAGCATCGGGATTTCCGCCTAAATCTTGCATGGCTTCGCGCATGGCAGCAAGATCTACAATTGCCGGTACGCCGGTAAAATCTTGTAATATTACACGCGCTGGGGTAAAGGATATTTCATCTTCAGGTTCAATGTTGGCTTGCCAATTTAGGATAGATAAAATATCTTGCTTTCGCACGGTTACACCGTCTTCGGTGCGGAGTAAATTTTCAAGTAATATTTTTAGTGAAAATGGTAAGCGGCCAAGATCATGTTGTTGCAAATCAGGATGCTGGGTTAATTTTTCCAAATTATAGATTTGATAGGTTCCATGTTTTGTTGTTAATTGGGTTTTACAATTAAAGCTATTGGCCATCTTTTAATACTCCTTTTTTTAAGATTTAAACCTAGGCAGGTTAAGATTTACAACTAGGTAGGCTAAACATAAGGTTACCAAACAATTGACGGCTAATCCAGGGAAGGTTACTATGCAGTGGCATAAAGTTAACAGGCGCGTAGCTCAGTGGTAGAGCACCACCTTGACATGGTGGTGGTCGGTGGTTCGATCCCACTCGCGCCTACCAAATAGAACTCCGTAGTCATACAACATAGTCCGCTAAGCCCAATGAAATCAAACATACCACGTAAAAGATTGTCCAGCCAGGTAGGATGCTGACCGTTGACATCCACTAGTTTTGGGGGCAAGTGAGAAGTTTCATGGAGTAGTTGCCACCAGATATCATTAAACTATATAGTAGAAAGTGACCTGTCATGACATGGGTTTGGTTGGATTAAAAGTATATACATTGATTCAACACGGAAGAAAGTTGCCTTCCGTGTTCTTCCGTGTTAATTTCCGTGTATGAAATTGATAATTAGGGGTTGGCATGCTGGAAACGTTAATATCTCAAAATGAAGGTAAAACGCTTGAATTCAAAGAAAACACCAAATCATTAACATCCATAATTAAAGCCGTGATTGCACTTGCAAATACATCTGGCGGTAACATTGTAATAGGAGTCGAGGATAAAAGTAAAAAAATTATTGGTGTTAAAAATCCATTATTAGAAGAAGAAAGACTTGCAAGCGCAATTGCAGATTCTGTAGAGCCTCTACTTATACCTGACATTCAGATAATGAGCATTCGCAGCAAGGAGTTATTGGTTATACAGGTGCCGCATATGGCTGGCCCTTTTTATTTGAAATCAGTAGGAATAGAAAACGGTACATATATTCGTTTAGGCTCGACCAACAGGGTCGCGGATGGCGAGACAATATTGTCTTTGCAAATGCTGTCAAAAAATATTTTGTTTGATGAGCTGCCATGTCTGGGTGCAAGAGCTGATGATTTGGATCATGAAATTATTGCAACATGGATGGCACCAAACTTTACTAAATTTGCAAAGAAGAATTATGAATCCTTGGGAATAGTCACAAGTCGGAATAATAAATCGGTTCCTACTAATGGTGCGGTTTTATTATTTGCCAAAAATAGATTTAAATGGTTCCCTGATTCAACAATATTATGTGTATGCTTTGCTAATGAAACCCACGAAGATATTATTGATCAACAAGAAATTAAATTGCCACTCATCAAGGCGCATGAAGAGGTATTAGCATTTATTAAACGAAATACAAGGGTTGCAGGAAAAATTCATGACGGAGTACGTGAAGATATTCCACAGTATCCGGCTAAGGCGGTGCGTGAGGCATTGATCAACTCTATTGTACATGCTGATTATTCTATCAAAGGTGCGACTATTCAAGTTGCAATTTTTGCAGATCGGATCGAGATAACAAATCCAGGTGCTTTAACTTATGGCCAGACTATGGAATTAGCACTTTCTGGGATCTCTAGAATGAGAAACAGAATGATGGGGAGAATATTTCGCGAGGTTAGTCTTATTGAAAAACTGGGAACAGGTTTAAAAAGAATCATTAGTGTTTATGAGCGTATTAAAGCCAAACCGCCAATGTTCCAGGAGTTAAATACGCATTTTCGTGTAACTCTATACACCGCTGATTTAATTATTACGAAAATTGAAGATTGGGAGCAAATTTTGCTTAGTGAATTTAAAACTAGAAAGGAATTAAGCCCAACAGAAATATCAAAAATATGGGGTGTAAGCACAAGAACGGTTAGAACCAGACTTAATAAAATGGTTGAATCAGGAAGCATCATTCGTTTTGCTACGGCGGCCAAAGATCCGCACGCTATCTTTAGGCTTAAATAATTGTAGTGTAAATTACCGGAGAATTGACTATGAATAAATTAAACATATACAAACATAACGATGCATGGATTTTACACAGGGAAGAAATAACAACTATTAAGGATGGTGTCTGCAATGTGTATGTATTACTAGAAGCACATGACAATTATTGCTTTGGAAATACAACATCTTCTGACTTACCAACAAAAACAAGTATTACCAATTTATTGAAGAAAGCAAAGAAAAAATCAGGTGGTTGGCCAAAACAAATTTTGATTTCAAAGAAAGATCCGTTTGTAACAATGTTAGAAGAAATTGGTGTTACTTTGAACTTGGTGGTGGAATCCGCAACCTCACAAGATTTGCAGCCATACATTCAAATCTTTAGTGAAGGTTTTACTAAATTTAAATACGGCGCTACTGATACAGAGACAGATGATTTGACTGATATTGAAGAGGCGGAACTTAAGGCATTTGTGCCTGATACATATGATCCATGCTGGTGCGGCTCTGACAAAAAGTTTAAGTTCTGTTGTCAAAAGGGATTTAATGACATTGTTTTTGCGATGTGTGCAGCGGAGACTGGAAACCATAAAAAAGCTTTGGTTCATATGCAAGACGTAGAATCCAAACTAGGAAGAACTGCTGAGGTTTTGTGTCGCTATTCAATATGCTGGTCATTTGTCGATCCGATTAAGTCTGACGTTTATTTGGACGAAGCGATTAAACTTAATCCTAATCATCCACGATCCAATTATCTATTAGGAATAAATGCAGTAAGCAAAGGTGATTATAAAGCTGCAATTGAATATTACAATATCGCTCTCGCATACTACCCTAAACAAGATAAATTTCATTTAAATGAAACTATGAATAATCTAGGCTCTGCAAATTTTGCGTTGCAGAACTATGTTGAGGCTAAGGCTCTTTGGGAGAAAGCCTTGATGCTATTGCCCACTGATGAAATGACGGCGAATAACTTATATACTTTTATTTATACAAATGAGGCTGTACCACCAGAAATTAGAGAAATTAGTCCGTTTATTATCAGGTACCTAGATAAATATGCTGAGCGAATTAGAAAATAATTATCCTAATTAGTGGCAGCGACTCCCTGATTCTTCTCCGCGGCATTTATTAAAATTTGTCAGCAAAAATCTATTTCATTTGCTCTAGAGAGATCTAGATCTGGCAATGGCGCACATATTTGGATCTTTTTCGATAAACCAATCTTAGCATCACAAGCTAGAAAATTAGGAGCTGCACTTATAACCGCTACCATGGATAACTGTCCAGAGATTGGTTTTGAGTCTTATGATCGCTTTTTTCCTAATCAGGATACTGTACCATCTGGAGGTTTTGGTAATCTCATTGCTTTGCCTTTGCAGTACTTGCCAAGAAAGCGGGGTAACAGTGTATTTTTAGATGCTGATTTTAAACCATATCCAGATCAGTGGGTATTTTTACAAGCAGTCGAAAAAATGTCGGAGGAACGCGCCCAAACAGGTATGGCAGGTTGATGTGACATATAAACAGAAGTGTCAGATCTAGTCTGGCCTTTTACATCTTAGGGCTAACCTCAGGTGTGCCGGGTTTAGATTCTTCAGGTTTTTCAGACAATTTATGTAATGAGGCTGCACTATTTAGTTCTTTTCCCGCCATAGGCAAGAAAGGTGCTTCTACCTGCGCAACTTCCTTCTGTTTAAGAAGTTCCGCGGTGGGTGGTGTTTCTTTAACTTTTTCCAGCTGCGCTAGCGGAGTTCTTTGCTTTTTTTCTTTTTCCAACTTTGCTTGCTTTTCTTCATTCGTATATGCCGTATATGCCGGAACACTATTCTTGAGGCTAATTTCATATTGTTTATTATCTATACTGGCCTCTATTTCATTACCTACTGACAACACCACTTTATTTAAATAATTCATCAACTTAATCTCATCTCTATCGCTATCTAGTGCTTTTTGTACCTCTGCCTTTATTGTATCCTCTAAAAGGGCGCGGGGATTATGCAATAGAGACACTCCTTGTGCGTTTCTCTCCAGCATCGCCCCTCTAGTTATACGACTTACAGAACCGTCGGATGACTGGTACCCCATAGTTGTATCGGTGCCATTGAATCTGGCTACTAACATTAATGCGTTTTCCTTCAAGTAAATCTTTATTATTTCTACACCCATATCTACCCCCCCATCATCTACGTTTTAGTTATCTAAATAGACACCAAAAAATGGTGGTCGGTTCAATTTGTTGCGGCAATTACAGGGCAATTGCACTAGTTTTTCATAATTCTTGTAGGCCAATGCGCACAAAAACAAGAAAATTTCAGCCATAGATCACACAATTGTAAGTGGTTCTATAAATTTGGGGGCAACTGTTCCCATCATCCTACTTGTTGTCCAACCGCGTCAGGCAAATCAAGGTAGTTGAATCTTCTAGCTTATATTCCGAGCTCGCTAATAATCTTTTGTGCTTGTGATTCTGAAATGCCCATGTTAGCTTTTAAATAAGATGCCATTTGTGCATTAGATGGGCGTTGGCCATTATTTTCTTTTTGCAATTGCATTACTAATGAACCAGCTCGCACCAATTGTCCCTCATTGGGCTCCCAACCGCTGTTGCTATCCATGCCAGAATGGGAGGCACCACTAGATTGTTGTAACTTAGCTTGTTGTTCTTGTCGATAAGTTTCCATTGAACGGCGCTTAGCTTCTTCTAGGTCGTTCTGTTCTCTTTGGCGTAAAACTTGATCTTGCTGTTGTCGCTTAACTTGTTCTTGGCGATAGGTTTCTATCGAGCGACTCTTAGCTTCTTCTAGGTTGTTCCGTTCCTTTTGGCGTAAAGTCTGATCATGCTGTTGCCGTTTAACTTGTTCTTGGCGATAGGTTTCTATCGAGCGACTCCTAGCTTCTTCTAGGTCGTTCCGTTCCTTTTGGCGTAAAGCCTGATCATGCTGTTGCCGTTTAACTCGTTCTTCCGCTAGACGGGTTCTTTCTTCCCTTGCTAGGTTGGCTCTTTCTTTTGCCAAATGATTTTCCTCGCGAATTGCATTCAGTCTGGCTTCTTCAGCTAAGCGTTCTTGTTGTCTTTTGTATGCTTCTATGGCACGTTCTTTTTGTGCATCAGTCAAAGTTACCCAAACGCTTTCGCGAACATCGTACATTGTTGGCTCAAACAATTGTCCTGGACCGGCACACCCGGTTAATAAAATAGATGAAATTAGTAGCGCCTTAATGATAGATTGATGTATGTTCACGAGATACCTCTATATAACTGTTTCAAACAAAGTAATTATTAATTATTCTGGCACATTGTACTCGGTATTTTTCTAAAAGCATAGGGTTTTGTAGATTATTGTAGATTATTAATGGATAAAATTTTGTGGTCGATAACGGAACATGGGCTTAATACACTTTATAACGAGGTTTTAGATGGAAATTAAAGATACCGTTGTTATGATAACCGGCGGCGCGTCTGGTCTAGGTGAATCTACAGCAGATTATTTGGCACAACTTGGTGCTAAAATTGTTGTTTTGGATATAAATAAACAAGATGTTCTCCGGGTGGCAAGTTTAACCAAAGGATTGGGCGTTGTTTGCGATGTAACTAGCCGCGCGAGTGTTACCCAAGCATTACAACAAGCAAAAGAGCGTTTTGGGGTACCGCGGGTGTGTATTAATTGTGCCGGCATTTTAGGCGGGGAACGTACGGTGGGACGTGATGGGCCGATGGATTTGGAGCATTTTCGTAAGATTATAGATATTGATTTAATCGGCACATTTAATGTAATGAGTTTAGCTTTGGCGGAAATGATACCTCTTGAGCCAATGGGGCAAACAGCTGAACGTGGGGTAGTTATTAATGTAGCGTCTATAGCTGCCTATGATGGGCAAATTGGGCAGGCTGCGTATAGCGCCGCGAAAGGTGGGGTGGCCAGTATGACCCTGCCTGTTGCACGAGAAATGGGTAAGTTTGGAATAAGAATTGTGTGTATAGCACCAGGGGTGTTTGATACCCCGATGATGGAAAAGGCTTCGGAGCCGATCCGTGCTGGGTTATTGGAGAACGCGGTATTCCCGCACCGTTTTGGTAAGCCGGAGGAATTCGCTAAGTTTGTGGTGACGGCTATTAGTAATCCAATGTTGAATGGTGATGTTATTCGACTAGATGGAGCTATGCGGATGCCGCCGCGTTAATGTGCCATTGCATTAATGTTGACAAAGGGGGGTAAATAGATCATATTAAACCAGCTTTTAGTTGGCATAATTATATGGAAACCAGATTAGCATTATGGAAACCACATCTTACCCTGAATCTTACCCTGAAACAGCATGCCAAGTAGATGGCAGCATTCATTCGGCTATAGCCCCAACTTCTTATAAATCAACTATTTTCGCTTGCATGATTGGCAATGCTTTAGAGTGGTATGATTTTGTAATTTATGGTTATTTTGCTGCAATTTTTGGTTTTTTATTTTTTCCAAGCAGCAATCCAACTACCCAGATTTTAGCTAGCTGGGGGGTATTTTGGTCTGGATTTATTGCTAGACCGCTAGGTTCAATTATCTTTGGTCATATAGGTGACAAAACTAGCCGCAAGCATGCGTTAACGTTGTCTATATATATAATGGCTGTACCCACCGCTTTAATTGGCTTGTTACCTACATATGCAAATGTTGGCATATTGGCAACCATAGCATTAGTTTTATTGCGTACTATGCAAGGTTTTGCGTTAGGCGGTGAATTTACCGGATCAATGGTCTTTCTCGTTGAACATGCACCGAAAGATAGGCGTGGAATGTGGGGTAGTTGGGTTTCATGTAGCGCAGTGATCGGAGTGATTTTAGGTTCGAGCTTGGTGGCGATTTTGAGCGCTAGTTTATCCACGGCTAGCTTGCACACTTGGGGTTGGCGTTTACCATTTATTATTAGTATTCTTGGTAGTGTGGTTGCGGTATATATGCGTAATAATCTCCAAGATCCACAGGAATATTTGGCAATAAAAGCCAGACGTATGGAAGAACATACGCCGCTGAAACAAATAATATTGCGTCATAAATCTAAAATTGGCATAACAGTGTTGCTAGATTTTATTAATGCGATTGCATTCTTTATTATTGTTATTTTCTTTGCGACCTATTTTAATACATTTTTGTCGTTTGCAGAGAATATAACCTTTCTGATTAATACGGCGAATATGTGCGTGTTAGCGGCTGCTACCTTAGCTGGTGGTTGGTTAGCTGATAGGGTAGGGATCCGGAAAACTTTAGCTTACCCGTGTATTGGTTTTATATTATTTTCATATCCATTGTTTGTACTACTCCAATCGAATAGCTACTTAATTGCTTTGGGCGTGCAGGCAATTTTTGCCATAATGCTGGGGGTATTTTTCGGGACAATTCCAGTAGCATTATCAAGTATCATGCCAACGAATATCCGTTGCTCTGGTTTATCTATAGGGCATAATTTAAGTATGGCGATATTTGGCGGTGGTACACCATTTATGGCAACAGGTATTATTAAATTAACCAATAATATTGCATCGCCAGCTTATTTATTAATAGTTGCTGGTCTTCTTAGTTTGAGTTCCTTATTCTTTTTATCCGAGCGTACATAGGTGGAACAAATTTTTGGCGCCATATTTAGCCTTTAGCTTTTCGTACAGATCTTTATCATAAATTGACCAAAACGTAGGTTCATCATAATAAACATCAGAATAAAGCGACTTATTTCCTTTTAATTCAGTAACTTTAGCTTCGATTAACTTATTATAAAATCCTGGTGCTTGGTTACTGGCGATCGTATCCCAAAAGCCAAAATTTATGTAGAGTTTATTTGGTTGCATTTTGTAAAGTGGGTAACTTGCATTAGCGTTGTATGGAATGATTGGACAAACCCATATGGGTGAAATTTTAATAGTATTAGTAAAAAATTCCATAAATTTGCTGCAGTTTTCAATGGGAATTTCAACATCTTGTACGATAACTTCTTGCTGGGCGCGAAAGTAATTAATTATGCGTTGTAAAATTGGATAGGAATTAATTAAGGCGCGAATTTTGAAATAAGTTTTAGAATTCAGACAAAATTTGCCAAAAATAAAGCGTACAACTGGATTTTGTAGGAAAAATATTTTGGAGCACCAAAACCAATCAGTATCCCAACGCCAAATGTAATCACTAGTTGTTAAATAGTCGGAATTATTACAGCGTATGGATTGGTAATATATATTTAGATATTTATAATTGCTAATATTTTGCTTTGGCACGCTAGCAACAAATTCTCCTAAAGTAATATACATTTCTGTTGGCGAGAAAATAACGCCATCAATATAATCTACAGCTGAAATTAGCTTGTTTTTTTGGCAAATATTATTTAATTTAGTGAATAAATCTTGAAAGTTATGATAGCGCAGATGAGTTAACTTAACATAAGGCTTAGTGGTTATTAGCTTTAATTTTAGTTTTAACACATAGCCAAAGCAGCCATAGGAATTGGGTAACGCAAAGAATAGCTCTTTATGTTCATTTTCAGGGGTGCAGGTGATTATGCTGCCGTTGGCCAGTAACACTTCACATTCGCTAATAGTTTCATGTACCAAGCCATAGTGTAGGGCGGAGGATTCAATTCCAATGCCGACATAAGCGCCACCAACGGTTATAGTTTTTAGCTCTGGGACTACGGCAGGAAGGCGATTATATTTTAGTGTTTCTGCTACTAAGCTGGCGTAAGTAATCAATCCTTCAACCTCAGCAACATTATTTTGTGTATCAATGCGAATAACTTGGTTAAAATTGGATAGATCTAGTTTTTTGTTGTTGCTGGATAATTTGTTTCTAAATAGGTTGGAAGTCTTCTTCTGTAAAGCAGTAGGTCCAGTGATATTATTCTGGTGCAAATAGGTTAATAAAGCTTGTTTTTTATTAAGATAATCACTTTGCATGTTGGTCTACCCATTATAAAAGCTGATAATTGGTAACAGCCGCACATTTAATTATAATAGAAGATAGAAGAATAATCTTACCATGCGTTGCAGATAGCTATGCATCCATGCACTTGCTTTTTCTGATGGCTATTCATTTAATCTAGATAACACTTCTTGGTCTCTTCATTATACGCAAACAACTCGGCATAACGTGCCCAAGAAATAACCGCCCCCATAGTTTCCTCAGCGACTTCTTCCGGCATAAAGTCCTCAATTTCATCAATAAATCTCGCTATTGGCGCCGAATGATTACTGCGTGCTTCTAGAACAGAGCGGATGTGGGTAGCTAGTGGGATGTAAGCTTTAAGGTGATCGCGAAATATGGTTTTGCGTTCATCGATAGCACCGGTGGTAAATTCTTGCCCCTTAGCTGTTAAGCGGACATCACCGCCATCTACTTCACAAAAACGGAATAATTGTAAAGTATCAGCAACGCGTAAAATTTCGCCACTATCTGTGCCTAAAGTTCTGGCTAATTTGGGTAAATCTGCATGGCCTTGGAAATTGGTAGCTAAAGTTTCTAAAAATCCTTGCAGAATATTGGTGGATATATGTGGCAAGGCCATACCAATACCAACACCAGGGAAGATAGCATTGCTGCTGACGGGACGGCCGATTTCTTTTGCGGTCATTTGCCCATAAATATCATCCACCAAGGCGCGAAAATCTGGATCGAGGCGATTGCGAGGTTGTGACATAGTTATTTTTATTTCACTAATAATATGCCCAGGATTAGAGCCAAATAATAAAATTCGATCAGCCATTAAAACCGCTTCTTCAATATTGTGTGTGACCATTAAAATTGATTTAAGGGGCATTTGTCCTTCAAGCCACAAATCGATGATATCGGCGCGTAAAATTTCTGCGGTTAGCACATCCAGTGCAGAAAATGGTTCATCCATTAGCAGTAGTTGTGGTTTAATTACTAAAGCGCGCGCTACGCCAACGCGTTGTTGCATACCGCCAGATAATTCACGCGGATAGGCACTTTCGTTACCATCTAAGCCAATCATGTCAATGGCTTTAATTGCGCGTAAATGACGTTCTTCAGTGCTTAATTTTTGTGCTTTGAGACCTAGCTCGACGTTTTCCTGTACATTTAGCCATGGAAATAAAGCAAAACTTTGAAACACCATGGCTATTTCATGTCGTGGTCCAGTTAATGCTGCATTCTGCATGCTGATAGTACCGCTGGTAGGTTGAATTAAGCCAGAAATGCAGCGTAACAAGGTTGATTTCCCAGAACCAGAACGACCTAACAAGCAGACAATTTCATTTTCATATAAAGTTAAATTGATGTTGTCTAATATCAAGAAATCACCACCAGAGCCCTTGGTATAATAATGACTAAGATTTTTAATTTCAATTAAAGCGTTGGTTTTGATTTTGCTAATAGTTTCTGGTTTTTCCATTATCTGCTCCTTTTTTAATCACTGCCGGTGTGTTTGGCAGCATAACCATATAGCCGACGCCAGAATAATTTGTTGATTGCGATTACAAAAATAGACATGATTGCTACCCCTAAAACTACCTTATGAAAGTCACCAGCCGTAGTTGCCGAAGCTATATATTGCCCTAAGCCATGTGCTTTTAAATGAGTCGATCCCCAGCTAACCACTTCGGCAACAATGCTCGCGTTCCAGGAACCGCCAGTAGCGGTTAAGGCCCCAGTTATATAGTATGGAAATATGCCGGGGAGCATAACACTTCGCCACCATTCCCAAGAATGCACCTTGTAAATTTTAGCGGCTTCTTTTAAGTCATTCGGAAATACGGTAACACCAGCAATTACATTGAAGAAAATATACCATTGCGTGCCTAAGATCATTAATGGTGATAGCCAAATATCTGGGTTCAGGTGGTAACGGACGATACCGATCACAAAAATTGGAAAGAGAATATTGGCCGGGAAAGCTGCTAGAAACTGTGCAAGCGGCTGCATCCAGACAACAATTCCTGGACGTAAGCCAACCCATACCGCGATTGGTACCCAAAGAATACTGGCTAATAACACTAA
>Ga0207131_1012_pt1 | contig 36239 bp, 30 predicted proteins | sample Alteio_BWMinHeat_13_FD_153557 | JGI IMG/M metagenome (GOLD analysis project Ga0207131, IMG submission 153557) | Enriched cells from forest soil in Barre Woods Harvard Forest LTER site, Petersham, Massachusetts, United States -... | ecosystem: Environmental > Terrestrial > Soil > Temperate forest >...
CGGTGGCGGAGGCTGCCTTCGAGGCGGCTGTGCCGGAGGAGATGCGCATAGACGGTGCGGTCGATGGCCGAGAAGCGCAACTGCGGCGCGAGTTGGTCATCCAATTGTTTCCAGACAAGTTCGGCGTTCGGTTTTTTGTTTTTCATGGTTCGATCCTAAGAAGAAGTTGACAGCCGACAGTTAACAGTCCCCAAAGCATGCGCAGCCCCCGACCTTTTGAGGCGAACGGCGCTAAATGTGAGGAGTGATTATTTCCGCTGAATGGAGAGCAACCGGAGCAGTTCCGGCCCGGAAGGGAGTGCGGGCTCGGTAAGATAAATCAGAAGTGGGCTTGGAAATGTGGCAACCGAGGCCGCGTCGTGCCGAGGATTTGCCTCTCGCCGAGTGGTCCGCACACTTTCATACTGAGGCGCAGGAGTGGACGCGACAAAATCATTGGAAGTATCGTCGTAGAGGCCGAGCGATTCGGGGACTTCGTTGCAGAATAAGCCCAAGGTGAGCGTGAACACCAAGAGGATGCCGAATCTTTTTAGAAACCGCATTGGCCTTGAAGTACCTTTCTTGGCCAGCACGACATTGGACCTGACGTAGAGGTTCGGCGAATTATCTCCGGTCCAAGATTCCCCGTCAACAAGGAATTGAGGATGAATCAGTTTCAGAGAAAGGGGAATGGCACTAACGACGGTTAACTGTCAAACGGGCAACCTGATCCGCACTGTTCCAGGTCTGTGGACTTTTCACAAAGGCGGGACGATGTCGGAATTTTCTGCTGCTCCCGGTCTGAGTCCGGCTCTGCGTGGTTCCGGCCACGGCGTTTGGCAGCGCGAACACGGCTGGCAAGATTACTCGCTCACTTTCATCTTCTACCGCTATGACGCAAGCGGTGTTTTCACCGGATCACAGAGAGCTAAGATTGTCTTGACACTCGGAGCAAGCGGCGATGAGTTTACAGCGACCTCAGCAATCGAGATTCTCGATGCCAACGACAACGTAACCTTTACCGGCTGTGGCACCCCCGCCGGTACGCGGTTCGGCGGTGAGAAGGAACAAACCGAAAACTGAATCCACGCGGCGCGTGGCGCATCCAAATAGGCGGTGCTTCCCGGGTGGCCTACCCTTTGCGATTTTGTTTTCCGCAAAGGGTGGGCCATTCTTTGCTTCGCTTTGACCAGCCGCCGACGATGAGCCTCTCGCGTCCAGCGCCGGCGGCCTAGCACCCTTGATGACGAATCGAACTGCACTAAGTTCCCGATAGTGGGTCAGTTTCCGATCATCCGACTTATCTGGACTTGGGTGACGCCAAGCTAAGAGAATGGCCACCCTCGAGGTAAATTGCCGACGTATCAGCGAGTTTGGGCTTAACCGCGTCTGCGAGGGGGCCGTCATCTGACATGTAAATGCCAGACGAAAGTTTTCTTCCGTCGGCGGCAAGAAATAGTTCGCACCGAAACAGATCAGTCTTTTCGCGTGTACAACTAACGAACACTCCATTTTCAGCGAGGCTCGCTGATTCAGGAACAGCTTGCGGCCTTGTCACAGTTTTGGGTTCGAGTACAAAACCATCGGAAAGTCCGATATTGCTGCCATCAGCGTATTCGAATCTAGGTTCGGCGTTCAGATTGTTCGAAGAACTACCGCGAAGTGCGAATGCACCGCTCATCCAAACATCACCCGTAGAGTCGTTGTACACAGTGCAAGCATTTGTTTTTGATGACGTGGGCAAAGCGCATTCAATAAATGCACCGCCATCGGCTCCGCCTGCCCAGATGGCGGACTCTGGAACACCGCTTGGTCTGTGGGGGACTGTTTTGTGTTTACAGGCAATGCAGGCGAGGGACGCAATCACCAGCATTAGAACCAAGGCGAAGGAAGACATTCTGATTGATAACTTCACGCGCTGAGAATAACACTTTGGCCACTACCGAGCACAGTCCTCGAATTGGCCAAGTCCAGATTAACGCGCTAACGGGACAACTGGAGACCTGGTACGGGCGTTGTCCACTTAATCCAAGGAGCCTACGCACCGGCTGCCGATACCTGCTCGACTGCCTGCTTCGCCGGGGCCAGCACGAGCAGCGCTACACCAATGACCACGAGTAGAGCCGAGCCGCCCAAAAACCCTGCCCGTTCACTCGCATGCTGGAATCCCAGTGCCGACATAACCGTGGCATGTGCGAAACTCGACCATGCTGTGAAGGCGACCAGGCTGCGATTCGCCGATGGGTTACGCGCGGCTAGCAGCAAGAAAATCCCGAGGGTGACGTAGAGGCTAAGCATCATATCATCGCCGTATTCCGACTGATTCGCGTTCGCGTGCCATAAAGAGTCCGCCACGGGATAAACGCCAGCCAAAAAGAGCAATCCCACTAACACCAACACAACCTTCAACGCCCGTTCTCGATTCATGCTGGCCTCCCGCCGCGTGCCCCACGCGCCGCCCTTGCGTGTGGGGGTTTTGAACCTTCCTCAGTGCGTGACTTTAGGTAACAGGTTGGCTGCCGGCATTCTAATCCGTGCCCGGCGTCGCGCTGGCGAGCGCGAGAATCGCTCCGGCAAACAGCAACGTGTCCGCAAAGTAGTTGATCCCCTCAACCTTCGCCGCGGTACTCGGGTCGGACATCTGCGCAATCAGGATCGGCCCATAGATAAACAGGACCAGCAGCACCATCCAGGTACCAAGATAAGTTGCCGTCATGCGCGTCTTCCTGGCCAGCAGAAAGCTCGCCCCAGCAACGAGAAGAATTGCGCCCGTCAGATAGCCAATGAGCAAGCGCCCCGGAATCCACGCAGGCGTCAGTTTTTCGAGCGGGACTCCGGGGCATCCCGCTGGGTGCAGAAAATGCTCTACGCCAAAAAATAAAGCGGCGATGGCGATCAACACGCGGCCCACGGTGATGAGCTTGCTCTTCCCTGGCCCGCTCATCGCGTTTCCCGCAAGAATCCAGGCTCCGCCCGCGAACGACATTTCGCGGACGACAATCGTCCATGGAATCCTTTCGCTGGGGCTGACGAGAGCTCGCGGGATATGCACCATCGCCACGAAAAAAACCATCATGATCCCGAACAGCAGGCCGGACCAGCGCACCTGAATTTTTGTGGCAATGCTCAGGGACGCGGCCAGTAACGCAACGCCGATGAAATACGCCCAAAACAAGCGCCACGGCATGTACGCGGGCACACTGAGCATGATGAATTTTGCAAACGAGAAGTGCTCCGCGCCGAAGACCGCCAAGGGAACGGCGAAACACAAATTGCTCAAGGCTACGATCTTGTCGAGGCCTCCGGCCCGCGCGATATCGCTCTTCGCAGACCACAGCGCAATAAGAAAAAGCAGGATGCCGGCGCTGCACATCCAAACGACCGGGGGCAAGATCTCAAAAAATGCGGCGAGAATGGTTATGTGCATAGGGATGCCTGGGCGTAAACCTGCGTGCTCTATCTAGCCTGAATCTCCTTTTTCGTTCAAAAACGGTCAGAAGTATACACCGACGCAACGGCGTTTTTAGGAAAAGGCGCGGCCACCCGCGGCGGATGGCGCATCCTCAAAAGGCTGGGACGGCTCCTGGTGCGCGTTTGTGAGATGAGCCCTACATGAAGACCAGTTTGTAGATGTTGCCTTTGTTGTCCTTGGCGACGCCAGCCATCTCGCGAATTAGGTTCGTGTCGTGAGGAAGTTCGGGCTGGGTGCGGGATTCATTCAGGTACATTTCCACGTTCAGGATGGTTCCGCGGTTTCCCGTGGCCTCAGCGCGCATAAAAGACGACGCGCTCAGGACTTTGAACGAATAATAGCCAGTGCCGTACACGGCGTCCCAATCCGCAGCGAGGTCTTGCGCGGACAGTCCGGCACCGGGTGTTGCGGACTTTGGAGTTTTGCTGCCAAATATCAGCTTCCATTCTCCCTTGCAGACTTCGCCATCGCCGAGGACTGCCGAGAAAGACCCGTGAGGAATCATGGGCCCCTGCGTCATCGTGGCTTTGTAAACGGGCACAGGTATTTGCTGGGTGAGCGGACCCTTCACGGGATACATGCGCGCTGTGGCGCATCCGCCCATCGTGGCGAGACACATCACTACGAGTACAAGACTGCCCTTCATGGGAGTCCTCCGTAAAAAAGCTAAACCGCATGGACCATCTTCATTTACTGAGACGTTGAGGAGGAGAGAGCGGTTACCGGGTCCGAAATGGTCGGCGACGCATCCTTAACAGGCTGAGACGGCCGGGTGCCGCGCACGCCGCCCTTGCGTATGGGGTTTTGAACCTTCCTCATGGTGTGGCTTTAGTTACAACGCGGTCAGGGCATCTGAGCCGGGTGCCGCACCCTTCGGTTTCAAGGGTGCGGGTTTTGGCTCACCGTCGGGGCATCTGCGCGAGGACGGCAACGTCGAACTTTGAATAGTACTTCTTCACATCGCTGGCCCCGTACTTGTCGCGGAATTTCCCGACCACCGACGAAACCCCTTTGGTATCCGTGATAGGAACGGCCTGAAATTTCCCTTCTGCACCGCGCGCATCGATCCGAATCGACGGGTTCTTCAGCACGTTCTTGTACCACTGGGTATCCGAACCCAGCACCGGCAGCAGATAAAGCTTCTCGCCTTCCAATACGAACCACACTGGGATGGAAATCGTACGTCCTGAATTCCTGCCCGTCACACTGATTTCGATTTCGCGAACTCGGGAAAGGCGGTCTTTTAGAGCATCCTTCCGCGCTGGCATGTGCACCTCCTGCGGCCACCTATCCCTTATATTCCCATACAGCCAGAATTTCCTGAAAATTAGACTTGACAAGTGTTTTAGCTGTGGTACAATAGCTCTTGGGTAAAACTGCGGCTTGACGCGGTTTTACCCTTTTTCATTTTGCGCCCCATTTTCCCGCGACATCGCTGGTTCTGATCGTCCTAAATCCTTGTAGGGGCGCGCTTTAGCGCGTCCCTGTTTTTCTCCGTGACCTCCGTGCTCCGGTCTCTGTGTTCTCTGTGTTAAGTCTTTGTCTTTTTTTTGCTTGTGAACTTTCAACTCCTCGAATCCCAATTCTGGATCTAACTATGAAAGCCAAAAAACCGAACGCTGAACTTGTCTGGAAACAATTGGATGATTACCTCGCCCCGCGCTTGCGCCTCTCCGTCATCGAGCGCACCGTCTATGCGCATCTCCTCCGGCACAGCCGCCTGGAAGGAAAACTCCGCCTCCAGTTTTCGCTTATGGGCGTGGGACGCAATATCCGTCTATCTGCAAATCCGGTGCGCAAGGCCGTACGCCGCCTTGTCGCCCACGACGCTTTGCGCATGGTCCAGCGCAGCAAAACCGGGCACCTCGTGGAGGTGCGGCTGCCCGCGGAGATTCCCGCTGCGGGGCTGAACCGCGCCGCACTCCGGGCCGCCGCCAAAGCAGAAAGCGCCGGCACCCGCGCGCCGGTGAATCTCGAGGGCCTGGACTTCATGCAGAGCAAGCCGTTGCGCAATGCCATCCACGCCCGCGAGCGCGAACAATGCTTCTACTGCTTGCGCCGCACCCCGCCGGCGGTCCAGTGCCTGGACCACGTCGTGCCGCAAGCGCGCTCGGGGCGCAATTCCTACCGCAACTTGGTCTCCAGTTGTATGGAATGCAACACGCAGAAAGGGGAAACCGCCGCCGCCGATTTTCTCCGCCGCCTTTACCGCGAACGCCGCCTCACCGCCCTCGAACTCGCCGCACGCCTCCGCGCCCTCGACGCCCTCGCCTCCGGCAAGCTTCGCCCTTGCCTTTCAAGCGCCGTAGGCGCGCAATAGGTTAGCCCAGCGCGCCTGCCCTGTTTACCCTGAGTCTCGAAGGCAGCGGTGCCGAAGGGTAAGCGCTAGGTATCGAACGTGCAAAATGCCAATCACCCGGAGGTGCGACACACTTGTCCTTGGTTAGTGCCGCGCCTACGGCGTTTTTCAGAATTATGAGCCACCCGCCCGGTCACGATGTTTGGATGGGAACCAGGCCCTTAATGGCAGCAATCTCCCGATGCCGAGTTCGGGTGAAGCTTGCGGGCTCGGGCAACGTGGCACGGTATTCTGCGTCCACACTAAGGTGGTAAGCGATAGTTCGGAACCAACTTCGACCAAGTTTGTTCCGGAGTCGATTGATTTCTAGGTGGTGACATTGGCCAACCCGTCTGCCGCTATTGCATGGGCACGGGAGCTTGTTAGCCTGGCGCTTCTTCATCGTGGTCAGGCGAACGAACTTGGGAACGGCGCCGACGAATGTTTGGAAGAGCTCTGCGAAATCTTGGAGAACGCCGTTCAGCCCATGATCGAGCTCGCCGAACGGCAAGACCTTGTGCCTCTCGAAAAAGGAGCGGCCGTAGAGGTATGGAAGAATACAACGCTCTGCGAAGCGCTTGAGGGATTGCGACTGGAGCAGAATGAGGCGCAATCGCGCCGGCGCACCTAGGCACAAGGAGCCGTCACGTAGTTTGTGAAAGCGCGGGGGTATCCGCCCGCCCCGCTCGAAAACAAGAGGTATCTCTTTCGGAAAGGTCTTCGGGATGCAGATTTCGATGAGGTACTCGTCTGCGATGGGCTCCCCGTTTGCCTGAGTTGCGTTGAACGCATACGTCCCGCCCAATCTTACATATCCGGGCTTCGGGGCAATGAGACGCATTGCGGGCTGATCGAGAAGAAACGCATCGAGGCCCCATACCCGAAGCTGCTCTGGAGTCGAGCTAGACATCGTCGCCCCATGGTCTTGGCGCCGAAGGAATTACGATAGGGGCCGTGCTCCGCACGAGGATTTGAGGTGGGCCAGAATGGCCGTTTGTTAGGCGCTTCACTTCGTCAGTCGTCAGGTCTACTTCGAAAATCCGGCGCACTTCCGCGGGGAGGTTTTCGGCAGCCGTGAACGTCGGAAGTCGATCGATGTCGGTGCGAAGTTGCTTAAGCCACAACCAAAAACTGTCTTCCAAGATGGAATTGTATTTCCATTTGTCCGCGTAATCTTCCGCCGGGTCCGCCGGATTTGGCACTCGCGGGATTTCTGCGTTTACGAAGGTGGCCATTTTTTGGGCGATGTTTTTGAGAGTCAAGTAGACATCGGGCTCGCCTTCATAGGCGCGCGCGGCGAGGTTCGTGATAATCATGGAAATCGGGGCAGACGAAGGATCATCGCGAAACATTACGTCGCGGTGGCGCTTCATGAGTTGAATCGCTCGCTGAAGGGAGGTCTTCCATTCGAATGAGGGGACCTCCTCAACCGAAGCATAAGAGAGGCTCTCGACGAGCTTACGGATTCTTGCCGCAGCGAACGGGCGAGCCTTCTCCTCAAACCATTGCGCAAATCCTCGCGGGTTGCTCGAAGGCCAAACTGGGGAGATCACAGAGTAGTGAGTATCTCGTCGGTCAGTGATGGCCACGGCGAGGTCCGCCAATGCGGGCGGGACGGCCCGTCCTTTCACTATCTCAATGATTTGCCGAGTCTCGGGAACACAGGGTAACGAATCGAGGTGGAAGGACACCTCGTCAGAGTATCTAACGCGCCAGCATCTGTTGTGCTCTTCAATTGGAATCGCGATTCCGTGGGCCTCCGCGTACGCTTTCATCTCCAATCCGAGGAGCTCCTTAACCGCCTTCTGGGACATCCGCGATTTCGAAATTTGAAGCGTAGTGACATTATCCAGGTCGTACTCATCATCGCTGTCCAGGGGGCGGTTGACAGTGCCGAAGCGGAAGGAGCCCTGAATGGATACCACCGGGTTGAATGCCCGAATTTGTGACTCTTTGCGGCAGTACCATTCACCGACCGACTTGTGCCTCTCGGCGGCTCGCAAATAATACGACCGCGGGATGTCGAGATGACTGCCGATCGCCTCAAGGACTTGGGTCATTCGGTTGTCATTGTGCATTGTTGTCCTCCGTCGGAATAGTGAGTACGCGGATGAATCCGCCGTTCAGGTTGTTCTGGTCGTAGATTTCCCAAGGCATGTCAGCCTTCGGCATTCGAACGCGACCGAGTTCGACCGCCACTGAGACTGGCGCCGCAGAAAAAACGTGGAGAGGCGTTGATTGACCATGGTCGAGCTTAATTTCGTTTAACGACTTGCGAGCCAATGTTCGAAACTCAGAGAGTTGGGCTGGCGACTTCAGTACCTCGTTATGCGGCTTCGCCACCGTGATTAGATAGATGCTCGCGTCGCCGCCGAGAACTGACATGATTCGGTCTTCCGACACGTTTCCGCTCAGTGCAAGTACGAGGGCTGGCTTCCCGGCGATTGACTTGGGGCGCCGGATTCTGAAGCGGGTCGTCTCGGCGCGCTCTGGCCATTGCCATGTCGGGGGTTCGCGGTGCCGCTGGTAGATGTCCGAGGGGACAATGTCACCGAGGAGCGTACCGAGCAGGATGAGTAGTGGTTGCGGAGCCAAGCCGAAAACAGACAGATGTTCAATGTCGCGTGTCGCTACTCGCTCGCGGATCTGCTGTCCAAACTTTCGCACGAGTTGGCGGCGCTCCGAATCGAAAAAGTCCGCGTCGCAGTCAACGAGCGAACTGTTCAGTGTGCTTAATTCGAATGCGGTATCGTTTGCAGGGTAGCGCCCCGGGAACATTGCTTCCGCTGCGTCGCGGTAGTTGAGCGGTGAATCGGTCTGGCCGATTTTCGCTCCGTAGAGGAGGACGTGACTCTTCAACTCGGGCGCGATTCCTGTAACACGCTCGACTCGAGTTTCGTGCTCGATCTTCATTCGGCGAAGGAAGTCGACAGGATACCGACCGCCGTCATGGCTCTTGTCAATTTTTCGGTGACATTCGCCGCAGATGAGTAGGAGGTTTTCTGAGCTATTTAGGAGCGAATCTGGAATCCCGACATTTCCGCGGGAACCGATCGGGCTAAAGGAGTAGATGTGCGCCTTGTCCGCAATGTTTACAGATTCCTGAGTAACAGAAGACTTCCAGAGAGGTTTGTTGTGGCCGCGGAATTCACAACGACCCGCAGACTTGGCCCAGAGGGTATTCTGTACAACGGCTGGAACGTGTCGCGTGACCTCTCGCAGTACCGCGGCAGTGAGCGGTGAATTGGCGAGTTGACGGCCGATTCGCCCGGTAGTGGTCGTCGATTCCCTCGCCGGACGGATTGCAGGAATGTTCTTTTTGAGCGCGGGACGTTGGCGCCCACGATGGTTCGAATGCTCCAGCATAGATCTGCCCTCCATCGAGCTCAATGCGCGACGCTTACACCGAGTCTTGGATACTCGTCACCCAACGCGGGGCTCTTTGTCCCGGGTCGGGGCGCATTTTCGGCAGTGAGTTGGCTTGGGATTAAAACGGGGCCGGAGGGAGAGTCTACAGCTTAGCGGCAGCGTTCTTTGCTCCAAGCGCAATCACTTCTCGGCTGCTCAAGGCGGCCGTGAGCGAGTGTGTTTGCATCGCGCTCGGTCCTATTTTTTCAATGTAACGTTGGGCCGTTTCGTGGGATTACAGCGAGCGTTACACTCCCCTGGTTCGGCTCCTATGGCGCAACCACGAAACGCCAACAATTCGATGGTAGTCTGGACCAGAGCCAAACTCCGTGTCAAGAAAAAAACGCAAAATGTGGTTGACGTTTTCGTACTCCGTCTATTTGTAGTGGTACTCTTTCTGCTCAAACCCAGCAGTTTCAGTGGCTTTCGCGAACATAAAGCCATGCCGGACTGGCAACTTCGCTTTCTCGAATCTCGTCATCATCACGGAAACAACTTTGGGTTGGTGACGTTTTCTTCCGCTTTGGCAGGAGTGGACTTCAGGAATTCGTCGAGGCGGAGGAATTTGCGGCCGAGGGCGCCGCTATACGCGGACCATTCGGGTTCGCCGGTATCGAGGGCCAGGGCGGCGCGGACGGCGGCGAGCTTGGAATCGAGATCGTCCATGTAGTGGAAAGCCATGGCTTCGCGGATCATGGGCAGCTTCGGCGAGCCAAATTCATATTGGCCGTGATGGCTGATGAGCATGTGCTGGACGACGGTTTTCAGGTTCGCCGGAAAACCTTCAATGGCGTCGATGGCTCTCGATACAGTTTCGAATTCCATGACGATGTGGCCGAGCAGCTGGCCTTCGACGGTGTAGTTGATGGCGCGCTCGTAGCAGAGTTCGTCGAGCTTGCCAACGTCATGCAAAATCGCGGCGGTGAGCAGCAGATCGACGTCCAGCTCCGGATAGTGCGCGGCGATTTGCTTCGCGAGGCCGCACAAACTGATGACATGCTCGAGCAGGCCGCCAAGATAGGCGTGATGCATGACTTTTGCGGCGGGAGCGCGTTTGTAGCGCACGGCGATTTTTGGATCGCCGAGGATTCCGGTCGTTAGTTTTTTCAGCCAGGGATTTGCAATCGAGCCGGCATATTCGAGCAACTCCGCGTACAATTTTCCGACGTCTGCCTTGGTCTGCGGAAGAAAATCGGCGAGGTCAATCTCTTCGGGCTTTGCGAGGCGAAGCTGCTGCAAAGAAAGCTGGGGCTTGTTGCGGTAGATTTCGACGCGCGCTTGGACTTTCACGAAATCGTCGCGGTTGATGTCCTTCACCGCAGTGTCGAATTGATCCCACATGCGCGCTTCGATGGTGCCGCTGCGGTCGCCGAGCTCCAGGCGCAGATAGGCTTTGCCTTCGCGGGTATTGCGAATTTCTTTTTCGTGAACGAGAAAAAACGTGGTGATGCTCTGTTCGGTGCCGAGATCGGTGACAAACGACGTCTTCATGTTTTCGATGGTTCTCCCGAGCGCTTGCCGAAGAGCAGGAATTTTTTGTGGCCCTTCTTGTCCTTGTTTTTGGTCGCTTCGGGCGTGGCGCTCACTTCCTGGATTTCGGAATTTCCGCCGCCCCCGGCAAGATCCTGGTAGCCCGGCTTGATGACCACAAAACTTTGCTCACGCAGAGTCTTGAGGTATTCGCGCATCGCCGGCTCCATCCGCGCCCCGTACAGCTTGTCCATAATTTCCGGTTTAACTTTGGCGAGCGACTGCTGCCCCTCGTCGTAGTGCTCTAGAACCTGAAGGACCAGGTAGCCCTGCTTGGTTTCCATCACTTCGGTCAAATCATTCTTCTTCATTTTGAAAACGGTGTCTTCCAGCTCTTTCGAAAGTTCGCCGCGCTTGTAGACTCCCAGAAAGCCGCCCTGCGCTTTGGTGCTACCGTCGGAAAAGCGCTTGGCCATTTCGCCAAAGTCCTCGCCGTCCTTGACGCGTTTCAGCGCGGTCTCCGCCTTTTTCTTCAAGTCGGGAAGTTCTTCGGGAGTTTTTCCCTGGGTGCTGACTTCGATTTCGCGCAACGCCACCTGCTCCGGCCGCACGTATTCCGCTTTGTGCGCTTCATAGTATTTCGAAACTTCGTCATCGCTGATAGTGATGTGCGAACCGACTTCGCTGCCAATCACGCGCTGCGTCAGCAAATTGCTGCGGATATTGTTCTTAAAATCTTCCCAGTTCAACCCCTGGCCAGTGACTGCTTTTTCCAGTTCTTCCATGCTGGCCAGTTTGTTCTCGATTCGAATCTGATCGAGCCGTTTGATCAATTCCGGTTCTACGCTGATGCCCATATCCTTGGCGCGCTGGACCAGGAGCGACTGGTCGATGAGGTCGCGCAAAGTGGTTTTCTCTCTACCATCGATGTTGGCTTTCAGTTGCTCCGGGGTGCAGCGGCCCTGACATTCCTGCCGGGCGTCTTCTTCGGCGGTCTGGCGCGCTTTATCGAATTCGGAGCGCGTGATGATTTCATTGTTGACGCGCGCGATGATTTCTTCGACGGTGCGGCCGGCGTTGGGATCCACCGATTTCTTGGGGGCAACTGCAGCGTCCTTCTCGGCTTCTGGCGCCATTCCGGGCTTTTCCAAGACGGGAGCAGGAGGCTTGGCCTGCGGCTTGTCGGCCGGTTTATCCTGAGCGGCGAGCGGCAGGGCCCCAAGGGCTAAAGCGGCGCAAAGGGCCGCAATGACAGCTAGTCTTCGCATCAATTTCCTCACCTCTAAAGTTTAGCTCTGCCCCTGAAGGCCGAGCAATACGTTTCTCAAAGCAGCGGGGACCGGTTCGCCGCGCTTCACTTCCATCCACAGGACGCCACTGGGATCGAGCTTGATGCCGGTCCTTGAGCGTACCACGCTGACCAGTTTTGCGGGGTCCAGGGTGGTTTCCGGGTGGAAGCGGACGGCGATGCGGCTGCCCTGCCGCTCGACAGCGGAAATGCGCAGACGTTCACACATGGATTTGAGGACGGCGTACTCCAAAAGGTTTTCTACCGAAGTTGGGGGAGCACCGAAACGATCCTGGAGTTCCTTTCGAACGTCCTGCTTGTCGGCTTCGGTGGCGATGGAGGAGATGCGCTTGTAGGTACGCAGACGGAGATTTTCGCTGGGGATATAGTCCTGGGGGATTCGAACGTCGAAGCCTAGGTTGAGGGTGGTACGCAATTCGGGCGCGGCTTCTTCGCCTTTGAGTTTCGAAACGGCGCGCTCCAACATTTGGCAGTACATGTCAAAACCGATGGCTTCGATGTGGCCGTGCTGCTGGCGGCCGAGCATGTTGCCGGCGCCGCGGAGCTCGAGGTCGAGGGCGGCGATTCGAAAGCCGGCACCGAGTTCGCTGAATTCTTTCATGGCGGAAAGGCGCTTGCGGGCGACGTCGGAGAGCACCGTTTCGGGCGGAACGAGAAGATAGGCGTAAGCGCGCTGGGTGGAACGGCCGACGCGGCCGCGCAGCTGGTAGAGTTCGGCGAGGCCGAGGCGGTCGGCGCGATTGATGAGGATGGTGTTGGCGCGCGGGATATCCAAACCGTTTTCGACGATGGTGGTGGCGACGAGGACGTCGGCTTCATCGCGGATGAATTTCAGCATGACGCTTTCGAGTTCTTTTTCGCCCATTTGGCCGTGGGCCACGACGACGCGAGCTTTAGGGACAAGCTTGGCGACCATGGCGCCGAGGGAATAGATCGATTCGACGCGATTGTGGATGAAAAAAACCTGGCCTTCGCGCGCGAGTTCGGTTTCGATGGCGCGCTGGACGAGGTCTTCCTGGAAGGGGGCGACGACGGTTTGGATTGCAAGCCGATCGCGCGGGGCCGTTTCGATGACGGACATGTCGCGAAGGCCGACGAGGGACATGTGCAGGGTGCGCGGGATTGGAGTGGCGGAAAGCGCGAGTGCGTCTACATTTTTGCGCATTTCTTTCAGGCGTTCTTTGTGGGCCACGCCGAAGCGCTGCTCTTCGTCGACGATCAGGAGGCCGAGGTCGGCAAATTTCACGTCTTTCGAAAGCAGGCGGTGGGTGCCGATGACCACGTCGACTTTGCCGGCTTCGAGGTCGGCGAGAATTTTCTTCTGCTCAGCGGCGCTGCGAAAACGGCTGAGCATTTCGATGCGCGCCCCGAAGGCGGCGAAGCGTTGCTTGAAGGTTTCGAAGTGCTGGAAGGTGAGGACGGTCGTCGGGGCGAGGACGGCGACTTGCTTGTTGTCCGCGACGGCCTTGAAGGCGGCGCGCATGGCGACTTCCGTTTTGCCGTAGCCGACGTCGCCGCAGAGCAGGCGGTCCATGGGCTCGGCGCGCTCCATGTCGCGCTTGATGTCGGTGATGGCGGTGATTTGGTCGACGGTTTCTTCGAATTCGAACGCGTCTTCGAATTCGCGCTGGAAATTGCCGTCGGGGGAAAAGGCAAAACCCGGCGCCGTTTTTCTTTGCGCGTAAAGAGCAAGGAGTTGGTCGGCCATGTCCTCGACGGATTTGCGGGCGCGGGTTTTGCGGGTGTTCCAAGCGGTGCCGCCGAGTTTATCGAGCGGGGGATGCGCGCCCTCGACTACGCGATAGTTTTGGACGAGGTCCATGCGTTCGAGGGGGACGTAGAGGCGCGCGTCGTCAGCGTATTTGAGCAGCATAAATTCGCCGTGGTGGCCGCCGGATTCGATTTGGCGGAGTCCTTCAAATTGGCCGATGCCGTGATCGACGTGGACGACGAAATCTCCGGGTTTGAGCTCAGCGAAATCGCCGAAAAAGCCGGACGTTCGAATCTTGCGGCTGGGGCGCTCGACGGTGGGCGTGACGTCGAAAAGATCGGCGTGACCGTACAGCGTGAGCTTGGCTTCGGGAAAGGTGACGCCTTCGGCGAACGGCGCGCGGATCAGCAACATCGCGGCGGATTCTTGCGCGCCTTCGGCGGTGAATCCCGCGGCGGCATCTTCCGATTCTCCGAGAACGTAGGGTACTTCGTATTCGCGGCAGATGTCGGCGAAGCGCTCGATTTCTCCGGTGCTCGCCGCGGTGAGGAAAACCGTGCCGCCGTAGGCGAGTTGCGATTTCACGGCGGCCATGCAGGCGACGACGTCGCCGTGGAAGCGGGCGCTGGGGCGGGAAGACAATTCGAACTGCGGCGTGGAGCCGATGCCGAGCGCCAGTTGCTCGAGGTGAATTTGCGAAGTTTTTTCGAGCGCGGCGGAGAATTGCTCTTCGGACCAGAAATAGTGAGACGCGGAGGGAGAATTGGCGTGGCCGTGGCGTTCGTAGTTGTCGGTGGCAGCAGCGAGATGCTTTGTGGCCGCCTCACGAAGGGATTGTGGTTCATCCAAGAAGACGATGGGGCGCAAGGAACTTTCCGTGAGTTCGAAGAGCGAGCTAGAGCCGGGTTCGCGGGAGGGTCCGAAGAAAGAAGGATTTTCCCAAGCGATTTCGGCGTTGAGGTCGGCTTTCTCCGGTTCGGGTACTGCCCACTCCGTCAAGGGCAAGAGCGTGGTGCGCTGGACCGGGGCAATGGAACGCTGGGTGCGCGGATCGAATTCTCGGACTGATTCCACGGTGTCGCCGAGCAATTCGATGCGAACGGGGCGCGGGGCTTCCGGAGAAAAAATGTCGATGATGCCGCCGCGGACGGCAAATTGTCCGGGTAGCTCCACCATTTCGGTTCGCGTGTAGCCGACGGAGCCTAAATGGGTGAGCAGTTCTTCGTGAGGAATGTCCGTATCTTTCGCAAGTGTTCGTGTCAAATACAAATAGGCCGCGGGATCCTGATAGCGCCAGAGCGCGGCCGCGACGGGGGCAATCACCAGCGAGATCTGTCCATCGGCGAGGCGGAAGAGTGTGGCAGCGCGACGTTCGAGGATGTCCGCGTGCGGACTCTGTGTTTGCCAGGGGAGTGTGTCGAAGGCGGGCAGCGTGGCGACGCCACCTGCTGTTCCGGGGAAAATGCTGCTGCAGAAGCGCACCGTTTCCGCCAACGCTTCCGCGCGGCGGTTGGATTCGGTTACAAAAAATGCGGGGCGCCGCAGTTCGTGGGTCAGATACGCGGCGACCAGCGCTTTGGCGACGTCATGAAGGCCGGTGAGCGAAGCGTGGCTTGCGCCCGCGCGCAGAGCGGCCAGCGCGCCTTCCATCGCCGCATGGCGAAGCAAGGCCTCCAATCTTTCGCGGACGGCGGGAAGTATCATGCGTGAACGGTCAGGAATCCGCGCGAGAGGCGCGCGTCCCTTCTCGAATTTTCTTCAGGATAGCGGTCGTGGAATAGCCGGGCACGACGGGAATGGAAACGACGCGACCTCCGGCGGCTTCCACTTCCTCGCGGCCGACGATCTGGTCGCCGGGCCAATCGCCGCCCTTTACGAGGACATCCGGGAGAAGCGCGGCAATCAGTTCGCGCGGCGTCGGCGCGTCGAAGATCACCACGGCGTCGACACTCTCCAGTGCCGCGAGGATTTCCGCGCGCTCGCGTTCGGCGATAACCGGGCGGCCTTGGCCTTTCAATTGGCGGACACTGGTGTCGCTGTTGAGTCCGATGACGAGCACGTCGCCTAATTGGCGCGCCAGCTCCAGGCTACGAATGTGGCCGGGATGCAGCAGGTCGAAGCAGCCATTGGTGAAAACAATGCGGCGACCGTTGCGATTCTGGCGGCCAAACCGCAAAACCGCTTGCTCAAGTGTCAGGACTGAAGAGCTCAAAAGGTCTCCATGCGGGCCGGAGAACAAAAAATGAACTCGGCGAAATGGTAGTTTATCACGCGCGCGAGGATAGGCGCGCGAGGGTCTGCAGCGGCATAGTGGATCAGTCTCCGATCATATGACTCATCAGGAGTTGGCAACTTCTTACCATTTGGGGGCAATGCATTACTTCCGAATAGCCGACAATTCGCGAGTTATCGCAACCGGGTCGGAACCGGAGCGGCCTCTCCTGAAATCAGTTGTGCTTCTTCTCGAGGATGCTCAGCACCGTAATAATTCGTTCTCCTGGATCGGCGAAGATGAACTTAGGAGGCGAGGCTGGGACGTAGAATGCTGACAAGTCGCCGTCGAGGTGAAGGGCTTCCGAGCAATGCAGCTCTTTGACCATAAAAGTTGCCAGCTCGAATAGGGTTACGGGCTCTCGACTCACAACCAGACGGACCAGACGCCGATTCGACTGGTCAATCCCAATGGAGGTTCTGCGGAAAGACCACTTGGATCGAGGTTGAAAGCTCTGATTGATCTTGCCGGAAATAGCGAGCTGCGGACCGGATTGCGTTGCCGCGATCGTGTGCGGGTTGTCCTGCCAACTGCGCGCGGGCACGATAGACGCTGTGCCATCATCCGAGATTTGGAATACCGCGCTATCCCAAGAAAAATTGCCGCTCCCGGCTGCGGCGTTCACGTTATGCAGTTTCCCCTTGGGTGAAATCAGCAAACCAAGTGGCCGGTTGTCTGTGCCATAGATTCCAGCATTGGTGACCAGAATAGGCTTCACGCCAGCGATGGAAAGATTGCTCACGACCTCCGGGAATGTTTCCATCCGCTTATCGTCTGACGTGGTAAAGACGATTTCCTCGGTTTGCAAATTGACGTCAGCGACGGCATATAGATGTCCTTCAAACCGCGTGCATCTTAAAGCTACCTTAGGGGCTGGCATGAGGACACAAGGGAGCGAGGATGGGCCTGTCCCGGATTGCTCCTGCACACTCACGACCGATCCGAGAGCATTCCGTCCCAAGGCCCAGGATAAGGAAACAGCCAATACGAATCCCATTAGCATATAGAGCCATAGCAGCTTGACGCTGTCCACGAGGCAGCCCCTGAATTGCTCAAGTCTCCATTTCGCAGCGTTTTTCATTTCGCACTAGACCTCACTAGCCAGGTCTTCTGCCTCGAATGTTTGTACCATGTACTCATAGACGAGGGTGGAAGGCGTTTCAAGGACGTCATTCCCAGGGCGCTTCAGGCCAGCTAGCATAGGCGAACTTTTGTGCGAAGCAGCGAGATTCATTCAGTCCGTAGAAGCCTCTTCCCACAATAATGGCACTGATCTTCGGTTACTTGGCGAGTGACGGGCAACTCGGAAGTAATTTCACTTGCCGGGGAAGTCGGATAATCGGAAACTTGCCGACTGTTAGTGGCGAGCGATGAAATCACGACAGGCGATCCGAGCAATTGCGGGAGTGTTAGTTTGCGGCGGCGGGCTGTGGCTTGCGCTTCCCACTCCTTATCGCGAGCAGACGTACATTATCAATGCCAGCGCCTGCCGGATGGAAACGGTCATCGTGGAAAAGGCGAATGGAGTGGCACGCGGTTCGGTGGTTTTGTTTCACGGCATTTCCGCGAACAGAAAAATCATGTCTTACCTGGCGCGAGGTTTCGCCGAGCAGGGACTTCGCGTTTACGTTCCCGATTTGCCAGGCCATGGACGCACGCCGGGGCCGTTTTCACCGGGGCGCGCGGAACAATGCGGAGAGGCGCTGGTCCGGGAACTGCTGGCTCGCGGGGCGATTACACCGGACCGCGCGATTCTTGCCGGGCATTCGATGGGTGCGGCGATTGCCGTGCGCATCGCTTCTCGCGTCCCGGTTGCCGGAATCATCGCCATTTCCCCGGCGCCGATGCGGGCGGCGCACGGAGTCACGCCGGAGAAGTTGCTATTCAGCGATCCACCGGCTTTGCCCGCACATTCCTTGGTGATGATTGGCGGGCTGGAGTTGGCGTCTGTTCGCGAGAATGCCGCCGACCTGGCAGATTCCAATGCGGATGACACGTCCAAATACCTAGAAATTCCCCACGCATCGCACGTCAGTATTCTTTTTGGAAGCGCGGCGATGCGCGCGGCGCAAGAATGGTCGGCCCATCTCCTGGATTTGCCTCCTGCGAATCGCTTGCCTTCGCATGGGCCGCTCGCCGGAGCGCTTGCTGGCTTTGCAGGCATCCTGCTGATCGCAGGGCCGTTTCTGCGAGAGACAATGGGAAAGAAGAATCGCGAGGAAGCCGTGACGATCGGTGCGAGCATCGGTGTGGTGCGGCTCTTCCTGGAAGTCGCTGCGGGAGCGATCCTGGTTGTGCTGCTCCTGCGATTGTGGATTCCTTTGAAGAGGATCGGGCTTTTTCAGGGCGACTACCTTGCGAGTTTTCTTCTGCTGCTTGGCGCCGCGCTGATCGCAGTCCACTGGAACGCGGTCCGCGCGGCATTCGCCAGTTCCCCGCGCCAGTTGCTGGCATCCGCGTTCGCGGGGCTGGTGCTGCTCCTACTAATCACGGCGTGGTTTGATCTGACGTTTTACGAGGCCTGGCTGACAGCTGCGAAATGGGCGCGCTTCCCTCTTCTGCTTGTGGTCCTGCTCCCCTACCACGTTGCGGAAGAAACCTTGCTCGGTCCCGTCGTGGCCGGGAAGAAATGGCGCAGGCTGGCGCTGGCTCTTTCGCTGCGACTCATCACTTGGGGCACTCTTATGGCGGGAGTGCTCTTGTTGCACAGCGGAGAGATCCTGATGGGCCTGCTTTCGGTGTACATGGCACTGTTCAATATGTTACAGCGGAGCGCCATGGACGTAGTGCGTAATGAGACCGGTTCGGCAGCGGCGACGGCGCTGTTCGGTGCTATAATTCAGGCTGGTTTTTGCCTGGTGATTTTCCCCATCACCTAAGGGCCTATCGCCTGAAGGACCCTTTGGCCGGGGTTCCGCGACCGGGAACGGAATCCTTGGCTCGCAGCGAGACACAAGCATGGCGGAGATAGCAATCGTCGGCGGAGGACCCTCCGGCGCAATGTGCGGTGAACAGCTCGCGCGCGCGGGGCACAAAGTCAACATTTTAGACGAGCACCTGGCCTGGGAAAAACCGTGCGGCGGGGGTTTGACGCACAAAGCCATCGAGTGCTTCCCTTTCCTGCTGGACAATTCCTATCCGAAAAAGCTGGTGCACTCTGTTGAGTTGATCAGCAGCGAGGAGCACCACGCCACGTTGGAGATGCCGCATCCGATCGTGATTTATTCGCGGACGGTGCTGAACGGCTTGCTCTTGGACCGCGCAAAGGCCGCGGGCTGCAAAGTCCACCAGTCGCGCGTGCTGGGAGTGGATACGTCGTCGACGAAGCCGCGCTACTGCGTGGAAGGCGACTGGCACGAGGCGGATTTTCTGGTGCTCGCGGCTGGCGCGCGAAATCAGCTGCTCCCGGAAACGCGAGCGTTGCAGCGGGACGAACTGGAGATGACCCAGGGCTACTTCGTTCCGCAAACCGCCGACGCCATCACCATCAAATTCCTGCCACACTTCGAAGGATACATCTGGTCTTTTCCGCGCTGCGATCATCTGTCCGTGGGCATTTGCGGCAGCATGGCATCGCACACCAGCACGCAACTGCGCGGACACTTGCAGGCGTTCGTTGAAAAACACGACATCGCTACGGGTGGGGCGAAGTTTTACAGCCACGTTCTGCCTTCTCCAAAGGAACGGACGCTTTCGGATCGGAACGTCGTGGGGAAGAATTGGGCTCTGATCGGCGATGCCGCGGCGTGGGTCGATCCGCTGACGGGCGAAGGGCTTTTCTACGCCATTCGTTCGGGGGAGCTGCTCGGCCGGTCGTTGGCCGAAGGCCAGCCAGAGAAGTACCCGGCGTGGGTGAAGGCGTCGTTCTCCACTGAGCTGGAATTTGCGGCGCGCATCGTGCGGCGGTTCTATCGCGGCTCGTTTCTGGGCAGCGCAGTGACCACGCGTATGGTGCAATTCTTGCGCCGCAGTCCGGTGTTCCGTCAATTGATGAGCGACCTTTTCAGCGGCACGCAGGATTATTCGAGCCTGAAGCGCCGCCTGTGGGGCCACCTGGGAATTACCCTCAGCGAATTCATCTCCAGCGTGCTGAACCTCGATCGTGGCGCGACGCGCGTGCCTCGTGCAGGCACCGCGGGCGACTAAAACAAGCCTCGCATCCCGGATCTTTAGCAATATAGTTAAATTCTCACCGCCGACATCTAAGGTGCAGGGTATAGTTCTTCCCACAAATCATGGCCACGGAAAAAGACGCAAAAGCGCCGGCGAAAACTGAGAAGCGCAAGAACGCGTGGAAAAGTCTTCCCGATGTTATCGCGCTGATCAAGCCACGGCGTGGACTGCTGGCGCTGGGCTTTGTGCTGATGGCCATCAACCGCGTTTCCGGGCTTGTTCTGCCCGTTTCGACGAAATACTTGATCGACAATGTGATTGGCAAACGGCAGATCCAGTTGCTGACTCCGCTGGTGCTCGGTGTGCTTGCCGCAACAGTGGTTCAGGGTTTGACGTCGTTCACGCTGACACAACTTCTTTCCAAATCCGCGCAAAAAATGATTACGGACCTGCGCCGCCAGGTGCAAGCGCACATTGGGCGGCTGCCAGTATCCTTCTACGACGCAAACAAAACAGGCGTACTCGTATCGCGGATCATGAGTGACGTGGAGGGAGTCCGGAATCTGATTGGAACGGGGCTCGTGGAATTTGCCGGCGGACTGATGACCGCAATGATCGCTCTCGTGTACCTGCTGTACACGAGCGTGACCATGACGGGCGTCGCGTTTGGGATTCTGCTGGTTTTCGGTTTTGCGATCAACAAAGCTTTTGCGACGATTCGCCCCATTTTCCGCGCGCGCCCGAAGATCAACGCCGAAGTGACGGGGCGCTTGACGGAATCGCTTGGCGGTGTCCGCGTGGTGAAGGGCTACCACGCGGAGGAGAGAGAGGAAGGGGTTTTTGCGGCCGGCGTCCAGCGGCTGCTTGACAATGTTCTGAAAACTCTTACGGCTACTTCCCTGATGAGTCTCTCCGCTTCGGGACTCATGGGGATTGTAAGCGCCATCATTATGGCGCTCGGCGCGAAAAATATTATTGCCGGGACGATGACGCTGGGAACATTTTTCTCTTTTATCTTTTTCCTCGGACTGCTCATCGCTCCCGTATTCCAGATCGTGGCTATTGGAACGCAGATCACGGAAGCTATCACGGGGCTCGAGCGCACACGCGAGATTCTCAATGAAAAGCTGGAAGACGAGAGTCCTGGGCGCACGGTGACGCTCGAGCGCGTAAAGGGCCGAGTGGAGATGGACAATGTGAGCTTTGCATACGATACGCGGAAAGAAGTTCTGCACGACGTGAGTTTTCGGTCGGAGCCGGGGACCGTTACGGCGCTGGTGGGCCCGTCAGGCGCGGGAAAGTCCACAATTATCGGGCTGATCGCGGCGTTTTACGTGCCCTCGAACGGCCGGGTTCTTGTGGACGGCGTGGACCTTTCGACAGTGAAGTTGAGCTCTTACCGCACGCAGCTTGGCGTGGTGTTGCAGGAAACGTTTCTCTTCGATGGAACGATTCGCGAAAATGTGGCCTTCGCGCGGCCGGAAGCTACCGAAGAAGAAATTCTTGCCGCGTGCCACATCGCGCGCGTGGACGAATTCGCGGAGTCCTTCGAGCAGAAATACGACACCGTGGTTGGCGAGCGCGGCGTAAAGCTTTCCGGCGGGCAGAAGCAGCGCGTGTCCATCGCCCGCGCGATCCTGGCCGATCCACGCATCCTTATTCTCGACGAAGCCACGTCCAGCCTGGACAGTGAATCCGAAGCGCTCATTCAGGAAGGCTTACGTTATTTGATGCGCGGACGCACTACATTTGTGATTGCGCACCGTCTCTCTACGATTCGGCGTGCCGAGCAGATTCTCGTCGTCGAGGGCGGACGGGTGATCGAGCGCGGCACGCACGCGACGCTCTATGCGCTGGGCGGGCGTTACTACGACCTCTACACCAAACAGCACGCGGTGGAAGCGAATCTATTTCTTGCGCCTGGAGAAGGCGACGCGGAGGACGGCAGCGGTTCCGAAGGATCCTCCGGAGGCAACGGGCGTACCGGAGCGGGGCTTCCCGACGCCATTCGAATCATCCGCGGTCAATCCGGCTAAGAGCGAATCTCTCAGAAAAAAGAAGAGGCGCGGCTACTAAGCCGCACCCTTTTTTTTCGCTCGGGAAAAGGATCAGGCGGTAGGACGCCGCACGATTAACTTCTTCATGGCAGCGGCCGGGAGCAACGTGGCCATTTTTCGAATCATTGCCAGTACCAGGCGCTTGTCGCCATCGGAAAGTGTGGTGCTGTATTTCTTGATTTCCGCAAGAAAGCGAATTTCGTCCTGCGAGAGTTCGCCGAGCGCTTTCTGCGTTTCGCGGTCGCGCGGCGTCTCGGTTCCCGGGAAAAAGTCCGCGAGCGAAATGTCCATGGCTTCGGCAATTTTGGCCAGGGTTTCGAGCGACGGCACGGTGTGGCCATTCTCGACGCGCGACAGATAGCAGCGTAGCAAGCCGGTGCGGCGCTCGATGTCGCCCTGCGACAATCCCCGCTGGCTGCGGTAACTCTTGATGACTTCCCCGATGTTTACGCGAGGCTTCTCTTTTGGCATGGTCTCTCCAGTCGAGGGGGTATCTTAGTCACTAACAGCAGGAGTGGCAAGGGGGAATTTTAGGGGGGTGGTTCCAATGAGACAACGGCGTGCCCTGCCCCTGTGGGATACCATTGAATAGAAAAAAGGCAAGCCCAGGCCCGCCGCAGTGAGGCAGTTCCAGCAACTCGGTTTGAATGTGCCCGATTACCTTTGGGTCGGCGTTACCGTGACAGGCTGCTGCAGCCGAAATTCCAGCAGGGTTTCGCTCGGTACCTTCACTTGCTGCCCGCGCGTGAACACCTGGACTCCCGCGCCCGCTGCGGAACCGACTCCAGCACCAATTGCGGCGCCACTTCCTCCGCCGGCAATACCGCCGATGATCGCGCCGAGAACAGCGCCGCCGCCCACTTTCTTTGCCGTATCGGAGCCGCGGCCCTTTCCTCGGAGACTGTAGTCGCTACTGACAATCGGGTATTCCTTACCGTCGATCACAAGTTTTACCAGTTCCAGTTGCAACTCCGAATGGCCGGCCAGGTGTCCCGCTTCCTTGGCTTCGGCGAGCCGTCCGTAGACATCCGTTCCCTTTCGAGCGACGACGGTATCGCTAACAGTGAGATCCGTTTCAAGGCTGGCGTGGAAGATCTCCCCTACATGGTTCTTGGAGGAGTCCACGCTGTCGATCATGCGCACCAGCAATGACTGCCCCGCGGGGAGGGTGATGTCATCGCCAGCGGAGGCATCCGTGCTTGGGTTCGGTGCGGCTTGAGCCGCCGCAGGAGCTGGAGGTGCGGCAGGACCGATAGCTGCGGGCGGAGCGCCAGCTCCGGAACCGCGCGTGAACGTCAGCGCAACGATGTCGTGCGTATTGAAAGTCTGAACTTCCCCATTGATTTCAAATCGCAACACGACCTGCGTCCCGCCGAGATACCTTCCCTGCAGCACACGGCCGTCCTTCATTTCCAGGGTATCCGCCGCCGCGGCTCCCACAAAAAGCAAGCCCAGGGCTGCTGCGACAAAAAACCGATTCACTCTGCTCATGACTCCCTCTCTCCCGCGGGCCCTGCCGGGTTCCCCACAATTCCGCGCCACATATGCGGGCCCCAAGATCCGAGCAATTCTACTGCATTTGATGAGATCGGTGGAGAGAATGGTTGTGCCAGCCGAAGTCACGGGGGAGAGATTCGATGCAACTTGTGGAGTGGAGGATCAACCGTTGAGCGGATTGCCTCAAGCGTCGCGGCGCTCCAAGGCCATCGTGGATATTAAAGATGAGGGCCCAAGCCGAAAGGCCTGGGCCCAACTTGCATTGTTCGCATCCCGCACGTGTCCCATGCCGATTGGAAGAACGGCGCCGGGAGAGCGGACTCGCTCTGAGTTAGCTTCGCGGTGCCTAAAACCGGCGCCGCGCCTCATCTGCTTCTTCAGCGAGGCCCATGAGCGTGGCCACAATGCCAGTGTTACCGTTGGTCGAGGGATCAAAGAAAAGCCCGTCATCCACGAAAGACTGGACGGCGGCGATTGCACCTCCCTGTGCCGTGGATGTTGGGCGGATTATGGAGACCGGCCCGAGACCCTCATTCAGGAAGAAGGTCGGCTCGGGCATGATCAGGTTGGCTTGGAACGAGTCGGCGACGTCGGGGCCGCCTGCATTGGGGTCATTAGGATCGTTGCTGCCGTCAAGGACTGGAAACATAAGATCTCCGTCGGTTAGTTGGGGTGCGTTGCCGGCCTTGTCATGCCAGACCTGGAAGTGCATGGTTTCGCTGGGGCCGATGCTAAGCAAAACTCGCAACACCTCCAGGTTGGTCACCTTTTGAGCCAGCGTCGGGTAGAGGCTGCTGCCGCCTTGCTCGACGAAGCCAAAGTGGAAGCCGGCCGTGCTTGCGATGGCCTGCTGGTGATCGGTGACATTGCCATTTAGTTTTGGATCTAGGTTCGCCTCGTCACTGGTCAACGGAATGGCCGTGTGCGGCGCCTTGGCAAGATCGGGGACCGCGTTCTCGAACTTGGGGTTTCCAAAGTCCGGGTTTAGCTTTGCGCTGCGGTACCGCGTCCACCAAGTGGTGTCCACCTTCAAATTCTTCAAGCTGGTAAGCCGCGGGACTTGCAGGACACCTGCCACCGGACTGGGCGGCAGAATAGCAAATCCACTGAGATCGATTGGACTCGCTCCCTTCGATTTCAGGTAGTTATTGAGGAAGCGGTGGTGGCTGATTTCATCGTCGGTGTTGTCGGAGATGTACTGCGGCATATCCAAGTCGAGTACTCGAAGAGCAGCGACGTAGGCGGGTGCGTTTCCCTGCGTGATTCGCTGGTCCTTCAAGTGCTGCACCTCAATCGGCGAAAGTCCCTGGTTGGTGGCGCCGCCGAGTTCCGCATACTGAATCCACAAATCGGCCTCGACCTGCTCGAGCGCGCTCAGAAACGTCAAGATAGCGATGTCGCCCTTTGTGATTGGTGCGCGGTCGCCATCTTCACGGTCAAACGCAAACGCTTTGCCTGACAGCAGCCCGGCGCCCATGGTTGCTGCGCCCGCCACCGTGCCATTCCTCAAAAATGAACGCCGGCTACTGCCCTTCGTGAACACATTCTCTTCCTTCTTCGTCATCGGTCTTTCCCCCATTCGATTCATAAATGAAATTTTGGTGCAGCGATCTGCCGAACAGTTTTCAAACCTATCTGGAACTTGGTACTTGGCGCTTGAACATTGGAATCCGTCCAACTGACCGGCTATCAGGTCGCAGGTCAGTCCGCTGTCAGGCGGAGAAAGAGGGGCGGCGGGCCGAGCGCCGCCCTCCTTTGGTTACTGGACGGTGAGTGAGACGGAAGTGGAGTGAGAAATATTGCCCGAGGTGCCGGTGATCATCACCGTGGCCGTGCCTCGCTGGGTGCCGTTGCCAACTGTGTTTGCGTTGTAGCCGCAGCCACCCGTGGCAAAAAGGAATCCCACGGTAATTAGCAACGCTAGGCTGCCTGCGAGGTAGCGGACCCATCTCTTGCGGCCAAGAGATTGACGGTTTCCCGTACCGGCAACAAGCAGGCCGAGGAACCCTAACGCAGGAATGGGAAGCAGCAGGGCAAAAACGCCGCCGGAAGAGTTCCTGGCCATTGTCACTGCCGGCATGTAGGACGAAGAAGAAGTCATGATGCTCATGGTGGAGGTAACCATTCCGCCGCTCGTCGGCGTAACTGATGGCTTCGAAAAGCTGCAGGTGGAGCCGTTCGGCTCACCCGAGCAAGTTAGCGCGACGGCGGAGTTGAACCCGTTGAGGCCAGTGACCGTTACTGTAAAGGGGGCTGGGTGCCCGGCTGCAATCGTCAATGTCGACGGCGCCGCACTGATGGTGAAGTCTGCTGCGGCCGGAGGCGGCGCGGCATTCGCGGTGACCGCCGCGAATAGACCATGCATTTCGCTATTGAGACCTGCAGTGATGTACATGGTGTTGGGATCACCGGAGAGCTGTCCGCCGCCACCAAACACCATATCCCAGAGCGACCCGTTGACGATCGGTGTGCCATTCGAATCCTTCATCGCGTCGATGAATGCACCGGTGGCGAAGTTGTAGGCGTTGATGGCGCCATCTCCAAAATTTCCGACCAGCAGATCACCGGCGAGTGAGCCGAAGCCCGCGGGAGGGACAACCACCCCCCAGGGCGCGTTCAGGTGCGCATCGCTGGTGATCCTGCGCAGCATTGTGCCGTCAGTGCTGAATAGATCGACGAAGCCCGTTCCTGGAATCTTCATCGGGTCGTGCATCGGGCCGTCTTGCAATGCGTAAGTCACTACTACCATGGAGGCATTGTTTACCTTGATGACGTGGACGCCGAAGGCGGCGTAGCCGGGTGAGCCCGAATTCACGGGTACGGCAGGAAGAGCCGGATCATTGAATGCGCCGGGGCCCAGGACCTGGGTTTCCTTGAAGGTGGCGTCGTAGATCTCGACCTTGCCGGAGCGGAAGTTAGTGGCAAGAAGAAAATTGCCTGTGCCATTCGTGACAAGAGCCAGGCCCTTGTACACCGCGCCCGTCGCTGGAGTGGGCTTGGCGGAATTGTCCACCGCGAGGATGGAAGATGCTCCGCCTGTCCAGCCGGAGATTGTTCCGTCTTCGGTATCGAAGATGAACAAACTGGAGGTGTTGTTCAAAACGAAGCCGCCCGAGGGATTTCCCACGCAACCCGTCGGTGTGGCCGGCTTCGAACTTTGTGCCGGGGGCGCAATGGTGAAGGCTCCCTGGATTGCTCCGGTGGAAGTGTAAAGGGATGACACGCCAGTTAGGCTGGCATTGTCGGCGACCCAAATGGGATCCCCCGGAATGATGCAAATACCCCAGGGATTGACAAGATTTCGGTCAAGGACGGGAGCCATGCCCGCTGTGTCGGAAACCAGATTGGTCTGCTTGTAACTGTTGGTCTGGCCGAAGGCGGGAGAGAGCGGGAGGATACTGAAACAGACCAGCACCAAGAGGAAAAAACGAAATCTTTGCATAATTCGACGTTGCTCCTATCTAAGTTAAGGCAGCCGTGACGACGCATGCCTAAATGCTCTGTGGCCTTAGATGGCTGAAGTGGGCCGGGAATAAATCAGGGAAAGAACAAGTCTTTATCCACGTACAGACCACTCGGGGAAAACGAGTTCCGGGAAAAGGTCAATCTAGAAAGAATGGGAGCAGCAGGCAACCCTGCGTCGGGGCCGGGCAAGCCGCGGAAGAGGACGAATGAACGACATTCAGAAGGCAGCCCCGATAATACGTTTCGGCATCTTCGAGCTTAACCCCCAGACGCGCGAACTCCGCAAGCACGGAATGCGAATCCGGCTGGAAGAGAAGCCCTTCCAAATTCTGGAACTTTTGCTGGAGCATTCCGGGCATGTTGTGACGCGCAGAACGCTCCGCGAAAAACTCTGGCCCGACACGGTTGTCGGCTACGACCACGGCCTGAACACGGCCGTCAACAAGCTTCGGGAATTGCTGGGAGACTGCGCGCAGAGCCCGCGCTTTGTGGAAACTTTGCCTAGACTGGGTTATCGATTCATCGCGCCGGTTATCAAACCCGGCCGTGCCGGTGCTTTCCGCGAGAGAAAAATGCTCGCGGTGCTCCCCTTCGAGAACTTGGGCGGCGTCCCCGAGCAGGAGTATTTCGCTGACGGTCTTACCGGGGAAATGATCGCTCAGCTGGGTGGCTTGAATCCCAAACGGCTGGGCGTGATTGCGCGCACGTCTTCGAACCCGTACAAGGAGACGCGGAAATCCATCGCGCAAATCGCCGCGGAACTGCAGGTTGATTACGTCGTGGAGGGCAGCGTGCGCCAGGAGGGGCAAGACGTTCGCATCATTGTGCAGCTGATCGAGACGCAGGATCAGACGCATCTCTGGTCCGCCGGTTACGACCGCGATTTGCAGTGTGTCCTGAGCATGCAGGCCGAAGTAGCCCGACAAGTGGGGAGGGCGTTAGCGCTCGAATTGCTTCCCGAGGACTCCGACAATTTCCTCGCTGCGTGTGATTCCCCCGCTCGCGAGTGCGAACTTCCCTGGAGTTCCTGATTGCTAGTTTGCCGCTCCGGCGCCGGCGGAAGCAGGTTGCACGGTACTCGAAACGACGTTAAACCCTTCCACGATGAGGATGGCCGGTTTCCCCTCGCGGGAGGACGAATCGTAAGTTCCGGTTACTTTTCGCTCTTCCCCGGGAAGAAGCGAAAAATAATTGTCGCTCCAGAAAATGGGGACGAGGTCATCGCCGCCCTTCCCGCGAGTCAGCCGCAAGTGCGTCATGAACGCGACACTCTTGCTGGGATTCTTGACGGTAACGGTGACCGTATCCTTTCTCCCTTCGCTGCTGGTGGCTGCGCTCGACAAGAGCGTGACATGTGGCAAGGAGTTCAACCCGGTCAAGTCCGCGAACTCCTTCTGCGGTGTGTACACGGTATCTCTTCGCTTGGACCAGTCGAGCGTGTCGGCTTTGGTGGAAAGCCAGTAGAAATTGTCGCTCACCAGTTTTCCGGCAGCGTCCTGCAGCTGCAGACGCAGGAAGTAAGTGGTCGAAAGTCCATCCACATTGGGAAGATCGAACGCTTTCGTGCTGCTGTCCGGGGCGATGTCCAGCGTCGCGTCCCGCGAGGCCTTTTCTTTGGCATCGATGTTGTAAACCTTCGCGATAACTCTCATCCCTTTGAACGTTTCGTACGTGCTGTTCACCACCCCGACGGTATTGTCATCGTAGGCGTACTGCACGTGAACCGGCTCGCAAGCTTTCTTCGTGCCGAAGTAGCCGCCCGCGGGCACCAGATAGTAGTCGTAGAGATGCCAGATCAGCGACGGCCATGAATTATTGAGCATCCACTGAATCACGCCGGTCGCGGTGTACTTGTTCCGCCCGTAAGCTTCGAACATCGCGCGCTGGCCGTCGTAGGTCATGGCCTGCGCCTTGCGCTCATAGTCATCCAGCGAAGTCGCCGCGCCATAGCGCCGGGTCAGACCGTCGGTGAAGACGTTGACCGTGGTGAAGCGCTCTTTGCCGGCATGGTAATTCCAATAGTCATCGATGGGCCAGAGATGCTCTTTCGGAATGAATTTCTCCAGCGATTCCCGCGTCGGGATGGCCGGCCCCGGACTCGTCTCCGTGTTGTAACCATATGCGCCGCCGGCTTTCGTATCTGCCAGCCAGTAGACCGGCGGCACGTATTCGTACGGCCCGGTCATTTTTACGCCGGAGTTGCCGGTGACTTTTGCCGCCTGCTCGCTCGCGGAAGAGACCGACGGATTCGGCCACTCGTTTTCTTTCAAAATGTCCAGATACATCTGCTCGACATCGGCCGGCGGCGGATTGTCGCTGCCATAGAGCCACACAAAAACGCTGGGATGATTGCGCAAGCGGCGCGCCTGGTCGGTCATCGACGCTCCCGCTATCGTATGCGTTTCCGGCGTCCAACGCTTCCATCGTTCCCACGCGTCGCAGCAAGTCCAGCCGGGCATCACCAGGATGCCAAGCTTGTCGGTCTTGTCGAAGAATTCGTCGCGGTCGATGCGCCCCTCCAGGCGAATGGTATTCATCCCCATGTCGCGCACGTATGCCAAATCCGCGTTGAGTTTTTTGGACATCGGACGGAAGAACATGTCGGGCGCCCAGGCCGCGCCGCGGATAAGAATGGGGCGGCCATTGATCTTGAAGAGGCGGTGGCCCTTGTCAGTGAGCTCAGAAGTCACTTCACGAATTCCAAATGTCACCTCCGCCCGGTCCGAATCGCTCGCCGCGCCACCGCTCACAAAATGCAGTACCGCCGTGTACAGATTTGGCGTGCCGATGGTGTAGGGAAGCCAGAGTCTCGGATGTTCGAGCTTCAACTGCGGAAACTGCTCCGGCGCGAAGCGCACCTTTTTGGTCTCGCCCGCCGCCAGCTCCACATTCTGTTTCAAAGTCTGGCCATCCACCTCGGCCACCAGTACGCCCTTCACGACATTCCCAGCCTGATTACGCACGTCCGCGCTCAACGTCAGCTCCGCGGTCTTGTACTCCGCGCCCATTTTCGACTTGACGAACGCATTGCGCAGCGCCACGTCGCCGTTCGAAGTCAGCGTAACCTCTTTCCAGATTCCTAAGTCCTTGTCCGGCGGCGTGGGATTCCAGTCGACCCAAGTAATTCCCAGATCGTTTTTTTCTGGCGCAAAGATTTCCAGTGCGATAGCATTCCCGTCATTCGAATGAATCGCTGACGTAACGTCAAACTCAAAAATCCTGTAGGTCCCCGCAACATCCTTCGCATCGGCAATTCTCTTGCCGTTTACCCACACATTCGCGCGATAGTTTATGCCCGGAAAGTGCAGCCAGAAGTGATTGCCGGCCGATGCTTTCCCCACCGTGAATTCTTTCCGCCACCACCACGAGCAGCGGAACGGGCTGCCCTCCGGCATGTCCTGAAGGGCGAAGATCTGTTTGTCGGGGTAATTCATGCCAGGAAGATTCTTCAAATTCATTCCATACGTTGTGTCTGGATAAGTCTTGTCGTCCACCAGCGTGCCGACTACCGTATTCGGCACTGTCGTCTTGTGCCATCCGCTCGCTGCAAATCCCGGCGTAGACACCTGCTCACCCGTAGCCTTTGCTTCGCAGGAAGATTGAATCTGCCATCCCTCGTTCAGGCTGAAGGAGGAACTTTCCATTTTCTCCTGGGCACTTGCCTGACCTGACAGAAAAGCCGCTGCAAGAGTTCCCAAAGCACACGCGAATTTGAATCGGAACATTTTCCCTCACCTGGATGAGATGTACGGCTTCACGAAAGGCAATCTTAAACCGATTCAATAGCCGGCGTCTCGCTTTTTTTCGGCCCCGCATCTTAAATCGTGCGCTTTCGATTTTCTACTGGACAGAAAGGGGTGTGCACCAGATTGTCACGAGGGGTGCCCGAAACAGGGGTTACGCGCAGGTTTGGAAAAACTGAAGAAGCTGGTCCCGGAGGAGGGGGTCGAACCCACACGGTACTAAGTACCACTGGATTTTGAGTCCAGCGCGTCTGCCAGTTCCGCCACTCCGGGGCAACACCTCAAAATAGAACGCCTGCGCCGCGCGCTCAAGATATCCACAGGACCTCGGCTGGACTTGCCCACCGCCAAGGGCTTACCCTATAGCCCCCGTTCGACAGGGGTCTCCACCCGTGAGACATTCGAACGGTTTTCCGAGGGCTGTTCATGGCTACCGTTACCACCCTTTCCTCCGGGGCTCGCCCAGAGCACCGTGGCCTATCCTTCTGGATGGACCGCGTCCTGGCAGAGTTGAAGAATGTGCGTTCCTCGCCCGACGCCGATGCCGTCCACGATCTGCGTGTGATCATCCGCCGCTGCCGCTCCATGGCCGCCGTGATGGCAGAGATCGACCCCGATCCCGCCTGGCCGGCCATGCGCAAGGCCGCGCGAAAACTCTTTCGCGCACTGGGGGCGCTCCGTGATGCTCAGGTCATGGAAGAGTGGGTGAAGAAGCTTGCACCGGAAACGGATGCGGTTCGAACACACCTGCAGTCCGTGTTCGAATCCACCCAGCCCGGGTTGCGCGAATCGGCGCTCCGCGCGGCCGCCAAGTTTGACGAAAAATCCTGGAGGCGGCTCGAATGCACCTTGCGCCAGCGTTCGCGGATCGTCCCGGTGGGAAGCCTGGCCGCCGAATGTCTGGCTCTCGAACGGTTCGAAAACGCCCGGGAACTCCACGCCAAAGCGCTGCGCACCGAAAAGCCCAAACCTTGGCACACGGCGCGCATCGCACTAAAGCGCTTCCGTTACACCGTCGAAGGTCTCCTTCCGGATCATTACACCCTCTGGAGCGACAACCTCAAGCGTGTCCAGGACCTCCTTGGCGAACTCCATGACCTAGACGTCCTATTCGCCAAGGTGAAAAAGTCCGCTTCTGTGGAAACAGAAGATTCCCGCAAGGCTTGGGAAGAAACCATTGAGCGCGAGCGCCACGAGCGCATTGAAACCTATCGCCAGCTCACCCTGGGCAAGACCAGCCTGTGGAATGAATGGCGGGCAGGACTTCCCAGCAATGGCCGCGTCGAAGCCGCCGCCATGGCGCGCCTGCGCGCTACCGCCCGGGCCATCGACCGGCGTCCCCGGCGCACCTCGCAAGTTTCTCGCATCGCCATCGCGCTCTTCGACGCGCTCCGGCGCGCTAATGCGGCTCCTGCGTTCACCCAGGCCTCACTTCGTCGCGTTTTGCTGGCCGCGGCTCGCTTGCTGGGGGTTGGCGCAGCCGACGCCGGCAAGTCACCGCAAAAGTGCGCAAGCAAGTTCCTGCTTAGCCTGGCGATTCCTCCCGGCTGGACCAACGAAGAATGGGAACTCCTGGCTTCGGCAGTTCGCTATCATCGCGGAGCTGAACCACGGCCCAAGAGCGGTGCCTTTTCAAGGTTGCCAGCAGAGCAGCAAAAAAAAGTTCAAGTTCTCGCCGGGGCGCTTCGTTTTGCTCGCGCCCTTCGCAAGTGCGGCGTGGAAAGCGGCGCGGGGTTTCGCGCCGAAAAGTTAGCCGAAGCTGTCGTTCTACGCATTCCTGGTTTGGTGGACGATGTGACTGCCGCTGCCCGCCTCGCCGCCGGCAAACATCTGCTCGAAGAGTATTTACAGAAGCCGCTCATCGTAAAGGCCGCCGCGAAGCTCGACAAAGACAAGATTGTTGCGCTGCAAGTGCGGGCGCTGCCGGAGTTTTCCGTCGCCGCTTCCGATTGACCGGGATTGTTCTCGAAGCTGACGCATCACTCTTCGTCGATACAACATTCTGCGCTGAACCGTTGCCCCTCACAATCTCTTCCGTGGTCACTGGCTTCGCGGTTTCGCCTTCACTGACACATACGCCGGACGAAACGCCAGTCGTGTCGACGGGTGTTTTAGTTTCGCTGAATCCGTGAGTTCGACCGTCAGCTTGTGCGTTTTCCCGTCGAGCGCATCGGGCTGGAAACCCAGCACGTATCGAAAATGAACTTGCACGAGGATGTCGTCGAGAGCCGTGGCAAACATATTCGGCTCGACAGAGAAATATTGTCCTCCTGTCATAGCTGTCAGGAAATGCGCCACGTAGTAACACCAGCTCTGATTCTCCAAGTAGGCCGGATCCAAGGGCATCCCGCCGTCGTTAATCCCAAAGACGATAACCGACGTTTCCAGGAGCTCTTTTACGAGGTCCTCTGCTTCCTTTCGTGGCATGCCGCTATGATCTGCGTACAAGAAAACCATGACCGGTAATGGTTTGGGGTTCGCGTGGTCAGCATTCTCAAGGACTAGCCGCAACATTCTTTGCAACGCTAACTCTCCAGGTCGATTGCTCGTATTTTTGGGAGAATCTCGGAGCAATTGTTCCATGCTCCCGAGTGCGCCTGCCGGATCTCTAGCTGGCATGAAATCGATTCTTTGCGTCCCGTCGTCGCACCAATGCGCGACACCCATCGTGTCGTTCTTGTCGAGATGCTCGAGCGCGGGTCTTAGCAGCGGTCCTTTTCCACGGATGAATCCCGAGCCATTCTCATCCCAATCTTTTTGGTTGCAGATCACCACCAGCCACAGCGCGATGGGCCTGGTCGCATACCGCGCACCAACATCGAAGCTTCGGATGGGCATGTCCGAGCCATTGTCGAATACTTGGAAGTCCTCTTTTTTCAGGCCGAGCGCCGGCAGGGCCTTCGCGTCCTGCGTAATCACGTCAACGAGCACTAACGAGGAGTCCACTCGTATGGTCGGCTGCGAAATGCCGTCTGTCTGGGCGAGGCACGCAGAGGAAAAGAGCAAGCTGCCCGCCAGAAGCACCTTCGTCAACGCGCGCATGCGCTCTCCCCCTGCCGTGCAGCTCAGGAAATCCGCAAGCTCTCCGGCAGAAGCCGCTAGAAATCTTAATTCACTTCCCGGAGCGGCGCAAAAGCTTGGGGGTTCCGAGCCACACCAGCAGAGCTATCGGCGGGGAAATACGCTTCAACTCAATCAACGCCACACCGGCCTTTTTGAGGGAGGTGATGTGTCGCTTCGAACCCAGCGCCGTGGCGATAATATCGTCGAGCTGCGGCGCGTGACCAAAGAGAAACACCGACGAGGATTGTTTGTCCTTCGCCAGTTCCCGGAACAAGAGTGACGGATCTGCTCCCGGCAGCAGCAAATCCGTCCGGCGGATTTTCTGCTTGGCATAGTCGAGGGCGGCGGCAAAGATCTCCGCCGTTTGCATTGCGCGCACGTAAGGGCTCGAGAGCAGCAGGTCCACCGAAGCCGCCAGCGCCACTACACCCTTGGCCACCTGCTTGGTTTTCTCCACGCCTTCTTCGGTCAAATAGCGTTCCGGATCCGGGGGGCACTTGGGGTCTTCGCGGTCAACCGCGATTCCATGGCGAACGATATAGAGCTGCATAGTTCCCTCTCAAGTCGATGTTAAAGCAAGCGCTGCAGCAATCACGAACCTGTAGTTGAAACTTTCTTAGCCGACGGTCAATGGTCCACGGGGAACTGTCAACTCGCCGGCGACTGCCGGAAATAAATCCTCACGTGAAATTCCTTTTCGAACAACTCCGCGCTGCGGCTCGCATCGCGCATGTCTTCCGCGGCGTCCCCGCGCGCGTTCAACTGCAAGCCGACTGCGCCGCGCTGAAACGAAGCCTTAAGCTTCAACACCCGCTGCCGGTGCGAATGATCCAGCGCTTCAGCAATCCGCAGAATCGCCGCCAGCCTTCGCGTGATGCGCTGGTCCGTGTTGTTCAAGGAGGAGTAGGCCACGTGATGCCGCGCGGGCTCCGATTTCCGGTTGTGGTAGCGCACCAGCGCCGCCACGATTGCCCGGTCCCGCCCCTCGAGTCCGGGGATGTCGCCGTTCAACGCCAGATACTCGCCATGCTTGTGATGTCCGCGATGACCCACCAGATGTCCCGTATCGTGCAGCAACGCGCCCGCCTCCAGCAACACGCGCGCTTGCGCCGGAAGATGATGCAGCGCCTGCAACTGATCGAAAAGCAGAATGCTCAGCTCGCGCACGTGTTCGGCGTGCTGCTGGTCGTATCCGAGCCGCCGCGCGAAACTTCTCGTCCCCACGATGAGTTGCCGCGCCGCCGCGTTGTAACGATGCGGTTCCTTGCGAGAGAAAGCCTCCCGGGCAATCTCCTGCAGCAGCCCTTCGCGCACGCCCACGCCGGGTATCGCGAAGGTCCGCAGGTTCAGATAGCGTCCTAAAGTAATAATAGTAATCGCCGCGATGCCCATCACATCCGCGCGATCGCGCCGCACCGCATATGTCTTCATCCGCTCGCGCACATTCCGTTTCAAAATGTCTGGAAGCCGCTCGCGCAACAATGACAACTCCACGGTCTGCAGGCCGTGTTGCCTCGGCCCCGGCGCGACATTGGCCAGTGTTTCCGCATTTCCACCCAGCGCCACCGCAACGCCTTCGCCCAGGTTCGGTCGCGGTACCATTTTCGACTCCAGCAGCGCACGCACATAGCGCCGTACCTGCTCCGCCTGCGCCGGCCGAATTACGCCTGGAAGATTCAGCGTCGTCATCAACCGCACGGTGCCAACCGGCAACTGCGCGCCCTGCTCCACGGTGTGGTCCTGAAGGATGCTGATCTCCAGGCTTCCGCCGCCCAAATCCACGATGCATCGCGGCGCTTCGGCCCCAAAGGCCGCCAGCACGGCTTCCCTTCCGAGGCGTGATTCCTCCGCCGCGCTGATCACTTCGAGAGCGATGCCCGATTTCTTCTTGATGGCGCGAACGAACGCCTGGCGATTTTGCGCTTCGCGCGTGGCGCTGGTAGCCACCGCGCGATACCTCGTCACGCCGAATTCATCCATCACTTCGTGGAAATGGCGGAAGGCTTTTGCGGCCTTCTTGAAAACTTCTTCGCTGAAGCGGTGCCGTAGGAATACACTCTCGCCCAGACGCAGCGGATAACGTTCCTCATGTACGGGTTCGATATCCAGGGCGGAATACGCCCGCGCCACCGACAAGCGGAGAGCGTTCGAGCCGGCGTCGATAGCGGCAATGTGAACCGGCTCGGGCATTTCGGATTCTACCGCCAGAGATGCGAGAGCGCCGCGGAAGGAGTGTACTTGCTGCTGCGAATTCCCAGCTGTTCCCCGATGCGCTGGCGGAGCTGCTTGTTGACCGTGGAAACGCTGGCTTCGCCATCGAGCTCGATAAAGCTGTGGCGCTT
>Ga0207131_1013_pt1 | contig 32400 bp, 38 predicted proteins | sample Alteio_BWMinHeat_13_FD_153557 | JGI IMG/M metagenome (GOLD analysis project Ga0207131, IMG submission 153557) | Enriched cells from forest soil in Barre Woods Harvard Forest LTER site, Petersham, Massachusetts, United States -... | ecosystem: Environmental > Terrestrial > Soil > Temperate forest >...
TAAGACATACTTTGCAAACTTGTAGTAGGAGCCAATGGACTATAACTCACACTAGGAGAATAATTTGGATTATAAGACACAGCGGCAGGTGGATCGGAATCCTGCGAATTGAAAAAGACCTCTACCGCGGGTCCACGAACCGTGTATCTGTAACAAGACTCAATAGGTGCTGCCATTGTGATACCTCCTTGTAACGATTGTGAAAAAATATAGAAAGCTGGTGTCTGGATAAAAATCCTGAACTATCTAAATTTATAGGCTTACTAACTCACTTTATATACCGAGAGTAGCTTTCGACAAGTGATGCGAAAGCTCACGCGATTTGGAGATTGCAAAAGGGTCAATCTAGGGATATTGACACTATTGCAAAACGTGAGGCATTTTGTCCAGCTCAAATGCCGCTCCCAGTTGCGTGAGGTGAGTTAAATTATCTCCAAGCAAGCAAAGTCCTGCATATTTTTGGATCAAAACAGCATCTTCTTGACTGACGGGAGGCAAGAGAAGTTCGTTAATAAATCGATCGCATTTTGCATCTGCTTGAAAGGCAATAGGTGATTGATTCCTTGAGCAGAACTCAGGAGAAAAGGAAACAAGATCTATTGTTTTGTCTTCTTGAATTTTCAATATGCCGTTCTGAAGGTGTATAAGATCTTTCTTGTGGTAGCTAAAGGCATGCTTTTTCTCTGCAATGCCTTTCAAATGTGCCAAAATATTGTTAAGGATTGAGATTGTTCGCTTCTTTTCTAATGAAGGCAGCTGATTTTTTCGTGAAACTTCTAAAATTTTTTTTTAAAATTTTCTGGCAACTTCTTTAATTTCTGCTTTTGGATGGTTTCTTTAGCTATGTTGTGATATTCTCTCAAGAAATCACATACTAGGGTGGAAGTGATATTCTACTTACGAATCCAGAGAAAGAAGGATTGATGATGCACTTTCCAACTCTATCTATTTGCTTAGGAGTGTTTTGTTTTATGCAAAATGTTTTGACCGCTTCATGGTGGGACATGACTCCATTAGAGATTCGTAAAAAAATCAATCAGCGGATTATGAATATTGAAGCACCAACTCCTTCAGTCTGGGCTGTAGAAAATCGGATTATAGGAAACGACTCAAGATTCACTCCATTGCGTATTTACTTACCGAATGAGAAGAAAAATCTTCCTGTGATTCTTTTAATCCACGGAGGAGCTTGGGTAGCAGGAAATCTTGATACTCATGACAATTTGGCTCGATATTTATGTTCACAAGTTGAAGCTCTTGTGATTTCTGTAGGTTATACGAATGCACCTGAGGGAAAATTCCCCCTACAATTATTACAAGGCCTCGATGCTCTAATATGGGTAGTCAATCATGCGAATGAATTCTCACCTGATTCTTCAAGGCTAGCTGTTGTAGGTGACAGCGCAGGAGGAAATATGACGGCTGCCCTATGTTTAATGGTAAGAGATCAGCTAGGACCAAAAATTGATTTACAGGTGCTGATTAATCCTGCTCCAGACTTAACATGTAATGGAACAATGATTCGACAAAATGACGCATTAGACATGCTAAGATGGCAAGCTTTTCAATATTTGTCCGATTCTACAGAAATGAATCATCCTTATGTATCTCCTTTGGTGGCCAAGGATTTAAGTAATTTGCCAGCAGCCGTGGTGATTTTAGCAGAAAAGGACGACCTTCGTGAAGCAGGCCAAAAATATGCAGACAGGTTGTATGATTCAGGCGTATCTACGCATGTTTATTGCCAGCAAGGTATTAATCATTTAGCTGGCGATGGTGCAAGAGCCTCTCTTCTAGCCCGAGATTCCTTAGATGTCGCAGTAACTGCACTTCAAAGAACATTTTCAAAAGATAGCAATAAAAACCAAGTTTCAAGATGAACAAGCAATCTTCTTTGGCTAACACACAAAATTCGTGAGTTCATTGTCAAAGGGTTTGTTCTCAATGATCAGATGTTGAAAAATGGGCGAGCTTCCAACTATTTACCATCATGAGTACTCTTCGGTGGTGATGAGCCGTGCACGCATGATAAAGAGTCCCTTTTAGCGAGACTTCCTGTTTTATTTGATGTGTTGAAGGTTTAGAATCTGAAAAGACCACTTGCAGTTCACGGATACCCTTTTCCGGTATATTAATAATGTCTTCATCTAGTTCAGTCTCAGTATTTTTTTTGGACTCAACATTTATTGGTTCTTTTAAAGTTAAAAAGACTGTTTTTTCAGGGCGATCGCCCATCTTCACACTCGTGTATTCAGGAGGTCCTGGATAAACTTCTTCATATAATGTCCCTTGAAGTTCAACTTCTTCAGGCTCGTAGAAAAATGTCTTGAGTTGATGTGACAATTGATTACTATCCAATGCGGTATCAATATGAAATTCGATTTCATCATTATGGGGACTAGAGGTTTTGCGAAATGTTCCGCTGCACTGTACATGTTTTTCAATAAGTGGCAAAAATTCCTCGGGAAGATATACTCCCATATGGGAATAGGTTATTGCGGCAGTTGCAATCGGCTTTTTTTCTAATAAGATGGAATGAGTAAGAATCAAAGGCTTATCTGTGACTAGAACAACACTTCTTTCGATTTTGTCTTCTATTTTGCCATTTTCTCGTTTTGTGATAGTCCTTTCGGCTCGCCTTAAAACTCCGTCTAGAACCACACTTTGCTCAAACTCCCAAAAATGTCCTGATACTTCGCTAAAGATGCATAGAAAAAAGAAAAACGGCAGAGAAAGATTTTTTAGCATATGAGGTCTCTATAAGGTGTTTCATGTGGATATGGACGAAGGTATGTGTGTTTTTTATTGTGTACGACAACAGCACGTAATAGTTTTTTTTCGGCTAATTGAATAGCTTCTTCACGAGTTACCCATCTTTTTTCCAGCGGATTGACAATCAGATATTCTATGACACGGTGATGGCTCATTTTAACCCCACCAACTTTTTGAATAGGCGTGTAATCTTCACCATCAGGCCAAGGCCAAGGATGCCAGCCTTCATAATTTTCCATCTTTTTGATTAAAGTGTTGAACTCATTTTCGGAGAGAGAACGGATAGTTCTTTTCATATCGAACTTTGTGCTTGTTCGCAAAAAATCACGATAAGCAATGGCTTCTTTAGTGTATGGTTGACCATCTTCAACACCAGTGTATTTTCTGGGCAAATCTTCAAGCGTAAGTTTTAAAAACCGTTCTTCTTTGAAGAGAGCGATCATTGCCGCTCGACCGATTTCATAGCTTGGAAAAATGGCAAATGTGTATTTCTTTTGTTTACCTTTTTCATCAATCTCAATGTATTCAGCACAACCAATCGCTCCATGTTGGCGTGCATGGGGCCCTATTACCAAATTACCCGGATTATTATGACGCCATGCTTTGGAGCCTTTTAATGACTTAGGGGTAGGGTCTTTTCTACGAATTAACTTATTCCCTTCTTTATCGTAATATTCGATTGAAAGGCCCTCGCCTTTGTTTGCCCTAATCCATTTGATGTTTTCTAATGGTGGTTTCATAGTTATGCTTATCCTAATAATGCATTACAGCTTAACATTGTGTGATATTGTATGGTTTTGTGCAAGGTGATTATGATGAAGCCAAAGTCAAGCTTAAATCACATTATATAGGTATTAACCACTAGATCAGTACCTATATATTAGGTATTTCACTTATTAAGCAGCAAAAGGAAGCAATTCTTCCAATAGAACACCAAACTCTCTCCAGCGAAAAGTTCGAAGACCGTCCCATGTCTCCCGACATTTGGGAAACGGCATTGACAAATTGTCAATATTTTGACATAATTGGATTTCAAAGTGTCAACCTGGAAGCCAAATGAACAGAAGCAAAATTTTTGAAAGGTACATTCAGATTGCAGATGTCTTAGGTAGGATATTCCCAAATGTTTTGGAAGTAGTTGTCCACGATTTTAAAGATTTAGATCACTCCATTATTTTCATTGTCAACGGTCAAATTTCAAATCGAAAGATAGGAGATGCTGCAAGTGAGTTAGGTATTCGTCGTCTATTAGACCAAGAAAATATTCCAGACACTCTAGTGAACTATATCAATCAAAATAACAGAGGACAAAAATTTAAATCCGCTTCAATTGCGATTCGCGATGACGATAGAAAAATGATAGGTGCTTTTTGTTTTAATTTTGACCTTTCACAATTTGAACAATTTCAAAAATTTCTTGGGCTTTTCATGGGTTGCGAAACCAACATATTAGTGGGACTTAATGATATAAACGACAAATTTTTGACAAATGAGGAAGAGATTCAAGATGGAATTAAAAATTATCTTTTGAATAATAGATTAAATCACACACAACTGACCTACAAAGATAAACAAGAAATAGTTAATCACCTTTATAAAGTAGGTCTATTTAAAAAAAGGGGCGCAATTTCGACGATTGCAAATTTTTTAAAGCTGACTAGGCAATGTATTTATAACTATCTCGAATTAGCAAAAAATAAAGAGTCCTAATTGAAAGAGGAAAGGAATAACATGTTTCTTCAAGATTTTAATGAGGCAAGAAAGAGAATTTCACCTTATTTGCAACCTACTCCTTTAATAAAAAGTGATGCTATTCAAAAAATCCTTGGATATGAGTGTTCTATTTATTTGAAACTTGAAAGTGAACAACCTACAGGAAGTTTCAAAGTAAGAGGAGCGTTTAATGCACTTCTTCAGCTAGAACCATCCATAGAAAAGGTGGTGGCCTTTTCCAGTGGAAATTTTGCACAAGCTGTAGCATATGGAGCTGCTAAATTAAACAAAAAAGCAACCATTGTAATGCCTCAAAATGCTCCACGAAAAAAAATTGATGGTACACGAAATCTTGGAGCTGAAATCGTATTTTGTGGCGAAAAACACGAAGATGGAGAAATCATAGTCAAAGAACTTGTAGAAAAAAAAGGATACTTTGCCATCCATCCTTTTAACAATTACCAAACAATTTCAGGACAGGGGTCTATTGCTCTTGAAATTCTCGAAACAAACCCTTGTATAAAACATTTCTTCTCTCCTGTAGGAGGAGGAGGCCTTTTGAGCGGTTGTGCAACGGTTCTCAAGGCTTATAATAAAATAATTACCATTTATAGTGTTGAACCTCTAGGCGCTCACGACTTCTATGATTCCTTTCATACAAAGGAACATATTACTTTTGATAAAACCAATACAATTGCTGACGGCTTACGTGCGGCTTCTGTTGGAAAATTGAATTATCCTATTTTGATGTCAACAGTGGATAAACCTCTAGCGGTTACTGAAGAAAGTATTATTGAAGCTATGCACTTGCTCTGGAAACATCATAACTTAATTATCGAACCCTCTGGCGCTGTTGCTTTAGCAGGATTTCTCTCTTTGTATCAAAACTTGCAAGGTGAGGTGGTCATTCTCGTTACAGGGAAAAACGTAGATTCTGAAGTATTTAACAAATGGATAGGGAGAGCTTAAAATATGAAAACTATAAACCAGCACCATGAACACTTTTCTACTTATAAATTGACTGACTTGACTCATTCACTAAATTCAAACGTTCCAACTTGGGATGGTTCGTGTGGATTTAAAAATCTGATGACAGGGGATTATTCTGACTGTTTAACTCATACAAAATTTCGGTTTCAATGCTTAGAAATGAGAGCTGGGATAGGTACTCATATGGATGCGCCTTGTCACTGTATTAAGGGAGGAATAAGTATTGCCGACATTGCTCTTCGACAACTCGTTCTCCCGCTTATTGTGATAGATGTCTCTGCTAATGCTCATTCGGACTATGAAATAAGTGTTAGTGACATTCTAAATTTTGAAAAGAAATATGGAACCATCCAACCAGATTCCCTTGTAATAGGCTACACAGGTTGGAGTAAACATTGGAATGATCCCATCCAATATCGTAATGCAGATGAAAGTGGGCAAGTGCATTTCCCAAGTTTTAATCGCAAAGCTGCCGAAATTCTATTAAATAGAAATATTTCTGGTATTGCAATTGATACATTATCACCTGATATAGGTGTTGATGGGCGTTTCCCCGTGCACGATTTGTTTTTAGGAGCTGGAAAATATCTTATAGAAAATGTCGCCAATGCTCATTTACTTCCCTCAATTGGAGCATACGGAATTGTACTCCCTTTAAAAATTTCTGAAGGAGCAGAGGCACCTGTACGGTTTATTGCTTTTGTTTAACTATAGAATAAAATGAGGTTGTTATGGAAAAAATCAATCTTAAAGAAAAATTCAGCAAATTTTCAGATCATTGGAATCCAAGAATTATCGGTGAATTGAATGGTCAACATGTCAAATTAGCAAAGTTTCAAGGAGATTTTGTATGGCATAGTCATGAACATGAAGATGAACTCTTTTTCGTAATAAAAGGCCGTCTTTTAATGAGATTCCGCGATAAAGATGTTTGGATAGAAGAAGGTGAAATGATTATAGTACCAGCCAAAGTAGAGCATCAGCCCGTTGCTCAAGAAGAAGTGCATGTTATGCTTTTCGAACCGAAATCGACTCTAAATACAGGAAATGTGGTTGAAAAAAGAACTAGAACTAACCTAGAACAAATTTAAATAGGAAATATTATATGTCGAAAGGGCTAAAAAAAATATGACTTACCTTACGCCGCTGAGCATTGGCTACTGTCACAGCAAATGCTGTGTGATAAGAAGTTTGTTTCTCGCGGTAGCTATTTACCATCATGAGTACTCTTCGGGGTTTTCGATGGAAATTTAGCTCCAGTTACAGAGAGAGAGATTTTTTAAAAATTTAGTCTCTCACCAATTCGAACAAAAGCGATTGATTAAAGCTTTTTTCTAGAATCTCACCACCTAGAATGGTGTGTTGATGCAAAATTGTTGTTGGAGAACAATCTGTATGCTTAATCCTTGGACAATTAATAAATAAAGTATCACTGTCCATAATGTGTGTAATGGACTTTGCAAACGATTCTTGATCGTCTTTTGTTTTCATAAAATTACAAATATTGCTGAGGTAAACTGTGTCGACTACTATGTGATGTGCATCTAAATACTTTCTAATTTCAGAAAATTTTTTATGATTTTTAATGTCTTCTGTAATAGCAGTAATTTTATCATTAGATACAAGCTTTTTGATAAAATCGTAACTTTCTTGATTTTGCAACCAACTTCCTTCTCGTAAAAGCTCTTTCTCTATTCTATCTGTCGGTAATCCATTTTGATCTTTGTGAAAAAATATATCCCTCTTTTTCCCCTCTAGAGAATTCAAATAGTCAATCATATTAGACACAAAAACCTGTCTAGACTCGGAAGCTTCAACTATTTCTATTGTTTTTTTTATAAATTCAGCATTTTTTGGATTAAAATCAACGATCAATCCAAAATTTGATTTTCTTTTGCACATGATATCTAAATTGTGCCATGATGCACAACCAATATGAATGGTATTTTTACGTAAAGGATGAGTCGTTAGAAGTTGATCTGTCGCCTCTAAATTCTTTTCATTGGTTGTAATGTAAAGACCATTTACCTGTCCCTTGACTGCTAAATTATCGAATCTGGCGAAAGGATTGCTAGTAAAGTTAGCATCATTAATGTCAACAACAGGAGTACTGCTTGAACCTCGATTCGCTTGCCAGTTCCATTCAACAATTCCAGGGATAACAACAACAAGTCCTATAATCGTGAAAGAAAGAAGAATTGCAACACCAACAGCAAAGATTTTACGTAATGTCTCGTAACCATCCATTTGACGTATCCATTGAATGGGACGAAACATGAAACGGCCAAATCTTTCTTCATCATTTTGATTAATTAAAGAAAAAGGTGGGTTCGAAGAATTTACATCTATAGTTGTCATAAGAGTATGATAAGCTAATTGAATTAAAAATCAAAAGATAAATAATAAAAGATACTGATTAAGCAACATTTTTTCTGTAAAATTTGAAATCTTCTCATTAACTTATTCCCTTCTTTATCGTAATATTCGATTGAAAGGCTCTGGCCTTTGTTTGCCCTAATCCATTTGTTGTTTTCTAATGGTGGTTTCATAGTTACGCTTATCCTAATAATGCATTACGGCTTAACATTGTGTGATATTGTATGGTTTTGTGCAAGTGAGAAACCATTGCCATTTAATAATTTTTGGCTTCAAATCTGCAAATGTGAATTTCTAGCCGAAAATGGGTATCAATTGGTTAAAGCAGATAAAAAAGTTTCCTAACTTTACTGATAAGGTCAAAGAAATGCAGATGCCGAAACGTCTCTGACCTCTTAAAAAGATGAACGAGGGGTATTTTTGCGGCTATAAATGGCCTAATTTTGTAATAGCAATTTCACAATTTCTTTATTCTTAAATTGTTTTGCCAAAGCTAACGCCGTTCGACCCTCTTGATCTGTTGCATTAATGTTGGCTCCATGCTGCAATAATAAATTACAAATATTTTTATCACCGTTTTGTGCCGATAGAAATAAAGCCTGCTGTAATATCAACAAAAAATAGCTTCCTTGATATCCCTTATCTGTTGTTTTCGACTATATTTCTTCCAAGGCATTTAACGTAGTATTTTTTTTCAATGTTTCTACATGAATTTTCGCAGCATCTGAAATTGCCTGAAGATGATAACCTCCTTCTAAAACGGAAACAATGCGCCCTTTAGCATATTTGTCAGCAATACCCATACATATGCGAGTGAGTTCTGCATAGTCTTCAGTTTTCAAACCTAATCCAACTAAAGAGTCTTTTTCGTGTGCATCAAATCCGCAGGATATTAAAACAAAATCTGGTTTATACTGATCCATCGCCGGAACCAGCTTGTCTTTAAACGCCTTCAGAATTTGTTCTCTGGGTTTTTCTGATGATGTGGGATCGGGATAAATCGGACAATTCAAAATATGACTGCAATTGTCTTTTTCCGTTCCCCAGTGGGGTCCTGGATAGAATCCATCATTTGTACTTCTATGGGTGCTAAAATAAAAAATTTTTTCATCGTTCTCAATTAATTTCTGAGTCCCATCGCCATGGTGAGCATCCCAATCTACAATAAGGACACGCTTAAAATTATAGTGTGTCGTCAGATATTTGGCAGCAATAGCGACATTATTAAAAACGCAAAATCCTGATCCAGTATGCTGATGAGCATGATGACCTGGCGGACGCACAATACAAAAGGCTTTGGACGTATTATTTTTCTCATCTAAAATATGGTCAATAGCTGTTAATGGAGCTCCTGCTGCATAGAGCGAAGTGTTATAGGTTTTGGGACTAATGATAAAATCGCCAGAAACGTGATCAACATTCCATTGCTGTTTATTAAAATGGGAATAGTCTCGATCTCGCAGGCCGCTAATTTGTTTCTGTAGCTCTTCTTGATAAGATAAATCATGACACAGTGCAATTTCTTCTTGAGTGGCCTGGCGGGGCTTTAGTGTATTTTCTTCGTTCATCAGTTGATTTTTTTTTAGAGTTTGCTCAATCGCTTCTACTCGTTCCGGAGATTCAGGATGACCATTCCCTGTGATATGCTCAGTAAACACACTTTTATTGGCAACAATCACAACTCGCTTCACAGTGTTATCTCCAGTATTATTACCCTGATTTTTTATATTTGTTTTGATGAGATCTGCTCTTTCCTGAATTTGTTTGAATGCATTCTTATGCGATGAAGAGCAAGTGACCATGATGGCACCTATAGTACCAAACAAAAGTGTCAATGGTAAGAAGATGAATGCTACAAAAACGGTAATAACTTTACAAATTGTAGAATTATCTTTAGAGATGTTATCTTTTATGCAGTAAGTACGCCCAAGAACGATGGAAAAAGGACTGATAAGCCATTGCCCAGCATTTTGTAAAAAATCTGCTTCATTTCCTTTTATTTTTGTTAATATTCGCATATCATCACCTTTAAAGTGCATGATTTTAATATATATATTGTTTATGGTCAAGATAAATCACAAGGATAAGTGGATGCTATGCACGAAACACTAATTCTCCGTTCCTCCGTCTCATCTCCGCTCATGAGGCACGTCCTCTTTAAAGGATTTTCTATTGCTTTTGTGGGTATTCTTCTTCTTGTATTAACCGGAATCTACTTACCTGTCACAAGCCTGAAGGCATGGGGATGGCTGATATTTTTTTTCAGCCTAGCCCTAATCGCGTGGGGGCTTCTTCCTTATCGACGCCTCTCTCGACTTCAATTAAAACCGGATGAACTCATCATCGCCAATGGCGATGGACTGACCTATGTTTCAAAAGGAAAAAAAGTTCTTTCTTTCCCTCTGGATAGCGTTAGGCAAATTTCCTGCATCAACAAACCGCACTATTATGGTATTGCGATTTATTTCAAAGACTCCTCGCATTCTCCGATGACGATTTATGAAGTAGCCGTGGTGGAAAAATTGCAAAGAGGAAGGAGGAAAATGAAAAGGGGTGATCTTTTCTTTCCCTATTTCAACCGGCGATCTTATGATGAATTGAAAGATTGGATTCAAACGACTAGCGGTGATTAGTGGAGCTCTGTCCGAAGTATTACTTAGCCCCGCGTTCCTTCCGATGCCCGCGTCCTTTTCTCCTTCTCGTGCTCGTGCCCGTGCCTAATCGTTACCCAAAGGCCTGAAACCGCGAAGCTCGCGAAGCCAGCGAAGGAAACGCGAAGAGAGCTTTAGAGGCTGACAGGGAATATCTGATGGGATGATTTCTGTGCGAAATTTAGTTATAGGATCATAAAAAAAATTTAGCCATATTAATAAATATGGCCAAATTTTTTTTATGATCCTATAACTAAATTTGGCAGCAAAGCATCCCGTCAGCTATTTCCGTCAGCCTCTAAAGTTCTCTTCGCGTTTCCTTCGCTGGCTTCGCGAACTTCGCGGTTTTTAGACTTGTGGGTAAGGATCAGGGCACGGACACGGGCACGAGAAGGAGAAAGGGACGCGGGCATCGGAAGGGACGCGGGGCTGAGTTTTAAGGTCCTTTGTCCTCTATGTTTAGGACAATCCGCTTTGGATAATATCGTGAATGTGTAGCAACCCTAAAATTTTGCAATCGGCATCGACAACAGGCAGCATCATAATTCGTTTTTGAGGATTCGCTTCCATCCTCTTTAAAGCATCCCAGGCAAGACTGTCGGGTCCGATGAAATTGGGATTGGAATTCATCATTTCCCTCATAGAAGACCTCAAAACATCTCCACCATGGTTTTGCAAAGCCCTTCTCAGGTCTCCATCGGTAAAAATTCCCAATAATTCCCCATTCCTCCCTGAAATGAGAATGCAGCCGCACCGCTTATTTGATAATTCGACCAAAATATCTCCCAAATACTCATCAGGTTTGCAAAGGGGAATCCGGTTTCCAGTCAACATGAGATCCTTGACTTTAAGCCTGATTCTCTTGCCGATTTGCCCTGATGGATGGTTAAGAGCATAGTCATCGAGACTGAAGTTCTTATGGCGCATTAAAGCGATGGTCAGGAGGTCTCCAAACAGAAGTTGTGTGGTCGTAGACATTGTGGGGGCCATATCGAAGGGACAGAGCTCGCGCAAAAATGGAAGGGTAATTGTTGAATGACTGACATTTGCCAACCTGCTATTCGGCTTTGAAACAACGCAGATCAATGAGGCTCCCTTATTATGAATAGCAGGTGCCAAGTTTATCAGTTCGTCGCTTTCTCCACTTTTGCTGAGCATGATAAAAACATCCTGGGAAGAGACCATGCCCAAGTCACCGTGCACGGCGTCCATCGGAGATACGTAGCGGGCGCGAGTACCGGTAGAGACCATTGTAAATGCAATTTTTTTTGCGACCAGGCCACTTTTTCCCACTCCGGTAAAATAGATCGTACCCTTGCACAGCAATAATAGTTGTACGAGATTTTCGATGGGTTGGAGATCGATGGATGAAAAAAAATGGTCGGTATAACTACGTTGCTTATCAAGCAGTTCTTTCAGCATAGGTTAAGTTCCGGCACTCATAAAAAGGACTTCCGAATCATGCTATCATTTAAAGTGGATTTTAAACAACAAACAGTTTAGTCTCAAGCTATAGAGGCAGTTGCAAAACTCGGAGGTTTATGGCATCTAATCTTTTGACCCATAATGAATTAGATGCAAATTCGCCTACTCGATTTGAGTATGTCAAATTTGCATCTAATTCATTCTGTGTCAAAATATTAGCGCCATAAGCCTCCGAGTTTTGCAACTGCCTCTATGTATTAAAATTTTTTATTAACACGAACTTTTAGCATTTTTTTGGATTTACCTATGGCTAGACAAACTGTTCCCATCGCAGTCGCTTATGGCGACGGCATCGGCCCTGAAATTATGACCGCTGTTTTGTATATTTTGCAGGAGGGCGGTGCGGATATCGATCTCCACGAGGTGGGAATCGGTGAAAAAGTGTATTTGGAAGGAGAGTTAGCAGGGATACATCCATCTGCCTGGGAAATTATCCGTAAATGCAAAGCTTTTCTTAAAGCACCCATCACGACACCTCAGGGAGGTGGATACAAAAGCTTGAATGTAACAGTGCGCACTACCTTGGGTCTTTACGCCAATGTTCGCCCATGCGTTTCCTATTATCCCTTTGTTGCCACCAAGTTTCCTGGAATGGATGTGGTCATCGTCAGAGAAAACGAAGAAGATCTCTATATGGGAATCGAATATCAGCTTACACACGAAACCATTGAGGCTCTTAAGGTGATGACTCGTCCTGGTTGCGAAAGGATTATCCGTTACGCCTTTGAATATGCTCAAGCCTATCAAAGAAAGAAAGTGACCTGTTTTACCAAGGACAATATCCTTAAATTTTCCGATGGCCTTTTTCATAAGGTGTTTGACGAAATAGCAGCAGAATATCCAGGCATTCAAAACGAACATTGGATCGTCGATATCGGCGCTGCGAAGCTTGCCGACTCACCAACGGAGTTTGATGTTGTTGTTTTGCCAAATCTCTATGGTGATATTTTATCGGATGTCGCCGCCCAGATTGCCGGTTCGGTAGGACTGGCAGGATCTGCAAATATTGGGACTGCTGGAGCGATGTTTGAGGCCATTCATGGGTCAGCACCGCGGCGTGCGGGACAAAACGTGGCAAACCCTTCCGGCCTCCTCCTTGCAGCAATCCAGATGCTCGTCCATATCGGCCAGCCCGAAGCGGCAATGCGCATTCATAATGCGTGGCTGAAAACTTTGGAAGAGGGCATACATACTTACGATATCCATAAGGAAGCAACGAGCAAGAAGAAGGCTGGAACAAAAGAGTTTGCTCAGGCGGTTGCGTCCCGTTTAGGAATGGTCCCTGAAGTGCTGCCAGCAGTGCATTACGAAAAGGCGAGGCATATTCACCATTCAGTAAAGCAGACTCTGGAAAAAGCAGGTGCAATGAAAAAGGAGCTTGTAGGAGTGGATTTGTTTATCCAGTGGGATCCAAAAGACAATAGCCTTGCAGACAAGCTCAATGGCATATCGATTCCAAATTTGAGGTTAAAGTTCATCAACAATCGGGGAGTAAAGGTGTGGCCTGAGAGAATACCTGAGACACTATGTTCCGATTGCTGGCGCTGTCGTTTTGCAAAGGAGAGTGAAGAAAAGCCTCTTTCTTATCAGCAGGTGATAGCTCTGTTAGAGGCCGTTTCTGGAAAAAAAATAGAAATTGCGCAAGTACAGTCGTTGTATATGATGGATGGCCGGTTAGCACACACTTAAACCCGTGGAACCCCGTGCCCGTGCCCGTGCCCGTGCCCGTGCCCGAAACATAGTCCTGCGTCCCTTCCGATTCCCGCGCCCGTTTCTCCTTCCCGTGCCCGTGCCCGTGCCCGTGTCCTAATCGTTACCCACAAGCCTGAAACCGCGAAGCTCGCGAAGCCAGCGAAGGAAACGCGAAGAGAGCTTTAGAGGTTGACAGGAATATCTGATGGGATGATTTGTGTGCGAAATTTAGTTATAGGATCATAAAAAAAATTTAGCCATATTAATAAATATGCCCATATTTTTTTTTGATCCTATAACTAAATTTGGCAGCAAAGCATCCCGTCAGCTATTTCCGTCAGCCTCTAAAGCTCTCTTCGCGTTTCCTTCGCTGGCTTCGCGAGCTTCGCGGTTTTTAGACTGTGGGTAAGGATCAGGGCACGGGCACGGAAAGTACATCAGATATTTCCTGTCAGCCTCGAAAGAAGTTCGTCAGCCAAATCTTTAGCCAATTTTCCGTCCACTGAGCTATTGAGTTTCATGATTTCTTTCATGACCAACCCTAGATCTTTTTTGCTTTTTGCACCTGTTTCCTGGATGGCCTGCATGACAAGTTTTCGGGTGTCTTCCGGAGACAGAGATTTAGGTAAAAATTCCTGCACGATGTTCATTTCGGTTTTTAATTCCTCAACGGTTTCTTGCCGGTTGGCAGTTTGAGCGTGGTCGAGTGCTTCCTGGAGGCTCCCATAATAGTTTTTAAACAGCTTAATCACATCAGGATCAGAAACATTTCCGCGTGCATCGACCGCCAGGATTTTTGACTTGAGCATGCGCAGTGTGTTGAGCCTGATTTGATTTCTGCTTCGCATTGCTTCTTTGATTTCATCATTGATTCTATCTATATGTGCCATAATGATTCCTCTTAATTTTTAACTCACCTTACGAGGTGAGTTTTTACCCATATTAACCTATGCCTCGCTTCCGCCAAATTCAACTAAATCGGCATGATAATATTGCCGCTCATCAAGTTCATTTTCCTGCTTGGCAATCAGAACTGTTACGGCAGCATCTCCCAAAATATTCAATACCGTAGTCATCATATCGCGAAGACGATCAATTCCCGCCAGTAATGCTAAACCTTCTAAGGGAAGGCCAACAGAAGAGAGCACTGCAGTTAGCATGATTAACCCTCCGCCAGGAATTCCTGCTGTACCGATTGCTGCAAAAGTTGTGGTCAGGATCAATGTGAAATATTGAGGAATTTCTAATGGGATCCCATAAGCATGCGCGATAAAAACAGCGCCCATGGCCTGATAGATGGCTCCGCCGTTCATATTCATGGTGATGCCTAGAGGCAAAACAAAACTTGAAATATTTTTTGAAACGCCTAAATTTTCTTGGGTGCAATGCATGGCGACAGGCAGGGTGGCTGCGCTGCTGCATGTTGAAAAGGCCATCATGATAGCATCTCTCATGCCGCGGAGAAATGGCACCAAGTGAAGGCGGCCGATTCCTTTGAGGAGGGTTCCATACACAAAGAAAAAATGAAACAGACAAACCAAATAATACATTCCAAGGAATTTAAACAAAGGGATCAATAAAGATGTTCCAAAAGTGCCCGCTGCCCAGGCCATCAAAGCAAAAACACCAATAGGCGAAAATTCCATGATAATTGATGTCAGACGGTACATAACGTCTGCAAGCGATTCCAGAAAATGTTGAACGGGCTTTCCTTTTGCACCGGAAAAATTAATTGCAAGTCCAAGAAACACCGCAAAGACGATAACTTGAAGGATATCTCCTTTTGCCATCGCTGCAATGGGATTGCTGGGAATCATTGAAGTGAGAATATCTCCTAACGACATCGCCTTTGTTTGAACTGCTTCTTTTGCATGTAAACCGAGTCCAGCACCCAAATCAAACAGATTGGCGATGATTAATCCTGTTACAATGGCGATAAAGGTGGTTGTAAAGTAAATGCCCACTGTTTTGCCGCCGACGCGCCCCAATTTTTTTGGATCGTGGATGCTTGTAATTCCTACTGCCATAGAAGATAAAATGAGCGGTACGATGATCATATTGATCAGATTCAAAAAAGCTGTGCCGATGGGTTTCAGATAGACAGCTTTTTCTCCTAATAGTCCGCCTGTGATGGCACCCAGGACAAGCCCGATAAAAATTTTTAACCACAATTTCATTTTTTTTAAAGTTGAACAGACTTGTTTCAACCCCTCCTTATAAGAGGGTGTTGACAAACTCAAGCCCTCTGGACTGCGTTCACGCGATTCCAGAGGCCGCTTGAGTATGTCAACACCCTCTAGCAATTTTAGCTTCAGCAAGCTTTAAAAAATTTTCCCATTCTTCTTGTCCGGCCACGATTTGAAGATTCATTTGCACCCACAAAACAGGCAAAACCAGACTTAAATCATCTTTAAGTTTAACGCGATCTTTTTCTGTACAAACTAAATAACTTGCACCCGATTTTAAGGATGCCTGGGCAAAATGTTCAAGGTCCTTTTCTCGAATGGAATCGTGATCCGGTAAGATGAATTCGTTGACGACCTGAAAACCCGATTGTTCGAGTGTGCGTTTGAAGTAATCTGGATTGGCAATCGTGCAAAACATGCCGGCCTTCTCTTTTTTCTGTAAAACAACATGATGTCCTTGCAAATTTTTTATATCTGCCACGGATCCGTTAGCACCGACGACAGGTGCAGAACTATAGGGCTTTAGTTGTGCCTTCACTTTAGCGAACTGTTCATCACCCTGAGTATGGTTGAGGATGATCAGATTTGCTCTGGCAAAGGATTTAAGAGTATCGCGCAAAAAACCCCTGGGAAGAAAGTATCCATGGCCAAAGGGGTCGCCGATATCCACAACGACCACATCAAAATCACGCGCCACACGCCGATGCTGCATGCCGTCATCTAAAAAGATAGCCTGGGCGCCTGCCCTGGCAGCAAGAAAAGAGGCTTTTCTCCGGTTTCCACCAACGATGATGATCGATTTTGGGAGCCTCTTGGCATAGACGTAAGGTTCATCTCCGCAATAACTGGATGGAAAAACGGGACCATTACCCTCACACAGCAAAATCGGCATGTCTTGCTTTTCTGCCTTGGAGCGGTACCCCCGTGATAAAATCGCTACTGTAAACCGTTCGTAGAAGGCTCCCGCTAATAGTAGGGTCACAGGCGTTTTACCTGTTCCGCCAGCGACAATATTCCCCACACTAACCACCAGTGAGACGGGAGGGACATAGCGGCGCATCCAACCTTTTTCATAGACTTGATTGCGAAAATGAACGCCAAATCCGTATAGCCAACTGAAAGGCAGCAAAACCGTTTTAATTAAAAAAGGGAACACTCCTCTCCGCTTTCCTCTGACGATATCTTTAATATAGAGTTCAAATTTTTTTATCATACATTCAAACTTGCGTAAGGTGAGTTTGTAATGAATAAAAGAGAATGTTCTCAATTTGTTCGATGATCAGATGAATGGCAGTCATATGCGCTTCTTGGATCCTGTCAGATGTCGAAAAATGATCGATCAATAGTTCGAGGTTTGCAACACCTTTAAGCTTGCCGCCTCCCTTTCCCAGAAAAGCAATTGTCTGCAATCCAATGCCTTGAGCTGCTTCGAATGCGCGAATGATGTTGGCGGAGTTGCCGCTTGTCGTCAATCCGATAAAAATGTCCCCAAGCTTTCCAAAGGCTTCAACACCTCTTGCGAAAACGGACTCGAAACCTAAATCATTTCCAGTACATGTCAGGTGACCCGCATCCGCTAAGGCTATTGCGGGCAAAGCTTTTCTTTTTTTACGGAACACTCCAGTCAGTTCTTCAGCAAAATGAGTAGCGTCGCACAAGCTCCCTCCATTGCCTGCAAGGATGATTTTATTCCCTTTTTCAAAACATGAAGCAATCATTTGCGATGTCTGTTCGATAAAAAAGAGAGAAGTTGGAAGTTTTAATTGCTCGATGGCTCGAATGCAATCATCAATAGCAGTTAATAATTTCTTTTGCATAATTACAACATGTGAAAAAACTTTATATAACTTTGGGTTTATAATATTTTCGCTTACTTTAGACTTTAGAATCAAGGAGTTTTTTTATCTTGCTGATTATTTAGTGTTTACAATACAATGACCTTAACATGCTGTAAAACAATCTTCTTTATCTAGGAGGTAAATTATGAAATTTTTAAAAATCACTTCTGTTCTCATACTTTCGGCAGTTTTTTTCTCTGCTTTTATTCCTGAAGCGAGTGCAAGATATGGCTGCAAAAGAAGATCTTCTTTTGGAATGAGTTTTAATGTTGGAGGACCTGGGTACGTTGTTGCACCTGCGCCTGTTGTGGCTGCTCCAGTTGTCGTTGCTCCAGCAGTGGTTCCTGTTGCACCTGCACCTGTCGTTTATGGGTATGGATATGGTTATAATACCTATGTTGCCCCTGCCCCTTATCCCTATTATTACACTGCACCAGCACCTGTTGTTGTCCAAAGGCCAGCTTACGTCCAGCCTTCAACGGGTTTTTCCTTTTCATTTCGCCGATAAGGACTTAAAAGGACAAAGGACAAAGGTCCTTCGTCCTTTATCCAACATGCGAGCCGGTCCTCCAGCTAAAAGAAATTTCACTTTCTGATGATATAAGTTTTTGGTAAAGTGACATTTTAATGAGGAGACGGCAAGATGATTATGACGTTATGCGCAACAGTTTTTTCTATCCTCCTCTATTTATTTTTTCCAGCAGGCATCGAAGCTACTGTCCACTATACGAGCTTCATTTTTATTGCCGGCGGCACTGCAATTCTCATTTGTTCAATGCTTTCATTCGTCAATATTTTAATGCCCGTGCAATACCTGGAACAAAATCTTATTCCCAACTTGATGGAACTTTTCAGGCAAGACCTTCGCTTGCACCTTAGCCAACTCATCCTCTTATTATTCTCTGTTGTCTCCTTTTTCTCTGCTGCCCTTGCTTTGCACATCCAAGACCCTACGTACCAATTATGGCTGTTTTTTGTGTGGATTATTCTCTTCGGTATTGCCCTTGATGGGTTTAGGGAATTTTGGAGAAGAGCCACCATTCTTCTGAACCCTACGCATGTGATTTCGTGGATCGAAAATGATGCCCAATCTTCTATCCGCAAGGATGACAGGAAATCTCTTCTGAATGATATTGATACTCTTTCCGAGATTGGACTTCGTTCGGTAGAAAAAGGAAAGCTGGCTGCCAGCACGCAGGCATTGCAACCTTTTCCGTCCATATTAAAATTGTTTTTTGATGCTTCAAAAAATTTCGCCCATATGCGACACGATGTCGATCCAACCCTTAATGTTCCAGGTGGCGATGAAGCAAGCTATATCGTTTTTTACCTGCTCCAGCGGCTTGAACTTATCAATGATCGTGCTCTGAGAGAGCGAATGGAAACGGTCTGCAGGCAGATGATCATGACCATGGGTAAAATTACATTAAACTGTGCGAAATTCGACCTTTCAATGGTCAGCTTTCCCACCCATTTTCTTACCAAATTTGGTTTGAAAGCCGAGCAGCACCATTTTGATGAAGTTGCTGTATTGGCGACTAGCACACTATCTGAAATTGCAAAATCGATTTTAACCGAGATCGACGTGACCTATGCCGAACTAGTGGAACCATTTCAGTCGATTATCAATGGATTGGCAGCTCTTGCTAGATCCAGTTATAAAAAACATAGAGAAATGGGCGTCAGAGTATTAAAACAACCATTCATCGAATTAAAAGACCTGTTCAGGTCAGAAAAAATAGCCCAGCACCGCGACACTCCAGAGATTGTTAGGTCTATCGACAATGTATTGGAGGAGTTTTCCGTTTTGGAACAAATGCTACAATCAATCCCGACTATTCCTGGCATCAGTACTTCCGAGGAAGAGCCGACATGAAGTAGTCATGTTTCCGAGGCTGACAGGAAATATCTGATGGGATGATTTGTGTGCGAAATTTAGTTATAGGATCATAAAAAAAATTTGGCCATATTTATTAATATGGCCAAATTTTTTTATGATCCTATAACTAAATTTGGCAGCAAAGCATCCCGTCAGCTATTTCCTGTCAGCCTCTCCCAACCTGAATGAAAACTACTTGGGATCGTTCATCAATACCCTCTAAGATATGCGTTTTGATTCTTCTTCTTTCTGAGGGCTTCTCTTACTTTATCGACTGTTTGAGCATCACTTCCTTCTTCTTCCAAATACGCTAGCACTTCTTTATAATAATTCGACCCCCCATACTCCCACATGATTTGTATATTACCATTTGCTTTTCTGTTTGTTTCAACAACCGGAAGCAAAATCTGATATTTGTCTGTTTGGTTATATATAATCTTTTTAATTTCAGACAATTCTAAATTTGATGAATTCAGAACAATGATTTTATCGCTTTTATGATCATATTTAATCTCAAGATTCTTTTTTTTGATTCCATGACCAATTGTAAGAAGAGTAACAATTCCGTTATTTCCGTGTTTTTTTTTAATACGATCGAGAGTGAATTGGCTGACACCATATTGCAATCCAACCGTACGCGCTTTTTCTTTTAAAAGGTCGCGACTTTCAGTCATTTTCCATATCGCGGAGTTAATCTGTGTGTCGTCACGGTAAGCAGAATTTGACGAAGAAATGACTAAGTTCTTAGCCTCGGCTGCGTAGCGAAGAGCGTTAGATGCTAGGACTTGCAACTCTAAAAGAGCCTTCTCCATTTCCTGGAAGCGAAGCGAGTCGGGAGCCAATACAGCCATAACTGGACAAACAGTTCTATGAATTTTCCAATGTCCAGTTTGACAAACTTTGTTACAATAATATACCACTTTGCATATTGAACATCGGTTTTTTGCCCCTTCTCTTTCGCAGCTTCCACAAGTATTGATTTTGTCTACGGCTACAGCCGCCACCCGATCTTTACCAGGGTTTTTAGGATTTGCTGATCTAGCAACTTCTTCTGATTCTTGAGGAATAACAGCTCTTTGAAGCGAACTTGCTGTGCGAAATTCTAAAGGTGCGTCCATTTGTTTTTCTCCTAATTTTTTTTGTCAATTTATAATAAAGTTTGCAATCATTTCGAGTGCTTCTAGTGCTCTCGAGTGTTTTCGATGTTTTCGAGTTCATCCAATTTCGATCGTAATTGATCATATTTAACATCTTCTATTTCGGCCTTTCGGAGGGCTTCTCTTAGTTCAGCGACTCTTTGAGCACCACTTCCTTCTTCTTCCAAAAACGTTAGCACTTCTTTATAATAATCCGACCTCCTTTTGCTCAACATGATTTGTATATTACCATTTGCATTTCTGTCTGTTTCAACAACCGGAAAAATAACCTGATATTTGTATGATTGGTTATGTATAATCTTTCTAATTTCAGACGATTCTAATTTTGATGAATTCAAAACAATGATAATATCGCTTATATGATCATATCGAATCTCACAATTCTTTTTTTTGATTTTTTGACCAATTGTAATAAAAGTAACAATTCCGTAATTTCCGTAAAATTCTTTAATACGATCGAGAGTCAATTGACTAACACCACTTTGCAATCCAATCGTACACGCTTTTTCGTTGAAAAGTTTGCCACTTTCTTTCATTTTCTTTTCCGCGGAGTCAATCTGTGTGCGGTCAGAGTAAGCAGAATTTTTGCCCCAAGATATGAGTAAGGACTGAACCTCGAGTACGTAGCGATAAACCTTAGATGCTAGGACTTGCAACTCGAAAATAGCCTTCTCCATTCCCTGGAAGGGAAGCGAGTCAGCTCGTGTTGCACAGTCAGCAAAATCTGTATGCGATGGAGGTAATGTATCAAATTCGATCTTATCTTTCCTTGAAGCTGCTGCAGCATTCGAACATTCCCTGGACGTCGGAGCCAATGCAGCCATAACTGGACAAACAGTTTTATGAATTTTCCAATGTCCAGTTTGACAATCTTTGTTACAATAATATACCACTTTGCATATTGAACATCGGCTTTTTGCCCCTTCTCTTTCGCAGCTTCCACAAATATGGATTTTGTCTACGGCTACAGCCGCCACCCGATCTTTACCAGGGTTTTCAGGATTTGCTGATCCAGCAACTCTTTCTGATTCTTGAGGAATATCAGCTCTTTGAAGTGAACTTGCTGTGCGAAATTCTGATGGTGCGGCCATTTGTTTTTCTCCTAATTTTTTTTGTCAATTTATAATAAAGTTTGAAATCATTTTTAAAAAGCAAATTCAACTTTAAGCGGAAACAATGCTAAACTCAAGTAAATGCTAGTTCTAATGGTCTAATTGATAATTAGTTAAAACAGTATACTGAAAGAGTGCATTATTTGCAAGCTGGAACAATATTCATCTTGCAAAATAGAACCTTAAACATCGCGAAGCGTTTGGAGCCCCCAAGCAGCTTCGCCTCTCATATCAAAAAGTAACGAGATTCAATTTTAATCAAAAGACCTCAAGTGACCAAGTGACCTCAGGTGGTGAACTCAGGAGAGATTATTTTCTGGCATTGTTTTCCGAGGGCTTTTGAAAGCGTGGGTGCGCGAAGCGTTTGGAGTGCGAAAGACCTCTTTCGCTTTCAGTTGAGCGTGAACGTGAGATTGTTCACAATGCAGGCTAAGGAATGAGGGATTTTCGCTTTTAACAAAGCGAAAGAGGCCTTTTGCACTTCAAAACGCTTCGCGCACCCACGCTTTCAAAAGTCATCGATGACGTTTGCAAAGTCAACTTTAAGCGGAAGGAATACGCAATAAGGTTGTTTCATCTTGTTTTTTTTCCAGCACATTTTCAATTGCTACATAACATAATTTTTTTTTAGAGGCGGCTAGCGCTAATTCTGACAAAAATGGCAAAAACTTCATTTTTCAGCGATTTTTAATGGCCTGATTATTGGCATAATTGGCTTTTTCCCCTCTCGAGAAATCGGTTATTTTAGACTCTTCTTTCGTAAAAAAAAGCCGAAATTTTGCCTGATTTTGCCCTGTATTCCAGAAGGGAAAAAGTTAGCGGGAATTGCTGAATATTCATCTTTAAGCGGAAACTATTCTAAAGTCAAAAAGGACGATGGAGGCAGAGCCTCGAACATCATTAATTGTTGTGTGACCGGATGTGTCAATTGCAATTGTCGATGATGCAAGGCTATGCCCATGCCTTCATAAGCCAATTTCGAGCTATATTTGTGATCGCCTAGGATCGGATGGCCTGAGGCAGACAATTGCAGGCGAATTTGATGGTAGCGGCCTGTTGCCAACTCGATTTCAATCATCGTTTTATTTTTTGTCCGCTGCAAAACTTTGAAATGGAGGATGGCCTTTTTCCCTTCAGGGTGACACGCTTCAACGACCTTGGCGTGAAAATCGTCGTGAACTAGATAATGTTCGAGAGAACCTTCATCCGATGAGACGACCCCTTCGACAATGGCCCAATAAATTTTCCTGACCTGTTTATTTCGCATGGCCTGGTTGAGTCGCGAAAGGGCTTTGCTTGACTTTGCAAAAACGACAATTCCGCTGACAGGCTTGTCGAGGCGGTGGACTGCCTCTAAAAAGACATTTCCTGACTTTTGTTTGAGCTCTTTTATATAGGCTTTTGCTTGTTGCTCCAGGCTATCCTGACCTGTTCCGCTAGGCTGAGTCAATAATCCTGCAGGTTTATTCAGTATTAACAAATGATTGTCTTCAAAAATTGGCGTTGTCATAGGTTTCTGGCTGAATAAACCCGCAGTATCAACGCTATGGTAAGCGCACGATATTCAATGATACGACGGTAGTAGGATTAGTGGGGTTTCCTCCGACATCATCATCTAATGATATGCCACGAGCGCTATCATTATTTATAATCTGAAGAGTATCTCCTGCACAAACTGACACTTGCACGGTCATACTTCCCAGCCCGGTATTTGGAACCCCAAACGCATTTCCTGGAAAAGGCAGACCGTTGATTAGCAATGCTAAACTTGGAGAACCAGAGGCTGTCGGAATAACAAAATTCGCTCCTGCTTCAAGGGATATTTCATAAAGGCCTGGACTTAAAAACATGAATTGAGAGGTGCCGTCGAATTGAACACACGTAGATGTGGAGATAACCCATCCTGTTAAAGCTGCCTGTGGTGCAATCACGGTCGGATTAGTCGGGTTGACTAATATATATGCCCATAAATGGTTGAAACAGTTTTCACATGGGTTACAACATCTTCTGCCGCGATTACGGCCATTCGTAAATCCATCCTGTTGAACCAGGCCATCGTCGGCGACAGCAATAACAGGTGCCGCAAGAGTTAATGTGCAAACAGCTGAAATAGCAAACAATAATTTACTGAATTTATCGATTAACATAGAAGCCTCCTTTTGGTTAAGACAACTTTGTATCCACCCTAATGCATCAACTATATTTTTTCAAATGTCGTGTTAGGAATATTAAAAAAATTGAAAGTAGTCAGGTCATCCCGGCCTGAAAAAAGCAGACTGAGATGGCCTGACTACCTTCTTTGTCGAAGCACTTCATACAGAAGAAGGGTCGTGGCCATGGCAACGTTAAGTGAATCGGCGACACCTTTCATGGGAATACGCACTTGAAGATCGGCCTGCTGCATCCAACGCTCTGAAAGCCCTAATTGCTCGGTTCCCACTGCAATAGCGAGAGGCCTGACAAGATCTACCTGGGTGAATTCATGCTTGGCCTGCGGCGTAGCGGCAAGAATTGCAATTCCACGCTCTTTCAACCAAAGTAAAGTCTCCTCTCCCTGCGCTTCCACCGTAGGCACAGTAAAAAGGGTTCCTACGCTGGCTCTGACTACATTTGGATTATATATATCCGTGCAACGATCGCAAACGATCAGACCATCGACACCGACGGCATCTGATGAACGCAAAATCGTGCCCAAATTGCCCGGTTTTTCAATCGCTTCCGCAACGATATAGAAAGGAAGTATGGATTCTTTTGCTGGATTTTCCAAATCATTTAAAGTCAATGTTCTTTGAGGTGCTATTGCCAACAATCCATCGGGGCGGTCGCGATAAGATATTTTGTGAAAGACTTTATCGACCGTTGTAATGACCTTTGTTCCACACGAAGCAATTTTTTGGATCAAAGCGTCTTCGTTGGATCCCAAAAAGAGCTGAGAGCAGATTAGCAAGGTGTCGAACGTCCAGCCAGCATCGAATGCTCGTAAAATTTCCCGGTAGCCTTCGATGAGGAAGAGTTTGCTTTTATCTCGTTCGCGGCGATCTCTCAAATGGAGAATTTGTTTGACTATTGGATTTTGTAGGCTGGAGATGTGGTTTTCTGTCATAAAGTTGACTCCCATCTGGCGAAAGTTCCGCTGGGGACAGCATAAACTTCCTTTTGAGCGGGAAGGATCATATCGCCCATTTCAATTCGTCCACGGACCCCATTCATGGTCTGCTGCATGAGATTTTGCATGACAATCGGAGAAAAACCGGGAGTATGGCAAGAAAAAAAGATGAAAAGAGGCCGATCGCTGAGGAGCGTGCGGCAATCCTGCAAGAGAGATGCGATGGAATCTTCGATTTTGAAAATCTCTCCTTTTGTGCCCCTGCCAAAGCTGGGGGGATCAAGAATGATTGCTTCATAGCGCGACCCTCTTTTAATCTCGCGCTGCAAGAATTTTTTTACATCTTCCACGATCCAACGTATGGGAGCCTTGTCCAGGTTATTCAGGGCAGCATTTTCGCGAGCCCAGGAGACCATTCCTTTGGAAGCATCCAAATGACAGACAACTGCGCCCGCTTTTGCAGCAGCTAATGTCGAACCTCCCGAATAGGCGAAAAGATTGAGCACCCTGGGTTTAAACGAAGAAGTCACGGAGGATGCGATTGTTCTTTGAAGCCAATGCCAAAATGGGATTTGTTCAGGAAAAATACCTAGGTGGCCGAAATCGGTCGAAGAAAGTTTAAATCGGATTCCAGCAGCTTCGATTTCCCATTCTTGCGGTAATTCGCGGCGATAAATCCATTTATTATCTTGATCCCTGGAGAATGAGGCGTCGGCATCGTTCCATACTTTATCGGATAACTGAGGTTTCCATACTGCCTGTGAGCAAGGGCGTGCCAGGAGATAAGGACCAAATTGTTCTAACTTTTTTCCATCGCCGCTATCGACCAGAACATATTGATGATTTGACATAGGGAAGATCGCTCTCTAACTGTTTTTGTCTTATTTTACTACGCACCGGGAATGGCATTTGGGCTGCGCGTAATCTGTGCGTGACCGAGACCGTGTCCGAGACCGAACCGTGCCCTATCGAATTGAGGACACGGTTCGGTTTCGGTCTCGGTCTCGGACACGGTCTCGGTCACGCACGGACTACGGGTAGCCCAAATGCCATTCCCGGTGTGTAAGGTGAGTTATTTTACATAGATTTTCGGTTATTTTCGCAATTTCGTCAAACATAACGGGAAATTAGGGTGCAATTAAAAGTGTGGGGATGAACCATCCTCTCTGTGTTCTCTGTGGGCTCTGTGGTTTAATAACGCCTAGGTTCATGTTTATTTCAAAAATTTTAATAACCACAGAGCCCACAGAGAACACAGAGGGACTAGTTCACCCCGCCTTTTAATTGTACCCGAAAAATTACCGAAAATTATTGTCGAATTTCCTTCTTTGGCATCGCATTTGCATATTTATATTTTCTTGTGCATCGTGCCCGTGCCATGCCCGGAAAAGGTCATAAATTGAAATCAGGAGGAATTATGAAAAGGAAATCATTGCCTATTTTCATTGCATTACTTCTGGGGATAGTCTTGATTTTATTTTATCTCCCGGCCAATCGTGCCCTGCTCTCCAAAGGGGAAGTTCGTGCAGCAATTGATATTGGTTCCGGAGCAACTAATTTAAAAGTTGCCAAAGTTGATCCTGTCACAAATAAAATCTTAGTTCAGTTGTATGAAAAGTCGATTCCCGTTCCGTATCAGAAGCATTTGGAACAGTCCACCAACGAAACGTTTGATCGCGCTGTGATGGATCAAGGATTGCATGCCATTAAAGGGCTAAAAGAAATTGCGGATACCTATCAGGTTAAAAAAGTCATTGCAGTTGCCACAGCCGCTTTTCGCCAGGCTAAGAACGGAGAAAGCTTTGCAAGAGAAATTGAAAATGAAACTGGAGTACAGGTACGCATTATCAATCAAGATGATGAGGGGATACTGGCTTTCCGCGCTGCATTGGCTGTCACGCCTGTGAAGCCTGAACAGGCTGTCACCTGGGATATCGGAGGAGGCAGTATGCAATTAACCACATTGTCGAATGAAGGAACCTATCTGGTTGAAAAAGGAAAAACGGCATCGATTCCTTTTAAGAACGCTGTTATTGAAAAAATTGAGCATAAAGATAATAAAACGGTCACGACGCCCAATCCAATGAGTGTCGATGAAATGAAGGCAGCGATAGATTATGCCTCTGAGTTGGCCGGTGGAACAGATGCTTTTATTAAAAATAAAATTGTGGATCCGAATGTGCAAGTCCTGGCTGTAGGCAGTTTATTTAATTATGGCATTGTTCCCCTTGTGGATCACAGGACTGTCAAGCAAGCGGAATTGGAAAATAGAGTGATGAAGTTGGCAGGCAAGACTGATGCGGAACTTCAAGGAGGAGCGTTATCTGAGATAGCTGTGACGAACCCTTTACTTGTTTTGGGATATATGAAAGGGCTGCATATTGATAAAGTGGAAGTATTGAGTGTGAATAATGCGGATGGTGCATTGACTTATCCTGCCTATTGGCAGTAAAGCCCGTGCCCGAACTCTCACTCGGCTTCGCATCTCTTCCGATTCCTGCGCCCGTTGATACTTCTCGTGCCCGTGCCCGTGCCCGTGCCCGTGCCCGAAACAAAGCCGGCGTCCATTCCGATGCCCGCGCCCGTTGATACTTCTCGCGCCCGTGCCCGTGCCCGAACTGTTGCTCGTGCTCACGCCAACGCATGGCGGGCATCGGAATGGACGCCGGCTTTGTTTCGGGCACGGGCACGGGCACGGGCACGAGAAGTATCAACGGGCGCAGGAATCGGAATGGACGCGAGGCCGAATGAGAGTATGGGCACGGGCACGTGTCTAATAATTCTACAGCGCAACTTTAATGTTTTTGCGACGCAGATGCGAATGATTGTTAATCCATGATAAGCAATTTTTGCCCAATCTGACCGGAACACATATCCTTTTCCCTGCCACCTCAAAAGGGGTGGCAATCGTGTGGTGTCGCACCCAGTGCTGCATTCTTTTAAATAAGGCAGTATTGGGAAATTGCTCATTTTCCCTTACTGTCATCACTTGCAAATTCTCATCCTGATAAAGGTGAGGATAGGAAAATTGGATTCCCCATGAAATGCTATCCATTCCAATAACCATGGAGCGGAATGTATTGTCGGCTTCCGAAAAATCGCATCGATGAGCTTGCAGCTGGACGACAGGTCGCAAAACTTTGATTAAATTCTTGCCGTCCTGCACGTTTATCGAATATAAAGCCTCGGGATATGTTGTAAAAATACTCGAAAAGTAGGGACGGATCAATGGATCCGAAGGGTTCTCGCCATTCTTTAAAGCCGCAATATAATGCTCATAAACTTTTAGGAAATCATTGCGTGGAATAATTTCTTTCCCGCAGGGAATCAGGCCACTGACCTGCACGATTGAGAATGTTCCGAGTGTTGCGAGAAGTTCTTCCATTTCCATTGCATCGATCAGAACAGGAAGTTTTATCCATTTCGAGGCCTGCAAAACGGGACCGACAGCCGATTTTGAAGGAATTATGAAGGTCATGAAAGTTGGGCCGGTTTTTTATTAGGTTCAAAAAAAGAAAGAAGAAAAAGAGAGACGATTCCAATAGAAATTGCGCTGTCTGCAATATTAAAAACGGGAAAATCGTAACCCCAAAAGACAAAATGAAGCATATCGACAACATGGCCGTAGACGAAAAAGTCAATGACATTTCCAAGGGCACCGGCAATGATCAGGACCAAAGGGAAGCGCCATGAAGGATGGCGGTTAAAAAAAGCCAAAAAAATGCTAAGGCCAGCAATCAAGAAGACCCTTAAAATGATTAAAAAGTACTGGTATTCGCCGAAGAAACCCCAGGCCGCGCCTGTATTTGTCCAGTGATTGATGGAAAATTCAATACCGGCAATATTTTGAAAGATGCCTATTCCACCATAGGGATACCAGTATAAGGAGGAATTTATCACGGGTAAATAAACGTTGACGATCGCTTTAGAAAACTGATCGGCCGATAGGACCAGTAGACCTGTCAAAAAAAGGAGCAGATTTTGATTCATTTTGAATTAAAGCAGCCCTTTTTCAAATTTTTCCTGGGCTTTTACTGTCATGGTGGCATAAGGAACGGCCTCTAAACGAGGGAGTGGAATTTCTTCACCTGTAATATCGCAGATGCCGTAGGTATTTTCCTCGATCTTTTCCAGTGCCCGTTCGATTTGTCTCAATATCCCATATTCTTTGCTAGTCACCTCTAGGCTGATGGTTCTATCAAAATCGTCTGTGCCCTGGTCAGCCTGATGTTGTGAATAGCCAGTTGCTTCGTCAGGAGTTTTCACTTCAGCAGTCGATCCCTTAAGCGAATGGGTCAATTGACGCTGCATATCCTCTAAACGTTTTTTGAATTTTGCAATCTCCGATTTTTTTAGCGCCATTTTGATGCCTCCTATGACTCGTTGATCAGGCGTATATATCTATTAAAGTCCTCGCCGCTACTATGGCGTCGTCTGTCTACTCCAAATTATAGGTATATATAACCCGACTTTTTTTTATATTGCAAATAGTATAGCAAAATTTCGAATTACCTAGAATATCTTTATTTTATTGACCGTTTAAGAAGATCTTGATCTAATGCAGATATAGGTCCCTAACACATGAATTGATAGCGAAAAACAACGTGAAAGCTCCCCTACCAATTCATGTGTTAGGGACCTATAATGCCACTTTAACTCACCTTACGCACCGGGAGCGGCATTTGGGCTTTGGAGTCTGGCTTGTGCCTGACCCCAAAGCTCAAATGCCGCTCCCGGTGCGTAAGGTGCGTTTAAACCCTTTAATGTAGAGGTATTTATGGCGCTTACAAAGGAACGTCCCCAAACTCATAATCTTGCAAAGGATTTTAATCCCGAGTTTATGAAGAGGGCGATAGAGCTCAGTCGAAAGGCTGCAATTATAGAAAAATCAGGCGGAGTTTTCGGTGCTGTGATTGTCAAGGATGGTAAAATCATTGCTGAGGGCTATAATCAGGTTGTTAAGCAAAAAGATCCAACTTGGCATGCGGAGATTCAAGCAATTAGAGAGGCATGCAAAAAATTGGGCAATTTCCATTTAGATGGATGCATCCTATATGCAAGCTCTGAATGCTGTCCCATGTGCCTTGCTGCAGCTTATTGGGCGAAAATTGCCCATGGATTTTATGGTTCCACGGTTCAGGATGCTGGCAAATATGGCAATTTTCAGGATGAAGGGATTTTTCAAGACCTCCACAAAGACCCGGAGCAGAGAAGGATCGTTTTTCAGGAGAAGATGCGCCCCGAAGCTGTCGCTGTCTGGAAGGAGTATGCAAGCCTGCCGCACAAGGAACACTACTAACTCTTTAAATTAATGACTTCACATGCAAACGATCTCAGATAAAATCGCTGAATTGACGATCAAAGTCCTCGTATCACCTTCGGCGAAGAGGGCTTTTATTGATTGGCAGGTCAAACTTAATTCCATGATTGCAGGTTTTCCAGGTTTTGTCAGTCTGGAATTTATCTCTCCTTCGGATGCCAGTAAAGAATGGATCATCGCGGAAAGATTTTCTAATGAAGAAGCGCTTGCACAGTGGACCGAATCAAAAGAGTATTGTTCATTGCGAGATGAACTCAAGCAATTATTGCATATGAGTGGATCAGTAGATATTAAGGAGACGAGAACGTTGGCTAATCCCAAACAAGAGGTGACCGAGGTTTTCGTCACGCGGGTGACGCCGGGAATGGAAAAAGCCTTTCACGACTGGATAGCGAAAGTCCATCGCGTCGAAGCGACTTTCCCCGGTTTCCGAGGCGTCTATGTTCAATCGCCCCGCAACGATCAGGGAGAGAACTGGATCACATTACTCCAATTTGATAATGTAGAGAACTTAGAGAGATGGATTAACTCTTCTGAACGGGCAATAATGCTTGAAGAATCGACCCCTTTTCTTAAATCGCTGGAAAGTCATCGTGTGTCATCATCTTATGCAGGCTGGTTTGGCTCCTTGGCGAAAAAGGGAGAGGTTCCCCCTGTTTGGAAGCAGACCATGATCATTCTGCTCGTATTATTCCCCGTCGTCATGCTGGAAATCAGATATCTCACCCCATTGTTGACTAATCTCAATCTATCACTGTCAACATTTATCAGTAACGCAATCAGCGTTTCCGTACTCGCCTGGCCCCTTTTGCCTATAGCCATCTCTCTTTTAGGTTGGTGGCTCTCTCCCGGAGAACACAAAAAGCTTCAATCCACGATTGTTGGAACACTGCTATTGTGCTTGCTTTATCTGATTTCCATTGGATTTTTTTGGATATTTTAATTCTGTATAATTTTTTTATCTAACATGTTAAGATTGAGTGATTCGAAATATTGAACAGGTTATATGGTCGAAACTCAATCAGTTGTCGTTGGAATGTCGGGGGGTGTTGACTCGTCGGTGTCGGCTTTGCTGCTCAAGCAGCAAGGATACCGGGTGATTGGGCTGTTTATGAAAAACTGGGAAGAGAAAGATGAAAATGGAGTATGCTCCTCAGCGGCCGATTATGATGATGTCAAGCGGGTCTGCGAGCTGATAGACATTCCCTATTACTCAGTAAATTTTGTTGAAAAATATCAAAAACAGGTTTTTGACCAATTTATAAAAGATTTCAAGCGGGGACTGACGCCCAATCCCGATGTGCTTTGCAATCGAGAAATCAAATTTAACGCATTTCTTGACAAAGCTTTGGATTTGGGAGCAGACTTTCTCGCCACTGGCCATTATTCCCAAAACAGGGTGGTAGATGGACAGAATTGCTTGGTAAAGGGATTGGATGGACAGAAAGATCAGACTTATTTTTTATATACGCTTAGCAGTTCGACATTGGAGAAAGTCCTCTTTCCTATTGGGGGAATGGAAAAGGGAGAAGTGCGCCGACTAGCCCGTCTGCACGGCTTGCCGACCTCTGAGAAGAAAGACAGCACAGGCATTTGTTTTATCGGTGAACGCCATTTTCGCACCTTTTTGAGTCAATATATCGCAATACAGCCTGGCAACTTTGAAACATTGTGCGGAAAAATTGTCGGCAAACATCAGGGTGCAGCCTACTATACGATTGGACAGCGAAAAGGGTTGGCGATTGGAGGAGCAGGGGATGCATGGTTTGTTGTCGACAAAGATATACAAAAAAATGTTGTGTATGTCGTACAAGGTGCTGACCATCCTGCTCTGTACCTCGACCGACTGACTGCATCCGACCTCAGTTGGGTTTCAGGAAAGCCTCCCGCGCTTCCTTGTAGCTGCAATTCAAAAATCCGCTATCGCCAGGCTGATCAGCCTTGTGTAATCCAAAAGATTGAGGATGGATGTGCCTGGGTAACCTTTCCGCAGCCGCAACGCGCTGTCACGCCTGGCCAATCGATCGTCTTCTACGATGGGCCCATTTGCTTGGGAGGCGGCGTCATCAACCCTACATCCGCATTGAGAGAGAGATCTTCATGTACAATCAGTCTTTGATTAA
>Ga0207131_1015_pt1 | contig 31525 bp, 26 predicted proteins | sample Alteio_BWMinHeat_13_FD_153557 | JGI IMG/M metagenome (GOLD analysis project Ga0207131, IMG submission 153557) | Enriched cells from forest soil in Barre Woods Harvard Forest LTER site, Petersham, Massachusetts, United States -... | ecosystem: Environmental > Terrestrial > Soil > Temperate forest >...
GTCGGCGCAACGCAAACGGTGTGGATGATTCGTTTAACCAGCAGCGTGGTGGGCCTGGCGGTTATGCTTCTGGCGAAGCAGCCGATTCGGCTGCCTCGCGGCAATGTGCGCTGGATGGTGCTGGGCATGGGCGCAATGGATACCGCCGCGTTTGTGTTCAGCAACCGCGGAATGCAGATGGAACAGATCGCGGTCATCAGCGTGCTCGGGTCGCTCTATGGAGCGGTAACCGTGGCGCTTGCGGCGATTTTCTTGCGCGAGCGAATTTCACGGGTGCAATTGGCGGGCATTGTAACGATTTTTGCGGGGATACTGCTGATTAGCCGATAGTTTCCATTTTGCACCTGACAGAAACATCCCACCACTTTTCTGCGGTTTTCCTCCTGCTGATACACTACACGGCGAGATGAGTTCTCCCTATTGTAATGTGGCGCTGGCGGTGCCGCCGCGCACGACGTTTACATATGCGGTGCCGGAAGCGTTGCGCGAAACCGTGCAACCGGGGAGCCGCGTTCTCGTGCCATTTCGAAAGAAAACGCTGGTCGGCGTCGTGGTGGAATTGGTTGAGAGTGCGCCGGCCAGAACGAAGATTCGCGAGATCGCCCGCGTCCTGGATTTTGTTCCCGCGCTCACTCTCAAGCTAGTCGAACTGGCGCAATGGATCGCGGGATATTACCTGGCGCCGGTCGGAGAAGTTTTCCGTGCGATGCTGCCGCCGGTGACGGAGCTGAAAGCGCAGCGCGACATTTTGCTCACCGGCGCCGGACGCGGCGCAGCGGAGAGCTTGAGCGGCGGCGAATTGTCACACGGACTTTTGCGAGGCGAAGTGGAGCTCCTCGCAAAACTCAACAAGAAAAATGGCGCGCTGCCGTTTGCGGCGGCCGCGAAACTTGGGGTCGATGCTTCCGCATTGCAAAGATTACAGCGGCGTGGACTGATCGAGATTCGCGAGAGTGTGCAGGGCAGAAAGCAGAAGATGCAGCGCGTCGTCGCATGGAAAGGCAACGCGGCGGCGGTTGCGGAATCGCTGAACGTGAAAAGCGAAGAAAACGATAACGCAGGGACGCAGAGTGCGCAGAGGAAACGCGGAGAAGAGCGTGTTCGCGAATTGCTGGTGACGGAGCGCGGGCCGCTGCCTTTGCCGCAACTTGTGAAGCTCGCGAATGTAACGCGCACCGTGATCGAACGGATGCTGCGCGATGGATTGCTCGAAAGCTGGGAAGAGACGATCGATCCGGCAGAGGATCCGTTTGATACGGGATATGTTTTGCCGGCGCATGAATTGAATGCGGAGCAGGAGAGCGTGCTGAAGGCGATTCGAGCGCGATTTGAGCTGGGCGAATTCGGCGTGCAGCTGCTGCATGGGGTGACGGGAAGCGGGAAGACGGAAGTGTATTTGCGCGCGGTGCAGGAAACTTTGGCGCGAGGAAAGACAGCCATCATTCTCGTGCCGGAAATTGCTCTGACGCTGTGGATCGGACGGCAGTGCCGGGCGTGGTTTGGCGCGCGATTCGAGGGCGTCGCGGTTTTGCACTCAGCGCTGAGCGACGTGGAGCGGGCGCGTGAGTGGTGGCGCGTGCGGAACGGAGAAGCACGCGTCGTAGTGGGAACGCGGTCGGCGGTTTTTGCGCCGCTGGAAAATATTGGACTAATCATCGTCGATGAAGAGCAAGAGAACAGCTACAAGCAGGAAGAGACGCCGCGCTACCACGGGCGCGACGTGGCCATCGTGCGCGCGAAGATGGAGGGCGCGGCGGCGCTGCTGGGTTCAGCGACGCCATCGATGGAGTCGTATCATCACGCGCGTAACGGAAAATACGAACTGCTGACACTGGCTTCGCGCGTGGCGGAGCGCATGCTGGCAAGCGTGGAAATCGTAGACCTGCGCGAAGATTTTCAACAGACGCACCAGACGAGCCCGATTTCCTCGGCGCTCCACGCGGGAATTCAAGAGTGCCTGGCGAACAAAACACAGGCACTGGTTCTGATTAACCGGCGCGGGTATTCGTGGTCGGTGCTTTGCCGGAGCTGTGGTGCATCAGTGCAATGCGTGAACTGCAGCATTTCGATGACGCATCACAAGCAGCGCAACCGGCTGGAGTGCCACTACTGCGGATCGATTCAGCCGATTCCGAAAGTTTGTCTGAAGTGCCAGTCCAAGTATGTTTATTTTTTTGGTGAAGGCTCCGAGCACGTGGAAGAACGATTGCGCAAGGAATTCCCGGGCGCGCGCATCGCGCGGCTGGACCGGGACACGGCGCGGACGAAGCGCCAGTATCAGGAAACGTTGGGAGCATTCGCGGGAGGCGCGCTGGACATTCTGGTGGGTACGCAGATGCTGGCGAAGGGGCACGATTTTCAGCGCGTGACGCTGGTCGGCGTAGTGAGCGCGGATTCTTCGCTGAGCTTGCCGGATTTTCGTGCGGCGGAACGGACCTTTCAGTTGCTGACGCAAGTGGCCGGACGCGCGGGACGCGGGGAACTCGCCGGAAGGGTGCTGATTCAGACGTTTTATCCGGAGCACTACGCGATTCAGGACGCGGTGAAGCAGGATTACGCGGCGTTTTTCGAGCGCGAACTGCATTTCCGCCGGATGATGGCGTACCCGCCGTTTACTTCATTGGCGAATGTGATTGTGCGAGACACCAGCCTAGAGAAAGCGATCCGCTGGTCGCGACAGCTTTCGGAATATTTTTCGCCGCACGACGGCAAGGGCGTGCGGATCCTGGGGCCGGCGACGGCGCCGCTGGCGCGGTTGAAGAAGGAGCACCGGTTCCAGTTCCTCTTGAAGTCGCCGAAGCGCTCGGTGCTGACCAAGGTGCTGGGCGGAGCGATGGCGTATTGCGAGGTGAAGGAGATACCGGAGACGGCGGTTTTGGTGGATATGGACCCGCTAAGCTTGTTGTAGTCCACGGGTTTCAGTGAGCTAATTAAAGTTGAAGTCCCCAAGTGCCAAGAGCCCCTACCCCCCTGTTTTTTGTAAGTGCGGATTCTAAAGGAGTTAGCGTTTCTGTAAGTGCTTTAGAATGTGCAGTTACAGGCGATCTTGTAAGTGCACATTCTAAAGGACTTAGAGGTTAACGTAATTCTAAAAACTCCAACCTTCGCGCGGGCTCAAGATCGTTCGACTGGATTCGTTGGGTCGATGCCCGGCTGGAGGAAAAGCGGCGGCCCTTCGGCTTAGCTCAGGATAAACAAGCCGCCGCACTCCATGGGACCTAGTAATTCCTGATGAGTATCGTAGCTGAGTGGACACCGAAAGTCAATCCTTATTCTTGGCGGAGCGGCGAAGAAGCCAGAATCCGCCGGATCTAGACCGAGGCCGCGGCAGCCGCCTGGCCAAAACCACACAAATGGGGAGTTGGGGCCGTCTAAGAGCGGCAAGGGGACAGGATAAGTGCAAGCAGACCTGCAAAACCGAAAAAGTGGCACGGCCCAGGGATATCTACGTGGGAGTGAACCGGTCTCTGACAGGTGGCGGGTAAAGGGTTTCGAGGCTTTGGAATTGCTTCGGGGATTGCACGTTACGCAGGAATATCCGCGGCATTGGCATGAGGAGATTTACCTGTGCGCGACTCTTGGCGGAGAGTCGTATCTTGACTGCCAGGGAACTTCCCTGCAGGTGCGACCTGGAACGTTGGCAATGGTTGCGCCGGGAGAGGTTCATGCGAACCGGAAGTTTGGATGCAGTTTCCGCTGCCTGTTGATGGAATTCAACGCACTGCAGAGCGCGGTGGAGCAGTTCGTGGAGCGGGACATTCGCGGGCTAAGTTTTCGCAGCGGCCTCATCGAAAATCAGCGCACGCTCGGGACGTTTTTGAAAGTTCACCGTGCGATGGAAGAGGCCGAGCCCGACTTGGGGCGAGATGAGATTGCGTTTTCCTTTTTGCAGGAGCTGGCCGTGCGGCACAGCGCGACAAACATTACGCTACCGCGAAGTGGGAACGAAGACTTTGCCATCCGGCGAACGAAGCGTTTCCTGGACGAGCATTATGCGGAGCGCGTGTCCCTTCATGAGCTGGCGAGATTGATGCGGTTGAGCGCATATCATTTGAACCGAACTTTTCGCCGAAAAATTGGAATGCCGCCGCACGAGTACCAGGTGCAGGTGCGCATCATGAAAGCAAAGACCTTTCTGCGGCTCGGGCGATCCATTTCCGAGACGGCTTCGCTGGTGGGTTTTGTTGATCAAAGCCATTTTACGCGGCACTTCAAGCGGCTTGTGGGCATAACTCCCGGCAAGTTCCTCCCCTAGAGCAAGAACGTACAAGACGGACAGGCAGGTGCGGCGGTAGGGTTCCTATCCGTGCGAGGGAAGAAGTGTGTCGAGGCAGGCGGCGGTTGCAAGGAGAGATATGCGCAAGATTGTGGTTGTGGGAATGCTGATTGGGCTCCTAGCCGCGCCAACGCTGTTGTGGGGGCAGACGGAACGAAAGGTTACCAAGCTGAGCGAAAGCGTCTATGAGATCCAACACGCGCAGGGAGGCGGCGGCAACACCACGGTGATAATCGGCGACCGGCAGGTCTTCGTGGTCGACACCTGCTTCCTGCCCTCCGCCGCGCGGGAAGACATCGCGCAAATCCGCCAGTGGACGGACAAGCCCGTGAGCTTTGTGCTGAACACACACTTTCACAACGATCACAATTTCGGGAACCGCATTTACATGGATGCTTTCCCGGCGGTGACGATCATCGCCGAGGTGGAGACGAAGAAAGATATGGACCGGTTTGGGCCGGGCTCGTTGATGAGAGAGGAGAAAGACAGTTATGGCATCCAGAAGATTCTGCAAAAAATGCTGGAAACGGGAAAGGCGCAAGACGGCAGTGTACTGAGCGAGGACGACAAGAAGGAAGTGAGAGAAATGCTTGTCCGGCGGCCTGCGGTGATCGAGGAACTCAGAAAGGTCAAGTTTCAAAGCGCTACGCTGACGTTCGACCACGACTTCAGCATTGATATCGGAAACCGGGAAGTGCAGGTGAAATTCCTGGGGCGAGGGAACACTTCGGGGGATGCGGTGGTTTATCTGCCCAAGGAAAAAATTGTGGTAGCAGGGGACCTGGTAGCACATCCGCTTCCCAACGTGCTGGATGGTTATCCGTCCGAGTGGAGCCAAACGCTGCAAAGGCTGGCGCAGCTGGATGCGGACACGATTGTTCCCGGGCACGGGCCCATTCTGCACGACAAGACTTACATTTATTTATTGCGCGACCTGATGCAGAGCGCGGTGGAGCAGATGAATGAAAAGCTGAGGCAAACGGCGCCGGCTATGTTTCAGACGATTGATGACGTCAAAGGCAGCGTGGACCTGAGCGCTTTCCGGGAGCGTTTCGCCGGAAACGACAAGGACCTGGGAGCGGCATTCGACGAGGTCGCGGCACGACTGGTAAAACTGGTTTTTGACGAGGCCAGACTGCGCTGAAGAGGCGAGCGGGCCCGGGAGAATCAAGAGACTGCAAGAAGAGCAAGAGGTCACAACACAGATGATGACTCGACGAGAAGCGGTTCGCCAGTTGGGCTCAGCCTCAGCTGGCGCTTGGTTTGCGATGGCGCAGCCAGGCGTCCATTATTTCATTACGCCGAATGCCTCCGATGCGGCGGCCAAGGACGAGATTACTCCTCCTCTCGCACCCGGAGCACCGATGTCAGCGGAGAGGATGGCATTGATTGAGGCGTTCAAGAAAGAATCCGACGGATTGGAAATGAGGTTCGAGGCACGCACGCACAAGAATGACTGGGTGATGCCGTATCGATTGTTTCGACCGAAAGCAGCCGGGAAATTGCCACTGGTGGTGTATCTGCATGGCAGTGGCGGGCTGGGCGACGACAACCTGAAACAGCTAGGTCTGGGAAATATTTTTGGCACGCGCGTCTGGCTGCTGCCGGAAAACCAGAAGCGTTTTCCCTGCTACGTGGTGGTACCGCAAACAGATCGGGGATGGGCCCAATACGATTTTTCGGAAAAGACGGAGGGGCCGCCGAAAGTGCTCCCCGGATTAGGGGAGGGTTCGCGGATGGCGCTGGAGATCGTTGATGCAGTGCGCCACGAATTTGCCATCGATGAAAGGCGCATCTACGTGATGGGCCAATCGATGGGAGGCGCAGGGACGTGGAACGTGATCACCCATCGTCCGCAATTTTTCGCGGCAGCATTGATCTGCTGCGGAAGCATTTCGACCGAAGATGGCACCGGGTCGATTGAAACGCCGCTATGGAACTTCCATGGAGACTCCGACAAAACCGTTCCTGTGTCGGTGTCCCGCGAGCGGGTGGCGGCAAGACGGAAGGCGGGAGGGCGGCCGCTGTACACGGAGTATGCCGGCGTGGATCACAATGTGTGGGAATGGGCATTCACGGAGCCAGAGCTGGTGAAATGGATATTCACGCAGCGCCGCGGGAATCAACATTAAAAAAATGTGGAGGAAAGCAATGGCTCGACATTTCGTTTTTTGCGCGGTTGCCCTTTTTTTTGAGTCCGCGGCACTTTCCCAGACGCCCCCGCCCCAGACGGCGCAGACAATTTCCGTTCCCGCAGACTCGCCGCGGTGGGATCTGCAAGGAGAAGCCAAGTTGGCCGAATACCAAGGCCGCAAATGCCTGCTCATCGATGGGGGCGCAGCGATCGTGAAAGACTTCGAAATGCGCGACGGGGTCATCGATGTGGACGTGTCCACGCCAGCCATCCGCGGGTTTTTCGGTTTTGACGTCCGCATTGACGCCGATGGCGCCAACTATGAAGAGATCTATCTCCGCCAGCACAAGTCCGGCCTGCCAGACGCCATGCAATACACGCCTGTCCTCAGCACCGGCCGCAACTGGCAGATTTTTAATGGGCCCGGTTTCACCGGCGCCGTGGATATCCCCAAAGGCGTGTGGTTCCATCTGCGCCTGGAAGTTACGGGCGCGCAAGCCAAGCTGTACGTTAAGGATATGGACAAGCCCGCGCTGGTCATGGACGACCTGAAAAGCGGGGTTCAGAAAGGCCAGGTGGCGCTGTTCACGCTGACGGGAGAAACGTACTTCTCGAATTTCGAGGCACGGACGACGCCCGACGCCCCTTGGCAGCGGCATCTTCCTGCGATGCCGCCCAACATTCTTACGAAGTGGAGCATCTCGCCGTCGTACGATGCGCTCGCGCGCAATCTGGAGCGTCCGCTCACGCGTTCGGAGAGCGATGCCATCCATTGGCAGGATGTGGAGGCGGAGCCGCCGGGATTTGTAGTTCTCTATCGCTATCGCGAGGCACCGCACCCGCGGGTGACGTTTCAGAGCGACTTCTCGACCCGCCTCCAGCCCCAGCCCGGTATGAAGGTCCTCTATGCGCGCACCACCATCGAGTCTGACCGAGAGCAGGTGAAAAAACTGGAAATCGGCTATAGCGACGACGTCAGCGTGTTCCTGAATGGCAAGATTCTCTATCGTGGCCGAAGCGCGCAGAGTTTCCGGGACCCAGGATTTCTTGGAATCATTAACCCGGAAAACGATGCCGTTTATCTTCCGTTGAAAAAGGGTCGCAATGAACTGATGCTGGCCCTCAGCGAACTTGGCGGCGGATGGGGATTCATCTGCCGCCTGACGGACTTCGAAAACTGACGTAACGCGTTTCACCACCCAGCCAGCCTGGGATGGCCTGCGTTCATCGCTCTATTTCCTATTGCTCACCATTTGTGGTATGTAGGCGTCCTACTTACAGCTAGGCAGCACGTCTACCTACAGCCATGACTACAACGAAAACCAGATATCAAAACCGCACGGAGATCCTGCAGGGGACGCTGGACCTATTGATTCTCCAGACGCTGCAATGGGGGCCGCGGCACGGGTACGCCCTGAGCAAGGCCATTCGAATGAATTCGGGTGAAATCCTGAAGGTGGACACGGGGTCGCTCTATCCGGCGGTACACCGGCTGGAGCGTAAGGGATGGATCGCGGCGGAGTGGAAGGCTTCGGAGATGGGACCGCGGCTGCGGGTGTACCGGCTGACGAAGAGGGGAAAGAGGCAGCTGATTTACGAGCGCTCGCGATGGGAGAGAATCAAGACCGCGATTGGCGGAATCCTGAATCCGGCAAAGAAGGAGAGTGAGACATGAGATTCCCGCTATGGCGACGAGAGAAGCGGAATCAAGAGCTCAGCGAAGAGATGCAGGCGCACTTGACGCTGGCGGAGCGCGAGGCCATGGAATCGGGGCAAACAGTGAAAGAGGCGCAGGCGGCCGCCCGGCGAGAATTCGGGAATGTAGGCCTGGCGGAGGAAGTGACGCGTGACGCGTGGGGTTTCGTTTGGCTGGAGCAGTTGCTGCAGGATATTCGCTTCGGGCTCCGCGTGCTCCGCAAGTCTCCCGGATTTGCGGCGGTGGCGATTCTCACGCTGGCATTGGGGATTGGCGCAAACACTGCGATTTTCAGCTTGATCGACGCGGTCATGCTGCGGTCGCTGCCGGTGGAGGATCCGTCGCAATTGGTGCTGCTTAAGTGGGGCGCGCGCACACCCCCCGACACACACGGGTACTTGTCTGCGGGCGATTGCACGTCCAATCTGCGCTTCGGCCTTGGGAATCCCTCTGGAAATCCGTCGGGCTGCTCGTTCTCCGAACCGATGTTTCACGAAATAGCACAAGCGAATGTCTTTTCGGGGACGGCGGCGTTCGCCAACGCTGGGAGAATGAATTTGACGGGGAACGGGCCGGCTGCGGTTGTCAACGGCCAACTCGTTTCCGGCGACTTCTTTCGAACAATGGGACTCAAACCGGCAATAGGCCGGCTGTTGGACACAGTGGATGACAAGCCGTCGGCCGCTGCGGTCGCGGTGCTGAACTATGGCTACTGGCAGAGCGCCTTTGGCGGGTCTCGCGACGTAGTCGGGCGTACGATTGAACTAAACGGCGTTGCCTTTACGATTGCAGGTGTGGCCGAACAGCGATTCACGGGGATTACTCCGGGCAGCGATTACGACGTTTGGCTGCCCCTTTCCGACGGTGAACGCATCTCCACCAGCGGTCCCTTCCGATGGCAAAACCGCCAGGCGGATGCAGCGTTCTGGTGGCTGACGATCCTTGGCCGGGTCAAGCCGGGAACACCTCGCGCACAGGCACAAGCGATTGTGAGCAGCCTCTTCCGCAACGAAATGCTGCATGGATCCGTACCGATATTCCACGCCGGGGAGGCGGGGGGAGGGCCAGCCCCACGGCCGGGAGCACCGACAGGCGGCAACGCCATCGTTCGACGGCAAATAGCGACCGTTGGAGGGCCAGCACCTGCCGGCGGTGGTACTCCGACAGGTTTGCCGCCGCCGGGAGCCTCGGGAGCGGAGAGGGTTCTGATGGCTGCGCCCCCAGGAGCGGCGCCAGAGGGGGGCCCGCATCCATCTGCAATAGCCAGTGCGCCGGCAACGTTGTCCAAGGCCGACGATAATCCGGAGATTACCCTTGTACCCGCGCAGAGCGGGTTGACCGGCAGCCGCACGCAGTACTCCGATCCTCTCTACGTCCTGATGCTCGCCGTGGGAATCATTTTGCTGATTGCGTGCGCGAACGTCGCAGGGTTGATGCTCGCGCGGGCCGCCGCGCGGCAGAAGGAGATGGCGGTGCGACTGGCGTTGGGCGCGGGCCGGGCGCGGGTGGTGCGGCAGCTTTTGACGGAAAGCATAATGCTCTCGGTGCTGGGCGGGGCGCTGGGGATTCTGTTCGCGTACTGGGGAGCCCACGCGATCATTTCATTTGTGTCGAGCAATCAGGCGCGTCCACTGGGATTCGCGACAGGCGTTGATCTGCGCGTGCTGGGATTCACCGCGACAGTTTCATTGTTGACGGGGATTCTTTTCGGGATCGCACCGACTTTTCGGGGCTCGCGCGTGGATTTGACGCCGGCGCTGAAGGAAGGCGAGGGAAGCTCGACGAGGTCGGGACATGCGGGCGGAAAATGGTTCAGCATCGGCAACGCGCTGGTGGTGGCGCAAGTGGCGCTGGCGATTGTGGTACTGGTGGGCGCCGGACTTCTGGTGCGCACGCTCGCGAACCTGCGCAACATCGACGTCGGATTCGATGCGCACAATATCCTGATTTTCGGGATCAATCCGGAATTGGTTGGTTACAAGGGAGCGCAGGTGGACAGCTTCTATCGCGACTTGCAGGGCCGGCTTGCTGAGACGCCAGGAGTAAAGTCCGCGAGCTACTCGATGATGCCGCTGCTGAGCAACGGGTTGATGGTCACGAGTTTTCACTGGCCCGGGACGCCGCAAGATCAGAACTCTGAGGCGGACGTGCTTGGCGTCGGGCCAAATTTCTTCGAGACGCTGCACATTCCGTTTCTCACCGGCCGCGGATTCAACGCTTCCGATTTCGTGCTGTCGGCTTCGAACAGCGGGGCGGCTCCCACTTCGGCGCCGACTCCGGTGATTGTGAACCATGAGTTCGTTGAAAAATATCTTGGGAAGGAGAATCCGCTCGGGAAGCGATTCGGGGAATCTCCGGCAGACGCAAACGACCCGGCGAATCCCGGCTACGAAATCGTCGGGGTGGTGCGCGACGCGAAATACAACAGCCTGCGGCGGGAGATTCACGCCATGATGTACACGCCGCAGAGCGCCGGGGGAGCCTCGTTCGAATTGCGCACGGCGGCCGATCCGCAGGCCATTCTGCCCGCGATACGTGAAGTCGTGGCGCAAGTAAATACGAATTTGCCGCTCTTCGACGTGAAAACGGAATCGCAGCAAATCGACCGGTTGCTATTTCAGGAGCGGCTGGTGGCGCGGCTGTCGGGCTTCTTTGGCTTGTTGGCGCTGGTGCTGGCGAGCGTGGGGTTGTACGGACTGCTTTCGTATGAAGTTTCGCGGCGCACACGCGAAATTGGAATTCGCATGGCCCTTGGCGCGCAGCCCGAAAGCGTGTTGAAGCTGGTTTTGCGGGAGGGAATTGTGCTGGCGATTGTAGGAGCCAGTGTGGGCATCGGTGTGGCGCTGGGGGTGATGCGCTACCTGAGCTCGATGCTCTTCGACGTGCACGCCAACGATCCGCTGACGATGATTGCTGTGGCCGTGCTGCTGACGCTGGTGGCGTTTACTGCATGCTACATTCCGGCGCGGCGAGCGACACGAGTCGATCCGGTCATTGCGCTTAGATACGAGTAGGCTGGTGGGAACGGCGGCGAGCCGATACAATTGGCGTATCTGTCCAGATGAAGCGGATGCCTCCAAAGCGCCGCACCGGACTACTCGTTGGACTCCTGTTCCTATTGCCAGCGAGCGCCAATGTTTACTGCCAGGAACGAAAGCCAAGCGCAGCAGTTTCTTCGACTTCCGCGGACGATGTGGCGAAGCTGGTAAGCCAGCTCCGGGGTAAGGCGAAGGCGCTCGAGAACAGTTCGGGGATGCGGCAAGGGTTTGAAACGTTTACGGCGGCGCACAAGCTGGCGCCGGAGAACGTGCGCTATTCGGATTACGTGCTGGTGCGCCTGCTGTTTGAGGCTACGAGGGATGCGGGGCTTTGGAACCTGCATTGGGCGATCACGGACCAGCCGCCGAACTCTGACAGGATTTGGAAACAGTGGAAGGGTGTCCGGAAGCCAAATCCTTTGGAGTCAACGGCGACGGCGGAGTGCGATGAGCTGTCCGCACTGTTTGCGTTTCTGGTGGAGCGAGCGGGGGTTAAGACCGCTGGACTGCTGTGGCCGGCGGCAAACCACACGGTGGCTGTTTGGGTGGTGCGGCCAACGACGGGGGTGGTTGTGCGGGTGGTGGTACCGACGACGCAGATCTTCCTGGAAGAAACGGACCGATTTGACACGAAGAAGTTCGATCCCTGGCGGCAGAAAACGATTTATGAGTATACGCGGCGAGACGTGCCGGACTCGTTTGAACTCCCCAAGCCACTCTTCGATTTCTTTCTTCAGCAGGTGGATAAGTACGCAGGCGCTTCCGACACCACCCTGCAGTCGCTGAGGTATCTCCGAGAAGGAGTCTTTTTGAGGACTTGGACGCCGGAGCAAGCTGCTCGCGAGGCGTTGAAGAGGCGCGAGGCGTTGGGCTCAGGTCCAGCCGAGGACTTGGCCGCGCTCCAGAACTTTGCACAGGACATGCGGTCCGGACCCTCTCGGTAAAAGAATCGCGAGCTGACCAGTCGGATTTGTAAATCTCAAAGTGAGTCAACATGGGGCAGGGTGTCGCTGGTTGAGACAGTTTTGAAAACCGGCCGGGTTTAACCAAATTGCTTTTCTTTTTGTTTGCAATCATTTGCGGCGGAAATAAGGCAGCGGTCTTCGTGGCACGCGGTGTGCTCTGTACAGAACGAGACAGACAACGGGGTTTCCCGTAGCAGAAGATTGCTCGGTGCGCAGCGGTTGGCAAGCAGGGAAAATGGTGCACCGGCGGCGCTGGCGAGACCACAGTCGCAGTCATCCAACGACTGAAAAATGTGGCCGAGCGCGCCCGCCTGGAATTTCTCTTCCGACCGTGAAGTTCACTGAGGGTAAGCCTCAAGAATGAGCAGTAGGTCGAGATGCTGTGTGAGCTGTGGAAACCCGAGAAGCAATTCCAGCGGGCAAGATTCCTGCCGATACTTTTCCTGAACCTTGTACTGACAAGCTGCATCCCTAGTGCCAGTGCGCAGAGTTCTGAGGCGACAGAGCCAACTGGGACGATTTCCGGGACGGTGTTCTCGCAAGCGGACAATCGAACGCTGAGCCAAGTGGCGCTGACGATCAAGTCGCACGAGGCGGGGATATTTCGGAGCATTTTGACGGATTTTGACGGCCACTTCGAAGTAGACGGGCTCCCTCCCGGCAGCTACGAAATCAAGGTAGAGGAATCCGGTTTCGATCCGGTACAAACGAAAGAAAAACTCGAGGGGCCGTCCCTGAAAGTGATTCTTTATCTAAGGCCGGTGAAATGGGTTCCCGCGCCGCGAGGCAAGTACACGGTATCCGTGCATGAATTGAAGGTCCCCGAGAAGGCGCGGGATGAATACCAAAAGGGAATGGAGTGCCTGGGGAAGAGCGACTCGTCCGGGAGCGTCAACCACTTCACAAAAGCGATCAAAGTGTTTCCCGAGTTTTACGAAGCGCTCTCGCAACTTGGAATGGCAAAGATTCGTCAAGGAAGCATGGAGGAGGCGAGAAAAGCATTCCAGGCGGCGATCAACATCAGCAAGGGGAGATTTGCGCCGGCACACTTTGGATTTGGCTATCTGCTGTACCGGGAAGGCAAGGCGAATGAAGCGGAGGCGATACTACGCAGGGGATTGGAAGTCGATGAAAACGCGCCGGAAGGCCATGTCATTCTGGGAATGGCGCTGTTGGCGTTGAACCGGCTGGATGAGGCAGAGAAGAGCGCGCAAGAGGCGCTATTGCGAAAGCCAGAGTTTGCGGAAGCGTATCTGGTTCTGGCAGACGTCTACGCGCATAAACGGAACTTTCGGATGCAACTTCAAGATCTGGATGCCTATTTGCAGCTCGAACCGAGAGGGCCCAGGAGCGCACAAGTACAGGAAGCGCGCGAGATGGTACTGAAATACATAGGGGAGCGCCGGCCCCAACAGTGAGATTGCCCGGGATGAAAGGTCCGCGGTCGTAGTTGTGGCTGACACCAAAAGATAGCGGGACACCTACAGGGGATGACGCCGCGGTTCTAGGAGCTTGCTCGTTTTCTCCAGAAGAAATAGGCGGGAAGACCGAGAAGCAAAATGATGATTGCGGCGGTGAGATTCTTGAATTGGTCGGGGTCGAGGAAAGCGACATAGATGGCATTGCCAACGATGGCCGCCGCGGCAATGACGAAGACGAGAGGCGTCCAGGGGTAGCCGGGGACGCGGTAGGGAATGGGAATGCCTTGCGAGGCGCGGCGAATGGGAAAGATGGCCGCTGCGCCGAGACCGTAGAAAATCCAGCCGATAAAGATCACGCCTTCGATTAGTTTCTTGAACGAGCCGAGCTCTCCCGCAGAAACCAGGACGCAGGACCACACGCCTAGGCCGATGATGGCGGCGGCGGGCGTCTGAAAGCGCGGATGAACTTCGGCGAGTTTTTTGAAAAAGAGATTGTCGTTGGCCATGGCGTAGAAGACGCGGGGGGCGGTGAGGAGGACGCTGTTGGCGGCGCTGAAGGTGGAGATGAGGATGGTTAGCGCGATGACTTTACCGGCCCAAGGGCCCAGGACCTGACCGACGGCAGTGGCCGCGATGGTGTCGCTGGCGGCCATGCCCGCGGGGCCCAAGGCGAAAAGGTAAGCGACCACGGCGAGAAGATAAAGGCCGACGAGAATGAGCGAGCCAGCAAGAAAGGCGCGGGGGAAATTCTTTTGCGGATCGATGACTTCGCCGGCGCTGTAGGTTCCGAACTGCCAACCCTCATAGGCCCAGAGAACCGCGATCATGGCCAGGCCGAAATTGGACCAGAGGCTGAGGCCGTGCTGCGTGAAGCCCAGGGCGGCAGGAATTTCACGGGCGTGATGGCCAATGGAAAGGAGCACGGCGCTGAGAAGGATGATGATGCCGACTTTGACCAGTGTGGTCCAATTCTGGAGGTCGGAACTTTTGCGTGTTCCCCAGACGTTTACGGCGGTGACTACGGCGATCATAACGACGGCGACGATGGTCTGGCCAATGGGAGAGATCGGAATTACTTTTGCGAGGTATTCGCTGAAAACGCGCGCAAGAGCAGCTACCGAGCCGCTGGCAATGACGAGAAAGAGACACCAACCATAAAAGAATGCGGAGGCGCGGCCGAAGCCATCGCGAATGTAGCAATAGAGGCCGCCAGCCTCGGGGTTGGAGGCAGCGAGCTCGGCGTACGTGAGAGCACCGAGCAGAGAGAGGACGCCACCGACAGTCCATACAAGGAGAGCAAGGCCGACGGAGCCGTTGACTTGGCGGAGCAGGGGGCCGGGAGTTCGAAAGATGCCGGAGCCGATGACCGAGCCGACAAAGAGGAGCAAGAGGTCGCGGAAGCGGAGGGTACGGAGAAGTGGTGGCATTGTTATGGTTGCGGCGCTGCTGCGCGCCAGCAGATGGCAGGCATCATAACCGGAGATTGGGCGAGGTCAATGAGAAGTTCAGGAAATGTATAAGGGCGCCGGCATGAAGGAGAGAAGGAAGACGATTAAGGCGCAAAGAGCGGCCCAGCGGCGAGAGGAGTCGAGTGGGGTGGGGTCGTAGATGGGCGCGATGCGAAGAAAACGGATGACGAAAAGTAAACCGCCCCAGATGTACCAGCCCTGCCAGAAATGAAAGAGTCCGAGAAAGATGAGAGAGATAGGAACAACGGTGGACATCGCGCGGTGCAGGCGTGGACTTAGCGAACGTAGGATGTGGCCGCCGTCGAGTTGAGCGGCAGGGAGAAGATTGAGGGAAGTGGCAAAAAGGCCGACCCAGGCGGCGCGGCCAATGGGATGAAGCAAGAGAGTGCCTGGGGAGATGCCGGGATGAAGGACGGCGGCGAAAAGACGAAGCAACAGCGGCATGCCGAAGACGATGTCTGAGTTGCTTGCGTCGGCAAGGCCGGGAACGATTTTCGCCTGGAGAACACCGTAAGCGAGCGCGGGAATCGCGAGAACGAAACCGGCGAAGGGGCCGGAGGCGCCGACATCGAAGAGGGCGCGGGCGGTGCGAATCGGAGAACGAATGAGAATAAAAGCGCCGAAGGTGCCGATGAGCGAGGGGAAGGGAATGAAAAAGGGATAAGTGGCGCGGATATGATGATAGCGGCAGGCGAAAAAATGGCCGAGTTCATGGGCGAGAAGAATGGTGAGCAAGGTGAGGGCGAAAGGGAGGCCGGCAGCGAGGCCGGCGGGATGCTGGTAGAAAAGTTTGAAGGCACGAAAAAACTCGTCGGGAGAAGCGGATTGATTGTTGGCGTAGGCTGCGGCGAACTGCGTGCCAGCGGCAAGGCAGGTGCAGAGAGTGAGGAAGAAGAGGATGCAAGCGATGATGAGCATCTTGCGCGACGGCCGGGGAAGGGAGGTGTAGTAGAAATCGGCGGGAGGAGCAGCACGCCAGTCGATATTGATGGGGATGGTGCTGCGCGGGTCTTCTGGGGGCGGTGGATTCACGAAATGTTTAAAGAGAGCGGAAGAATTCCGTTCACGCCGGGCGCGGCAAAACTAGTCCGGCTTCTTGCCCCCACCCTCGATGCCCTGCAGCTCTTTGCCGGGTTTGAAGCGTACGGCTTTGCCGGGAGGGATATTGACCTCTTCGCCGGTGCGGGGATTGCGGCCGATGCCGGTCTTGCGAGGCTTGACGCTGAAAACGCCGAAGCGGCGCAGCTCGATGCGCTGGCCGCGGCCCATGGCTTGCTTGAGGGATTCGAAAACGGTCTCGACGGCCTGCTCGGCCTTGGTACGGCTGATGTTGGTGGTAGCGACGACGGCGTTAACAATGTCCAGCTTGATCACTCGAGCCTCCGAAGAATCCGTGGGCAGATGCTAGAGGGTGCGGCGCGGGTTGTCAAGACGTGAAGGGTCATCTACACTGAACGTCTTTTGAGTGAGTGTTTTTTGAAGTTCGCGGCGGCGGTTCGCAAAGAAAGCACAATTCGAAGAGAGAGATCGGGGAGGAATGGATGGCCGTTAAGCCAGACCGCTGGATCCGGCGCATGTCGCTGGAGCACAAGATGATCGAGCCGTTCACGGACCGGCAAGTGCGCGAGGGAGTGATCAGTTATGGAGTGTCGTCGTATGGGTACGACATTCGCGTGGCGGACGAGTTCCGGATTTTCACGAACGTGAATTCGACGATTGTGGATCCGAAACATTTCGATGCGCGGTCGCTGGTGGACATCAAGAGCGAGGTGTGTTTGATTCCGCCGAATTCGTTCGCGCTGGCGCGGTCGGTGGAATATTTCCGGATACCTCGGAACGTGTTGACGATTTGCGTGGGGAAGTCGACGTATGCGCGGTGCGGGATCATCGTGAACGTGACGCCGTTCGAACCGGAGTGGGAGGGGTTTGTGACACTGGAAATCAGCAATACGACGCCCTTGCCGGCGAAGATTTATGCGAATGAAGGGCTTTGCCAGGTGATTTTCTTCGAGTCGGATGAAGAGTGCGAAGTGAGTTACAAGGATAAGAAGGGGAAGTACCAGTCGCAGAGCGGAATTGTGCTGCCCCGGTTGTAAGCAATAAGCGTAGCAATTCGAACGCACCTGCTTGTAAAGGCAAGGCCAGACTCGATTCGGGCTCGCCTTTTCGATTGCTTGATCAGGAGAGGACGGCGGTGACGAGCGGGTAGCCGCGTTCGCGCCAGGCTTCGAGGCCGCCCTGGAGCGGGCGGATGCGCTTGATGCCCTTTTTTCTGAGGAGCAGCGCCACACGGGCGCTGGTGGCTTCGTTGGGTCAAGTACAGTAGAGAATGACTTCGCGATCGCGGGGGAGACGATCGTTCTCTTCTTCCAATTCCTTGGCGTCCATGCGGAAGGCGCCGGGGATAGTTTCGGGCTCGGCTTCGAAATCGACAGAATGGCGCAGGTCGACGATGACGAGTTCTTCGCCGGAATCGATCTTCTCCTTCAGTTCCTCCACGGTGATGCGCGCGATACGCAGCTCGCGAAGAAAACGCTGGCGAGCGATGAATTTGTTGGCGATATAGGCGGCGAAAGCGGCCAGGATTAGAACGAGAAGCCAGCCGCCGAAGGATGCCAGATACTCCGCGACGCGCTCGATCTGGCCGCTGAAGACAAAGCCGATGCCGAGAAACGTGCCAGCCCAAAAAAGCGCTCCGAGAGAATCGAAGAGAAGGAAACGGCGAGCGCGCATGTGAAAGATGCCGGCGAGTGGCGGCGCGACGGTGCTCAAACCGGGAAGGAACTTGGCGACGAGGAGGGAGCGAGCGCCCTGCTTGGCGAAGACTCCTTCGGTGCGGCGCACGCAGGAATCGGGCTCGATGGAAATCTTGCAGAGCAATTGGAGAATTCGGATGCCTTTGCGGCGGCCGAGAGAATACCAGACGGAATCCGCGGCGACGGCCGCGAACACGGCGTAAAATAACGAGACGAAAAGACTCATGTGGCCGGTTCCCGCGAGCGCCCCGGCGGCTAAGAGCAATGGCATGGAAGGGATAGGCAGGCCGATTTGCTCGGCAAAGACCCAGCCGAGCAAGAGCGAATAACCATGATGGAGAAGGAATTCGAGAGTGCGGTGCATGTCTGGGCGAAACGGTCTCCAATTACTTCGAAAGGAAAAGAGCAGTATGCCCCCACTGGCCGGTCATGACAAATTCGCTGAGCGGCTTGCGAGTGCGGGGAGCCAACTCGGGCTCGCGCAATTTCTCGGGCAGGGTCTGCGCATCGCCGGGATAGCCGATGGCCATTGCGGAAACGGGCACCCAGCCCTCGGGAATCCCGAAGAGTTCGCGCGCTTTGTCCTGATGGAAGCCCGCCATCTGGTGAACGAGGAGGCCGCGTGAAGTCGCCTCCATGGTTAATTGCGCGTTGGCCGCGCCGACATCGTGTAGGGCGACGCGGTTGGGTGCGCCATTGTGCTTGAAGTTTTGGCGAGCGACGGAAATGGCGAGAACCGGGGCGTCCTTGGCCCAAGCGGCATTCATGTCCATAAGGACGCCAACCATTTTCGAGAAATTTTCCGCGTCGTCCTTGGTGGCGACGAGGTAGGACCAGGGCTGATCGTTGTAGCTGGAGGCCGCCCAGCGAGCGGCTTCGAAGAGGCTGCGAAGCACGTCGTGAGGGACGGGCTTGGAGGAAAAGGCCCGGGGACTCCAGCGCTCGAGAATGAAATCGTGAACCGGATGATCGGGTGTGGCTGGCTTTTGCATGGTGATGTTCCTGATTCCTTCCGTTGCCCCATTAGATGAGGGAAGCGATGCGGGCGGTGCATGTCCGGCGTCCGCATCACTCCGGAATGCTGCACACGATTGGAGCGAACGGCTTACTTCTCCTTTTTGACCATTTCAACGTCGATAGTTATGGAAACATCGTCGGCCACGACAACGCCGCCGTTGTCGAGGGTGGCGTTCCATTTTACGCCGAAATCCTGACGGTTGACTTTAGTTGTGGCGGTTGCGGCGGAGCGCTGAAAGCCCCAGGGATCTTTGATGGGAGCCGTGGGACCGTCCACGTCGAGGACGACTTCTTTGGTAGTGCCGCGGATGGTGAGATCCCCGGTAACTTTGAGTTTGCCGGGAGCGAGCTGCTCGACCTTTTTGGATTTGAAAGTCATGGTGGGGTAGTGCGCGACGTCGAAGAACTTGTCGCTGCGGAGGTCGCTATCACGGTTTGGTTCGCGAGTATCCACGGTGGTGACGTCGATGGCCACGTCGACGGTGGACTTGGTGATGTCCTTGTCGTCGAGTACGATCGTGCCGGTCACCTTGCTGAAAGCGCCACGGACTGTGGAGATGGCCATGTGGCGGACGGAAAACTGCGCGGAAGAGTGCTGCGGATCAATCTGCCAGTTGGAAGTGGCAGCGGCAGCAGGCAGCGAAAGAGCGGCTGCGAGACCGGCGGCGAGTGCGATGCGAGTGAATTTGGTTCCCATAGTTCGTTCTCCTTTTTCCGTTTGACTGAATTTGTAAGTTTGTCTTAGAAACTCATCTCAAAGATTTTTTGTCAGCCCTCTTTGCCAGCGCGGACTTCCACCAGCAAGACGCCTAGCGCTTTCAAACGCGAGGCGGGCATGTGCCGGAACTGGCGTTTGTGGAGATCGTGCACCGGCTGGTCGAGAGTTTTCAGCAGGCTAAGTCCTTGCGACGTGATGCGCGTCTTTACAACGCGCCGGTCGTCGGTCTGGCGCTCCCGGGTGATGAGGCCGCGCTTTTCCATGCGGTCGAGGAGGCGGGTCATGTCCGGGTCGTGAGAAATCATGCGGTCGCCGATGCCGCGGCAGGGCAGGCCGGCGGGCTCGGCGCCGCGAAGAATGCGAAGGACATTATATTGGGCGCCGGTGAGGCCGGCGGCTTTGAAGAGCTGCTCGGCGTCCTGGCTGACAGTGTCGGCGGCTTGCAAGAGGGCGACAAAGACGCGGTTCTCAAGGCAAAACGGGGGGCGGGGAGGCTTGGAGCGCGAGCTCATGAAAGGAGAATAGTCGTTATAACGACTAATGTCAAGAGGAAAATAACGGGGCCGCGTAAGCCTAGGCAATCAGGGTTTGCGCAGCGGGCGCACGTGGATTTCGCTGATGAAGCTTCGCGGGCCCTGGGTGACGATGGTCTCCACCGCGTGTGCCACGTCTTCGGGGCTCAGGGCCTTCGAGGGGTCTTTAGGAGCGCGGCCGGAAAATTCCGTGACGACACTGCCGGGGCAGACGACGCTGACGCGGATGCCGTAGTCGCGGAGATCTTCCGCCATGCAGCCCGTCAGACCGATGACGCCCCACTTAGAGGCGCAGTAGATGCCGCCGCCCGCGAAAGTGCTTTTGCCGGCGAGCGAACTGATATTGATAATGTCACCGGAGCCGCGTCGGATCATGGAAGGAACGACGGCACGGGAAACGAGGAAGACGCTTTTTAAATTGGAATCATGAACGCGATCCCAATCGGCTTCTGATTTTTCGTGAGCGGCCCCGAAGAGGCCGATCCCGGCATTATTAACGAGGATGGTGATGGGGCCGAGCGCGGCTTGGGTTTTGGCGACGAGGCTGGTGACGTCAGCGGAAAGAGTGACATCGGCGAGCTGGGAATAGATGCGCACGCCGGATTTGGCGAGCGATTCCGCGGCACCGGCGAGGGCTGCGCGATCGCGGCCGCAGATGGCCACAGTGGCTCCGAGCGCAGCGAGGCGGTGGGCGATGGCGCGGCCGATGCCGCGGCTGGCCCCGGTGACCAGGGCCACCTGACCCGAGAGCGGCGCCTTTTCCGAAGATTGTGCATTTGCTGTATTTATTGCGGCCATCAGAATTCTTCCTCGTAGGGGCCACTCTTTTTGTGCGACACTCATCCTATCATTAGAGTTTTCCGCAGTACTTGGGTTCCCCCAGCTCAGCGGGGGAAATGGACGAGAGGCCGCCGGCCGCACGGAGAAATATCCTCAGGACATGAGACTACGCGGCGTAACGCCTTGCGGATGTGGGGCCGCTTTTCTATAATCCCAAGGTTTTCCGAATCCAAGCGATTCCCGGCGAAGCATTCCGGGGTGTACCGGAAAGAGATTCAGCCCTAGTGGTGGAGCGAGGAGAAATAGGAATGAATGGAACACGAAGAATGACGGGGCTCGCGATGGTTGTGGTGCTTTGCCTGCTGTTCGGGAATGCGCTGAAGGCCGGCGCTCAAGCGCCTGCGGCGACTCAGGACGCTGCCGGTGTGAGCAAGGCGCCGAAGTACACGCAGGCGGAGTGGAACGCACAACAGGCTTGCGCCGCGGAGAAAGTGCCCGGGACGCTGATCAAGTGCCTGGATGATTTTGTCTCGAAGTATCCGAACTCGGAACTCCTCGCTTACATCTATCCGCTTTACTACCAGGCGTACAGCGCGCAGAAGAACTACGCGAAGATGATTGAGAGTGCCGACAAGCTGGCCGCGCTGGGCGACAAGATTGATGCGCTGACGCGGTTCAACGCATATTTTGCGCATGCCACTTCGTATTACTCGATGGTTTCCGACCCGGCGACCGGGCCTGCGGCGAGCAAAGACGTAGCGCTCGCTAAGGCGGCCCAGGCTGCGGTGGGTTCGGGGCTGAAAGCAATTGACGATTTAAAGAAGCCCGACAACGTGGCGGATGACGCCTGGGCCAAACAGAAGACGCAATCCCTGATTACCTTGAACGGGATTGCGGCACTAGCAGCGTCGAATGCCAAGGATTGTTCCAACGCCGTGACATCTTACAAGGCCGTGTTGGCCCTAAACCCGGACGATTTCACTTCCAATTACCGGTTGGGCCTGGCGTACATGTGCCTGACTCCTCCGCAACAAATCGATGCGTTCTGGTCCATTGCGAGGGCGGTGACGGCCAAGAGCGCGACTCAGGCGCAAGCGGCGAAAGTGAAGGATTATCTGAGGAAACTGATGGTGAACTATCAGGGTGGCGAGGGCGCGGTTTGTGACAGCCTGACTGATGCGGAGCTGAATGAACTGCTCCAACTCGCGGGCAGCTCGGCGGATCGTCCGGGGAGTTACAGTGTTCCGAGCGCCGCGGACCTGGCGGCAGCGCAGAAGGACATGACCATTGCTTCTGTGATTACGGACCTCAAAGCTGGCGGCGACAAGGGCAAGTTGACATGGTTCGCGTCTTGCGGTTTGGAGTTCCCTGAAGTTCCTGGGAAAGTGATTGAAATCGTGCCGGGGACAGATTTCATCCTGCTTAAGATCGCCTTCGTGACGAGCGACGCGGAGTTTGATGCTGCAACCACGCCGAACATGGACGTAAAGGTTGTGGGCCAGGCCGAAGTGGCGCGGGTCGAGAAAGACAGTGCGATCCATTTTACGGGAAAGCTGATGGCCTACGATCCGGACCCAGCCTTCTTCCTGCACTGGGACAAGGCCAAGGTGAAGGAGGAAGATATTCCGAAGGAGAAGGGGGCACCGAAGAAGCCGGTGAGAAAGCCGGCGGCGAAGAAGCCGAGCGGAGATTAGGTAACCTTTTTTGGCTATTCAGAAAAACGGCTCTCCGGTGATTCCAGAGAGCCGTTTTGGTTTTGAAAAGGATTTCTGACGCCGCTCAGCGTGAGCGGCGGCCGTGGCCGTTCGAATCGAGCTTATAGACATCGATCTTGCGGCTCAGGGTGTTGCGGTGAATGCCCAGGAGTTCGGCGGCGCGGGACTGGTTGCCGGCGGTGCGGTCCAGGACACGCTTAATGAAGCGCTTTTCGAATTCGCCGACGGCTTCGTCGAACAGAATCCCGCGCTCCACCATTTGATTGACGAGCCCTTCCAATTGATCTTTCACGTTGGCACTCTCCGCTGAATTTTTGCTTTGTGAGGGCCCGGCTTGCTAATCCAATTCGCGCCCGGCCAGGATGCGATAAGCTTCCCGGTACTTAGCGCGCGTAGCAGCGACCACTTCGGGCGGAAGCTCGGGGCCAGGCGGGGTTTTCGGCCAGCGCATCCGTTCGAGATAATCGCGAACAAACTGTTTGTCAAAAGAAGACTGCGGACCGCCGGGGCTGTAGTGCGCGGCAGGCCAGAAGCGGGAGGAATCGGGCGTGACGGCTTCGTCGATCCAGAGCAGAGAGTTGTTGAGGAGGCCAAATTCGAATTTCGTGTCGGCGAGGATAATGCCGCGGGGCTCGGCGTAGGCGGCGGCGCGGCGATAAAGCTTCAGGCTAACGGCGCGAACTTTTTCGGCGAGGTCCTCGCCGATTAGGGCGACCGCTTCTTCGAACGGGATGTTTTCGTCGTGGCCGGTCGTGGCCTTCGTTGCTGGCGTGAAAATAGGTTCAGGGAGACGGTCGGACTCCTGCAGGTCCGTGGGCAACGCGATGCCGCAGATTTTTCCGGTGGTGCGGTAGTCCTTCCATCCGGACCCGGAGACGTAGCCGCGAACGACGCACTCGATGGGCAGCGGCTGCGTTTTGCGCACAACCATGGAACGGCCGGCAAGATCGTCTTTGAAGGCATTGAAGGGCGCGGGGAAATCAGTGGCGCTCAGGACGTGATTGGGGATGACGTCCTTTAGTAAGTTGAACCAGAAGAGCGAAAGTTGCGTGAGGACGCGGCCCTTGTCGGGAATCGGCGTGGGAAGAATGACGTCGAAGGCGGAAAGGCGGTCGGTGGCGACGATGAGGAGCTTGTCGCCGAGATCGTAGATGTCGCGGACCTTGCCGCGCGCGGCGGGCGTCAGGCCGGCAAATTGCGTTTCTCGAATGACTCGCGTTGCAGGACTCGCAGACACAGAACACGTTCCCCCGACTGAGTGAGATGCATTCTAGCGCAGCGGAACGCGAAGTCAAAGCCGCGAGCGGTGGATATTTTTGCAAATCTTTCTTTAGGATGTAAGTTCTGGATAGAGTTACTAACAGGCAGGCCCGGGGCCATCGAATATCTGTTCCCAGCCTGAGCCGTCCTTGGTCCGGCGGTAGACTTCGAAGCCGTAGCCCTCGTAGTAATTATGCATAACAACTATTTCGTCTTGCCCGTCTCCAAGCAAGTCTGCGTGATCGATGAGACTCATCCGTTGTTGCGAGGCCACGCTACCTGAGATATACACCCACTCGAGTTCAGGTATGAGCTTGCCGTTCCGAACTATGGCAACAAAGAATAGGGCATGGGTGAGTCCTGTCTCGCTTTCAACTTCCACAGAAAACGATCCGATCAGCGCCGGCAACTTCGCTGGAGGGAGCAACGTGTGCGTCAAGTTGTCAACCTTCGTTTTTTGCAGCAGAGTCGCGGGCAGACCACTCTTCACAAAACTGTCGTTCGCGAATTGAAGTGCAAGCTTGCGTTCTTCCGGTGATGGAGCCCTCCGAAATGTCGCTTCCGATTCGGAGAGCTTGGCATTGGTCGCCAAAGCCATAACAGGCCCGTGAACATGAGCAGGCCCGTCGTACTGCACCAAAATGCCCCCAAACGTGGGATCCGGGAGCTTCAAGACCACAACGCCAGCAGGAGCGCCACCAAAGGTCACTGAATAGGATTGAAGGGGACGAAGATAGGTGGTCTGAAACTTCTTGAATCCAGGGTCTTCTTCTTCCCCGCAACCTGAAGGAGCAGGGAAAATCTTCCCCGCGGCGACCGTCCCGATTGGATCGACGTAGAGTCTTCTTCCACCAAAGTCTTCTTGTAGGGCGAACCAGACCGATTCGCTGGGTTTGACTGGTTGCTGAGATTGTTCAAATGTGGATGAAAGGCAAACAATTGCAAGGACGGCACAAGTCAAGACAAGAAAAGAGCGCATGGCCCCTCTAAAATTTCTCCGCCGCAGATCCAAGTTTACATCATGAAGCGATTGTTAAGCGGCGGAGGCGGCCGCGGTCTTGTGCTTGTGCGCGGGGGCTTCGGAACCTTCCCACCGGACGCTGACGAGTTTGGAGACGCCGGGTTCCTGCATGGTGACGCCGTAGAGGACACTGCCCATTTCCATGGTCTTGCGATTGTGGGTGACGATGATGAATTGCGTTTGGCCGCTCATGTCGCCGATAAGGCGCGTGAAGCGGCCGACGTTGGCTTCATCGAGCGGCGCATCCACTTCGTCGAGGATGCAGAAAGGGCTAGGCTGATAGCGGAAGATGGCGATGAGCAACGCGAGCGCGGTCATGGCTTTTTCGCCGCCGGAGAGCAGCAGCACGTTTTGCAAGCGCTTGCCTGGAGGCGAAGCGACGATGTCGATGCCAGCGTCGCCGGAGCTGTCTGGTTCGGTCAGGCGCATTTCCGCCATGCCGCCGCCGAAAATCGTGTGGAAGGCTTCGGAGAAATTCTTGTTAATGGAGTGGAAGGCCAGTTCGAATTTTTCCTTGGTGGCCTGGTCGAGCTCGGCGATGGCTTGCTGCGTGTCGGCGATGGATTGCAACAGGTCGTCGCGCTCGCGAGTTAGGAACGTAAAGCGTTGCTCGCATTCGTTGAATTCTTCGAGGGCCATCATGTTGACGGGGCCCATGGCTTCGATACGCTGCTTCATTTCGCGGTAGTTGGTTTCCGCGATGGCCAGCTCCTCGCCGCTCATGAACGCGGCTTCGGTGGCGATCAGATCTTCGGGCTGGGCGTTCACTTCGCTCATGCAGGTTTCGCGCAGGTGCTGGCGGTCGGAGTCGTTCTTGGCGCGCTCGACTTCGGCGTGGCTGCGCTGCTCGCGAAGTTCCTGGAGCGACTGGCGGCCCATGCGCAAGTGATCTTCCATTTGCGTGACGCGGGTGCGCGCGGCATCCCATTCCTGTTCGAGTTCGCGCTGGCGGACTTCGAGGCGAAGCTTTTCGCCGCGCAGGCCTTCGAGCTGCTGCGTTAGCTCTTCGCTTTGCTTGGCGAGCGCGGCGGTTTCATCGCTGATGGAAGTGGCTTGCTGCAGCAGAGCGGATTCGCGGCGTTCGAGTTCGGCGCGCTCTTCAGTCAGACGAGCGGCGAGGGCTTCACCGGCGGAGAGCCGCTCGTTCATGGCGGCCAGTTCGGCGCGGGCGGTGGCTAGTTCATTTTGCGCGGACAGGATGGAGCCGCGAAGCCGTATCAGATCTTCAGCGAGGCGCGCGCTTTCGGCTTCGGCTTCGGCGCGGGTGAGAACGGCAGCATCGTGCTCGTTCTTCGCTCGTTCGGCGCGCTGGCGCGCATTTTCGACGTCGTGACGAATGCGCGAGAGTTCGTTCTGGCAGACGGTGAGTTCGAGACCCAGACGCGCCAGTTCGCTCTGCATGTGGTTGTGGCGGTGCGTGGCGGAGAGGGCTTCGCGTTCCACTTCGCGCTGCTTCGAATCGATTTCTTCGAGCGCCTGCTCGCTGGCGACCAGGTCGGCGGCGAGCGCTTCAAGAGTGGCCTGCTTCATGGCCATGTCATTTTCGAGCTGCAGGACTTCGGCATCGAGGGCGCGCAGTTCGCGCTTCATGCCCAAGGGACCCACTTCATCGGGGCGGCCGCCCGTGACCATACGGCCCTGGTAGCAGGTGCCGTCGGGCGTGACGAAGGCATATTGCGGATTTTCGCGCGACATTTTTTCCGCGGCGGCCGTACCGTTAGTCAGATACGCGGAACGCAAACGCGGCAGGAATTGTTTGGCGGCCACGCCGAGTGGGTCGCGGAATTCCACCAGCTTGTCGAGGCGCGAGATGACGCCGTCTTCGAGGCGGAAGTTGACGATGGGCTCGTATTCGGAGGAGAGGCGGAGGTTTCGCAGTGAGTCGACGAAAAATGTCGCGCGGCCGCCGACTTCGTCGCGCAGCATGGAGACGCCGGCGCGGGCGTGGTCGTAGGTTTCCACGACGACATATTCGAGTTCGTCGCGGAGGTATTGCTCGACGGCGGCTTCGTGTTGCTCCTCGACTTCAGCGTAATCGGCGAGAACACCCACGGCGCGAAAACCTTTGGAATTGCCCCCTCGTTCATTGGCAGCAAATAGTTTCTGTACGGCGTCTGCGGTGTAGGAGCGGTCGTTCAGGATTTGCGTGAGCGTCGAGTGGCGCGCGCGGACTCCAGCGAGTGAATCGCGGAGGACATCGGCTTGCTTCGAGGCGGCATCGCGCTCTTCACGGAATGCGTTGAGTTTCGAGTGAAGTTCCGCAGCGCTTTGTTTTAGTACGCTGAGGCGCGCGGAGGCGGATTCAAAATCGTGAGCCGCGCCTTCGGCATCGTCGCGCGTGCGCATGGAGGCTTCGAGCACGTCGTGTTCTGTGGCTTCGAGCTTGCGCAGAGCCTCGGCCTGGTGAACGAGAGCCTCTTCGGCTTGCTTTTGCTCGCCGTGGAGATGAAGCAGGCTATCGCCGGCTTCGGATGCGGAGAGGCGCAGCGTCTCAATTCGCGTTTCTGATTCGGCAATCTGGGCAGCGCGGGATTCGGCGCGCCTGGCGAGCTCTTCCACGCGAGCGACGAGTTTGCCGGATTCTCCGCGCAATAGAGTTACGGCTTGAATTTGAGAAGTGCTGCGCGCTTCGCAGTCCCCGGCTTGCGCCGTGGCCTGTTCGAATTCCGCGTGGACCTGTGCATGCCGCCCGGCCAGTTCTTCGGCTCGCTGGCGATTGAACGCGATACGATTTTCGCTGCGGTCCACTTCGAGCGCGGTGAGATTCAAAACATTCTGGTTCTGACGAATCTCCGCGTCGAGCTCGTAAATGCGCTCGTTCAGGCGGTCCTGCTCGCCTTCCTGCTGCTGGATGGCGGTGGCGCGTTGCAATTCAGCGGCGGTCAGTTCTTCGAGCTGCCGCGCGACGCGTTCGGCTTCGGCGTCCAGTTCGCGCGCTTTTCCGGCCAGCATTTGGCGGACGATGCTGCGCATCTGGTCGCGGATTTCGGAGTAGCGGCGCGCTTTGGAGGCCTGGCGCTTCAGGGAGCCGAGCTGCTTTTCGACTTCGATGACGATGTCGTTGACGCGCGAAAGATTGACCTTGGAGGATTCCAGCTTGGCTTCGGCGAGACGCTTTTTGGTCTTGAATTTTGTGACGCCAGCGGCTTCTTCGATGATGGCGCGGCGCTCCATGGGCTTGGTCGAGAGGATCAGGCCGATGCGCCCCTGCTCGATGATGGCGTAGGAATCGGGACCCAGGCCAACGCCCATGAACATTTCCTGAATGTCGCGGAGCCTTCCGACGCGACCGTTTATGAGGTATTCACTCTGGCCGGAGCGATAGAGGCGACGGCTAACGACCACTTCGCCGGGTTTCATGGCGAGGACGGGCTTGTCGGCTGACTTTTTCTTGCGTTTGAATTTACTCTCAGGCTCGGTCGGAGTTTCAACAGTGCCTTCTCCAGTAATCTCTTGCGATTCAGGGGCCGCCGCGGAGTCCAGCGAGAGAATCTCGGTGGTCTCTGTGGATTCAGAGACCTCAGTGTTTCCTTCCGCCGCGTCCGCGGCAGCGCTTTCCATCACGAAGCGGGCGGCTTCCGCCAGCTCGGGATCTTCCATCGTGATGGTGACTTCTGCGAGACCCAGCGGCGGGCGCTTAGTCGTTCCATTAAAGATGCAGTCGGCCATGCGCTCGGCGCGCAGCGACTTGTGGCTTTGCTCGCCCAGGACCCAGGAGATGGCGTCCACCACGTTGGATTTGCCGCAGCCGTTGGGCCCGACGATGCAGGTGGTGCCGGAGCCGCTGAAGGTGACGACGGTGCGCTCACAAAACGACTTAAAGCCAACGATTTCAACTTTTCGCAGCTTAAGCAAGATGTCCCCTTTTGGTCGTCTGTCGCGCTAACTCGCTGCAAATCCAAGCTGCTGGAGGCAAAACACGCGAAAAGAGACGACGTTTCGTTCCTCGAGGGGAGGGGCTTTCGAGCAACAGGTCAATCCCGGAAACACTTGGATCGCCCGCGAACACGTTTGGCAGGTTCTCGGTCAGAGGCCCAGCCGCCTGGCGCAAGGATGGCGGTACGGGAAAAAACTGTAACACGATGTGCAAGGCGTGTAAAGCGTTGCGCTAGATGTAGTGGTCCAAGCAACACTATCGCAAGGTCTCTCTAGCCTGGCGCTGCCGCGGTAGAATGAACGCGGTCAAAGCGATTAATGTCACTCTCCAAGCTCATGGACGTCCTACGATTGGTCGGCGCGGGTCTCTTTATCTTCATAAGCCTGGGTCTAAGTGTTGTCTTCATTTCCCGATTCTTTCCGGACGCACTCCCCGTGTGGATCGTGGTGCCGCTGCTAGTGGTAGGCTTTTTCGTTTTTGTTTTCTTGGCGATGCTGCTTTTCCGCGGAAAGGGCCCCCGTAGAATCTCCGCCGAGGCCTACGCTGCCCGTATCCGAAAACTTGAGGAGGACGGACTACTGGCTCTTCAATCCTTTCGGGCACGTCGAGCATTTCAAGTCGACGAGTTCGAGGATGAAGGCTCTCACTACTATGTCGAGCTTGAGGACGGCGGCGTTCTCTTCCTCACCGGCCAATATCTTTACGACCACGAGCCTCGTGCGGGACGACATTCAGAAACTAAATTGCGAACGTTTCCTTGCAGAGAGTTCACTGTTCGTCGCCACAAGGAAAAAGGATTTGCAGTGGATATAGTGTGCCAAGGGGACGTTATAGAGCCAGAAGCCCTCGCACCTTGGTTTGACGAAGAAGACTACAGAAGACAACTCATTCCTGAAGATGGTGCCGTACTCCGCGAGAAGACCTACGACCAGATCAAACGCGAACGCTTCAAGCAGAATTAGTTTGAGGTTTTTGATGATCCTTGTGTCCCTTTCAAATGCTTGTCGTACCATTCGAGGATGCGGTTCAGGCGGTCGAGGAGGTGTTTCTCTTCGCGGAAGCCGTGGGGCTCGCGAGGGTAAACGACGAGCTCGGTTTCGACGCCGTAGCGCTTCAGGCCGCGGTAAAGTTCCTGGCTCTGGCCGAGTGGGTCGGTGAGGTCGGCGTCGCCTTGAAGGATCAGCGTTGGCGTTTTCGCGTTTTTCAAGAAGAGGAAAGGCGAGCTGTTCAAGAAGCCCGTCGGTTTTTCGTAGGGGACGCCGTAGAACCACTCATCGTAGGACGGGCCTTGCTCGGTGCCGTATTCAGATATGAGGTTGGAGAGACCGGCGCCGGATACCGCGGCTTTGAAGACGTTCGTTTGGGTGATGGCCCACTCCGCCATGTAGCCACCATAGGACCAGCCGCCGATGGCGAGCTTGTCGGGATCGGCGATGCCGCGAGCGATAAGGTCGTTTACTCCGGCCATGACGTCTTTGAAGTCTCCGCCGCCCCAATCGCCGCGATTCATTTCGATGAATTTCTGGCCATAGCCGCTTGAGCCGCGAATATTCGGATAGAAAACGGCATAGCCACGGGCGGCGAGGAGTTGGCCCCACATTTCGATGGAGTCCTGCCAATTCCCGGTAGGGCCACCGTGGATTACGGCGATGAGGGGGAGCTTGGATTTACCGTCGTAGCCGGTAGGTTTCAGAAGAGCGGCTTCGATTTCCAGGCCGTCGAAAGATTTGAATTTGTAGAACTCGGGCGCGACTAGCGCGTACTGCTTCCAAGAATCATTCAAGTGGGAAACCTGCCTGGCCTGCGATTTCTGGTCCCAGAGCCAGAGTTCTTGCGGCGTGATGGCCGTATGCCCGGCGAAGACGACCTCGCCCGAATTCGATGTAGCAAACGCGCCGGGATTGGTTGCGATCGTCGTAGGCGTCTCTTTCAGCGAACCTTCCGGAGTGAAAGCCAGGAACTTGCTTCGAAAACCATCACCTACGACAGCAACCAGTCCGCTGTCTTTGGCCCAGCGGTAATCGATTATGGGTCGATCGATGCTGGCGCCGGTGAGATTCTGCGGGGCCTTATCGCCATGATGCGCAAGCATGAGGTCGTGCGGAGTCGGGCCATCTTCGCGGCAGCCGATGAAGGCTATGGTCTTGCCATCCGGAGCGATGCGGAGATCGCCAAAGGGGCCGCGAGGAGCGAAGACTTGTGTCATGGTGTTGTCCGACAAACGGAAGAAGAGAATGCGATTGGTCTCCAGATCCGATTCGGGATGATCCGTGGCGATGAGCATCAGGCCCGTGCCGGAGGGATGCCACTCTGCTTCGTGGATCTCCCACTTAGGCTCCGTGAGAGCCTTGGCTTCGCCGTTGGCCACCGTTAGCAGCCAGAGGCGGGCGTGCTTATCTTCTTTGTCGGCGACGTGAGCGTCGTCTTTGTCCTTTTCCTTTTTTTCTTCAGCTTGAATCCACGAAGCCTCAGGAACCGCCGTAATATGTCCTGAAATACAAAGGTGCGGTAATTTCCGATGTGCGCGTAGTCGTAGACCGTCGGCCCGCACGTGTACATGCGCACCTCGCCCGCTTTTTGCGGCACGAAGCTTTCCGTTTTTCCGGACAAAGTATTGTGCAGCTGAATTTCCGCCATAGACTCTAGGTAGTTTCTTTCCGCACGCGAATAAACGCTAGATTGTAGCCGAGCCCTTCGAACCGTGGCAACGTGGAACCCTCTCGCAGTTTCTCTTGCCTTCGCTGAGCGCGAATTAACTGGCCCTAATTGACGCCTGGCGCCTTGAAAGATAGAGTCTCTTTCCTCAACCAATCAAGGAGCCATCGATGAACCGCCGCCTCTCCGCGTGC
>Ga0207131_1016_pt1 | contig 31366 bp, 34 predicted proteins | sample Alteio_BWMinHeat_13_FD_153557 | JGI IMG/M metagenome (GOLD analysis project Ga0207131, IMG submission 153557) | Enriched cells from forest soil in Barre Woods Harvard Forest LTER site, Petersham, Massachusetts, United States -... | ecosystem: Environmental > Terrestrial > Soil > Temperate forest >...
GCCATCTTGTGCTCTGCTCTTGAGTTGTTCTAACGCATTATTTTTATCGATTAGTTCTTGTTGTAAAGTCGATAGAATTAACTGCAAATCTGCTACTGGAGTTTGTAATAACTTCTTGGTATTCATCGTGTTTCTACCCCTATAAATGGTAAAAGCCTTAACATTTGTACCTAATGCTATGGTAAAGTTGAGTTAATAAAACCAAGCATATGATAGATACGTTGTCTAGTAAGACAATGGTCAGAGTGGAAAGTTCAAAAAAAGTGTTATAGCAAAATAAAAATGTCCGCTTTTTGCAACGCAAAAATGTCCGCTTTTTGATGCATATCCTAGAATTACGCGGAACAAAAATATAGACAAATTATTCATTTCTCTCTATACTAAGTACCTGTAATATTCCCTTCGTCACTGGCAATAAACCAGGTACTTTATGCACCATAGAAATCGTCATATTGAACAAATTTTACTTAAACGGGCTAAAATTTTCCCTGTTTTAGGAGTTTTGGGGCCAAGACAGGTCGGGAAGAGTACTTTTTTGATGCAGCAATGGTGCCAGCAGACAAATGCGACCTATATCACATTGGATGAAAAAGAAATTTCTCAAAGGGCGCAACATGCTCCAGCTCAATTATTGCTCGATGAGAGCGCTGATCAAACAATTCCATTAATTATCGATGAGGCGCAAAAAGTACCGCATATTTTTGACTCTATTAAGGCGATCGTGGATAGGGAGCGCCGTAATGGGGCTTTTACCATGTCTGGCTCAGTTGACTTTTCTGCCAAGTCTGGAGTACGTGAGTCATTAGCAGGGCGGATGGGTGTTACTAAATTATATCCAATGACTCTTCGTGAAATAAACAATAAAAATTTTGTAGCACCATGGGTGATATTTAAATTTGCTGAGCAAGTGCTATTACAACCTAAGTCGGTAGAAACTTGGTTGGAGCGTGGTGGTATGCCTATATTCTGCAGCTTAAGTGATGTGGATGAGAGGGTAAGTTTAATCAATAGCTGGGTTGATGCTATTTGTTATAAAGATATAAAGCAATTGAAAGATTATAACTATGATAGCGCAATTGCTTACAATTTGCTCTTGCATATTGTTAGCGATTCACTAGTGTCCCATACCAAATTAGCTGCAGAATATGGTACAACCGATGTTTCTATAAAGAAACATTTAGATGCTCTAGAAGCTCTATTTATAATTTACAAAATTCCTGCATTTGCTAATCCACGTGCACGAGTAATGTATAAATTATTTGATGCTGGAGTGTTCAATGCGTTACGTGGTGGTGTAACTACTATGTTTTCTAGACGCGAAAGTTTAATTATTTTATTATTAAATGAAATATATGCTCAATATGAATATTCAGGCAAACTTAAGCCCAATATTTATTATTATAAAACCAAAGGTGGTGCAGCAATTGATCTGGTATTGAAAACGAGAGATAAATTAGTTGGTATTGAGTGCTTGACATCTGATGACATATTGCCGTATCGCCAAAGAGGGATGCGCAGTTTTTTAGCAAATAATGATCACGCTATTGGTTTTTTTGTAGCACCAGTTCAGAGATCATTTGTTATTGATAAGAAGATCCATGTTATTCCATGGAATAGCATAGGTTAGCAATGAATCTTGGAAGGCGTAAAACTAACATAAATCCAGGCATATAAGTCCAGGCATCCTTGTGCTAGTTAAAGGACGCTAGTATTATCTAGGTAATTAAACTCAAATTGTTAAATTAGAACCTATAGGATCGCACCATGTTTACAGGCAGCATCGTTGCTTTAGTCACGCCAATGCAGGCAGATGGCGCTATAGATGAGGTTAGTTTTCGTAACTTGCTAAGTTGGCATCTGAGTGAAGGTACCCATGGTATCGTGATCAATGGTACTACGGGTGAAAGTGCCACTTTAAGTTCTAGCGAAAAACTAAGATTATTAATGATAGCGGTAGAAGTTGTAGCTGGTAAAATACCAGTGATTGCAGGTACCGGTACAAATTCAACCGCCACCACGATAGAAGAGACCAAAGCTGCAATTGCCGCCGGGGTGGATGGTTGTTTAGTGGTTACACCTTATTATAATCGGCCAACCCAGGAGGGTTTGTATCAGCATTATCAGGCGGTTGCCACTAACTGTAATATTCCATTATTGTTGTATAATGTTCCAAAGCGTACTGGTTGCGATCTCTTACCAGAGACAGTGATTAGACTAGCAAATATTCAGAATATAGTGGGTATTAAAGAAGCGACTGGTGATGTTGCTAGAGTTGCGCCGCTACGCGCTGGGTGTAGAAAGGATTTTATCCTGTTGAGTGGGGATGATGGCTCCACATTAAGGTTTTTACAAGCTGGTGGCGATGGGGTTATTTCCGTAGTTGCCAATGTGATGCCTAACTTATTTGCAAAGCTATGTGCGCTTAAATCTAGTGATGTGGCGCAAGCAGTTAGGATTGATAAACAGCTGTATCAGTTATACCAAGCGTTGGGCTTGGAATCCAACCCTATTCCAGTAAAATGGGCATTAGCGTATTTGGGGCGAATTGGCAGTGGCATTCGATTACCGTTAACGCCATTGGATGTTAAATATCATGTTGCAGTGCAAGCGGCGTTGGCAGAATAAAGAAGGCATATAGTAATGATTAAAAATAAATCTGGTTCTGGGTTGGCGCTAGCAGTAGTAATGCTAGCGGTTTTGTTGTTGACCTCATGTGGACAGTATAAAAAGCATTTTGGTGGTAAATCTTGTGACCACTCAAAGGCAAAGATTTTGCCGCCGTTAGTAATGAGCACTGGGGCAGATAGTTTGCGGCCTACTAATAGGTATTCTATTCCGCAGATTTCTGGCGCAGCAATGGATGTAGCTCCTGGTAAAGCGGAGCCAGTTAATATCTTACCACCAGATTATCGTTAAATTTAAGTTATGAATAAAAATGCAGTGGTGTTGTTGTCGGGTGGGGTAGATTCTGCCACAGTTTTAGCTATGGCTAGATCGCAGGGATATAATTGTTATTGTATCTCATTTGCTTACGGGCAACGGCATAGCTCTGAATTGGTAGCAGCTAAACAAGTGGCTACGGTGCTAGGTGCTGTAGAGCATGTGGTGATTAATTTGGATGTGGGGCAATTTGGTGGATCGGCACTAACCGATCCTACAATTCAAGTTCCAGATTATACCGGGAGTAAAAATATTCCTGTAACCTATGTGCCGGCGCGAAATATCACTTTTTTGTCGATAGCCTTGGGTTATGCGGAGACTAGAGCTGCGGATCACATCTTTATTGGGGCATCGACGGTAGATTATTCTGGTTATCCAGATTGTCGGCCAGAATTTATGGCAGCTTTTGAAAAAGTAGCCAATTTGGCTACTAAAGTTGGGGTTGAAACTGGTTGCATTCGGATTGAGGCACCATTAATAAATTTAAGTAAAGCTGCGACTATTCAAGCTGGGTTAGCTCTAGGGGTGGACTATAGTTTAACAGTGTCGTGCTATCAGGCTGATACAACTGGCTTGGCATGTGGACGTTGTGATTCTTGCATGTTGCGCAAGAAAGGGTTTACTGAACTGGGAGTAGCAGATCCCACCAGATATATCCATGGTACCTGAAAATACAAAAGTTATATTTTTTAAGCGCGGCTAGTATGGAGCGTAATAATTGAAACCGTTATTAAAATGGGCTGGAGGTAAACGTTGGTTAGTACCAACTTTGCAGGATATATGGCAACCATATGCGGAGCGTAAATTAATTGAACCATTTGTTGGTGGTATGGCAGTTGCTTTAGGCTTGAATCCACAGCAGGCGGTGTTAAGCGATGCGAATGAGCATCTAATAAATTTTTACCAACAAGTGCAGCAAGGGCTGAAAGTTAAGTTTAGATTGAAAAATGATCGTGAATATTATTATAAAATGCGGACTAAATTTAATACGTTAATTAGTAAAAGTAAGCATTTAACGCAAGATGCGGCGAGTATTTTTTATTTTTTAGTGCGTACTGGCTATAATGGATTATGTCGGTTCAATAGTAGTGGTGAATTTAATGTTCCATTTGGCCAGCATAATAAAATAAATTATAAAACTGATTTTGTGGATTACCAGGAAGTGTTGCAAAGTTGGGAATTTAAAACTTTGGATTTTCAAAGTATGCGGTTGCAAGGTGATGAGTTCATTTATGCAGATCCGCCATATGACGTAGAATTTACGCGCTATAGTGTGAAGGACTTTGTGTGGCAAGATCAGGTTCGATTGGCGGAGTGGTTATGTTTACACCCAGGTCCAGTGGTAGCATCGAATCAAGCTACAGATAGGATTGTCCGGTTGTATACAAAGTTAGGGTTTAAGATCATATTATTGTCGGCACCACGCAGTATTGCTTGTAATGGCGATCGTCAGCCAGCGCAGGAAATTTTAGCATTGAGAGGAATAAATTAAATTTATGATCAATGAACAAATTTACGGAGATATGCAGTTATTTTGGGTTGGGGGGGTGCTAATTGTATTGTTAGTGATTTTAGCATTTTTTTCTGTCAGTGAAACTAGCTTGATGTCATTAAATACGTATAAATTAAAACATTTAGCTAAAACTAATCAACGCGCCAAATTGGTGAGTAAATTATTAAAGCGGCCAGATAGACTGTTAGGTTTAATTTTAATTGGTAATACTTTTGCTACTGTCGCGGCATCCTCGGTTGCGACTAGCGTTGGGATCCAATTGTTTGGGGATAGTGCTTTAATTACGACTATTATAGCTGTAATATTAACTACGATCATGTTGATTTTTGCCGAGATTTTGCCAAAAACTTTAGGTGCGCTCATGGCCCGCCGCATTTCTATGTTGGTAGCATGGCCATTACAGTATGCCATGTGGCTGCTATTTCCTTTAACCTGGTTAGCTAATTTTGTGGCGAATAGTATTTTAAGATGCTTTGGAGTTAAAGTTCACAAAAATCAAGAAACTTTGTCGATGGATGAATTGCGGACAGTGGTTACCGAAGCCAGCGGTTTAGTTTCAGATCGGCATAAAATTATGTTGGCGAGCATTCTGGATTTAGAAACATTAACCGTAGATGATATTATGATCCCACGAACAGATATTATTGGCATTGATTTGGACTCAGAGCCAAAAGTTATCCGAGATATATTAAACAAAAGTCAGCATACCTTGTTGCCAGTGTATCGTGGAGAATTAGAAAACGTGGTTGGGATTGTGCATATGCGCGATGTTACCAAGTTTATCACGGATAAAAGTATTGATTTATCTAGTTTAGCGAGTGTATATCAAAAACCATATTTTGTACCGGAAGGAACTTCTTTGCATCAGCAGTTAATTAATTTTCAACAGAGTAAAAAACGCGCGGCATTAATTGTAGATGAATATGGTGATATCTTAGGTTTGGTTACAGTAGCAGATATTTTAGAAGAAATAGTGGGTGAATTTACCACTGACGTGGCTACGAACAACCGAGAAATCAAGTTGCAAGCAGATGGGTCATATGTGGTCGACGGTGGCGTTAACATTCGGGCATTGAACCGAACTATTGGTTTGGAGTTGCCTACGGAAGAAGCAAAAACTTTAAGTGGTTTGATTATTGAATATTTAGAAGCGATTCCAGAGGTTAATACCGGGGTGTCGATTGCTGGTTGTCATTTAGAGGTGGTATCCGTACAAGATAAGATGATTAAAGTTGTACGCATATACATGCCAGAAACAAATAATAGTTTTAGCGGTAATTAGGAACAATAATTTATGTTTGAAAATTTAACAGAGCGTTTAAGTAAAACCTTACGGCATATTACTGGTTCGGCAAAATTAACTGAAAATAATATTAGTGACACATTAAAAGAAGTGCGCAATGCCTTACTGGATGCGGATGTTGCCTTAGCAGTGGTTACGACGTTTGTAGAGCAAATTAAGATTAAAGCTTTGGGACAAGAAGTTGCCGCGCAATTAACTCCGGCGCAATTTTTGGTGAAATTGGTAAACGATGAGCTTACGCAATTAATGGGCACCACCAACAGCGAGCTGGTTTTAAAGGGACAGGCACCAGTAGTAGTGCTGATGGCCGGATTGCAGGGGTCGGGTAAAACCACTACGGTAGCAAAATTAGCTAAACATCTACAAGATCGGCAACAGAAGCGCGTTATGGTTGCTAGCTGCGACGTATATCGGCCAGCAGCGATTAATCAGTTAGCAGCAGTGGCGGCACAAGTTGGTGCAGTATTTTTCCCTAGCACCCCAGAAGATAAGCCAGTTAATATTGCGCAGTCCGCAGTGGCGGCAGCATTGCGGCAAAATTGCGACGTCGTAATTATCGATACTGCTGGGCGGTTACATATTGATGCCGAGATGATGGCGGAAATTAAAGCCATTCATGCGGCAATTAAACCACTAGAAACATTATTTGTGGTCGATAGTATGACTGGGCAAGATGCAGCGAATAGTGCGCAAGCATTTAATGCGGCATTACCATTGACTGGGGTTATTTTAACCAAGATTGATGGTGATGCCCGTGGAGGTGCGGCATTATCGATACGGCATATTACTGGCAAACCAATTAAGTTTTTAGGGGTAGGCGAAAAGCTCGATGCCCTGGAGCCGTTTTATCCAGATAGAATTGCCTCACAAATTTTAGGCATGGGCGATGTTTTATCGCTGATCGAAGAATTAGAACGTAAAATTGATAAAGATAAGGCCGAAAAATTTGCGAAAAAAGTTGCACGCGGTAAAGGTTTTGATTTAGATGATTTGCGTGAACAGTTGCAGCAGGTTGCTAGTATGGGTGGTATCGCTAGTGTTATGGGCAAATTACCTGGCATGGCAGCCATGTCTAAAGGTTTAACCGGTAAGCTTGGGCATGATAAGCAAATGTCGCAGTCGGTAGTGATTATTAATTCTATGACTAAAAAAGAACGCAAACATCCGTTGATCATTAAAGGTGGTCGAGTAAAGCGGATTGCGCAGGGCTCTGGTACCAAGGCGCAAGATGTTACCCGCTTATTAAAACAGCATGAGCAAATGCAGCGCATGATGAAAAAAGTTAATAGCAAGGGTGGTATGCTGCAAATGATGAAAAGTTTAGAAGGACGCTTGCCACCAGGTATGTCAGGTTTTATGGGGTGAAGGATTAAAATATTTTTTTACGGTTGCGCGGTGGTTTATCTATTTAAGTAATTCTTCCACTTGTTTTTTGGTTAAACTTGTAGCACTAAGAATATCTTGAATTGAGATCCCTAATTGAATTAGTTTTTTTGCTATTTCAATTTTCTCTTCAGTTTTACCTTCAATTTTACCTTCAGCTTTAGCATCCTCAATTTTTTGCTCTTCTATTACCTGGTTATCGAGATTAGCTTTAGCAATATGATCATAGGTGCGCAGCTCGTCAACCGTCCAGCCAGCTTTATTTATAGCGTCAAATGCACGCTGCATAATAATATCTGTACCAATCAAATGCTTTATATCATCTAAGGTGCTATGCTCTGCGTGTTTAAAGAAGTAAGCCCATTTTTCTTGGATATTCTCCAATTGATCAATTGCCTTTTTAAATTTAGTTAGTTCTAAGAATATAAAATGAAAGGCTCTTAAATCATGATCGTTACTTTTTATATCTCTAGTCTGGTGAGTTGATACCCACTCAGATTTATCAGGGAACATTGTAAAATCCGCAATGGCTAAGAAAATCACTCCCTTCAACTTAGCATATACATCTAATTTTTTATGCTCACCGTCTTCTTCTAACAGCTGTTGCGAATATGCTCTCGCGGCATAATATTGTGCCCGTTGTTCAAACCCTTTATGCTTGCTTACCTGCATTTCGATAATAATTTGAGTATTATCTTGAGTTTTACATAACACATCAACGATAGATTGCCGATATGCAGCAATTTCTGGATCTTGAGCGGTTTCTAAGAAAGTAACGTCAGTAATTTGTTGTCCATCTGGATAGCCAATGATATCATTAAGAAAGTGGATCAAAATATCTTTGTTTTTTTCTGTGCCAAAAATTTGCTTAAAGGCAAAGTCGTTTTTAGGATCAATAAATCGTGCAATAGACATATACAAACACCATGTTAGTTGATAACTACCTCTAGGAATTTAGCACATAAACTAGCAAATATCAAAACATTTACGCGAGCATTTACGCGAACCGCGAGACACAAGGTCGTCCACGCCTATTTTCCTGGATTATCAATCACGCGCGGTTAATGATCCCTATATATCCTGGGACAGAGCTTTAAAATATTCCGCACGAATAAATGCAGCTGCCTTTTTTAGCAATGGATGTTGCGGATCAACATTGATACTAAATAAATCAGGAATTTTATTGTCGATAAAGATCGGCTCTTGCCGCATGCGTTCCATAGCCTTTGGGTCATAACTGAGTTGCACAATATATTTAGCGGCTTCTTCAAGATTTTTGAATGAGCTTACATCAACAAATGCTTTAGGGTTGAAATATTTTTTTACCGTTGCGCTATCACCCCAATAGATAGGGATAGCACCACCACGAAAAGCAGTAATGATTTTTTCGGTTATATAGCCAGGGACTTGATGATTTTCCATGGCGAAAGCAAAGTTATAGTGGGAATAGGCCTGATCTAACCCACCCCAGTCTGCTGGATAGCGAGTTTTTTGGGGATTAGAGCACATACCCAATGCTTCCGCATCGGTGCGCCGCTCTTTTATTATGGCAAAAAGTTTTTCCCGCTCTTGAACACAATTGGACGCGATATAAGCTAAAAATTTGGTTCGATCATGGTTGTGGTTATATAAGCGCTTTGGTTGCAAGTTGCACCAGGCCATAAACGGAAAATATAATTCGCGATTTTTTTTTGGTAGCGTTGAAACGAATTCAGCTAATGGCGGTGCATTCTTTCTATATTTTTTGGTTGGCAACGACCAGCGCTCCATTGAATAGCTTACATATGGAGCATTCCATTGTAGATATTCTATAGTATTAGCGGCACTGGTTTTTATATGTTCAGATCTAATGATCAGATTGGGTTTCTTATCAGCGCTAATAATTACCTGGCGATCATAAAAAGCTAGCTTTAAGGTATTAAGTATAAAAGCTGGTACAGTAATGTCACTTGGCTCGAGCCTGATCACGAAATCTTGATCTGCCGCTGGATATTGATAACCATAGTGGGTAAATTGCGCATTATAATATGGTTCAATATAAGGTTTGCCCAAAAATCCTAGTACGGCTAGTATCGTAAGAGTAATGACGAGGATCACTAAAGGTAAATATTTTTTTTGCATGCTTATCCCGATAAATTGTTTGTGTGTATTAACACAGTATTTTTTGTGATTGTCATTTTCACATGTTGTGGGCACCATTTGCAACGGCATGGGTGTTGCCTTGAGGTAGCCGTTTAGCGTAGAATGCACCGTCTTTACGAGAAAAAGATCTATTTTTGTTGTTAGTTAACTATATAATATACAGGATGGCAGCCAATGGTTGTAATTAGATTAGCGCGTGGTGGTTCAAATAAGAATCCTTTTTACCATATTGTTGCAGCAGATAAACGTTGTCCGCGTGATGGCCGTTATATCGAATGCTTAGGTTTTTTCAATCCAGTTGCCAAAGGCAAAGCGGTACCTTTAGAAGTTAAGCGTGATCGCATTGGCCATTGGTTGCAACAGGGCGCACAAATGTCGGCAAGAGTTGCGGCTCTAATTGCTGAATTTGACAGCAAGGTTACCTCAGCAGCTGCCTAAGTTTTATTAGTTGTAACAGTTGATGAATACCAAAATAAATACTAATGATTATGTAATTATTGGTCAGATAGGCGCCCCTTATGCGATTAAGGGGTGGGTGCACTTGCAATCCTTTATGGAAGAGCAAGCTGGTATTATGGACTTTGCGCATTGGCAGCTTAAGGCGGAAAACGATAGTTGGCAGCCAGTACGGGTAACTAATATCCGTCCGCATGGCAAAGGCTTTGTGGCTAAGTTGGAGTTGATTGATAACCCCGAGCAAGCCGCATTGTTTACTAATCGTTATATTGCGGTAGAGCGTGATTTCTTGCCAGAGTTGGCTACCGAGGAACACTACTGGGTAGATTTGTTGCAATTAGAAGTTTTTGATCAAGCTAACACTAGGTTAGGAATTGTAACTAGTATTTTAGAGACTGGTGCGAATGATGTTCTGGTCGTAACCGATGTGCCAGAGATTAGTTATCACGCACAGAACGTTGCTGGTGTTAAGGAATACTTAATTCCATATATACCAGGGCAGTATGTATTGCAGGTGGACTCAGCCGCGAAGAAAATTTTAGTCGCGTGGGATGACTTGGAAAATCTGGAGTAGTATTGATGCATTGTGGCGTTGTTACTATCTTTCCAGAAATGTTTCAGGCTCTTGACTGTGGGATGACTGGGCGGGCATTGCAGAGAAATTTGCTGACGGTGGATTATTGGAATCCCCGTGATTTTGCTTTGGATGCGCATCGTAGTGTGGATGATCGGCCATATGGTGGTGGTCCTGGCATGGTGATGAAACCAGAGCCATTGGTTGCAGCAATTAATGCAGCCCAAGCACAGTTAAGCGTGACGCGAGAGTTGCGTAATTCTGAGCTTAGTGTGGGTGATGATGCTAAAGCTAAGAACAGCGTAAAGCCCAGGGTGATTTATTTATCGCCGCAGGGCAAGCTAATGCAACAGCGTAGTGTGGAAGATTTATTGGCGCACGGTAGTGTGATTTTAGTTGCCGGTCGTTATGAAGGAATTGATGAACGGGTTTGTGAATTGGCCATAGATGAAGAATGGTCAATTGGTGATTATGTGTTGAGTGGTGGTGAATTAGCGGCGATGGTAGTTATCGATGCGTTGGCGCGGTTAATCCCTGGGGTGTTGGGGGATGCTGAGTCTAAAGAGCAGGAATCGTTTACGCAAGCAGGTTTATTAGATTGGCCACATTATACGCGACCAGCTGAATTTGCTGGTAGTAAGGTTCCGGAAGTGTTGCTAAGTGGGGATCATGCCGCGATACATAGTTGGCGTGTTAAGCAACAGCTGGAGCGCACGCAATTAAGGCGGCCAGATTTGTTACAGGTTATTAATTTAAAGTGAAGGTAGTGGGAGAAGTGTTGTGAGTAAGATTATTCAAGAAATAGAACGTCAGCAAATGAAGCAAGATTTGCCACATTTTGCCGCTGGGGATACTGTAATAGTACAAGTTGAAGTTAAAGAAGGTACCAGAACTAGGCAGCAGGCCTTTGAAGGTGTAGTTATTGCGAAACGGAATCGTGGCTTGAATTCTGCATTCACAGTTAGAAAGATGTCTCACGGAGAGGGTGTTGAACGTGTATTTCAAACCCATAGCCCAGTTATTAAGGGTATAACTATTAAGCAACGTGGTGATGTACGAAAAGCTAAACTGTATCATTTACGTGAGTTAACAGGTAGATCAGCGCGAATTAAAGAAAAGCTCTCCTATAATAAGAATACTGTTAAAGTAGCTGCTAATACAGCTCAAGATGAGCAAGTTAGCGTACCAGCAGAGCAGGCGGGCGTTTAATTAGGCATCAAGGCGTATATTAGAGCTTAGTCCTATAATGTACGCAAGATATGGAAGTTTTAATTGTGGTTAGTATACCACTCGAGTTCGAGTGGTATGACGATTCGGCATGGGATGATTCAGCAGAGAATCTAATGGTAAAGGATGAAACCAATGATTATTAAGTGTTGCAAAATATTAAGCTTGGCGTTGGCAACTTGCTTGTTAGTGAATTCGAACCTGGTGTTTGCAGCGACAGCATCATCAGACTCAACCGTAACAAAAACTGTGACTAGTACAGCAACGCAACAAACGTCTGCGGCGCAGCCAGCGACACAAACACCTGCCGCAGTGGGTGCTAAAGCTATGCAGGCTGCAAAGTCGCAAACAGCAGCAACTACCACCACCACCACTACAATATCAACAACGCAGCCAGAACAAGAAGTCAGCGCGGCAGATCGCGAAAAAATACAACAGGCAATTACCAAGGTTATCCCAGGATTTCAATTGCATAAAATCATGCTATCCCCAGTTACTGGTTTTTATCAAATAATTACTGGTGCAGATGTGATTTATGTATCACGGGATGCACAATATATTTTTTATGGTAATTTGTTAGATTTAAACCGGGATAAAAAAGATTGGAATCTTACCGAAAAATTGCGTAACGGTATTCGTAAAGATATGCTAAGCGCGATTAATAAAAATGACATGATTATATTTTCACCTAAGGATACAGTAAAGGGTACTGTAGTAGTATTTACGGATGTAGATTGTGTGTATTGCCGTCGTTTTCATCAAAATATTAAAGCAATTCTTGATCTTGGTATTGAAGTACGGTATTTAGCTTTTCCACGTCAAGGTGTTGATAGTGACGACTATAAAAAGATGGTATCTATTTGGTGCGCAGACAATAAAGCAGAAATGCTAACCTTAGCTAAAAGTGGTGGCACAGTGCCAGAAAAACAGTGCACGGATAGTAAAGTTGCAGCGCAATTTAAATTGGGTGAACAGATGGGAGTAAGAGGAACTCCAACGTTAGTATTTGCGGATGGCTTTATGCTAGCAAGTACGTTGGATCCTAAAGATTTAATGCAGCAAATTCTTGAGCACACGGCTAAATAGTCATGTTTATTATAGATGGTAAATTATGCGGATATTAATTGCTGATAATGATAGTGAATATCGAGCACAACTAGTCGAATTTTGTAAGCAACTTGGGCATACATTACAAGAAGCGCTGAATTTACGCGATGTATTAGAAATTTGTCGGAGAAAATGTCCAGATTTATGCTTTATTGATTTATCTATCTCTGGCGTTTCTGGAATTGAAGTGGTGAAGCAGATCCGGCAGTTGGGTGGCAATGCGGTATGGAATCCAATCGTTTTAATGGCGAATAAACCATCACCGGAGAATCTACGGGATGGTATTGCTGCCGGTGCGGATGATTTCTGTGAAAAGCCAATAGACAAGCTGCGGTTAGAATATAAAATTAAATCTGCCCAGCGGCAGGAAAATTTAAAAGAAGAAGTATTTTCGGTAGCGCATGATTTAGTGTTAGCCAATCGGGCTTTAGAAAATGTTCTTACCCAAGATACCATGACTGGTATTGCGGATATTAGTAAATTCCATAAAGACTTAGAAGCCGAATGGTTTAAAGCTAAAAAAGATAATACAACTTTAGCGATGATTATTTTAGATATGGATGATTTCCGCGAATACAATAATATGTATGGTTCGGATAAAGGTGATGAACAAATAAAACAAGTTGCTGCTGTTTTGCAAAAAGTTTTGCCAAAAGAATGTAAAACTTTTGCCCGTACTGCTGGTGCGTCGTTCGGGTTGTTGTTACCACAGATTGAGGCAGAAAAAGCACAAGAGATCGGCGAGAAACTTAGGACTACTGTGGAAGAATTAAAAATAGAAAATAAAGGTTCACGCTGTGGCGTGGTCTTAACGATTAGCGTAGGGGTTACCACTACAGTAAAAGATAATTTTAAAAATCCATTAGATCTTATGGAAGCTGCAGATTTTGCATTATATCAAGCCAAGCATAAGGGAAGAAATAGGGTGGCGTATGAGCCTGCTATGGGGCATTAGGTAATGATGCAGGGCAATCGCATCATAACCAGCTAGCTTAAAAAGCAAATCCATGTAACCTGCATCCTCCATTCCGCAGCTAGTCGCATAGAAAATTCCAATTAGCGCTCACTTGTCTAATTAACTACAGAGACATTCACAGTCTCTATGACTCAATTGCTTTCCAACATGAGTTGGCTCACGCCAACAACCAATCTACTACGCCATATCCTTTTCAGGACGATGTCTGAGGCGCGGTAATTTTATTCCGGCGACGGACATCCATGTCCTCAACTTTTCACTAAAAATCCATCGCGAAAAATGCGCCGGAATAAAACAACCGCGCCTCCCCATCGTTTATTAATGAAATAGGATAATTATATTTTCTAGCAATCAAATAGTTATGCCGGATTAAGATAAATTGCCTGAGCAACAACTCCAAAATAACTAATAATTTTTTTCAAAGTAGCGTTAAGATTAATTACTAGTTGCTTGGCAATAGCGCCAATATTGATCGTTAACTCCTGTACACCTTGAAATAAATAGTAAACCCATTTTATGCTCGGCTTATCTCTGCAATGTGCAATGCACTTTGTACCCAATGACTTCCGGAACTGCATTCGCAGATGGACGACCTTTCCTGGAATACCCAGATAATGCCTCAATATTAACATCTATCCGATGATATTTTAATTTCTTACGCAATGTCTTAAGGGCTGCTTCTGCATCATGTTTACATTTAAATTCTTGCCTACTAAATGCGCACAATTGTTTTTCTAACTCCGCATGCTCTTTGGTAATATACTTCTCTAAAGTTTTTATTTCTTTGGCAAATGCATGTTGTGAATAAATTAATATCCATCGTTGTCTTACGTTGCCATAATCTGCCTCTGCCACATCAGACATCGTCCTAAAAAGGATATGGCGTAATAGATTGGTTGTTGGCGTGAGCCAACTCTTTTTGGAAAGCAATTGGAGTATAGAGGTTGTGAATGTATCTATAGTTAATTAGCCAAATGAGCGCTAATTGGTATTTTCTATGCGACTAGCTGCGGAATGGAGGTAAAAAATTAAGCAAAATTAATTTAAAGATAGGTGATCAAGTTGGCTTTAATTTCCAAGCTGAAGATATGTTTGGTAGCATAGTTAAGATAAATCCTAAACGAGCAATCATTGAATTGTCTGATGGCAAACGCTGGCGTGTCGGATATAGCTCATTATTTCCTATTTTTAATGGCGAAGGTAGAGAATGTAATATTGTTGGCAATTTAATCGAAGGCAAACTTGTCAAGGGGTAGTCCCTGGAATGTTGGGCTTACTCTCTGATTCTGAAGGATTAGATGACCTCACGCCACTACCATTCACCATATCACGCAGTTTATGTTCACCGTGCATGTGCTTGGCGCTTATAATTCCCATATCTCTTAACAATTGCTTGTAGGTAATCCTTTTTTGCAGATAACCCCACGCGTTGCCTCATATAAAAAGGTAACCGAAGCTATAACAAATGACTATTGACAACCATGATACTAGGTACTATAGTATAACTATGGGATGATTAATAGTGTTCCTATATTGAAGGATAGTAGGTTGAAAATATTTAAAACCAAGCATTTTGCCAAGTGGTCAAAAAAGACTGGTTTGAACGATGATAATTTGATGAAAAGTGTTACTGAAATAGAAAATGGTTTAGTTGATGCGGTACTTGGCGGTAACTTAATAAAGAAGCGCATAGCAATTAATAAAAACAAGCGTGGCGGTGGAAGAGTAATCGTAGCATATAAGCATGGAAACAAAGTGTTTTTCCTATTTGGTTTTGAAAAAAATGATAGCGATAATATCAGTAAGAATGAGCTTGCGGCATTAAAAATTGTTGGAAATACATTGCTTACTGCATCAGAGCAAGAACTATTAAAACTGCTGTCTAGTGGTGAATTAGTTATAATAGGAGGTAAAACAAATGTCTAAATCAAAAATATTAAAAGCTATGCATTCATCTGCTAAAGGATTATATGACGCAGGAGTTATGGATGCTGTAACAATGCGCGAAATGGACGAGCTATGTTTGCCTGTTATTGAAAAAATGACCGCTAAACAAATAAAGCAGCTACGACTAGGAAATCATATTAGCCAGCCTGTATTTGCAAAATATTTAAATGTTAAGCCTATAACAGTTAAAAAATGGGAGCAAGGTGAAAAGCATCCTAGCGGTGCAGCTTTAATGTTGTTGCAGGTGGTAAGCCATAATGGTTTAAGTGCTCTGCAATTCTAATATTTGCTAAATCGCTGATAATTGATATCAGCGGTCGGAGATTCACTGCTCCAAAAAATATTTATTATGGTAATCTCATCCACGCTTTAAAACCTAACGTACAACCTAATGCACCAGCAGCTAAGCCCACTGACGCAGCAGATATGTACTTTATATTAGGGTTAGAACTATGCGTAAATCTACTATAGGCCCAACCAAGACCAAGACCACCAATAGAAGATACCGTACCAAGAACGGCTGAAGGAACAGCTGTATAAACCATTAAAGCTTTAGCATATTCTCTAGCTGTTCTGCCGATGGCTAATTTCACTTCATGTGCATGTTGCCTAGAACGTATAGTTCTTACCTCTGTAGAATTATGCGACATTTCATGCATATCTAATAACATTTCTTTTGTGTCCGGATCCGCCAGTAATGCTTGTTTCATCGCAGGATCAATGACCGCATCCCTCAATCTTTTTAGTTTAAAAGTATTATATAACTCATCAAAGCAAACCAACATGGATTGAGATGAGTTAGTAAGATCCTCCAGTGATATATGACTGCTAGATATTTTTGATGCCCTTGTTAATATAAAGATAGCTTGCATACTATGCATAAAAGCTTTCCATCCACAACTACCGCCTTCCTGTGATTTAACAGACAATGAACCTATTTGTTTCAAATAATCAGCCGTTTCAATTTTACGCTCGAAATCACCAGATAAGGCATATTCCCAAGGAGCTATTTTATCTAATAAATCACTAGCAGCAAGAGAATCATCTATCACGTAAAAATCCATATAAGATCTTTTTTCCTTAGTTTCGGTAAATCCGGCATTACTAAAAACTAATATATTGCCAAATATTAATAATCCCAACGCATGATTTACTTTGCCAGTTCTTGTATTAATACAAAGAGCTAATGGCTGTTTAGTAGCAATAATTTCTGCAAATATATTTTTATTTTCTAAGATATTAGATAAACAATTTTTTGATAACAATTGAATTTTTTCACTTAGTTCAACATCTCCATTTGTCTCTATAGCAAATTCAGCTTGTAAGAAATCACAAAATTTGATCGTTTCATAACGAACAGCTTTAGCATGCCATCCACTATAGGTGTTACTATAAGAATAATCATATAAGTGGTAGAGCTCTTTTTTTACTCTAGTAACCCTGATAGCAAACAATAGAGCATCTTTTTCCTCTTGGCTTAATCCTAGATTGCCATATGTTTCGGTGGTTTCTAAGTCACTTGTAATTTCATCATCACTAAGTACAGAACTAAAGCTGAAATCAAGCATGCCTTGTAATCTTCCATGCCCCTGCAAATAACTACTATAGAATCTACCTAAAAAATACATATTGCGTACAAGAGGGTGCTCTAGTGCTTCTAAATCCTGTTTACTAATCTTATAACCTACTTCATTCACTAATTTTAAAAAAAAGTTGCCCCATCCTGCAAACAAAATATAATTTTTTGCATCTATATATTTAGATATTAAATCGCAATATGAAACAGCATTTAAAGTAATGATTTCTTTATGTTCATCAAAAAATTTATACAATCCATCTAATGAAGGCTGTTTGGATATTTCTGTTAAAAATTGTTGTTCTAGCATTATTATTATCCTCTAAAAATTACAAAGTTATTTCGCTTTGATAATAAAGGAAACAACATTTTAAGTCAATGATTATGTTAGAAGCACAGCAGCTCCCGCTGAAGATACACGCATTTTCATGCATTATTTCGGACAACAGCAATTCTCTTGGTGAAAACTTCAGGTCTCTTTGGAAAATCTACAGATTTGTAGAAAGGTACTGGCATAAGATGTTGTGCAGCCGTAGTCATACATGCCCCACCTAAACAATTCGCAATTTTATTGCTATATTGTTTTTACAAAACTTTTCAACTATAATCTCGGATATAATTCCGGATTTGCGACGTATATTCGGAATCTATTCCGGAAATAAATGGGGGAGTGGTGTTAAAACGAATACTTGAATTGCCTAAAGACTATAGCTTTTTCTTATTTGGCGCCAGAGGTACTGGAAAAAGCACTTTGTTAGCCGCTATTTTTGAACCACAGAATACACTATTCATTAATTTGTTAAATCCACTGGAGGAGCTCCGTTTTTTAAAGAGCCCAGCGGAGTTGAGACAGGTAGTTTTAGCGGTTAATTCTGAAATAAAATACATTGTTATTGATGAAATTCAGAAAGTGCCAAAATTATTGGATGTTGTGCATCTCCTTTTAGAGACAGATAAAAGCGATAAGCAGTTTATTTTAACAGGTTCAAGTGCAAAACAATTAAAAGCATCTGGAGTTAACCTATTGGCAGGGCGGGCTTTTACTTATAATCTATTTCCTTTTAGCTACTTAGAGTTGGGGAAAGAGTTTGATATAAATCATGCGCTTTGTTTTGGTACGCTGCCTAAAATTTTTTCATTCCATAGTGATTCGCATAAAATAAAATTTTTACAATCGTACGCCATTACTTATTTGAAAGAAGAGATTTGGTCTGGCCGTCTGGTAAAAGACTTAGAACATTTTCGTCGTTTTCTAGAAGTAGCTGCCCAATCAAATGGGAAAATTGTTAATTATTCAAATATTGCCAGAGATGTTGGCATCGATGATAAAACGGTTAAAAATTATTTTACGCTGTTAGAAGATACACTTATAGGAAATTTTTTAGAGCCATTTAGCCATTCTTTTAGAAAAAGATTAAGGGTTGCGCCAAAATTTTATTATTTTGATTTGGGGGTTTCCAGAGCATTATCTGCAACACTTGGTTTAAAACCTGTTCCCAGTACGAGTTATTATGGTGAGCTATTCGAACAATTTATCATTGTAGAGTGTATTAAGTTAAAATATTATTATCAATCTGAATATAGATTGTCTTATTTAATGACTGCTTCTGATTTAGAAATTGACCTTGTTATTGAAAGACCAGGTCTTCCACCTGTTTTTGTGGAAATTAAGAGTAAAGATACAGTAAATGCAGAGGATTTAAGTTCTTTATTGAAATTAACCTATGATTTTGGGGAGTGTGAAACAATATGTCTGTCCCAAGATCCACGCAAGAAAAAAATTGAGCATGCAACTGTTTACCCATGGCGGGAAGGGTTGCAATATATTTTTGGGATCACTCGATCATAAAAATAAAAATCGGAAAGGGGATGGTATGTACAAAAGAAATGTTCCCCATGTTTCATGGTCTATTGTAGGGTAATTGTACTGGTTGTTACATATTGGTATAATTCGGCCCACCGCCACCTTCTGGCGGGGTCCAAGTTATATTCTGGGTTGGATCTTTAATATCACACGCTTTACAGTGAATACAATTCTGCGCATTAATCTGTAGCTTTGGTGGTTGATTATCCAGAGTTACGATTTCATACACTTGCGCAGGGCAAAAACGTTGCTCTGGTGCAGCATAGATTGTTAAATTAATATCAATGGCGACACTTGGATTGGTAAGTTTCAGGTGCACTGGTTGATCTTCATCATGATAAGTATTTGCGAGCTTTACTGAAGATAAAATATCGAAACTTATAATATTATCCGGTTTAGGATATTCAATAGGTTGGCAAGTATTTGCGGCTTTGGTTGCAGTATGATCTGGGTGGTGCGTGAAAGTCCATGGTGCGTGGCCGCGGAATACGTAGGTATCTAATGCAGCATAGGCCATGCCGGGCCAAAAGCCAAAGCGGAAAGCAGGACGAATATTTCGCACACTGGTTAATTCTTTCCAGATCCAGCTGTTACGAATGTTTTTTTCATATACAGTTGCAGCGGTAGATCTAGTTGTTTCTTGTTTCCTGGAACTAGTGCTTAATTCTGGAAGCGCTGTACTAGATCCAGTTGTTTCTTGTGATTTGGGACTAGTGTCTAATTCCTGAAACATCGCCTCTGCCGCGAGCATGCCAGATTTCATCGCCGTATGGATGCCTTTGATTTTTGGAACATTAAGAAAACCTGCGCTACATCCAACCAGCATGCCGCCTGGAAACGTGAGCTTCGGCATAGACTGTAGCCCGCCTTCATTGATACATCTAGCACCATAGGCGATGCGCTTACCATCTTTTAGCAACGGCTGAATTTTAGGGTGATGCTTAAAGCGTTGTAATTCGGCAAATGGATTAAGGTATGGGTTGGCGTAATCTAAACCAATAGCAAAACCTAACGCTAAATAATTAGGTTGTAGGTAGTAAATAAAAGATCCACCATAAGTGGAATGATCTAATGGCCAACCAACTGTGTGGATCACATGCCCAGCTTTATGCTGTGCTGGTGGTATTTCCCACAGCTCTTTAATCCCTAAAGCATAAGTTTGGGGTGCACTATCTGCGGCTAAATTGAATGTTTTAATTAACTGTTGACTAAGTGAACCGCGGCAACCCTCAGCCAAAATAGTATATTTAGCAAATAAATCCATGCCAGGTTGATAATTATTTTTGTGTACACCTAATTTGCTGATCCCTTGGTCCCCAGTGGTTACGCCAATTACTTCACCATGTGGATTAAACATAGCTTCGGTTGCCGCAAACCCTGGAAAAATCTGAATGCCTAAACTTTCAGCAATTGTGCCTAACCAACGGCATACTTGGCTCAAGCTTATAATATAGTTGCCATGATTTTGCATTGGTGCTGGTGTTGGCAAAAGTACGCTTTTAGTTTTAGTAAGATAATAAAAGCTATCATGCACTGCTTTAGTAGTAATAGGTGCAGACATAGTCTGCCAATCTGGTAATAGCTCATTTAATGCCGTAGGCTCTAGTACTGCGCCGGATAAAATATGTGCGCCAACTTCGGCACCTTTTTCCAAGATGCATATTTCTAAATTAGTGTTAGCAGCTTTGGCGAGTTGTGCCAAGCGGATCGCTGTTGCTAGTCCTGCTGGGCCAGCGCCGACAATGATGACATCAAAGTGCATGGATTCTTTGGCTGGGATATTGGCTTGCATATTGTTAGTTCCCCGTATAACTATCTGTGTATAGAACAGCTTAAATCTATGCTTAATATATAGAAAACTAATTCACATTTCGACTAAAATATAGCGATACTTAAAAGTTAGCGGAGGAGTTGTAACACGTATGAAATGCTTAGTAGCAATAAAACAAGTAATTGATCCATATTTCACGATTCGGGTAAAGCCGGATAAATCTGGTGTAGAAACTAATAACGTTAAAATGGCGATTAATCCCTTTGATGAAATAGCCATTGAAGAGGCGGTTAGATTAAAAGAACAAGGGTTGGTGCAAGAAATAATTGTGGTATCGATTGGCAGCAAACAGGTGCAAGAAACCTTGCGGCAAGCATTGGCGCGTGGTGCTGATCAGGCAATTTTAATTGAGACTGAACAAGAATTAATGCCATTAAATGTGGCCAAATGTTTGCGCGTAGTAGTTGAACAGCAACAACCGCAATTAGTGATCATGGGGAAACAAGCGATAGATAATGATTGTAATCAAACTGGGCAGATGTTGGCGGCGCTACTAGGTTGGGCGCAAGGAACTTTTATTTCGAAATTAACGCTAGATTCTACATTAAATACAGTAACAGTTGTGCGTGAGGTCGATACTGGTTTAGAAACTTTAAAATTAAAATTACCAGCAATATTAACTACGGATCTACGTTTAAATACGCCACGCTATATTTCGTTGCCTAATGTGATGCAAGCAAAACGCAAGCCATTGTTGGTCCAACCAATTGCTGAATTAGGAGTGGTTTTAAAAGACACCCTTAAAATATTGCAAGTTGAAGCACCGCAGGCACGCATGGCAGGGAAAAAATTGGCTAATGTGCAAGAGCTGGTGGAATTGATCAAGCAACATGTGCCTGTCGTATCTGGATTTTAGATGTTGAAAATTTACTTTTTTTATCTCGCCCTAACTTGCTGCGCTCAGACAACGGGCTCGCTTAAAAAAAGTAATTTTTCAACATCTAAAACCCACGTACTATTGGTGTAGCTTCTGAATGGACGAGGTAATTTAAATATGCGTAGTTTGGTAATAGTAGAACATGATAATACAACTTTAAGCCCCAATAGCTTAAGTTTGTTAGCGGCAGCCAAACAAGTGCCGGCAGAGATTAGTATTTTAGTGGCTGGTTATAATTGTAAGTCCGTGGTTAGTGCGGTTGGTACTATATCTGGGGCAGAATCTATGCCAATAATGGTGTTAGATCAACCAGAATTACAGCATTTTTTAGCCGAAAATATGGTAGCTGCATTGCAGCAGATCGTAATTAGTTTCGATTATATTTTTGCACCCGCGACTACTTTTGGTAAAAATATCTTGCCAAGGTTAGCTGCAATGCTTGATGTGCAACCAATTTCTGATGTGATCAAAATAGTGGCAGCAGATACTTTTATGCGGCCAATTTATGCTGGCAATGCTATAGAAACTGTGCAGTCGATGGATAAGCAAAAACTTATAACTATTCGACCAACAGCATTTGCAGTAGCCAAGCAAAATTTAGAGCAAGGTGTGAGTAGCAATAATGGTAGTAATATTGGCACTAACATAACTCCAGCAACCCCAGCAACCCCAGCAACCCTAGCAACCCCAGCAACCCCAGCAACCCCAGCAACCCCAGCAACCCCAGCAACCCCAGCAACCCTAGCAACCCCAGCAACTATAGCGGCTAATACCTTGGAATTAGCCACCTTTGTTAATTTGGCAACTGTAAAAACAGAACGCCCGGAATTAACTGCTGCTAGGGTAGTGGTTTCCGGTGGCCGTGGCTTACAAAGTGCCGAGAATTTTAAATTGATTGAACAATTAGCCGACAAATTACATGCAGCAGTCGGTGCTAGCCGAGCAGCAGTAGATGCAGGCTTTATCGCGAATGATCATCAAGTAGGCCAAACTGGTAAAGTGGTGGCACCGGAGTTGTACATTGCTATTGGGATTTCTGGAGCGATTCAGCATTTAGCCGGAATTAAGGATAGTAAAGTTATAATTGCGATTAATAAAGATGCTGATGCCCCGATCTTTCAGATGGCCGATTATGGTTTGGTTGGGGATCTATTTAGCATTGTGCCGGAGTTGTTGGCGGCATTGTAGCTTTCGCGGCGGAGTTAGTGAATCAATCGGTCTTGTTTAACCGTCTTTCCGCAGCGGCATAACTAAATAAAGAGAATTATCCATAGCCGTGAGTTTACAGAATGACTAACCTTTAGAGGCTATATGCCGACAATTGCTTTCCAAAATGAGTTGGCTCACGCCAACAACCAATCTATTACGCCATATCCTTTTTAGGACGATGTCTGAGGCGCGGTAATTTTATTCCGGCGACGGACATCCATGTCCTCAACTTTTCACTAAAAATCCCTCGCGAAAAATGCGCCGGAATAAAACAACCGCGCCTCCCCATCGTTTCTGAAATTAAAGTATTCATTTACTTTTATGTATTTAAAATTTATCCCTTGATGATATACTGCGCTGGCATATAAACTGTTGTTAAGGACTTGAGCATGGATGTATTTACGGAAAATAATGTTAACGGCAAAATTATAGATCATTTAGGCTTGGTTGCAGATAAAATAAAAGATTTAAACTTAGTCGATTTGATAGATCAACGTTTACCAATATCAAAATCTCATGGTTCTAAAGTAAGTCATGGTGAACGCGTAAGCGCTATGGTACAACCAAGCTATTTACAGAGTTAAGTTTTTGCATAGGCACTAATAAAAAATTATTGGCCTCAAGTGTGCATTTTGACACTAGTACTATCCAGGTATATGGAGATTATGCAGAAGAAAATCCTAGCGACACATCAGATGTAAGTGCTAACATTCCTAGACCTAAGTACGGCCATTCAAAATCTCATCGCCATGATTTAAAGCAAATGGTGATCAATTTAGCAACGACAGGTAAAGCAAATTTCCCTATTTGGATGGAAGCACATAGCGGCAATAACTCAGATCAAATAATAATGCCGCAAGCGGCTGTTACTATGAACGAATTTTGCATGCAATTAAAAGAAGCCCCTTCATTTTTATATGTTGGGGATTCAGCAATATATGCCAATATTTTGCAACATAGCAACACCATTAAATGGTTAACTAGAGTGCCAGAAACTATTCTACAAGCCAAGCAATTATTACGTAAAACCGATGATGAATTATGCTGGAACGAATTAGGTGATGGCTACAAATACCATGCGGCAGAGGCAGATTATGGCAACGTAAGACAACGATGGATATTAATTTATTCACAACATGCATTTGCCAAAGAAATAAAAACTTTAGAGAAGTCTATTACCAAAGAACATACGGAGTTAGAAAAACAATTGTGCGCATTTGGTAGGCAAGAATTTAAATGTAAACATGATGCAGAAGCAGCCCTTAAGGTATTGCGTAAGAAATTAAAATATCATCGGATAGATGTTAATATTGAGGCATTATCTGGGTATTCCAGGAAAGGTCGTCCATCTGCGGATGCAGTTCCGGAAGTCATTGGGTACAAAGTGCATTGCATATTGCAGAGAGATGAAACATTAATTGATTCTGTTAAATTAAAAAAGGGACGATTTATTTTAGCGACTAACGAGCTTGATACCGCAAAAATAGCTGACATGGATATATTAAAAGAATACAAGCAGCAATCTGGGGTTGAGAAAGGTTTTAAGTTTATTAAAGACAATACTTTCGAGATAGATTCAATATTTTTAAAAACACCTGCTAGAATATCTGCATTAATGATGATTATGACATTATGTTTAATGGTTTATGGAGTGTCTGAATATGAGTTCCGTAAATCCTTGCAAGATGCAAACGACACTATACCTAATCAGCTAAAAAAAACCACAAATAAGCCGAGCATAAAATGGGTTTACTATTTATTTCAAGGTGTACAGGAGTTAACAATCAATATTGGCGCTATTGCCAAGCAACTAGTAATTAATCTTAACGCTACTTTGAAAAAAATTATTAGTTATTTTGGAGTTGTTGCTCAAGCAATTTATCTTAATCCGGCATAACTATTTGGTTACTAAAAAATATAGTTACCCTATTTCATTAATAAACGATGGGGAGGCGCGGTTGTTTTATTCCGGCGCATTTTTCGCGAGGGATTTTTAGTGAAAAGTTGAGGACATGGATGTCCGTCGCCGGAATAAAATTACCGCGCCTCAGACATCGTCCTAAAAAGGATATGGCGTAATAGATTGGTTGTTGGCGTGAGCCAACTCCTTTTGGAAAAGCAATTGGAGAATAGAGGTTGTGAATGTATCTATAGTTAATTAGCCAAATGAGCGCTAATTGGTATTTTCTATGCGACTAGCTGCGGAATGGAGGTTCTATGCGAAAATCCCTAACGTAGTAATAGAAATCGACGGTTGTGTGCATAATACTGCGCAGGCTAAAATTGCTTATGCAAATAAAGACTACGTGTTACAGTCTTTAGGTATTAAAGTGCTAAGATTTAAGAACAATCAGGTTTTGTATAACTTGCCTCATGTGCTGAATAAAATTAAAATCGCAACCCTGAGTGCTTGCGATCGATGAGCGATAGCGAATCAATTTTTCCCTGTGGGGAAAAGGCCGAGCGAGCTAGCGAGGCATAAAAGGGGGTCGACAACAAAATAGGTCTCGCACCTTCAAGAGTGATTGGCATATACGCATAACCAAAATCAGTATTTCCTTGTGCGGCTAAAAGCGTAACACTGTACGCGGTGCTGCACATTAAAATGGCTCCTTAAAAAACAAAGCAGCAAAAAGCAGTGCACTATCCCTTGACCATTGTTGCGCTACAGGCTACACTATTTATGATTAAAAGCTGGAAACATAAAGGGCTGAAAAACTTTTATCTCTTTGGAGATAAGTCTGGTATTATTGTTGAGCATCAGCATAGGCTGCAAGTTATTTTACAGTTATTAAATGCGGCCAAAAAACCAGAACAATTAAATTTACCTAGTTTGGGTTTTCACCCCTTAAAAGGTAAATTACAAAAATTTTATGCTGTTACAGTAAGAGCAAATTGGCGAATTATTTTTCAGTTCGAAAACGAAGATGCAGTATTGGTGAATTATATTGATTATCATTAACTAGGAGTGATTAAGATGCCTATGCATAAAGCATGCCCATTACATCCAGGGAAAATAATTCATGAAATTATAATTGCTGGTGCAAATTTATCGGTCACTGAAGCTGCAGAGCGGTTAGGTGTAAATCGCACCACGTTATCAAGGTTGCTTAATGGGCATGCTGGGATTAGCCCAGACATGGCCTTGAGGTTGTCCAAGTTGTTGCCTAATACGGATATGATCATGTGGATGAATTTGCAGCGTGACTATGATATTTGGTTTGCAAAAAAACGTGGGCATAAAATTCACATTACGCCGTTAAAGGCCGCCTAAAGTCACAATTACGCGGTTGCTGAACTGATAAAGCAGTATACGTGCTAGTTTGCTGTTCTGGACATATCGGATGCATGGATATGCACGTATGCAATTACCGACTACGATCTTGCAATATGACGGTACAATAACCTATACTAAGCACAACGCGATAACCTAGGATTAGTACAGCGCAATAACCTAGGATTAATACAACGTAATAACCTAGGATTCAAACAGAATGGCCCCTTCCGAAAAATTGGCCCAATCGTTAGAACAACTACGAAAACTTCAGACAAATGGGGTAATAGCCATTCGTTCGCGGGATTTAACCAGAACTCATCTTAAGCGTTTAACAAAAAATGGATTTTTAACAGAGGTAATTAAAGGTTGGTACATTCCATGTCGCCCAGATGACGCTCCCGGTGATAGCACTGTTTGGTATATTTCATTTTGGCATTTTTGTGCATCATATTTAAATAAACGCTTTGGTAACGGATGGTGCTTATCGCCAGAGCAATCTTTATTATTACATGCCGAAAATTGGACAGTTCCTAAGCAGCTTCTTGTGCATTCAAAAAAAGGCAATAATAAAATAACTCAACTACCATTTAATACTTCTTTGTTTGATGTGCGTTATATGATGCCAAAAAAAACTGATATAGAAGAAAAAAATGGCTTAAGAATATTTACTAAAATTCCTGCGCTATTGACCTGCTCCCCTGCATTCTTTCTACAACATCCCGTAGATGCACGTACAGTGCTGATGACCATTCAAGATGCATCCGAAATTCTTGCAAATCTTTTAGAAGGTGGACATAGTACTATTGCTGGTCGTTTGGTAGGTGCATTTCGCAATATTGGGAACGATCGTATTGCTGAAGATATCAAAAAAACTATGCTTGCCGCTGGTTATGATCTGCGTGAGCATGATCCTTTTGCAGCAGAAATAAAATTACATTTCGCGAATAGAATAATATCTCCATATGTAAATCGAATGCATATTTTATGGCATGAAATGAGAAATCCTATTATGGAACGCTTTCACAAAGCACCAAATATTTCTATTAATATTAAGCAATATTTAAAACAAATTGAAGATCGGTATGTTACAGATGCTTACCACTCTCTATCGATAGAAGGTTATCAAGTTAATGTCAAACTTATTGAAAAGGTCCGTGGTGGTAAATGGAATCCAGATCATGATAAAACTGATCTAGATCACAAAAATGCTTTAGCAGCACGAGGATATTGGCAAGCATTTCAAGCTGTAAAACAGAGTATCCAAAAAATACTTTTAGGTGAATCACCGGCTATAGTAGCACGGAATGATCATAGTAATTGGTTTCGAGAATTATTTGCTCCCAGCGTGACTGCTGGTATTTTAAGGCCTGCGGAGCTAGCTGGGTATCGCCGTCAACCAGTTTATATCCGTAACTCCATGCATGTTCCGCCTAATTTTTCGGCAGTTCCTGATCTAATGTCAGCATTTTTTGATTTATTAGAAAATGAAACTGAAGCCTCGGTGCGTATCGTGCTGGGTCATTTTTTCTTTGTTTTTATTCACCCTTATATGGATGGAAATGGTAGGATAGGCCGATTTTTGATGAATACTATGTTTGCTTCTGGTAAATACCCATGGACAATTATCCCTGTAGAACGTCGTCAACAATATATGGACGCCTTAGAACAAGCTAGCGTGACACAAAACATTATCCCCTTTTGTGATTTCCTTATTTCTTTGTAAATCACCCAGATATTGGCAACCCAAACATACCAGCAATCAACGCAAGCATAAACTTATACGGCAGCGCGATCATGATCCAAAGTATATTAAATACCGCTAGACCGATTAAAATAAAGAACCCGTAAGGCTCAATGCGGGAATAAGCGTAATCTAACTTGGCGGATAAAAAACAGGCTAAAATTCTGGAACCATCTAATGGTGGGATCGGCAATAAATTTAAACTAGCTAATACCAAATTAATTTCTATGCCGGCCAAGCCCATGGCATACAAAATATTGTTGGTTGCTCCTGTACTCATAAAACTCAACTTAGCTACCCCAGCCCAGAATATGGCCATGAAGATATTGGAAATTGGGCCAGCAACAGCTACAAAGGCCATATCACGTTTGGGCTTGTGTAAATTGCGGCTGATCACTGGCACTGGTTTAGCCCAGCCAAAAATAATTCCACCTAAAAATAATGCAGCTAAAGGTACTAAAATAGTACCAACTGGATCTATGTGCTTTATTGGGTTAATACTAACGCGCCCCAGCATTAGTGCGGTGCGATCGCCTAGCTTGCTGGCTACCCAGCCATGGGCAGCTTCATGTAGAGTAATTGCAAAGAGAACTGGCAAAATCCAAATGGATAAAGTTTGTAAAAATACTGCCATATCTGGTTGAGTCATACGAGCGTCCCTTATATTTCCCCATAGATGTAACTACTAGCCCCCTCACCCCAGCCGTTACCCATAGATTATTATATTTTATCACCTAGAACTGTAACCGTATCACTATGCCCAATTAAAATTTCATCTGCCTCACGCATAGCAAAGATCCCGTTGCAGACTACCCCAGGGATATTGTTAAGTTTAGCTTCCATTTCTATAGGTTGCGTTATTTCCCAATTATGCACATCTAAAATTATATTCCCGTTATCCGTAGTATAATCTTTGCGTAGCACTGGTAGGCCATGCAGCTTGACGATTTCTCGTGCGACATAACTTCTAGCCATGGGTAGCACTTCAATCGGGATTGGAAACTTGCCTAAAATTTCTGCCTGCTTGGTAGCATCGACGATGCAAATAAACTTTTTGCTGGCATAGGCTAAGACTTTTTCACGTGTTAGGGCACCACCGCCACCTTTGACCAATTGTTTTAAATTATTGTAGCTATCGGCACCATCTATATATAAAGCCAATTCATCGACCGAGTTGAAATCTACTACTTCCATGCCATTAGCAAGCAGGAGCTCACGGGTAGCAACCGAGCTGGCAACAGTCGCGCGAATTTTATGTTTAATGCTTGGTAACAGCTCGATAAGGCACTTTACAGTGCTGCCAGTACCAACACCAAGCACCGTGCCCTCTTCTACGTAGGCTAAAGCTGCTTGCGCAGCTAAGGTTTTCATTGCTAATTGCGACATAAATAGTCCCGTAGTGTTGGTTCAAGTTACTTACTATATATTAGCAGCCATTGCCAAAATAGCCTGCCATTCTTTTGTGCTAACCGGGGTAATAGATAGCCTATTACCAGGCCGTAGTAGCAGCATATCCTGTAGTTTAGCATTATCGCGCAGAACCGTTAAAGGAATAATTTGCGTAAATTTTTTCACAAATTTAACGTCTACCATGAACCAACGCGGTGCTATATGGGTGCTTTTGGGGTCGTAATATTTAGATTTGCTGTCGCAAGCAGTGGGATCTGGGTAACTAGACTTAACTATCTCAACGATTCCAGCAATTCCTGGGATTTTGCAATTGGAATGATAAAAAAACGCGGTATCGCCAATTTGCATGCTATCACGCATGAAATTTCTGGCTTGATAATTGCGTACGCCATCCCAGCCAGATGTCTGTTTGGGCCTATTTATAAGGTGATCGATGCCGAATTCATCGGGCTCGGATTTAAATAACCAATGTTTCATAGGGGTATAATGCCAAAATAATAGCTATTTGTGAAGTTTATGCTACAATATGACTTGTATTTTTTTTAAGGAGATAAACACATGGCCGGAAAAAAGAAAGTTGCTGCTAAGCGTAAGACTACCAGCAAAACCACTGCAAAAACTAAGATGCGTACCAAAGCTAAAGCAACTTCTAGAGGGAAGACCAAAGCGAAGACTGCAACGAAGCGTAAAGTTGCTACAACCGTAAAAACTGTAAAATTAGCTAAACCAAAATTAGGAACCAAGCCTTATAATAAGTCTGAACTCCTATTAGCTCTTGCATCAGATACCGGTTTAACCAAAGGTAATGTCAAAGGTGTGCTGGATTCTTTAGAGTGCATTATCGGTGAACACCTGGCTAAAACTCCTAAATCGTTTAATTTGCATGGAATTTGCAAAATGCTAGTTAAAACTAAACCAGCAACTAAAGCTAGAAAAGGGATCAATCCTTTTACTGGTGAAGAAATGATGTTTAAGGCTAAGCCTGCATCTAAAGTTGTGCGGATTAGACCTTTCAAGAAATTAAAATCAGCTATATCTTAAGCTGAAATGTAGGGGACGACCTTGTGTCGTCCCTTTTATTTCGCATACATAGGCAATGCCGTAAACCCTCCATTCCGCAGCTAGTCGCATAGAAAATACCAATTAGCGCTCATTTGTCTAATTAACTATAGATACATTCACAACCTCTATACTCCAATTGCTTTTTGGAAAGCAATTGTCGGCATATAGCCCCTAAAAGTTAGTCATTTTATAAACTTTCCGCTGTGAATAATTATCTTTATTTAGTTATACCGCGGCGGAAAGACGGATGATCCTAACTATTTTTGCTATTCCCCTCGCTCTTAACTTAAGGTACAACAGTGACAGTTTAGGGTATAAATATGCAGAATCGTGTTGCTTTTGCAAATTAATCTGATGGAAAGTGAATAATATGTCAACGGATCTACTAGAACTCACCACAGTAAAAGGCACCTCTGCGGCCGCAGCCGATGATACAGCTGCTAGTTGTCACAACAATAACCTTCCTATTCACAAACGGCGCAGCGATGCTGATGGTGCATGGAAAGATATATTGCAACGCTACTTGCAAGATTTTGCGGCCACAGCAATACCAACAGCAAATTTTGGGTTCAAGCATTACGCGTACGTATGCAATTACAAAGCTTATAGACTTTAAAGATCGGCAGGATGAACTGCGCACTAGCAAAAACCCATTTGCATTAGTTGTGTTAGCGCAATTGGCTGCGATAAAAACCAAGGCTAATCAAGAACGGCGTCTAACAAGTAAGTTAGAATTATTACGATTTTTGCTGAATCATGGTTGGAATTCTACCCAAATACGTGATCTATATATCTTTTTAGACAATTTATTGGGCCTAGATCAAGAACTTGAGGTACAATATTTAACAGAAGTAAAACAGATCGAGGAGAAAACACAAATGAGATTAACAACAACTGCTGAAAGGCATGGTTTTGCTAATGGCATGCAAGTTGGCGTAAAGCAGGGTGTAA
>Ga0207131_1014_pt2 | contig 31282 bp, 25 predicted proteins | sample Alteio_BWMinHeat_13_FD_153557 | JGI IMG/M metagenome (GOLD analysis project Ga0207131, IMG submission 153557) | Enriched cells from forest soil in Barre Woods Harvard Forest LTER site, Petersham, Massachusetts, United States -... | ecosystem: Environmental > Terrestrial > Soil > Temperate forest >...
TTGTCAGAGACGGTTTGTTGGGAAACTTGCGTGGCCACGTTGGTCACCGTGACCGCCGCGCCCGAAACCGACGCGCCGCTCGGATCCGTCACGTTTCCGATGATGCGCCCGGCCGCGTTTTGCGCCGGCGTTCCCGGCGCAGTGCTCCCCATCAGAATAAAAAAGACTGTGAATAATACGAACAACCGCGAGTATCGATTCAAAGCATCCTCCAGGCAAAGTCCCGAACGAAAAAGCAATCCGCGTTTCGGGCGCCTCCCGAAATGCAAACCGAATACCGAACTTTGCCTACAGAAAACAAACGAGTTGCATTATCAAATCATCTAAAAAATCTTCGGGTTCTCGCATTTAGTTATGGGTTTTTTGATGGCTTGGGGTTCGAAGCCGGACATTCCTTCGAATCCGGGGAATTGGATGGGGCAAGGCGTGCGATTATGGATGCGGAGAAAAGTCCGAAATGACGAAACAAAATCTGCGGCCATGACGCTCAGCGAAATTCTTCTGGAAGTGAGGAATCTCCGTCCCCGAATTGCCTCGCGCCTGACCTCCGGTCCCCCAAGATCCCATTCCTTTTCCTACACAAAACTGACAACTCTTGCCCTCGTGCGCTAGAATCCCCCTCACTGAAATATTCCGGAATGCTCGTGCGTAGTGCTGTCTGGAACAAAGCAGTACAGCATCCTTGTGGTGGAGGATTTTCCTATGGCAACGACAACCGCCGTTCCCCCGGCTGCGCCTGAGCCGCAACCGCAGATGAGCGCGGTCGCCCGAATGGCGGGCGTATTCTTTTCGCCGGGCTCGACCTTTAGAGACATAGTCCAGCGGCCAAGCAATTTGTCGATCAGAGTACTTGGTACGGATTCAGTATCCAGGGGCCCAGCACGCTCATCGGCAACACCTTTTACTACGGTGATGTATTGTCCTGGACGCGCGGACGCCATACCTGGAAGTTTGGCGGAAATTTCTCGGCGTACCAGTTCAATACCGCTTTCGATTTCATCGGCAACGGACAGTTCCAGTTTCAAGGAAAGGGTGGCATCGGCTCGGGGAATGACTACGCGGATTTCCTTTTCGGAATCCCTTCCGGAACTTCTCCCCTGGGATACCAGCAGTCTCCCGATGCTCCCACAAATGCGCGCAGCAAGTTCTACGCGGGATTTGCGCAGGACGAATGGCGTGTGAAGAAGAACCTGGTGCTAACGCTCGGACTACGCTACGAGTACAGTTCGCCCAAGCTGGACACTCACGGATTCACTTTCAACGTCATACCCGGCTTGCACTCGACGGTCTTCCCCAATGCGCCCAGCGGGTTGGTGTTCCCGGGCGACAAGGGCGCTCCGCGCGGCGTCAACTTCCCGGACCGCGACAACTTTGGCCCCCGGCTCGGTTTCGCCTGGGATCCCCGAGGAAACTCCAAGACCAGCATCCGGGGAGGCTTTGGGATTTTCTACGACATCCTGAAGGCGGAAGACAATTTCCAGGACAACGGCCAGCCGCCCTTCTTCGCAGGCGCGGGGTTGAATTTTGATCCCATCACGCAGAATCCCACGGGAGATCTTCCCTTTCTCGCCAACCCTTTCGGGAACGATCACAACCATACTCCGAATCCCTTCCCGTCCAAGCCGGTGAATCACAACATCAATTTTGCCAATTCCGTAGATCCGTTTGGGCTAACGTCCATCTTCCTGGATGATCCCCACCTGTATACGCCGTACACCTACCAGTACAATCTCAGCGTGCAGCGCGAGGTGGCGAGGAATACGACGATACAGGTGGGTTACCTGGGAAGCTCTTCGCATGGCTTGACTTCCCTGGTGGATGCTAATCCCGTCATCCTGGGCACCACGGACCGCGTGTTGAATCTGCTGCCGGGAAATAGCTCTTGCAGCGCGAATCCCAATGACAACAGAGTGTGCTCCTTCAGCAACCTGCTGACCTTCAAGAATGTGTCAAAGGCTTCCTACAACGGAGTGACCGCCAGCTTCACGAAGCAAGTAACGGATTCGCGGTTCATTGGACGAACGTATTTCACGTTCGGATACACCTATGCGCACGCCATCGACAACGCTTCCGGCTTCCGCGCGCGGAACAGCCAGGTTCCCAGCTACAATCCGGGGATGTTCCGCGCCTCTTCGGATTTCGATATCCGTCACCGCATCACTTTCAGTGGCGGCTGGGACTTGCCCTTTGACCAGGCTTGGTCTTCCGGTCCGAAGCGCTTGACGCAGGGCTGGAGTCTCTACCCCATCGTTTCCTGGCGCACCGGCTTTCCGCTGGACGTAACCGGACAAGTGGACGGTGCCGGCGGATTCACGAACCCAGGGGTTACTGGAGCCGGCGACATCGCGCCGTTCGCCAATCTCACCGGTCAACCCATCGTGATCACCGATCCACGCGGGAACGCGGGCAACTTCTATTTCAATCCGAACGCCTTTACGACCGACCAGGTGGGCCAGTCGTCCAATTGCATGGCGCCTTCCCCGGTGTGCTTCCCTTCGACGGCGGAAGTCGTCGCCAACCCGGCCTTGCGCACGTACGGAACCTCCGGGCGCGGTGTTTTGCGCGGCCCAGGTCGCACGAACGTGGACATGGCTTTGGCAAAGACTACGTCCATCACCGAACGGCTTAAGCTGGAGCTCCGCGCCGATGTCTTCAATATTTTCAACCACGCGGAGTTCGGCAATCCTAGCACCAACATCACGTCCCCACAGTTTTTTGGACGTGTCACCACCACCGGGGATCCCGGCACGGCTGTCATCCCGGTCGATCCCAAGGAGCGCATCATCCAGCTGGCAGCGAGGTTTACCTTCTAGATGCAATGGGATGCGCTTTGCATCGCCATGCGATTCCAAACTTTCACCTTGAGATGGCCTCCGGAACTATCCGGAGGCCATTTCGTTTTCATTTAGCGTGATGAGAAACTTGCAATTCACTTGGCGGAGCTGGGGGCGAAATGCTGCGGGAAGCCTGGACGCGCATCATTCGAGCGGAAGATTACGAAACGCATATGGCTGCGGTGGGCCAGGCACAGGCCACCGCGAAGCTGGTGGCCGAATACTTTCAGTTCGCGCGGCTGGCCAAGGGTACCAGGATCCTGTTTCTGGGAGCCGGCACCGGGCAGATGTTTGACTATGTGACTCCGGACTTTTTGCGGCCCTACCGGACCACCTTCGCGGACATCAACGCCGGCTATCTAAAGTGGCTCACGCAGCGCTTGAAGGTCACGGAAGGACTGCACTACAGCACCGCCGTGGATGACGTGGAGCAGACGCGGTTAAAACCGGGAGCGGCTCTGGTGATTGCCGTACTGTTGCTCGAACATGTGAACTGGCGCAAAGCCGTCGCAACGATGTGTACTCTTTCGCAGGAAATGGTGCTGGTCGTCGTGCAGCAGAATCCGATGGATATGAAGACCGCTATGACACCCGGCCGGGCGAAGACGGGAACGATGAAGATCCTCCACGAACTCCAGCCTACTCTGATCTCGGCGCAAGAGCTGCAGAAGGCATTTCAGCTGCAGGACTTTGTCCCGTCGTATACAGCGGAGCGCATCGCCGCGGATGGCAAGAAGATGGTCGCGCTGGGATTCGAGAAAAGGCATCGGCGAAGCGCGCGAAGTTGAACCTTGCTCAAATCAGGATGCAGCGCGCCGCGCTTCAGCGTGAGCTGAGAGCCGATTTAGCGCTCCGCCAGAGGAATCACAAACTTCAGAGCAGTGTGGGTAGCGGAAAACCCCACGACTTTTACGTCTTTCAAACCGGATTTGCGGCCGGCGGCGAGGACATCATTTTCCGTAATTTGCTTCTGGCCCTTGGGATACACGATCCAAAGGGCGGCGGCGCCTTCCATGGATCTTGAGATTTTGGAGAGACCGGCGAGGTCGCCCTTCGAATCCGCGGCGAAAAAGATCCACTCGGAATCCGGGAAAACACTGCCTTTGCTTACCGACTTGGTGAGACTGCCTAACTCGCGAAGAAATTCGGCGTCGAACTGGCCGAGCAGGGAAACTTTGGCTCCGGGCTTCACGCCGAGCTTTTCGATACGCGACTTCGGATGCAGGATTTTATCGCGCCATTTTTCAGCGGCTGGGCCTAGATGAAAAACGGCAAGGCCTTCGGCCGTATGCACGTGCAATTCACCGCGGTCGGCTTTCACGGATTTAATCGTGGAGAAAGGAATCTTCAGCCGGAATTCGCCGCGAAAGAGAATTTCGCTTGTTTCGAGCAAAGCTTTTCCTTCCGACTCCTGCTTGCCGAACCGCACCTTGCAATTCGCTTCGTTGCCCATCGCTCAGTTCTCCACTTTTGTTTGCTCGCCGAATTTCCTGCCCAGGGACTTCAAATAGGCATCGATCGTTCCGGAATAGCCAAGCACAAAGCGGGACACGAAGCGAAAGATGGGGTTGTAGACTTCTCCGTCTTCGCGGATGCGCAGGCTGCAGCCCTCGGGGGCCGGTGTGATTTCGTACGTCCACGTGCCGCCGAACGGCAGCTTGGGATCGGCAATCCGCACGACGAGCCTCAAAGGCGGTAGTGAAGTTTCCGTCTCAAGAGGAATAATTCCGGAATCGAGGGTTTCGATCCAGGCCGGAAGTCCGTTCTTGTCCGGAAGGCGTTTGACGCTTTTCAAACCCTGCCGCCAGGAGGGCATGGCATCGATATCGGTGATGGCCTTCCAGACGGCCTCGGGCGATTGGTGAAAACGGGCCTCGCGCGTGATGGTGTGCTCTTTCGGAAGCAAGTATCCGATCACGGTGATCAGAATCAAGATTCCGGCAAGAACTGTAAAAATCCAAAGAATCCATTTCATGCAACACCTCGAAGAAATGAAATCACACTCGTTCCGCTTAGGAAGGGAGCCTTCCCCGTCCCTTCTTTTTTCGTTTGCTCTGCGCTTCCATTTGTTCGCTCCCGGCACGCGCCAGGAGCGCCAGACCGTGAATCCCTGCGTTCCGCTGTTCGGGAGTCAGCCGGGCCAGCAAAGCGCGCACTCGCGCGGGATCGAGAACCGACTTGGCTTCGCGAAGCCGCGCGCCCGCCGGCGTGATGCGCAGCTTGAGCCGCCGGCCATCTTCGGCGGCGCGCTCGCGCGAAACGTAGCCCCGCCGGACCAGCCGCTCAATGTTCAGAGACATCGTCGAGGCGGTGACGCCCATGTGCTGCGCGAGATCGAGCAGCGCCAGCGGCTCGTGCTCGTCCAGGTGATCCAGAATGCTGGCCTGGTGCGCGCTCAAGAGCCGGCGCGTCCGGGGGTCCCGGACGTGCCGCGTGTGGCAGGCGAAATAAATCCGCGGATAAAGCTCCATCACCTGTCGCACGGCGTTCTCGGCCATCTCGGCGTCAGCTTAGTCATAATACTTTGATTTGTCAAATCAAATTATAATGCCACGGAAAACTATTTCGAATGCCTCCGCGATTCCTCTCGTCCGGCCGATTTGGCTCTGTGCCCAGGAAACGCCAGCCATCGATCTTTCGTCGTGCGGTGTCGAAGCCTGCTAAAATAACTGGTTTCTCCTCTGTCATGGCGACGGCAACGGCAAACCGGGTGGATTGGAAGCTGATCTGGGCGCAGCGCGGCTTTCGTTATTTTTTCTTCGCCATGTTCGTGTCGCTGTTTGGCAGCGGCATGAATTTTGCAGGCGTCAGCTGGTACATCCTGGCGGCCACGCACTCGACGGTGAAGGTCAGCGGCCAGGTGATCGTCATGACCCTGCCGGGACTCTTCGTCCCGTTCCTCGGCGGCGTGCTGATCGATCGCATCGACCGCCGCTACCTCGGTGTGCTGCTCGACCTCACCCGCGGCGTTTTCGTCCTTGCCACCGCCTACATTGCGTGGCACGGCCATCTGCAGCTCTGGCATCTCTATGCCATGACGCTGATTACCGGTACGGGCTCCGCGATGTACTGGGCCACGGTGAACGCGCTGGTGCAGGAAGTGATTCCGCCAAGCCAGTTCACCGGCGCGAATGCCGCCGTGCTCGTAGGCGTGCAGAGCGGCATGCTCATCGCCGGAGCGTTCGTCGGCTTCCTCTACAACACAACCGGTATTGCGGGAATTCTGGCCATCGATGGCGCCACTTATTTTGTATCGGCCTACTGCCTCTACCGCGTCCGCCGCGGCTACGTCTCGCCACGCGAGAGCCAGAAGTATCCCCGGGAATTCAACGAAGCGACGGAATTAACTGCCGAAGCGCTGGAGACGGGAGAAAATCCGGAAGTCGCAGAAGCGGGCCTCTCGCTGGCCGTTTACGCGGACATGAAAGAAGGCTTCGCGTATCTGCGCGAGCAGCCGCTGGTTCTGGTGCTGGGCATCACACATTCCATCATGATGGCGGGAGTGGTGAGCGCCAACGTGGTGCTGGTTGCGCTGGCAAACGACATTCTCCGTGCCGGTGCGCGCGGTCTGGGATTTCTCGAAGCGGGCTGGGCTACCGGCGCGATCATCGGCGGCCTCATCGCCAGCCAGTTGCGAGCTTCGCTGCGGATGCCGCTGTATGTCATGGCGTGCGCGCTACTCGCAGTTGGGCACATGGCCACACCGTTCGTTGCCTTCCTTGTCGGTGCGGTGACCATGCAGATTGTATTTGGTTTCTGCCGCGCACTCGGCGGAGTCGTCGCGCAGTCCTCGTTGATGTCTATTGTGCCACGCCATTTTATGGGGCGCACGCAATCCGCGATGGCCATCCTGACGACAGTCGTGCAACTTTTTATGAGCTTTGCGCTGGGTTGGGTGGCCCAGGGCGCGGGCCTGGTCGTCGCGTACGCGCTGCTCGCCGTACTCTACACCGGAGCCACGGTCAGCGCCATTCGCGCGCGCCAGCTCTTGCGCTAAGCTGAGCAAGGCAAGAACTTCTTCCTCCCGAGGCCACCATGGAAATCCGAACCATTCAGCCGTTTCTGCAATACTTCGGAAACGTGCGCGAACGCACGATGCGCGTGGCACGCTGCATCCCACCCGACAAATTGGATTGGTCCTGCGCGCCAGGAAAATTCACTCTGGGCGATTTACTGCGGCACATCGCCGTGGCGGAACGCTTCATGTGGGCAGAAAACTTGCAAGGCCGCTCCAGCCGCTACACCACGCACGGCAAGGAGCTGGCGGACGGCTATGAAAACGTCATCGCCTTCATGGAACGGCTGCACGCCGAATCGCTGGAGATCTTTGCAACGCTGAGCGACGAAGACTTGCAGCGCAAATGCAAGACGCCCGACGGCGCGGACATCACGAAGTGGAAGTGGCTGCGCCTGATGGTCGAGCACGAGATCCATCATCGCGGACAGATTTATCTTTATCTTGCGATGCTCGGCGTGCCCACTCCACCACTATACGGCCTCACGTCGGAACAAGTGCGCGCGCGAAGTACCGCAGTGTAACGGCCATTCCCTCTGCGCGGCAGCCGATCCCAGCCTAATTGGAAGTGGGATTCGGCGACGGGCTTGTTATTTGGGGAGCAGCTTTCTGGCCTAGAAGTTCCACGGCCGCTGCATACAGTTTGGCGCGCAACTGATAGCGCTCGTTGGCGCGCGTGATGTAGCGTACAGCGATCTCAATGCCGCCGATGACCGGCCTCACGTTGATCGCGGGCGCGGCCGATAGCGCGGTCATCTGCCGCGAGCTTGCGGCGCTCTTCCACTCCTGCTCGGCCTGTTTCGCGGTTTCCGTGGTGGCTTCGGCAACTTGTTTCTGAATCGCAGCGATGATGGGATTCGGGTCCTGCCCGGTCGGAAGCACCACCTGCAATTCGTCCCACATCCATTGGCCGGAGGTCGAGAAATTGAAGTAGTGGCCTTCAATGGCATAGCTGTTCGTGAACGTCACACGACGTCCCGTCGGATGGCCGGAATCGGTCCAGTTGCCGGTTTCCAGCAAAACAGTATGGAACATCCCAAGTTCGACCACTTCGCCGGTCACGCCATTGATCTCCACCCAATCGCCGAGGCGCACGCCGTTTTTCCCCATCAGCACAAACCAGCCAAGGAATCCCACGATGAAATCCTTCAGCGCCACCGTCAGTCCCGCGCCGGCGAGCCCCAGAATCGTTCCGAGCTGGCTCGGCGGGCCGAAAATGACCAGCAGAATGAAGAGCACCGCGGCCACTTGCACCGAAACCCGCGTCACCGTGCGCATCGTTTCGACTTGTCTGCGATCGAGAGACGTTTTGCCCAGCAGCCGTTCGAGCCAGCTATCAAAAAAGATTCCGATCAGGAGAATCCCAAGGATTAAGCTGACTCCGTTCAGCGCGCCATGAATCACAGCTCTTTGCTTCGCCACTACGGCTTCAATCCAGTTTCCGTAATTCTCTGCTAGCTGTTTCTGGTCGTCTGTCTGCTTGTCAAAGGACGCCATAGCCTTTTGGCGGGCCGACCGCTGTTTGGCGACTTTCAGCAGCGCGGCGGACTCCTCGTGGCTCAGCGCCGCCGCACTTCGGCCGCTAGCGGTTTGCAGATTTGAACTTGCCTGCCCGCCCGGCCCCGGGGCGCTGTTCTTTCTCGCATCAATTTGCGCTTCCAGCGCGTTGTGCCGCGCCGAGAGATAGGCCGCAGCCGACTCCGCTTCCTGCTTCGCTTTCCACAATAAAAGCTGCTTCTGATGGAACGCCATCCACTGGCTGAACCTGTGAATCAATCCGCGCTCGTCGGCAGCCGCGCTGACCGTGACGTGCAGGGCATCCGTGGCTTGTGAGGAAGCTTTATGCTCCTGCATCATTTTTTCAATCCGGCTCTTGGGGTCGCCGCCCGCCCGCTCTAAATCTGCTTTGGCGCCGTCTACTTCATCCTGGTGTTCTTCCTGATGTGCTGTCGCCAGAATGAGCTGTTCATGCAGCGCGTCTTTTTTCCCGCCGTTGGCCTTGGCCTCCGCCGCCGTCAACTGGTCAACCAGATCATTGTCGGCGTCCAGGGCGTCTTCAGATACTTTGAGGCGCGCCTCAATCGCTTTTGCTTCGGCGCTCAACGTTGGGGGATGGTCTTCGGCCTCGCGCTCCGCCGCGGCATACCTCAGGTCCATATCGCGATCCGCAAGCCGCAGCGCTTCCTCCGCAAAAGGCTTTTCCTCCGCGCTTGTGGGCATCTTTGCCAGCCGCTGCGCGCTCAGCAAAGACGTTTGATCGACGATAGGCCCTTGCGGGCCCTCTGCAGACAGTGGCTTGGCATTCTTCGCGGGCGCACTCTCTGGTCGACCTGTGCGAAAGTATTCAAACACCGCTGCGCCCAACAGAACGAGTAGTACAATTGCGGCAACTTTTTGCTTCATCTTTTTCCCTGGCTTTCCCGCGTTCTATTCTATATGCAGGGAGATACTTCAGGCGTTCCGTTTTACGCTCCCCTGATAAACCGCCGACTCGCCCTAGGATCAACACGTATGAAATTACGGGAAACGGGCAATTATTGTTAGCTGGAATTGCCAGGCCAAATTCCCCTCTTTTTAGCCTTGCTCCGCTAGCACCTTCAGTGGAGAACCTTTGCAGCATGGTTCTCTACTGATTTATCCTCGGAAGGAAGACAGGTCATCATGCAGCGCTCCAGCCTTCCGAAACTGGTGTTCCTTTTGCTTGCGGCTTACGCGGCCATTCATTTTTCCTCTTCGTATGCGCAAATGCCGGAGGTCGTGGCTTCGCACTTCAATGCGCACGGGGCGCCGAACGGCTGGCAGACCAAGACAGCCTTTTTTGGCGTCTTCATCGCCATGACGGTTCTTTCCGTTGTGATTGGATTTGGCCTTTCCGCCATCATCGGCGCTTTGCCGATCCAGCTCATCAACTTGCCTAATAAACAATACTGGTTTTCACCCGAACATCGCGGCACGACGCTGGAGTTCCTGAAGTCGTATTTTGCGTGGTTCAGTTGCGTGATCTATCTGGTGATGATTGTCTTCTTCGACTACGCCGTCCAGTCCAACCTGCACCCGGACAATCCGCCCGCCACTTCCCATTTGTGGTACACCATCGCTGGTTTTTTGGCATTCGTAATCGTATGGCTGATTCGAATGTTTGCGCGATTCGGTGGGGTACCGCAGGAATAGCTCTTCCACAAACAAAAACGCCTCCGAGTATTGGAGGTGTTTTTGTTTGGACCATTCAGATCTTTCTAAAGGTAATCGCGCGAAGGGCCTTCAAGGAAGGCTCGCAGCTTGCGCGACCTTGACGGATGCCGCAGCTTGCGCAGCGCCTTGGCTTCAATCTGTCGGATGCGTTCGCGGGTGACGGCGAACGACTGGCCCACTTCTTCGAGCGTGTGCTCGCTCCCATCGTCCAAGCCGAAGCGCATCTTGATGACTTTTTCCTCGCGCGGCGTCAGCGTTTTCAGCACCGAGGAAGTCTGTTCCTTCAAATTCAAATTGATGACCGCATCGGACGGCGAAACGACGGCCTTGTCTTCGATGAAGTCGCCGAGATGCGAATCTTCTTCCTCGCCGATTGGTGTTTCCAGCGAAATGGGCTCCTGAGCAATCTTCAGAATCTTGCGCACCTTGGACACCGGGATGTCCATACGCTTGGCGATTTCTTCGCTGGTCGGTTCGCGTCCGAGTTCCTGCACCAGCTGGCGGCTGGTGCGCACCAGCTTGTTGATCGTCTCGATCATGTGCACCGGGATGCGGATGGTACGCGCCTGGTCGGCGATAGCGCGGGTAATCGCCTGGCGAATCCACCACGTCGCATACGTCGAAAACTTGTACCCGCGGCGCCATTCGAACTTGTCCACGGCCTTCATCAAGCCGATGTTGCCTTCCTGAATCAGGTCGAGAAATTGCAGTCCGCGATTCGTATATTTCTTGGCGATGGAAACAACCAACCGCAGGTTGGCTTCGATCAATTCCTTCTTGGCTTGTTCGGCTTCCGCTTCCCCGCGATGAATAAACGTCAGCGTACGCTTCAACTCGGTCAGCCCGACTTCGCTGGCTTCTTCAATGTCCTTCAACTCCGTGCGGCGCGTGCGCAATTCCTTGCGCGCTTCGGCCGCGACTTCGCCCTTGGCCACGTCGGCGCGCCGCTCCAGCCGCCCCGCTTCGCGCTCCAGCGATTGCAGCCGCTCGACCGTGCCGCGCATCTTGTCGATCAGCCGCTTCTTTTCGAACGGATTGAAGTCGATGTCGCGAATGGCAACCGAAATCTCCACGCGCGTGCGCGCCACGTCCCACTTCGCCCGAATGTACGGCCTTTTTTTCGATTTTGCTGTCTTGTCGAGCTTGGCCGCCTGCTTCAACGCGGTCTCGTACAATTTCGCGATCTTGTCGATGTACTTGAGCGTCTGCTTGGTCTTGTTGGCGATCTTCTCTTCGGTCAGCTCTTCATCGTCAAACTGCACGATCTCTTTGATCGAGCGCACGCCCTTGCGCAGGTCGTCCCCCACCGCGATCAATTCTTTGATGACAATCGGCGACCGCGTGATGGACTTCATCACCACCAGTTGCCCGCGCTCGATGCGCTTGGCGATGGTCACTTCGCCTTCGCGCGTCAGCAATGGCACGGTGCCCATTTCGCGCAAGTACATGCGCACGGGGTCGTTGGTTTTTTCTAGAGAACCTGGCGTCAAGTCCAGGTCGCTGCTGCCTTCATCGGAGTGCGCGTCGTCCTTGACCACCGCGTCGCGTTCGCCCGGTTCTGAGGAAACTTCCACCGCGCGCGCAGCCTTGGCCGACGCCTGGTCCTCGTAAATCTCAATGCCGTTGCGTTCGAACGTCGTGAGGAGATCGTCGATCTCCTCCGAGGAATGTACTTCCGCCGGGAGCGAATCGTTTACTTCGTCGTAGAGCAGGTATCCGCGCTCTTTGCCTACGGCAATGAGCTGGCGTACTGCATCGTATTTTTCTTCAAGACCTGCTGCCACAAATTCCTCCCGAAATCAGACCGCTATCTCGCGCACCACCGGGCTTGAACAGTGCCATACTCAATGGCCAGGGCACAGACAGACTAACGCGCAGGCGCAAACCACGGGGAAAATTTCCCAGAAGATCGCTCGTTTTTTTATTTGAAGCCCTCTGCGCCGCGCCGCTCATCCGCCGTTTGCCCCGTGCGTCGCCCATTTTCCGCACATTAGAGGCCCGGCCCCTGCCACCGTACACACGTATATAGATGCATTTAGGGGCAAAACCGTTACCCGCGAAACCCTATTACGCTACACGCTTAAGTCTCATTCCGTCAATGTTTTAATTCGTGGAAACCTGTTGAAAACTCACACAGAAAGGGATTGGGCCTCCACGCTTTCGTGGAGAGAAAAATCTTTCTCCTTGACTCCTAGTGCAGCCAGCGTATCCTATCTCTCAGGTAAACCTGCGCGATTCCCTTACACAATTCATTTGGTCTGGGCTGAGTCGGACTCCGTCCCAAGTTCGCGGGCCAGACGCTGTCAGCCTCGCTCCGGGCAACTCCTTTAGAATCAACACTTACACAACCTCCCATAAGTGTTGATTCTAAACCACTTACGGCAACACTAAGTCCTTTGTCAGCAACACTTACAGAAAACAGGGGTGTGGCATCCGTCACCTACTCTCAAGTCGGGGCACATTGTCGAGTCTTATCTTGCCGCCGCAAGCCGGCGCATTAGCTCCTGTTTCTTCTCCAGCAAGCCGCGCATCTCCGGGGCGGTGGGATTGGCCTCGATGCTCCGCTGCACGTCCGCCAGTTCTCGCTCCGCCTGCCGGTTCTGCAGCGCCTCGATGCAGCTCATGGCTTCTTCCCAGCTAGGCTCATTGGCTTCTTCGAAGAGAATTTCGAAGAGCAGCCGCCGATCGCGCTCCTCGAGGGCGGCGGCCACTTCCGTGGCCTGCAGCGGTTGGCCTGCCAGGCTGGCGATCACCAGCGCCGCAAAAATCCTCTCGGTCTCCAGGCCATGATACAGCCGGGCATTTTGCAAGTGTTGGGCAAGTTCGTGCCGGAATCCCTCCGCTTCCGCCAGCATGCGGATCAAGCGCCGCTCCACCGGTTTCGCGGCGCGCGCCACCAGTTCCGGCTGCGTCTTCACTTCGCTGCGGCGTTCCGATGCGGCTTTGCTCAGCGCCGCGCGCAATACCGGCTCCTCCAGCCGCAGCTGCTGCGCGATGCGCGTCGCCCATTCGGAGCGCAGGATGCGGTTGGGAATCTTTTGCACGTAGGGCAAAAGAAAATTGACCGCCCGCAGCTTGCCCTCGCCCGTCGACAAATCCATCTGCCGCGCCCGCGCGATCAGGTAGTCCACATAAACCGGTGCTTCCTTCAGCAGCTTTAGATAAGCGTCCTTGCCCATCTCGCGGATAAACAGATCCGGGTCGGCTTTCTTGTCGCCCACCGGCGGGAGTGCCAGCACGCGCACTTCAAAATCCTGTTCGAGCAACAGCGAAAGTGAGCGCTCCGTAGCTGTTTGTCCCGCGGCGTCGGGGTCATAATTCACAATCACGCGGCGTGTGAACCGTCCAAGCAATTTGATCTGCGGCTCGGCCAGGCTTGTACCGCAACTGGCTACCACGTTGCTGATTCCCGCGCGCGCCACGGCAATCGCGTCCATGTAGCCTTCCACCAGGATCGCGAAATCCTGCCGCCGGATTCCTTCTTTCGCGCGGTCCATGTGGTACAGCACGTTGCTCTTCGAATAGATCGGCGTTTCCGGCGAATTCAGATACTTCGGCTGGTCGTCGCCCAGCGCGCGGCAGCCAAACGCGACGATTTTTCCCGACTCGTTGAAAATCGGAAATGTAATCCGCCGGCGGAACCTGTCAAACAAACGGCCGCTCTGGTCGCGCGAGACTAGCCCGGATTCGGTCAGCAGCTTCTCTGAATACTTTTGTTTGAAGGAACGCAGCAGCAAGTCGCCGCCGCTGGGCGCATAGCCAATTCCAAACCGTGAGATCGTATCCTTATCCAGACCGCGATCTTCGAGATACGCACGCGCCGCCTTGCCCTCCAGCGTGCCCTCGAGCTGCTTTACGAAAAACGTTTGCGCCTCGCGGTGCATCTCCACCAGCACCGTGCGTTGCTGATTCTCTTTGCGCTCCTCCGGCGAACGTTCTTTCGGCCGCGGAATCGAAATCCCGCATTTCTCCGCGACCACCCGGATGGCCTCCGGAAACGAGCACTTCTCCATCTCCATCACGAATTTGAAAACGTCGCCGCCGACGCCGCAACCGAAGCAGTGATAAATCTGCTTCGTCGGATGCACCGCAAATGACGGCGACTTTTCCGCGTGAAAAGGACACAGCCCGGTGAAATTCTGCCCGCTCTTCTTCAAACGGACGTATTCCCCCACCACGCGGACAATGTCCGCCTGCTGCTTCACCTTCTCCGCAAATGAGCCCGCTTCCGCCATGAGTGATGATCGCTATTTCGTGTATTCGTTCTTGTAGACGGTTCCGCCCTTCATCACGAATTTTACATGCTCTAGTATCGTGACGTCCTTAGTCGGATCACCATCAACCGCGATGATGTCCGCCCACTTGCCGGGTTCGATCGTGCCCACGCGGTCCTTCCAGCCGAGTAGGTCTGAGGCGTTGAGCGTCGCCGTCTGAATTGCAGCCAGCGGTGTCATTCCTAGCTTTACGTAAACATGGAATTCACCTGCATTCAGTCCATGCGGGTACACCGCGGCGTCAGTGCCAAATGCTATTTTCACCCCGGCGGCAAATGCTTTCTTTACGTTTACGGGTGCGGCCGCGGCGACTTCGCGCATCTTCTTCCGGGAAAACTCCGGCACACCGCTGTTATCCAGATGTTGCTGCATGTATTCGGTCAGAAAAAGTGTCGGCACAAGATACGTTCCATTCTTCTTCAGCGTCGCGATCGCCGCATCATCCATAAAGTGTCCGTGCTCGATCGAATCCACGCCCGCCTCCGACGCCCAGCGCACTCCTTCCGCGCCGTGCGCGTGTGCCGCGACTTTCCGGCCGAGGCGATGCGCATCCGCCACAATGGCCTTCATCTCTTCGAGCGTGTACTGCGAAGCGTTCGGGTCATCGCCCTTTGACAGCACGCCACCGGTGGCGCAAATCTTGATTACGTCCGCGCCATACTTGATCACCTCGCGGACTTTGTGTTGCACGGCTTCGACGCCGTCCGCCACTCCGCCTCCCTGCAAATGAAACGCGGGCGGCAGCAAGTTTTCGTCGCAATGTCCGCCGGTGATTCCCAACGCCGGTCCCGACGCGAGGATGCGCGGACCGACAACGTCCCCGTCATTGATGGCATCGCGCAGCGCGATGTCCGAATAGTCTCTCGCGCCAACGTTGCGCACCGTTGTGAATCCGGCTTCGAGCGTGATCCTCGCGTTTCTCGCGCCATGCAGCGCTTCCCGCGCGGTCGAGACCCCTAAGCCCGAGTATCCGAGCGAGCTCAATTCAAAGGTTAAGTGCGTGTGCGCGTCGATCAAGCCGGGCAGCAGCGTGGCGTCCGGCAAGTCGATCGTGACGTCAACTCCGTTGGCCGGTGCGTCAGCCGCTGCAACAATCTGCGTGATCTTGTCGCCGTCGATGACGATGGCCTGGTTCGTTCGCAACGATCCGGTGCGCACGTCCAGCACGCGGCCTGCGCGGATCACCGTCCGTGTGGGTTTCTTGTCTTGCGCGCCCGCAGGGATTGCCCATCCCGTCAGCATCACTAGTGTCACGGCGATAGCCATTCCGAGCTTTCTAGTTTTTCGCGCAACTACCGCTCGCGGCAATGAATCCTGCAGAACTTTCATCAAGACACCTCGCTATGAATTGGCAACCGGAACCGGGCGAGTATACCAAAGCGGATGAACTGACACCTGTCCTAAACAACGATCGGAAGCACCTCTATTTTCAAGTTTTCGTTTTCAAATTTCTATTCCTATTTCTTCATCTCCGCAATTCCACAACCGTGATGGCTTTTCCGCCGCGCTCTTCCGTCTCGAACGAATGTTTCTCCACGAGCGGGTGGGAAGAAAGAAACTCGCCGATTCCTTTGCGCAAGGCTCCGGTTCCATGGCCATGAATAATTCTTAACTCCGTCCGATGCCCGAGCGCTGCATCATCCAGAAATTTATCCAGGCGGTCCGTGGCTTCTTCCACGGTCATCCCGATCACGTTGATCTCGTCGCTGCCGGCGCCTCCGCCGGATTGCGAGGTCACCGTCACGCCCTGCAACTTGGCCCGCGGCGAAAATGCTTTCGCTGTTGCCCGTTCTCCTTCGACCGACGTGATTTCATCGATGGCCACTTTCATGCGCAGAGGCCCCGCTTCAATTTCCACGGACGACCCATCAATGCGGCGCAGCACCACGGGTTTGCTGAATCCGCGCACGCGAACCCGTGCGCCGGGCTGCAAACGCACCGCGCTAACTGCCGTCGCGGAAGCTGCCTGCACTCCGAGGTCCGCCTGCGAATCGGAAATGGTCTGCACCACCGCGGCGTTCAGCTCGTCGCGCGCTTCGCCGCGCGCGTCTTGCATTTTGCGACGCGTCGATTTCACCAACTGTCCGCGCAGCTCACGTTCTTTTACCGCTTCCACCACCCGCGCAACGTTTTCGTCGAAGCGCTTTTGCATCTCTGCGAATTGCGCTTCCAGTTCCTTGATGCGTTTCTGCTGCCGCTCGACCCACTCGGTGCGCAGCTTTTTGCGTTCTTCTTCCAGCGCATGGCGCTCGGCGGCCATTTGCTTTTGCAGACGGTCCAGTTCGTCGCGGCTGCGATGCAGATACGCAATTAAATCGGCGGCTTCCCGCGATTCGGGCGCGAGCAGCGATCGCGCGCGCTCGATAATTCCAGTGGCAATTCCCAGCCGCTGCGCGATGGCAATCCCGCTCGATCCGCCCGGGACACCCACCATCAGCCGGTACGTCGGCCGAAGATTCACATCGTCGAATTCCACCGCGGCGTTCACCACGCCCGGTGTTGTCGACGCGTAAGTTTTCAGCCGGTCGTGATGCGTCGTCGCCAGCACGATGCATTTCTTCGCGCGAAATTCATCCAGCAGCGCCACGGCCAGCGTCGCGCCTTCTTCCGGCGCCGTGCCCGTTCCCATTTCGTCCACCAGCACGAGCGATTGCGGCGTCGCTGTTTCGAGCATGGCTTTCAAATTCAACATGTGCGCGGAAAACGTGGACAAGTCCGCGGCGATCGACTGTTCGTCGCCGATGTCCACCAACACGCGGTCGAAAATCGGCAGCACCGCGCGTTGCGCGGCCACGGGAATCCCGGATTGCGCCGCGAGCGCCGCCATTCCCGTGGTTTTCAGCGCCACGGTTTTTCCGCCGGTGTTCGGGCCGCTGATCACCAGCACGCGCTCTTCTCCGCCGAGCGATAGCGTCATCGGAACAATGGCGCGATTTTCTTTGCGCAATTTATCTTCGAGCACCGGATGCCGCGCTTCGACCAGACGCAATTCGCTCCAATCGGAGAATTCCGGAATCGCCGCGTCGAATTCCTGCGCAAACCTCGCACGCGCAAAAACGCTGTCCAGTTCCTCAATTGTTTCGACGGCTGCGAGCAGCGGGCCTCGAACGCCTTGAAGTTTCTCCGTGAGTTCGCGCAATATCCGCGCGATTTCCGCCGCCTCGTCCTCGGCAAGCTGCACCAGCTGGTTGTTCGTTTCGACGGTCTCGAACGGTTCCATGAAAACGGTTTGCCCCGTGCCGCTGGCTCCGTGCACCACGCCCGGCACGCTCCGCCGCTGCTCCGCGCGCACGGGAATTACGAACCGCTCGTTGCGCAGCGTAACGTAGTCTTCGCCCGCTTCCGCGTTCCGCGAGCGCAGAATCTGCTTCAGCGTTCTCTGAATGGAATCGCGAGTCTGCGTGATGCTCACGCGAATGCGCCGCAGCGCCTGCGACGCATCATCACTGATTTCGCCGTTCGGCAGAATGCACCACCGGATGGCTGCGTGCGTGTCCCGAAAATCGGCGAGGCCCGTAGCTCGCGCTGTCAGCAAAGGAGATTTCGCCGCGTCCTCGCGAAATTGCTGCCGCAGCCATCCGCTTGTCTCCAGCAGCGATGCCGCGTCCAGAAATTCTCCTGGCTCCAGCACCATGCCCGGGCCTTCTAGTTTTTCGAGCCAGCCCTGCGGATCAGCCAACGCGCCAAATCCTAATTCACGTCCCGCGCGCAACCACTCGCGCGCCTCACGAATCAACGCAAATGCAGATTCCAGCGCCGCGCGCTGTGTTCCCGGCTCCAGCGCACTGACCGCGCGCCGCCCCGGGGCACACGTCGTCCGCAGCCGCAGCAGTTCCCTCAGCTTGTCAAATTCCAAAACGTCTTGTGCTGTCCGTGACATGTTTAGGACTGCTTCAAACGATTCTCCAGGTAGCCCGCGGCATCGCCCGCCGTCGGCGCCACGTGCACCAGCCGTCCGTTCGCCTCGCCCCACGGCGCCGGATGACCCAGCTCCACTTCCCGCACGCGATCAAGAACCGGCTGCCAAAAATTGCCAAGCACCGCGAACGGCTTCGCGCTCATCACCGACTTGTTCAGCATCTCCCACACCACCGCAAGCTCCACCAACGTCCCGGTTCCGCCTTTGCATGCCACGAACCCATCTGCCATTTGGATTAATTCGAACAATCTTTCTTCCCAGGTTTTCTTGCGCACTTCGACGTCAATCCACGAATTGAGTTTTGCGTTCGCAAAGAATTCCGCCGTCACGCCATAGGTCTTTCCGCCGCTCTCCTTCGCTCCACGCGAAACCGCAGCCATCACGCCGCCGTACCCGCCGCTGCAAACCGCGAAGCCGTGCCTCGCCAAAGCGCGCCCGAGCACGCGCGCTTCCTCATAATCCGCGTCTCCCTCCTTTGGCCGCGAACTGCCAAACACCGTGACGATTTGTTCTTTGCTCATCACTGACTTCCAAACTCAGCGTGGCTGTTTTTGTTTCGATTTGCGCTTCGGCGCGCTCACATCGAACTCCTCGATCATCGCCACGCAAAGTCCTGTCAGCGCGTCGGCCGCTTCGTGGCTTCGCCCGCCCTGATTATTGCTCAAGAAGGAAAATATCAGACGCCGTCCACTCGCCGTCTCCGCAAATCCCGACAGCGTTCGAACGTGTTCCACGGATCCCGTCTTCGCGTGAATTCGCCCGGCCGCCGGAGTGTTCTTCATGCGGTCTTCCAGTGTGCCGTCCACTCCCGCCACCGGCAGCGACCCGTAGTACACCGCAAACCACGGTTGCTTCTGCGCAAAGCCCAGCAACGCCGCGACGGCCCGCGGCGTGATCAGGTCGTGCCGCGACAATCCCGACCCGTCCGTCTGAATCACGTCGCCGGGGGCAATTCCCGCCGCCGCGTAAAAATCCACCGGAATCTTCATCAAGTCGTCCGGCGTGTTCCACACGCCGCCCTGCCGGGCAGCCGTTCGAAACAACACTTCCGTGTGCAGATTCTGGCTGATTTTGTTCACCAGCTTGACGGAATCTCCCAGCGGCACGGATACGTGTTCCGCAAGAACCGTCGGCTCGCCACGAACTGTAGCCGAACTATGTTGCGCCCTCGCCAAGCCTCCGACTTTGATGCCCCTGTCCTCCAGCATGCGCTTCAAAATCGCCGCGGCATGTTGCGCCGGCTCTTCGACTGCCAAAATCAGTTTTCGCGGCGTACTTCGCGCCGTCAGCGTGCCTTTCACCACTACCAGATTCGCCCCGGGTTCGCGAATAAGCGTCAAATCCGATTTCACGTCGGCCGCGGAGGTGACCACATCGTTCTCGACGATAAAATCCGGCGTCGCTGGAGTCAGCGCCGCTTGCACTGAACTTCCCGCAAGTTCGCCGGGCGTGAGCGTCAGTGTCACGGTGTTGTCGTCCACGACGATCGAGGAAATCGCAGCGCCAAACTCCCACACCATGTCGTCAATTTCCCAGCCATTGGGATAGCGCTCGCGCGGAAAGTAGCTGTCGTCGCCGACAACGTCTCCGGAAATCTCTTTCACGCCCTTGGCCGCCAGGGCATCCGCGAGTTGCGCGAGGGCCTTCTCGGGAGGTCCGTCGAACTCTTCCTTCAGTTCATACGGAAACTTTCGATTCGAAAGATTCGGATCGCCGCGCCCTACGAGCACAACATCCCCCGTCAGTACTCCTTCCTCCGAAATCGTTCCGCGCGTTTCCAGCGTGGTATGAAACCGGTAGTCGGGGCCTAGCTTCGCGAGCGCCAGCGCCGTGGAAAAAAGTTTCATGTTCGACGCCGGCACGAAGTAACGGTCGGCGTTCTGCTCGTAGAGCGTCTCCCCGCTCTCCGCATCCAGGATCAGTAGTCCCCACTCGCCTTTGCTCGCCGGTACCGCGCCCAGCAAAGCCGCGGCGCGCGCCGCGAATTTTGCAGTGGCCTTTTTCGACGCGCCACTCGGTTTCTTCGCACTGCGAGCAGCTTCCGTCTTTGCTTTGGTTTGCGCGTGCAACGACGGCGCACCGCTCGCGAAAGCGGCCATGAAGCCTGTCAGCGCCGCCGCCGCCCATCGCTCTGCTATTTTTTCCATGTTCATTTTTGGTCCGTGAATGAATCGTCCCGGAAAAGTATAGTCGAAAGGCAACACATTCCGCCCTCTACACGTCCTACTAATAGAACGAACCACCGGTATCCAGCCCTTTCCAACAGGCCCAAGGTTGCGCCCAGCCGTTTGGCACTCTATGATGTGGTTGCCCAGATAACTCTGACGAGGTGAACTGAGATGAAGCGAATGATGTCCTGTCTAACGGCCCTGGCGCTGATTGCGTTGCCGCTCTACGCTTCCAGTGACAAGAAGGAAACCGATCGCCTGGAAAACTGCGGCATGGTGATCAAGGAAGTTATGGATATCCCCGATGACATCCCGCAAGACCTCATCGACAAAGCAGAATGCATCATCGTTTTTCCATCCGTGCTCAAGGCGGCTTTTGTGGTTGGCGGCAGTTACGGCCGCGGAGCCATGGTCTGCCGCACCGGTGAGCATTTCACCGGTCCCTGGGGCGCCCCCACAATGATGGCTCTGGAAGGCGGGAGCATTGGTTTGCAGCTCGGCGGCCAAGCCACTGATTTCGTCCTTCTGGTTATGAATCCGCGCGGCGCTCGCGCCATCCTGAGCAGCAAGGTAAAACTCGGAGCGGATGCCTCGGCCGCGGCTGGTCCCAAGGGCCGCACCGCGAATGCCTCCACCGATGTCACCATGCGCGCTGAAGTCTTGAGCTATTCCCGCGCCCGCGGGCTCTTCGCCGGGCTCTCGCTGGAAGGCTCAACGGTTCGCCCGGACAACGATGCCAATGAACGCATCTACGGAAAGAAGGTCGAGGCGGAATCCATCGTTTTCAAAGGTGCTGTGGCCGTTCCACCCGCCGCCCAGAAAATGGTGGCGTACCTCAACCAGAAGTCTCCGAAGAATCTGTCGGACCCCGACTCCCTCAAGTAACTGTTCAAAACGGGTAGCTTTTCTCAAGGTACCCCGGCTCAATCCGGGGTACCTTGCTTTCTGTCCTCCAAAATAGGTAAACGCTGGGGTTTGTCAGCCTCTGATGGCCGTCCTTCCTTTCCGTCAACCGATGGCTGGCGATCCGGTTTGATCCATTCGCGCCGCGCCTGGCGATCCCTGACCACGTCGAAGCCATAGTACAAACGGTGTCGGTCCCGGTCTTCTCCAAAGAGCTGAGTGGCATTTTTCACGGCTTCGTAGCGTGTGGAATAACGTCCGCTTCGCACGAATTCCCCGACAGTTTCCGCCCAAAACCGTGTGAGCGTCTCGTGATACCCATTGTCCTCTGTGTTCGCCGTGCCCACGCATTCGTTGTGATGGATAATTCTCGCTTTCATCCGTTCGAAAAGGGCCTCTTCGCCCAGGTCGAATGCATGATACGCCGCCGTCCCCACGTGAGCTCCGTGCGTCCACTCGGCTTTCGTCAATCGTCCTGTTTCCCAGCGACGGACAAAGTCGTGGAGCGCTGCCTCGTTCTCGAGAAATGGATACTCCACTCGCAAGCGGTGAAATGCTCTCCTCCAGTACACCAACGGCTCTCCTCCGCGAAGCGTCAATCGAAGCACCTCCCCGATGAAGAGTTGGTGATCGCCCACTTCGAGTTGATGCCGCACTTCGCAAAACAAGGCTCCCATGGTGTCTTCGAGAACGGGGGCGCCGTTTTCTGCGGCGTGCCAGCGTAGTCCCTTGAAGCGGTCCGCTCCAGGGGTGGCGAACAGCGTGGCCACGGGGGACTGCTCCTCACGCAGCAAATTGACGGCGAATCGCCGGTTCCGGCCGATCTGCTCCACCCTCTTCGAATTACGATCGATACACACGGACACCAACGGCGGCTCAACCGATACAAATGCCAGACTGCTCAGCGTCATCCCAAACGGACCTTCTTGCGGATCGGTCCCGGTCAGGACCGCCACACCGCAAGGAATATGGGAACAAGCGCGCTCGAAAGCGTCGCGGAATGCCCCGCGATCCTCGCTTCCGAAGGTTATGGGACTGTTATTCTTACGTTTCATAGTGTCCTCTTGACAAAGTATTGTGATTCGTAGGACTCTCTCTGTCAAGAGAGATGTTTCGAAGGGAGAACAACATGGATTCCTTGGATCGCAAGGCGCTGACTTTTCTTATGAAACACGGCCGGGCCTCCTGGGCCGACCTCGGCCAACATCTCGGTCTTTCCGCGCCTTCCGCTGCCGATCGTGTCCGCAAACTCGAACAAACCGGCGTGATCCGCGGCTACGTCCCGCTTCTCGACGCAGAATCGCTCGGGTATCCTCTTGTCGCCTTTGTTTCCGTTACACTCGGCAGCCATCGCCATCGTTCCGTGTTCCTGCGCGGCATCGAAAAACTGGAAGAAGTCGTGGAGTGTCATCATGTTGCCGGCGATGACGACTACCTTCTGAAAGTCCGCTGCCGCGGCACCAAGGACCTGGACCGCGTTCTCGCCCACGAATTGAAAGACCGCATCGGCGTTGCCCGGACACGCACCATCATCGTCCTCTCCACTGCCAAGGAGACCGTGCGCGTTCCGCTCAAGGACTATCAGTTGTCCGATTGACCCAACACTTTGGTGATAGGGTCAGCCCGCCTCGACTTTTTGTTTTTTCCGCCAGCGCAGGGTATTCTGCAGAATTGCTCCGACTTGCCGAGGAGATTCCGTGTCCTGTCCGATCTGTGAGAAGCGCAAAGCCGAACGTTTTTGCCCCGCCAAGGGCGAGAAGATTTGCGCGGTCTGCTGCGGCACGGAGCGCGAAGTCACCATCGATTGCCCTTCGGACTGCACGTATCTCCTCGCCGCCCACCGTTATGAAAATGAGCACCAGCGGTCGATTCCGGCGGACACTCCCTTGCTCGAAGAAAAAATTCCGCAGGACACCGTCTACGCGCACCAGCAACTCATGTCCGCGCTGGCCTTCTCTATCGCTAAATTCTGCGCCGTCCAGCCAACAGCTACCGATCCCGATGTGCTCGCCGCCCTCGAGGCTCTCGCCCAGACCTACAAGACGCTCGGTTCAGGCATCATTTACGAAAACCCGCCGGTCGCGCCTCTTCCGCGCGAACTGTACGCCGCCTTGATCGCCTTCCTCACTGAAGTCAAGAAACAGCAAGCCGAACGCGCCAATTCCGCAGCCTGGAAAGACTCCGAAGTTTTCTCTTTGCTGGTTTTTCTCTACCGCATGGGATTGCTGCGCACCAACGGCCGCCCGCGTTCGCGCCGCTTCATTGAATTCCTTCGCGCGCAGTTTCCCCAGGCCCCCGAACTCAAGCGCGAAGAGTCCCGCATCATCGTTCCGTAGTTTCTGGAGTGCGGGAGCCTAGCTCCCGCTTTTCCACCGGCCGCCACCTAGAACATTGCTATCCTGCGGCCGCCTCAAGTCCCGCTTCTATCCGCACCGTCGGCGCACTCCACGCCAGCGACATCTGCGCTCGCTGAGGAGTTCGAGTCGTCGCAATCCATGGCCGCGAAGCAAAACCAAGTCTCTCGCGGATCCGCCGCACGCGCTCCGAAGCCTTCTGCCGGTACTCTTCGGGCGCGTATCCGTTCTTCGCGTACCACTGTTCATACTGCTTGGCCAGCCGCGGGAACTTCTCGCGTACAAACGGCAAGAACTGTTTCGCCGAAGCGGGCATCAGGAACAGTACCCCGGAGAAAAACCATTGCGCGCCCGCTTCCCGCGCCGCGGCCGCAACTGCTTCCAGGTCTCCGTCGCGGTCGGTGATTCCAGGGATGAGCGGTGAAGCCGAAACTCCCACCGCCAAACCTGCGTCACGCAACTGCTTCACGGCCGCCAGCCGCAAATCCGGCCGTGGCGCGCGCGGCTCCAGGAGTCGCGCCAGCCGCGCCCGCAAGGTCGTAATCGTAATGTCGATTGCCAAGTCCGAGCGCAACGCAACGCGCTGCAACACGTCGATGTCGCGCACAACCTGATTCGACTTCGTAATAATCGAAATGCTCAAGCCTTCTCGTTTTGCCAGTTCCTCCAGACACGCGCGCGTCACGCCATACTCGCGTTCCGCCGGCTGGTACGGATCCGTCGCCGTCCCGATAGCGATGTGCTCCGGTCTTTCTCCCCCGGACTTCGCCGACGTGTAGGAATACTTTCGCGAAATATCATGCGCCAGCAGCGGCGCCGCATCCTTCTTCACATAAATCTTCTTCTCGAATTCCGAACCGTCCAGCTCCATGTATTCATGGGTGTACCGCGCATAGCAGTATTTGCAGGCAAATTCGCAGCCCCGGTAAGGATTGATGGTCCACTCGAACGGCACGCGATTCGAATCGCACCGGTTCAGGATCGATTTCACCGGCAAAACAAAATACTCCGGCTTCTCCGCCGAGCTCCGCTGCGTTTCCGCGCGCGGAGAACATGCTGCGAGGCGGGCGATGCCCACCAGCCGCGCGTGAGCGCGTTCGTGTGGCACCGCGGCAACATTTCGGACCGGGCCATTCGCACGGTTTTGGGTTCCGTGCGCGGCCAAGGACGCCGGGGGGCAATCCGCCGTCGCGCGGTCCGAAATGCTGTCGCGTTGGTCAACAACCGGGGCAAGGCCGTCGACCACTTGCATTGGGCCTACGTCTTCAGGGCAATCAGGAAAGAGTCCTGCTGTAGTTGGTGAAACGCGGCGCCGATGGAGGGTAGTACCCACCGACGATGAGGAGAGAACCGGAGACATAGCCCACCTCGAAGCACAGGGAAGTATTTCGCTTTTTGTTCGCTATGTCAAGAATTATTTTCGCTTTTTATTCGTGCAAGGCCGCCGCTTCGGCTGGTTCTCAATCCGCACACCTTCGTAAGAAGTCGGTGGCGAACAATTGCCTCGTTCGCGCTCACACGGTATTCTCCTTATCAGGGAGGACGCTTTGCCCATCCGTTCGCGGATAATTCTCGCTTTTGCAGCTGCCGTTTTCGGTCTTGGCGTCACCGCGCAGCCAGCCCGTGCACAGGCGCAACCAGCAAGCCCAGCAAAAAAGCTGCCCGCCGGTCCCCCAGCCCCGCAGTCCACCCACTATCCGATTCTGCTCCTCGCCTTCGGCGACGATCCCTACTGGAGCCTGCGTATCGGCTTGAAGGGCCCCGAACGGCTTGACCGCCCAAAGTACCCGCCTATCGTCCTCGAACCGGCCGAAGTCAGCCACGAATCGGGCGTCGATGCCTGGACCTATCACGCCAAAGATTCAGCTACCGGCGCATCTGTCGTCGTCCACCTGACGCGCGAAGCCTGCGCCGATCCGGTTACCGACCCAACTGCCGCCCCGCGCCCCGCATCCGGAAAATACACCTTCCGTGCCTCCGTCGATCATGCGCAACTCCCCGCCATGAAAGGCTGCGGCCGTATCGCCACCGAGCTTTTTCCAAAGATCAACAACCAACCCGACGATTCGGATGATACCGCCAAAAACAAGCCTCCCGCCCCTACCATCACCAATTTCAAACCACCTGTCGCTGTCGCCTATTTGAATGCGGCGGGCGCGGTCGTCCTGAACCGCGGAACCGTTAGGAAAACTGTCGCGCCTTCAGGCATGGAACTGGCACTCTCCCACGACGGCAAAAAACTCCTGTACACGCGCTCGGATTCAAAGACCGGCCCCGACCGGACCATTGTGCTCTACGATTTTGACACCGGCAAATCGCAGGATTTAGTGCATGGGTACGTCCGGCAAGCGTTTTGGTCGCCGGACGACTCGCGCATCGCCTTTCTGAAAGCGCAGGATCGTGCGTGGCAGGTTTGGTCCTTTGCCGCCGCCGCTCCCGATGCGGCCACGCTCTTTTCTTCGCAATCAGTGAACTCCCTGCACGGCTGGATGGATGGTCACACGCTTCTCACCAGCGACATGCAGATCGCCTACTGGCTCAGCGATGAGCAACCCATGCAAACTATGCCCCTCACCGACATTTACGGCCCCGCGTTTCAGGTCATGAGCTCCGACGCCATTCGCGTCCATCCTCTCAATCCCGATTTGATCCTGGTTTCCGCTGACTACGCGTCCGCGCCAGCTGGCGCTCCAAAAGACGCCATGGGCCTTACCGCAGGATTCTTTCTCTACGAAGTACGTTCCAGGCGCCGCACGGTTCTTTGTCCGCCGGACCAGTGGGGCCGAGCCGCGGAATGGTCGCGCGATGGACTCCAAATTTTCTACACGCGCGTGGTTACCGGCACTACGTCCACTTTTCGCATTTTCTGGGACGGCACCGGCACGCAAAAATACTCCTCCGCCAGCTGGCTCGTGATTGGCCAATAGTTAGCCGATACGCCGCAAGACTCCATTTCCCCTTTTCCTCGCGAGGGAGACATCGCTATACTAGTCCTGTGAGTACCAATCCCCCTGTCACTCCCCCACAGGTCGGCATTCTTGTCCTTGACAACGATGCCCAAGGCGCCAGCGCGGTCAAACAGATCCTCGATTCCGAAGGCTGGCGCGTCCGCAACGTCCTCGACACCAGGCAGCTCCTCGTGGAACTGAAGACCGGCGAATGGTCTCTAGTCGTCGCCAACGTGGCCATCACCGGCATCGATGGCCCTGCCTTTATAACTCTCCGCGAGCTTGCCAGCGTCTCGCCCGAAGATGGCGGCAGGGTCCGCGTCCTTTATCTCATTCCAGAGTTTGGCGGAAGCCAGTACATCGGCCACCTTGAAATCAATCGCATGCCGTACGTGGTTCGCCCTTACCATCTCCACGATTTCCTGGAGAAGGTCAGTGACCTCCTTGTCGAAGTAAAGGCCATCGAGGCTCCGTTGCGCCAGGTGCGCCACGAGTTCGGGGCACTACGCAAAAAAAAGAAACAGACCGGCCGCTCTACCTCCATGTTCGCCTCGCGCGACTCTTCTTCCTACACCGACGAAGAACTCGCCGAATACGAGCGCCAGGAGAGCGAAGCCTCAAAGACGCGCCGCAACAAGCCCCGCACCGACTTGGGCGGCTCCGACCGCTAGGCCCGCAGCCGTTTCAGTTTTTTCCTTCCCTCTTGAGTTCCTGACATCGTTACTTCATCTCGATTGCAAGAAATCTCAATCCCGTCGTTCTAACTCCAAGCCGTGTTCTCATCGACACGCGCAGGAGGATTTCATGGAACGTTCGATCTTCGCCGCACTGTTGGGCGGTCTTCTCGGAATCACCGCGCTTGGAAGTTTGGCATTCGTCTGGGGGCCACCGGGCTCGCACCAGCCGCCGCCTCCTCCCCCATCGAGAGTCGTAGGGGAATGGCGCCTGCTCGACCCCGTCACTTACGAAAACATCTCCGTCTTTCCCGTAGTTACTTCCAACAGCCAGGATACCAGCGCCTTTCTCACGCTCGAAGAGGGTCTCGCCACCGGTGAGGTCATCGTCCGCGAGTCTGGCTCCGAAGCCATGGTTCGCGGACGCGACGGACGCATCGTTTATGTTCCCCAATACAACACCGGCGCGCGCGTCAATCAGCTCGTGCTGATCAACCGCAGCCGCCGGCCGCTGCTCCTCCTTGCCGGCGAACTCGTCAGCGGCGGCAAACAGGACCGCGTCATCGGCAAAGACCGCATCGTGCCCATCGGGGCTCCCCCGCTGCCTCTCGACGTCTTCTGCGTCGAGCATGGCCGCTGGACCGGCGCTTCGCAGCAATTCGCTGCCGCAAACACCATTGTCCATCCCAGCGTTCGCGAACGCGCCGCCGTGGATCAAAAACAGGAAGAAGTCTGGGACGCTGTCCGCAGCGGCACCATCGCGCAGGCACCTGCCGCCGCGCCACCTGCCAAGATGAGCATGCCAAGCATCCAAGGTGCGATCGCTTCGAACGGGCGCACCGAAGCCTATGAAAAAATCTACGTATCGCGTGCCGTCGGTGTCCCCATCGATGATTTTGTGGAGGAAGTGCAACGCCGCTTCGCCGCTGCGACGTCAGGTTTGAAGGACGAACGCGTCGTCGGCGTCGTTGTGGCCTACGGCGGCGAAATCGCATGGAGCGACATCTTCGCCTCCGGCGATCTCTTCGACCATTATTGGAACAAACTCCTGCGCAGCTACACCATCGAAGCTCTCGCGCGGCCTACTTACCGCGCCGTGGCCTCGCGCGATAACGCCGCCGAATTCCTGCGCCACCTCAACGGCCACATCACCGAGGAAACCGATCCCGGTGTCTACCGCTGGCGCGAAATCACCGAGGGCCGCCTCACACAAATTGAACTCGACGCCCTCCAGCCCAAAACCATCACCCTCCACCGCCTCCTATTGCATCGCACCAGCTGACGCGATCCGGAGGTCATCACTTGTAGGGGCGCAGCACCGCTGCGCCCTTACTTGGCGCGCTCAAAGCGCCGCACCTGACTCTGATCTTTCGTCTGCTCTAGCAATTGTGCCGCCGTCAATTCTAATTTTGGATGCCTTACTCCTGCCGCAATTTCCGCCAACGGCACCAGCACAAATCTCCTCATATGCATCCGCGGATGCGGCACTTGTAATTCCGCCGTATCAATCGTCTCCGCGCCATAAAGCAAAATATCTATATCCAACTTCCGCGGCCCTTTCGCCACCACCTTCTTGCTCCCCATCCGCAACTCGATCTCCCGCAAATTCCGCAACAACTCCACCGGCGCCACTTCCGTCTCCCCCCTCACCACGCAATTCACAAACCACGGCTGCTCCTGATAATCCACCGGCTCCGTCTCATAAAACGCGGACACGCGCGTCGCGCGCACGCCTGCCCCCGCCAGCGCCGCAATCGCCGCGAGCAAATTCGCCTCCCGGTCCCCCACGTTTGAACCGAGCGACAAGTACACCGTATTCTCAGGCATGGTTTCTTTAGCGGACTCTAGTTTCGATTCGCAGCGACTACTTAATCGTATCCGCGCCCGCCTTGGCGCATTGCGCGTCCTGAGCGCTCGCCGCTCCGGAAACTCCGATCCCACCCACAATCTTCCCGTCCATCACCAGCGGAAATCCGCCTTCCACCGGCACCGCGCCCTGCAGCCGCAGTATTCGCAATCCATCTCCGCCCGTCGCCAGCGCATCCTGGAACGCCTTGGTCGGCCGCTTGAATAGCGCCGCCGACCGCGCCTTATCAATCGCAATGTTCGCGCTGCCCAGTTGTGTGTTGTCCATCTTCTCGTAATAAACGAGGTTCCCCGCGGGGTCCACAATCGCCACCGCCATATTCCAGCCGTTCTTCGTCGCTTCGGCCAGTGCCGGCGCAGCCGCCTTCTTCGCATTCTCCAGGCTGATCGGCATTCCATAGGGATTCGGCATCTGCGCCACCGCGCCCGTCATCGCAAAAACCGCCAGCAGCAAACTCAAGCAAACACCCCTCACAAAATTCTTCCGTGACATTTTCCTCCTCCTCTTTTTGCTCGAACCGTCAAAGCCGCGCGACGCAACTTAGCCCACTCGAAACCCGCCACAATCCTTTTCACTAATTCCGCGCCGCGCACACAAAACTCCCCACGTCATTCGAATCTCCGGTGCTCTTGTACTTCGCCACTTGCGGATACGGACATAGCGGCCGCGTCATCTTCACGCCCTTGCCGGGATCATCGTCCACATATTTCGTCGCGATCATCGCCCCAGGCGCAATCCCTTTCTCTACCCACTGTTCCAGCGCCAGCTCCACATTGTGTTGCGCGTCCTTGCCATCCGCACCGGGGTATTGCCCAAACGACACAGGCCCTGGCCCGCCGGCGCAATGCTGCACTCCCGGCATCATGTACAGGCGCACAAACGCGTCTCGCTCCTTGCCGCCCATCTTGCTCCCTACGCTCTCGAAATAATTGATCGAATTCAACGGCGAGATCCCCGGATCAGCCCACCCGTGATACAGAATCAGCTTCCCGCCGCGCGCCTTGAACGCCGCCAGGTTCGCATCATTCGCATCCAGGGATTTCGCGGTCTTCGCCTCCGCCGCTTTCAATGCGTCATCGACCGTCGCATCCTTGTAATTCCAGTCTGCCTTCTCATAGACCATCCCGGAAAAATATCCTCCGCCAAACGCAAACAGCAGGCTCTTCCCCGGCGCTGGCCCCGTGATCCACGTTGCCCAGCCTCCCCTTCCTTCCTCCGCTCCCGGCACGTAACCGGGAAAAATCAAGTGCCCCTTGGCGTCGTTTGGCCCTGCATATAGCTTCTTCAGCGTCGTCACCTGCGCCGCCGTCAGGCACTTCTCCGAATCCCCTTCCTTGCAGAGCATAACCGCCGGATCGAACTTGCATTTGTCGGGCTCATTCAGGATGCCGTCCGCCACTCCATCTTGCGCGTCGCACGCGGCGTTCACCGCGCCCGCAATCGCCGGCAGTTTGCTGCTCGGAATATAACTGGCGGCATCCAGTGTCGTAGCCTGCGCATCCGCCAGCGCCTTGGTCAGCAAATGCGTGAAGTAATTCGCCGGAGCTCCCGCCAGGATCCCGTCGTAATCCTCCGGAAAACGCTGCGCCTCCATCAGCGCCTGCCGCCCGCCGTTCGAACAGCCGCCGAAATACGAATGTTGCGGCCCGTTTCCGTAAAACGCCTGGACCACCGCCTTCGCAACTTGCGTCATCTCATGGATTCCGCGATACCCATAATCCGCCACCTTCTCCGGATGTCCGATCGCCCAGCTCGCATCCGTCCCGCCCGCGGAATGCCCCGTGTCCGTCCCTACCGCCGCATAGCCTTGCTTCACCGCATTTCCCAATCCGAAATGGCCGATCTCTCCGGCAAATCCACCGTTCCCTTCTCCCAGCAGTTTCCCATTCCAACCTTCCACCGGCATCCACACTTCAATCTTGATATTCGAATCTCCGCTGGGCTTCGCTTCCGCTGCCACGTGGCAGAACGCACCAAGCGTTTTGTAAAACGCCGCGCTCTCCCCCATCCAGAAAGCCATGTTCTGCGGAGGCGGAAATGCCCCCGCCGTAAACGTCTGCGCCGAAACAATCTTCGCTCCCGGCAGCTCGAGTTGCGCCAGCGCCTCGCAATTCTGCGCCGTCGGCGCCGTCTT
>Ga0207131_1019_pt1 | contig 28607 bp, 15 predicted proteins | sample Alteio_BWMinHeat_13_FD_153557 | JGI IMG/M metagenome (GOLD analysis project Ga0207131, IMG submission 153557) | Enriched cells from forest soil in Barre Woods Harvard Forest LTER site, Petersham, Massachusetts, United States -... | ecosystem: Environmental > Terrestrial > Soil > Temperate forest >...
TCCAAACGCTTCGCGATGTTTAAGGTTTCCCGTTCGGTGCGTTTTAGCAGTCAAGTTCAAGCCACAAAAAAATGATAGAGGCTTAAAAATACAGCTTAAGGGCTGTATGCACATTTTGGGATATGTATAGGCAGGGTAAATTAAGCTTGATGCGTATGGGGCGTTGCCCTCGGCTACTATGTGAAGGCCCTTCGAGGCTGACAGGAAATATCTGATGGGATGATTTGTGTGCGAAATTTAGTTATAGGATCATAAAAAAATTTGGCCATATTAAATAAATATGGCCAAATTTTTTTATGATCCTATAACTAAATTTGGCAGCAAAGCATCCCGTCAGCTATTTCCTGTCAGCCTCTTCGGGCCGTCGAGCTATAGTTTCAAAAATTGCTAAACTCGAGTTTGTGTCTCAGTGTTTAATAAATCAAGGGCAATTCAGGCCAATTTTAGTAAAAATTCAAAAATTAGCCATATGGGTGGGGTGGAAATCCATTTCCACACCACAACTTTTGAGGGCTTGCATAATTGTTGAAAATCTGGGTTTCCCTTTTTGGGACAGACTTTTATAAAAGCTTTTTCGTCCAACATCCATTTTTGAAGATATTTCAGATATTACGCCTTGTGCTTCAACGACATTACGTAAAGCTAATTGAAATATTTTAAACTCGTTTGTTTCTATCGCTTCATCAAGACTTGCTTTCAAATAAGCTGAAGCCTCTTCAGGATCTTTGAGGCTTTCGATTAAATATTCTTGATACTTTTTATATCTTCTCATTTTTTACCTCTCTTTAGCGAAAGAATTCTATGACTTGACTTTTCTCTATAATTTATAGTGTATCCGAATAGATACATTTATGTGAGTAAAAGAATTTTACCCTATATGGATTTATTAAGATGCCCCAGCCTGGGTTGGGTTTTACATCTATACTGACCTGGAGGCAGGGCATGTATGCTTCAGGGACAGGTCGGGACGACCTGAATACCTTCTGCTTCACTCGAAAATCTAAATAATCTGAAAAATCTGAAAAAATGTAGATTTAAAAATATGGAAAATGATATAAATCGTTATTATATTTTTTTTATTTAAATACAATTAATTCTAGTTAAATAAATTAATTATGTCAGCTGTTGAAGGTTCAGGTGTTAAAGTCTATTTAGATCCAATATCTTACAGTTCTAATCCCCTGAAATATGTGGCTGAAAGGAAATATAGAAAAGAATATGAGACGCATCCATACTGGTCTGAATTAAAAGCCAGAGCCGTATATGCCACATTTGGTTCCTTTGAAAGTATAAAAAATGTGGGTGGATTTATATCTTTGGCGGGCAAAAAAATTACGGAGGGAAGTCTTTCAGAATTCGCAATTAACGTTGTCAAGGCCGTCTGTCAGACTTGTGCGATCGTTATTCCTGTGCAGCCTTTTGTCGGGTTTTTTATCCATCCTGATGCGATGCTTAAGATGCAAATTTCTTTTGGGTTGATTGCAGATGTGTTTGCAGAGGCAGATCAAAAACATAAAGAGTTGGTGGAAGTTGCTAATAAGGCCAATACGCCAAATTCCAGGCCATCAGCACCACCACCAGGTTCACCAACGTCTGTGTCCGGGGAGAAAAAATCTAAAGATACTCCAATATCTAATTTAAATAGTTCGATAAAACAAGATATAATAGCTGTGGAATCAGGATCTGGATCTGCGTTTAGCCTACACCGTGCTGTTCAAATAGTTGCACTCTACGCTATTTCCACGGCAATTCGTGCCGGATTAGCAGATGAGCGGATTGGCAAAATTGTTGGAGGGCTGGGTATGATTTGCGTTGGAGTTTCTACAGTAGTCTCTAGCGGAATTCCCAAATCAATTAGATCTTGCATTTGGAGTAGAACACCGTCCCCCATTTCAAATGAACCAGCATCTAAAAAGATTTTGCGTTGTGGAGTCGCCGGAGCCGGATTAGTTTCCACAATCTATGGCATCTGTAGCGTGTATTCAGGAATTATAGACATTATTTACCCAACTCATGATTCTGCAATGACTGCACCTCAACGATGTAATGACCCAGAAAATTGTTCTCAAATTGAAAGAGAAATACTCAAAAACCTACCAAATAAACCTCGTGTTCTGGAAGTCCCGTTTGCATCCTTCTATTTAAAAAACGACACCCAGGCATTGAAAGATAGAAGCATTGGCGTAGATTGGGGAAATAATGCTTATTTAGAAGGGCGGCACGGGGATATTCTGTACATTTGGGGTGATGACCCAGATTGTGAAGGTGTTTGTACAACTTTTGTTAAAAAATTATCAGGAGCTACTGTAAACCTTGAGAATCCTTTGCCATCAATAGAAGGATATGAAATTGTAGAAAACCCTCGAAAAAGTGACATCATTTTATATTATGATACAAATCATTATTCAGAATGTCATTTAGATGGAAAAAAATGCCCTCATTATGACTATGAGCCTTTCACACATGTTGGACTCATTTACAAAATTGAAAATGCTACAACTTGGGTTACCTCAAAATGGGGAAGCGGTAGATGTATTGATCATTTGGAAGAAGTTGTTCCTGAATGTTATGGAAATGCTGTTGTTTATCTGCGCAAAAAAATAGTCAAAAGTTTACAATGGTCTTGGTAAAAGACCCTGCAACTAATTGAAATTCAATAAGTGGATTAGAGCTCATTGATTGGTAAAATGATGTCCGCTTGATTCCAGGCTTTTTTAAATTGTTCTTGCGTCTTCTTTGCTTCATTATCTTTTCCTTGCAGACGTAAACTTTTTTCTAATCCAAACAATGCCCAGCCGTTGTTTGGATTTTGACGTAAATCCTCTTTAAATGCGATCTCGGCTTCCGCAGCATTTCCCATTTTCAGTAATTCGTATCCAAGCATTTCCTGGATAGGAAAATACCAGGCAGGAGGTTGTGTGTAATCTTGCCTGTTCTGCAACTGGATGGCTTTTTCCAAGTGCTTCAATACGGCAGCCTTATTTTTTTTCCTGTCTTCAATGCTCGCAGCCAAGATTTCTTGTGCAATATTTAATAAACTTTCGCCAAGAACCCCCATGTTTTTTTCTATGGCTCCTTGTTGTGTAATTTTTCGGAGTTGCGCAAGCTCGTTTTCGCTCTCGTTGTATTTATTAAGATGCACATAAGACAGTCCACGTGCGTAATGCCACATTCCTACGGCATATTGAAATTCACTTAGTGACTTTGGCTCACTCAGTATTTCATTCCACTTACCAAAGCGGGCTTTAGCAAAATAGAGTGCTGGTAAGAATATTTGTAAATAGTTGTCTCTTTTTACCCAGGGAATTTGCGTCTGTTTCACCAATTCTTCTGCCGTTTTTATTGCCAAAAAACTTCGCCCTTCCATCATTGAAGAATAACGAAGAAGATCAAGACTGTGTAAATAAAGATAATTAATTTCAGGCTCAAAACCTTGTGCGAGGGAATCCACCTGATATTGTAGATAGGCAGCAACGGCTTTTTGGTTGGCAAGTGTCGCTTCATTGTAATGTCCTGTAGGTAGATAAATATTTCCAGGCATATGCAACCCTATTAGTCCTACCGAATCGCGAAAAAAGTTTGCGCTTGAAAGCGCAGTCTCAGGGTGGGGTGACTGCTCCATGACATGTATGAAGAAATGATTCGCGGCGAGATTATTTCGATCGATAGTCAGTGCGGATTGCAAAGTTTTTATCATCTCGAGTGTGTTAGGTTGGGGTTTTCCATCCCGGGTCCAAAAATGCCATTTGTTAACATCAAATAACGCAAACACATATAGATCTTTTGCATCAATGTCTTTCGGAAATTGTTGAACCACATCTCGCATTGCATCTGCATAGTCTTGGGCTTCTCCCGGTGTTGCTGAACTGGCACCCATCGTAAGGACTTCAGCGGAGGAACCTTGCCCGGAGGCGAGGTTTGAAGAATAGCGCTTTGAAAGTGCTTGAATGTAAGCTGATTCTTTTGGATTTTTTGGATCAACAAGTTGTTGCGCTTTTTTGATGGCAGTAAGCCCATCTTGTCTTTCATTACCATTTAGAGGCATATTGTTTTTTGAGCCCAACGCCAATGCGAGCCCCCAATAACACATCGCACAAGAAGGATCTAACCGTGTTGCTTCTCGAAAAGATCGAATCGATTCACCAAAATCAAAGCCATAAAATAAAACCATACCTTGATCAAAAAAACGCTGCGCAAGTGGCGAATGAGTGGAAATTGGGTGATGATATTTTTCCAGATTGTTAAATAAAGGCGCTCCCAATTTTACTTGATTAGTTTCTGTTGTGTTATTTTCCTCTACAAAACCGGAGCTCATAGCACCGAACGAATATACCCATATAAAACAACAAAAAATGCTTGATACAAGATTTTGTTTCATTGGCACCTCAAATTCATCATTTCAATGCTGGATTAATGACTTGATTGACTAATCTTCGTAGCAGAGCTCATGTTCATGCGGTGTTGTGAGCAGTGACTCATGTCCACTATATACGATGCCTCCAAACGTAACCGATGCTGGCACCCGGAATTTATTTAGTAGTCTTTTAAAGAGATGAAAACGGGGATGTTTAACCCCTTTTTCAATTCTTACAGGAATAATTGGATAGTTTGCTGCTTCCAGAATACGGTTAAATGGCTCTGTCTGATGCAGCTTTTCAACTTCAGAATATATGTCCCGGTTTTGAACGAATATGCAAACGGAAATCCCTTTGTTCAACGTTTTCTGTATCGCTTCCAGACAATCGGAATTTTTAACGAGGGGTTCAATCGCTGGTATAAAAACCACTTGCATTAGGCTGTAAAGTTGTTTCATCCAGGGAGTATGGCTCTGCTCCTGTTCTATGAAAAACCTGATCCGACGCCGCTGAGACCCTAGAATTAATAGAGTGTCATTCCATGCTGTGTGAGTGCAAACATACAACGCAGGACAGTCTGGAATATTCTCGTGCCCTATAAATTGCGTCCTAAAATGAAGGCGCGATAGGATCGATGAAACAAACCGGGTGAGATAATCGAAGAATTTATAGGTATATGCAATGGCTATTAAGGCAGTCAATAAGCCGATTAAAGCAAATCCTTTATCAGATTCAATTCCAAGAACTTCTGAATTCAGATAAATGAGCCCTGAAGCCAAAAGCACTCCGACAAAACTCATGAAATTCGTCGCTGCCACCATTTGTCCGCGCGATTGGCGAGGGCTTGCCACCTGTATGTAAGAATCTAGCGGTATTTCAAATATTCCGCCAAATACTCCAAGAAGGGTGACAAAGATAATGACAGCAAACAGGTTCGAAGAAAAAGCATCAAGCAAAAATGCAGAGAATGCTATTCCAACTGCCCCAAAAGGGACTAGCCCAAGCTCAACAATTCTTCCAGATATTTTTCCTGCGATCAAGGCCCCGGTGCCTATGCCCAGCGCAGTTAAGAAGAAAAGATAGCCGCCTTGAATATCGGAAAGATCAAGGGATTGCATCGCAAATGGGATGATATTCAATTGGGTAAACGCTCCGACAAACAGGAAGTAAGCGGATCCAAACATGGCAGGGAGCAAAGAAATTTCCTGGTGTGCTCGTTTGAGTGTTTGATAAATTTCTCTAAGAAAAAAGAACTGAAACTTTTTTTCGGACCCCGATGGCGGGGTTGGTTCGATTCCAAAGCTTGTGACAAGTCCGACAATAGCGATAAATGTGCAAAAAATCGCAGATATAATAAAATTGCGCCCAGTTATTTGAATGAGGAATGAAGCTAAAAAGGTTCCCAATATAATTGCCAGGAAAGTGAACGAAGTCATCAGACCATTGGCTTTGGAGATTTTTTCTGTTGAAACAAGCTCAGGGACTATTCCATACTTGGAAGGACCGAAAATTGCACTTTGAGTGGCTAACAAAAAAAGAATTGCGTAAGATCCCCACTTACTCTCAAAGGCAAAAGCCCAAACGGCTAAGCCCATGATCACAAGTTCGAGAATTTTCGTGATGACTATCACATCCCGTTTGCTAAAACGATCTGCCAATGTTCCCGATAATGCTGAGAACAATAAAAATGGAATTACAAAGGTTGCGCCGGTGGTTGCCAATATCTGATGGCTATATTCAATACCCTCCAGTTGAATAAAAAAATAGACAATCAAAAGTTTGTAGATATTGTCGTTTAAGGCTCCCAAAAACTGCGTCACATTCAAATAGGTAAACGAAGAGAACCTGTTTAAAAAAGTTGAAGCCATAAAATCTTTGATAATTAAGTGTTTGTATCCATGCGTTTTTTACTATTACACTATAACAATCAGAGTATGAAGGGTCAACTCATTAGCTACAAGTTTTTTTTCGTTGTTACATAAATAACTCAAAAATGGGTGCAATTAAAAGTGAGGGGATGAACCGCCCTCTCTGTGTTCTCTGTGGGCTCTGTTGTTATTAAAATTTTTGAAATAAACATGAACCTGGGCTGTATTAAACCACAGAGCCCACAGAGAACACAGAGAGGGCGGTTCATCCCCTCACTTTTAATTGCACCCCTCAAAAATACCTTTATTTACAGCATTACTTGTATTTGGTAAAATGACACCCTCTTAGAGGGTGTTGACAAACTCAAGCCCCTCTGGATTGCGTCAAAGCCTCGGGGATGAATAAATCAAAGCCAGGTCAATATTAAAAATATTAACCTGGCTCCGATTTTTCATCCGCGAGAGCTTTCACGCGATTCCGAGGCCGCTTGAGTTTATCAACACCCTCTTAGAGCAAAAAGATTCTGAACAGGTTTTCAGAGAATGATCGCATGGCAGCTGGACTGGAAATCAATTTTAGCAATCGCTTAGACGTTCTCTACGAAAGATTAAAACAATCTTTATTTGGCCATCCAACCACTCCTTTTATGAAAAGACTGGTTGTCGTCTATTCACCAGCTATGAAAACGTGGTTGATGCTTAGAATGGCCCAGGATCCCGAGCTTAATGTTGCGGCTGGTATCGAATTCCTTTTTCTCAATGAGGCATTTGCATACCTGCTGAAATTATCCAATTCCAAAATTTGCACCCATTTTCCCTCTTCCTTTGAATTGGCTTTGGCAATCGAAAATGAAATTCTAACAATCCTTACTTCTTATAATAAATTGTCTTTAGACGAACAAAGCGATTGGTCACCGATTTTAAAATACCTCAAAATTAATCAAAATGGACTAGATCCAAAATTCCAAATTTCCAGGAAAACAGAAAGGCGCATCATCGGACTTAGCCAGGAAATAGCACGCCTTTTTTTGGAGTATGGTCGTTATGCACAGCGCATGATCATTGAATGGGAATCTCCTGATTTTTCTGGTTGGCAGCCTCGTCTATGGAGAAAATTATTTTGCAGGGATTTGAATTGGACTTACCCTGTTCGAGCGCTGACTCAAGATGGAATTCCCCAACATGAATTTTTTGTTCATTTTTTTTCGATCAGCTTCATCACAGCCGCAGAATTTGCCTTCCTGGAAAGATTGGCCTGCCATCGAAAGGTGAACTATTATTTACTTTCCCCTTGCGCGGTTTTTTGGAGCGATATCCGATCGGATAAAGAATCAGTGTTTTTGCAGGCTTATTGGCGCAAGAAATTAGGAGAACAATGCCCCCAATTGCTTAACTTAGACGAATTTCTAAGAGATAGAAATCCATTATTGGCAAATTTTGGCAGGATGGGCAGGGAAATGGCTGTTCAAATTGAGAAAAGCTCTGCTTTGACAACTGCTCTTTACGTACTGCCCGAGAAGGTCACCCTATTAGATGATGACATTTTTATTCAGGATGATCTGTTTTTAACCGATTCAAAATGCCCTTTAAGTCTCTTACAAGCCTTGCAAGCTGACCTTTTAATGATGCGCAATCCTCAAGGTACCCCTGTTCAAATTATGGACGGAAAATCAGTGCAACTGCATATCGCTTCTTGCAAAAGAAGAGAAATTCAGATCCTTTACAATAATTTGCTGAAATTGATGACCGACTATCCATCTATTTGCCCCTCAGACATCATTGTAATGTCTCCACAAATTTGTGATTATGTGCCCTACATCCAGGCAATATTCGGGAGCAGTGAAAGTCAAATCGAATATCAAATGTTTGATCTTGATAGGATGAGGCAGAGCGAATTGGCGCGCAGTTTTCTCCAACTCATCAAGTTATCAGAATCCAGGTGGAGCGTTTTTGATTTATTCCAGTTATTCGAAGATCCCTTATTTCAAAGAGCCCGTCAATTTTCGTCCGTGGACTTTGCTACTTTCAAAATATGGATTGACGAATCTGGAATAAGATGGGGGGACGATTTACACCATCGAAATGAACTCCTGAAAAGGAATCATTGCATGCGAGGTATGGCAGATGAAACACCTGTAGGAACGTGGGAATATGGATTTAGCCGCTTGTTGATGGGATTGACAACCTCATTTGATTCAAGCTCACAGAGCGTTGAAATTTCACCCTGTTCGGCACTTGATTTTTCTCAGGCAGAAATGTTGGGAAAATGGATTCAATTATTGCATTCATTAAATGATGATCTATCTCCCTTGAATGATCGGTCGAGAATGACTATCGAAGACTGGACAAATTATTTAACATGTTTGTTGGATAGTTATTTTCTACCCGATTATGAAGATCCTGAATCTATACTGGAGTTTGAAGATTTAAAAAATCAATTTGCGATTTTGCGTAATTCTGCGCGCTATTACAAAGAGGCTACCTATTCTTTTGAATCAGTCAAAGCACATTTATTGTCTTTGTGGCAAAATAGGGAAATCAGTTATCGCGAAGAATTCATTCAATCTGTTCAATTTTGCACATTGGTTCCTTTAAGATCTATTCCAGCAAAAGTGATTGCTTTGCTTGGGATGAACGATGGAGCATTTCCCCGTACAGATCAACCTTCGTCTTTGAATCAGATGAATAAAAACGAAGCGGCCGACTATTCCCCTTCTCCATCGGATCATGACCGTTATCTATTTTTGGAAGCTTTGCAAACTGCTCAAGAATATCTTCTCATTAGTTTCAACACTGAAGGTCAGCCAGAAACAAGGGAACCTCTTGCATCTCTTGTTGTTCAGGAATTATTTTCCTATTTAGATAAGCATTACAACGTGAATGGAAAAAAAGTCATGGAAGCTTGCGTTTTCAAGCATCCTTTTGATTCATTTGATAAGGAATATTTTGAGAAAAGGAATGCATTGCCTAATTTTTCTCCTCATGATTTTAATACGGCAAATGCCTTTTACTTTAGGCCTAAAACAGCTCCATTTAGTTTGATTAATCATTTTAATCCGATTGCACCTTCGAATTGTGAAAATCTGGAGAAGTCGAAGTCAAACCAAATAGATTTGAAACTGTTGAATGCGGCAGTGAAGAATCCAATAAAATTATATCTTAATAAAAGTTTGGACATTTACTTGCAGTCGGAAGAGAAACGCAAAATCCGGAATGACGAAGAACTGACAATTAATTATATTGATCAATATAAAATATTAAATTCTGGATTGAAAGACCCTTTAGCTAACGTTTTAAAGCAGGCTGAGAAGGAAGGTAGAATGCCATTCGGTCTCTTTAAAACGACTTCGATAAAAAATCTTGAAGAAAAATATGATCAAATGCATCGATGCCTGTCCAAGCACGCGATTCAATCTTGTCATTTATTCCAAATCGAATTTTGTACCACATGTTCTCACCCAACACAAATTGAAGATGATCGGTGGTTATTCCCTGCTGCAAAATTGCAAAGTGATAATGGGGACCCTATTTTCATTGTAGGAAAAATTTCTTATGCCTCCTCACAAGGTTTGGTAGTAAAAGACAAAAGTAGTTTGGTAAGTGCAATAGAAGCATGGCCTCAATTTGTCCTTTATTGTCATGCCGTCAGGCTTTGTCCAAATAAATTCCAACCGCGCATTATCTTTGCAGAAAATGGAAGAGAGTTTAATGCATTTTTTAACAATCCTGATCTCTTTCTCCAGCAACTGGTCAAGTATTACACAACGTGCTTACAAGATTTTTCTCCGTTGTATCCAGATTGGATTTCATATTTTCTTAAGGAAGATGTGAAAGGATTAAAGAAAAAAATAGAGGAAATCTTCTCAAATGAAAGAGAGTTTTACAAAACGCAAGAAATCCGTTGGATTTTGAATAAAAGGTGTCTCCCTGATGTTGAAAATATGATCCATACATGGAAGTTGCAAGCGCAAGAATTATTCAGCGAAGTTGTCAGCAATTGGGACCTCATGAAAGAGAAAAGGGCGGACGATTTGTGAAACACTTTGATGTATTAAATAGAAATTTAGATCTTCATCAGCACTTTTTATTGGAGGCGTCAGCAGGAACAGGAAAAACATTTTCCATTCAGAATATTGTTGTAAGGCTTTTAATTGAATCCACTAGTTCTTCTGAACCCATTCCATTGCAGAAAATGTTGATTGTGACCTTCACACGCGCCGCTACGAGGGAACTGATATCTCGCATTCAGAAAAACATCGAGCAGGCATTATATTTTCTGAAAGCCTGGAATGACAAAGATCCCATTTCAGAGCAAGCACCTGATTATTTGAAAAGTTGGATGGATAAGGGAGAAAAAACGGTAGAGCTAGCCCAAAAGAGGTTGCAACAGGCTCTTTTTTCATTTGATCAAGCTCAAATTTTCACTATCCATTCATTCTGCGCCCGTATGCTCAGGCAATACCCTTTGGAAAGTGAAATGGGATTGCAAAATTATTCTGGAGAGGATCCTTTACAGCAATCCGAATTGATGACAGTCATTAGAGATAATTTACGCACTGAAATTAGAGAAGATTTGTTTAGTCCCGAACAATTAGACATCTTATTAAAAAATAATCATTTGGAATCCAGTATTTTGAAACTCATTCAAAAGGGAATTGAAATTCGAGTTTATCCAACATTCACAGAGACCTTAAAGATGTTCAACCGAGGGATGAAAGCCCTTAAAGAAATATTTTCGCTTACTTCAATTAAAGTGTTAGAAGATTTTAATGCTCAATCTCACGCCTATAAAAATCATAAAGGGGCAGTCAACAAAGCCGATTCATTAAACAAAATTTCTCATTTTGCAAAGCTATTCGATAAAGAAGAATGCACAGTACAAGATGTTGATGAATTAATTAGAAACGGATTGATTTGGTTAAAAGTACTTGACCCCGATTTGCTAAAAGGCAAACCTCCAAATCAGGAAGATTTGCATTATCCCAATCTTACCCAGCATATCCAGGAACAATTTGGACAGTTGATTTCTGATGCATCGAATCCGGCAATTTTGCTGGCTCGCATGGCTGAAAGCTGTCGGACCCATTTTAGGAGAAATTTGACTGAAGAAGAAAAATTGGCTCCTGATGACTTTATCGAGCGAATGAGAGTTGCTTGCGATTATCCTAGCTTCCGGGATAAAGTGCAAAACCACTATCAAGTAGCGATTATTGACGAGTTTCAGGATACAGATCCATTACAGTGGCAGATCTTTAAAACGATTTTTTTATCCAGAGAGTATCCGTGGAACGGCTATTTATATTTAGTTGGAGATCCCAAGCAGTCGATTTATTCATTTCGACAGGCTGATATATACACCTATTTAGATGCTGCAAGACTCTTAGGTGAATCGCAACATTATTCACTTAATATTAACTACCGTTCTCAGTCAAATTTAATTGAAGCGCTTAACATTCTTTTTGATGAAAGTAAACTAGCCGGATTTATTCCATTACCAAAAATATCTTCTCACCTTCTTTATCAAAAGGTGCAGGCGGCTCCAAAAGGTCAGAATAGTTGTTTAAAACATGATAAGGGAGCTGTCCATTTTTTCATCGCTGATGCAGATGCCATGAAAAAGCCAAAGCTTGAGGAATTGGAAATCCGAATATTTTTTCCGTTTATTGCCAATGAAATTTTGCATGCAAAGATGCAAGACAAAATGGGATTTCGCCAGTTTGCTATTTTAGTACGCGATAAAGGTCAAATGCAAAGGCTTGCCGACTATTTTGATCAAACTGGCATACCCTATGTAAATCCAAAATCATTGAAATTGACAGATACCCCTGCAATGGCCGCCATCATCGATTTATTGTATGCTATCAACCATCAAAATGATCGGGCAGCCATGCTGGCTTGCTTAGGCAGCCCTATTTTTGAATGGAATCACGATGAAATCAAAGATCCTGAATTAATTGATTTTGCATATTTATTGATGCAAAAATTGAGGAATCTGTTCTCTTCAAGAGGATTTGCCTCTTTTTTTCAGGAATTATTGAATGTTGTCTGCAAACCAAATGGACAGAAGGTTCAACATCAAATTCTCGAGAAGGTAGGAGGACTCGAATTTTATAGAAATTTGCAACAAATAGCTGATTTGATTGCTGAACACCAATTTAAGGAATGGAGTAGACCTGAAGGGATTATTCCATTTTTAGATAGCATGAAGACATGGAATGACGATGATGCAAGGCTTAAACGTTTACAAGATCCTTCTGCAGATAGTGTCAAAATCTTAACGATGCATTCCAGCAAAGGACTTGAGTTTGATGTTGTATTCGCTTTAGGGTTGGTTAATCGTGATAAATACAGCGATGTTCTAATTCCCGTTGTTGATAAAGACAAGCCCCTACTGTCTGCTGTGAGAGAAGACTCCAATGAGTATCGACTATATTGTGAAGAGCGCGATGCTGAAAAAATGCGTTTGCTTTATGTCGCGTTGACGAGGGCTAAAATTCAGCTGTTTATACCGGCAATTATCAACGAGCCTCTAGAAAAGATAGATTTGGGCGAGTCCTCACCTATTAATCTATTCCTTGGTAAGCTCATCGGCCAACCAACCTCTTATCATGATTTATATCAAAAGATCAGAAACCTACAAATTGAGGATTTTTTTCACTATTTGGAAACTATAGGTAAAAGTCATCATATGACCTATTCAGTTAACAAAGAGTTTATTTTGAACGAAAAGATACAAGAGGTCACTCAAACTTTTTCTAGCCTTTCAATTCCATCACACGCCATTGTCTCGCAACCAAAGTTATCGATAACCTCCTTCACAGCCCTATTACAACGTTCCTTGAATACAGGGAATTTAAAGGATGATGAACAGACACCTGGAATAGAAAGCTTTTCAAACGAAATTGCACTGATACAATCCAATGCCCCATCCAACTATGAAGTTGAAATCAGGAATGTCCACACACTCCCATCAAATCGCGAAACGGGGATTTTTATTCACAGTTTGTTGGAAAAAATATCCTATTCAGATTTTAAAAACCTTAACTGCATTGATGATGCGAAAGAAATATTAAAGTCGTTCCTTCACAAGACAATTTTTGAAAAGTGGGGTGAAGTTATTGCACTTATCATTTATAATACTTTGAAAATCAATATTCTACCTGAATTTTGTCTTGCGGATTTAAACTCAAATCAATTAATGCGTGAAATGCCATTTCTTTTTTCCCATAAGGATGGGTTGATCAAAGGAGTAATAGATTGCGTTTTTCAGCATAAAGGTTTGTATTATTTAATTGATTGGAAAACAAATTGGCTTGGAAGTAGCTTTGCAGCCTATGAGCCGGATTTTTTAAAATGTGCGATGAAGGAAAACAAATATGATTTGCAAGCATCTATCTATGTAGAGGCCCTTATGCGTTATCTTAATTTAGTTGATAAAAGATCATTTGAAAGTTGTTTTGGGGGGGTATTTTATCTTTTTTTGAGAGGTTTAACACTAGATGGTCGAACCGGGGTACATTATTTTTCCCCAGATTTTAATATGTAAATGATAGGAATTATGTTTCGACAAGGTATTGCGAAAACTCTTTTTAAGGAAATTTATGACAAATCTCCCTGGAATCATTTAAGAAAAAATGAGGAATTCCGATGGCCTTATTTGGAGTCATTATTCAGACAAAAGAGACTTTCATATTTTGAATTTTCATTAATACAAAAGATCTTTTCTGCTTGTGAAGTGAGCGAGTCTGTGGCCCTTTTTGTATGTCATCTGGCCCTCGCAGCCAGAGAGGGGCATTTATGTATAGAAGCCGATGCAAAGACGATTCACCCATCCGTGGAACAATTATGGACGAATGAAGAAGGGCATTCGCTTTCCCCAATTGAAACAGAACATCTGATCCACCTGTTATTAATTGGAGCAAAGCATCTTCCTGCAGAAATAACGGTTGGATTATTAGATGATCGGGACAACAATCCACAAGCAATGATTTGCCAAAATGACATTCGATATTATTTTCAAAAATATTGGAAATTTGAAACTGATTTTTTAAACAATTTGGAAAAGCATGTAAAAAGTATTCCAACACCAGTAATCAATACAGTAAAATTGCGGCAAATAGTAAAGCAACTGAAAGAAGATAGAATTTTGCTTGAAGAACAGGCTCAAGCAGTATTAGAAGGATGTACAAGTGCATTGACTTTAGTAACGGGAGGACCAGGAACAGGTAAAACGTATACAGCGGGACATTTGATAAAAGTTTTTTGGGAAAATCTGGATGAAGACCAAAAAAAGAAATGTCAGATTGTCTTGGCTGCACCCACTGGAAAGGCTGCAGCAAACCTTCAAAAAAGTTTAAGTAAAGTTGTAGGAGAAATGGAAAGCGCCTTTCCAATACAGGCTAGAACCCTGCATTCTTTGCTGGGAATTAGACATAGTGGGGGAAATTATAAGAAAACCCGTTTGACGGCAGATCTGGTAATTGTCGATGAAAGTTCAATGATCGACATCAAATTGATGGCATTATTATTCGACTCTATTAAATCAGGTTCAAGGTTGATTTTATTGGGAGATAAAGATCAGCTTCCTGCCGTTGAAGCGGGCAGCGTGTTTAATGATTTGGTTCTATCTCGTAACGTTGAGAATCGTTTAAATTTTCCAATCATTTCTTTAACAACATGTATGCGAGCCGAGTTAAAGAGTTTAATTGATTTTGCGCAGATAATCAATCATGGAGATGGTAGGGAACTTTTGGAATTTCTCAAGTGTGAGAACGGGAAGGGAATATTTCGTTTTAGTGTATTGGAGGATAGTCGGGATTTTCAGAGTCGATTTTTGAATGAAGTTCTCCCATATTTTAAGGCAACGATTGGACCCGCGCTAGAACCGGCGTTGATATTAGAATTTTTTCAGACAATACGCATACTCTCTCCAATGCGTAAGGGACATTTTGGAGTTGAAACGATCAATCAGTTAATATATGAGAAATTAGTTAGAAAGGGAGTGGTAGGACATTGGATGGCGATCCCGATAATGATTACAGTGAATGATTATAGGCAGGATTTATTTAATGGAGAGACAGGAGTTTTGATGAGGCGTTATCCATTTAAGAATGTTGGAATGGAGGATTGCGCCTTTTTTCTCTCAAGGAAAGAGGGGGGAGAAATAAGGAAGATTCCGTTGTTGATGCTGCCCAGGCATGAGTTAGCCTATTGCCTTTCTGTACATAAGAGTCAGGGGAGCGAATATGAACGGGCGATAATTGTCTTGCCTGAGGGTTCCGAAGTGTTTGGTCGTGAGGTATTTTACACGGCGGTGACGCGAGCGCGTAAGTATGTTGAGATTTATGGAAAAGATGAGGTGATCTTGAAGACGGTGAATCAGAGAGGAGTCCGTTTGTCTGGAATAGGGAGTCGTTTAAAAAAAAGAGCTGCTACGAGCCATGCTGAAGAAATACCGAAGAAAGAAGTTGAAAGTTAAGTAACATGCGGCTACCCTCTCACCCTTTGGATTCAGTGCATAATCAAAGATCGTAACTTCTCAATAAGTTATCAAAAATCAGCCTAAATAGCTCAGTTGGTAGAGCAGCGCATTCGTAATGCGAAGGTCGCAGGTTCGACTCCTGTTTTAGGCAATCCTTCTAAACCATTACTAAAGCAAGTTTTAGATGGTTTCATTTATAAGAAAACCCACGAAAATCCAACAAATGGGGGACTGATGGGGGAAGCAGTGGCAGCAAGAGACAAAACATCATTGATTAAAAAAGAGTAAGCCTGCTAGAATGAGAGTATCATCCCGCATGGCCTAGCCATGCGAAGGCCACGGGTTCCGGCTCGTGGTTTCTTTTTTTTGAGGCTTAATGAATCAGCAGCGTGTCATCTGTTTTATAGACGGATTCAATCTTTATCATGCAATCAATCGTTTAAACACCCCTCATTTAAAGTGGTTAAACCTTTGGTCTTTGTCTTCAGTATTTATTCGTCCAAAATCTCAAAAATTAGTCGATGTTATCTATTTTTCTGCTTATGCAGACTGGCTCCCACAATCTAAAAAACGACATACTCAATACGTAAAGGCCCTTATCTCTTCTAAAGTCACACGGTTTTGGGGAAATTCAAGCAAAAAGATAGGAAATGCCCTAAATGCAAGCACAAGTGGTGTGGACATGAAGAAAAGGAAACGGATGTAAACATCGCCCTTGCTATGCTAGATTTAGCTTACAAAGATAAATTTGATCACGCTTTTCTTATTTCCAATGACTCTGATTTAGCTCCCGCTATTCATATGGTACGCAAAAACTTTCCTCACAAACTTATCACTACAGTAGTCCCTCCCCATTACACTCACAGCAATGAGTTGATCAAAGCATCATCCGAAAAAGCGAAGATAACAGTCAGCCATCTTGAAAGATGTTTATTTCCTGAAGTTATTTACGATGTTGGTGGAAATATTGTGGTTTCCCGTCCTATTGAATACTGTCCTTCTGTTTAATTTTTCTGATAATATCTGTTGGCGTATTTTATGTCGTTGAAAGGCTAGGTCATTGACTGCAGGCTTCGCAGTCATTGGGAAGAAGTGGTGCGTGCCCACCAGAGTGCAATTGTAATAGCCAAGGCATCAAACATTTTCCAGCAAGAGACATTCCTATTAGATGAAATATGGAAAGAAAATCAAGCTCTAGGTGATATGGAAAGAAATTTAAGAAGAGCTATATCACAAGAAAATTCTAACAGCTTTGGTTGGGATTGGGATTGGAAAAATGAAGCCACATTTTTTCAACATCTTAAAACAAATGTTATATGGACTCAATTCTATAATTATGATCCTTATTCTCCTTCTAATAGCGAAAAGAAGTAAGAGTTTATCCTGAAATTGCTATCCGAGAATTGGTCGCCAACGCTTTAATACATCAAGACTTTACCATGACCGGGAATGGTCCGATGGTGGAGATTTTTGTTAATCGAGTTGAAATTACAAATCCTGGACAACCCCTTATAGATACATTACGATTCATAGATGAGCCTCCCCGTTCTCGCAATGAGGATCTCGCTCGACTCATGCGTCGTTTAAAAATCTGTGAAGAACGCGGAAGTGGTATTGACAAAGTTATTTTTCAGATAGAATTATATCAATTACCTCCACCTGATTTTAGAGTTACAGATGGAAGCACCATCGCCGTATTATTTCAACCGGCTCCTATTGATAAGATGGGAAGAAAAGATAGAATTAGAGCCTGTTATCAACACGCTTGCCTTCAATGGGTTTCAGAAATGCAAATGTCTAATAGTTCTTTGCGCAAACGCCTAGGTATTCAAGATTCTAGTTATCCAATAGCCTCAAAGATTATCAAAGATGCTATTAATGATGGATTAGTGAAACCGTATGGCGAACCAACTTCAAAAAAATCAGCAAAATATGTTCCTTACTGGGCCTGATTTATGTAACGCGATGTCACGAAAAGGTCTATAAATCATCTCCATTTGGCCATTTTCCTAGGGAAATACATTTTTGTTCTGGCCAAATTTATGTAACGCGATGTCACCGGTAGGGGCTAATGTTCTGCTCGGGGATGCTTTCTCCAAGAAAGAATACGTTCAAAAATGATTTCCTTCAGGGAAAGACCAGCACTAGCGCTTGGTTTCCTGGTCCAAACAAAATAACTTAGGTTTTGACCCAAGTTTAACCCAAGTTTAACCCAAGATCGGCCCAAGTTTTAGCCTAATTAATTTCGAAATCACCTCTTAAGTGCATCTAGAAGGAAGAAGTGACAATAATTGCCGATATCCCTCAACAAATTAGCGACTATAGCCATGAGGTTAAGCCTCCATTAAACTATTTTAAGTTGGTCAATTCCTTTCTACAAGAACACTCTCTTCCGGATTTATGTTCATTTTAGTGATTAAGCTATCTAATATTAAATTCAACTGAAAATTTAAATTAACCATTCTTGTTTTTAAAAACAAACACTGGAGCATTTAACGACTATTTGTTATACTTCGGCTTCTTAACAAAGGTTAAGCGTTTAAAGATTAATAGCTAAGCGTGACAATACGATGTTAGAAAAAATTGGAATACAACAAGCCAAATGGTTACGAGATCTGATTCGTTTTTTGCCTTTGAAAAGTCAATTTGTGCTTTCAGGTAATGTACGAGACCTTCAGATCGAGGACAAACCAAGTGGTGCCGTTGTTCGACGACTCACTTCTTGCTTAAACGGAGAATTGCGAACCTACGGCTATTCTCAAGTCTTATGCTATGACTTCGTTAATGGATTCAAAATTATTGATCCAGTAAATGGCCAACAAGGTTATGAAGCTGCAGAGAATTTAATGAAGCAGTTAGGGCTTCAACCAGCAAATGGCTGTGCGCCTGCAGGTCTGGATCTTTTCGAAGCAGTTTTAGAAAAAGTGATTACCTGGAGAGGAGAGCCCATCGCTTTAATTATCGACTTTGCATCTCGCCTGATCATTCGTCAAAATGAACTTAACGATAATGAACATCGTCTTTTTACAAGAGCTTTGATTCGATCTCATGAAGCTCGTGTTCGCGCACATGGATCTCCATCAAAACCATTCTTTAATACAATCTTATGGGTAGTTGAAAAAGAAGGAGATATGCCTGCTTGGCTAACAGTTGACAATTCAAAGGTTCGTCATATTTCTATTCCAAATCCAGACCATCAAATGCGTCGAATTCTTGCGAGTTCTCTTATTCAGTCCCTTGAAGGAGCAAAGGAAGCAACTGCTCATCTAAAAGATGTCGCGCTTCAAAGCTTTGTGGATAATACTGAGGGCCTGCTTTTAGTTGATCTTATGCTAATTGCTCAGCTCTGTCGAGAGGAAAAGTTAGGGTACGCCAAGATCGGCGAGGCTGTTCGACGCTATAAGGTAGGCGTTTCTGAGGATCCTTGGCAAAAAATCGATCGCCGTAAGATCCATGATGGCGAGAACTTTATTATGGAACGAGTCAAAGGACAAGGCCATGCGGTTGTCCATATGCTTGATATCATTAAGCGTGCAGTTACAGGAGTAGGAGCCCCCCGTCGAGGCGGACGTCCAAGAGGAGTTGCCTTTTTAGCGGGACCAACAGGCGTGGGAAAGACAGAATTAGCCAAATCTATTACCAGCCTCCTATTTGGAGATGAAAGCGCCTATATTCGTTTTGATATGTCCGAATTCAGTGCTGAACATTCGGATCAACGGTTGATTGGAGCTCCTCCAGGGTATATCGGTTACGATATGGGAGGGGAGCTGACAAATGCGATTCGGGAAAAACCTTTTAGCGTAGTTCTATTTGATGAAATCGAAAAAGCTCATCCCAGAATTCTCGATAAATTTCTGCAAGTTCTCGATGACGGAGTTTTGACATCTGGCAGAGGAGAGAGAGTCTATTTTACAGAGGCTTTTATCGTTTTTACTTCCAATCTTGGTATCTATCAAACAGATATCACTGGAGAGAGAAAAGCAACGGTTGCACCGACGGATTCTTTTGAAAGCATTCAAAAACGCATTCGCGAAGAGATTGAGAAGCATTTTAAACTTACTCTCAATCGACCCGAAATTCTCAATCGAATAGGAGACAACGTCATTGTATTTGACTTCATTCGAGAAAACATAGCTGAACAAATTTTCAAAAGCATGGTAAATAACGTGCTTGCAGATTTAAAAGGATCCCAGGGAATTGATGTCATCGTAGCTCCCGCTGCTTTGAAAACACTTCGGGAACTATGCTTAAAAGATCTATCTAATGGTGGTCGAGGAATCCGTAATAAAATCGAAACGCATCTAGTCAACCCTCTTTCTCGGGCTCTTTTTGATGAAAATATCGAATCTGGCAGACAACTTTGCATCAGTGCTGTTGAAATCGATGCCGTAACCAAGCTGAATCTTACCAGCGATATTTCAAACGAGACCCCCATATTATGATCCTTTACCTTTCTAGAATCCACTTCCCAGTAACGACCCTAGGACCAGGTCGTCGTATCGGCCTATGGTTTCAAGGATGTTCCATTCGTTGCAAAGGATGTGTATCAGCTGATACGTGGGGAACTGGGAAGGGTGGGGTTTTGATTAATGAAATAATGAACGCTATCGATCCTTGGCTCGACGAGGCGGATGGGATTACTATTTCTGGTGGGGAACCTTTTGATCAACCAGAAGCGTTGATCAATCTCCTTACACAGATTCGCTCTAAAACCAATAAGGATATTCTAGTTTACAGTGGTCATCCTTTTGAGAAAATTGCTCCATTAATTGATCAGTGTAAAGGAACAATAGACGCCATTATTTCTGATCCTTATCAAGAAAATACCCCCCAAACACTTGCCCTGCGCGGCAGTGATAACCAACGTCTTCATTGTCTTACTCCTATCGGAGAAACGCTATTCCGTCAGTTTGACCGCACTCTTAAGCCATCTGATAAGACCTTTGATATTATGTTTGAAGAAGAAGGAGCTATATGGCTTGCTGGGATTCCTAGGCGTGACGACATGCGACGCCTAAAGACCATCTTAGCGAAGGAAGGTCACGTTGCCGTAACTACACAAGATGAGCGTTCAAAGAAAGGAGTGTCTTATGACAATCCACATTCGTAAATGCCAAGGATGTAAAGAAGAACGTTCTGAAGAAGAAGCTCTATGCGGAAATTGTGGATGGGACCTAACCTTAGAACCTCTGAGACTCCCCGGTCAGATTGATTTCATTCCCGAAACACCAATCACCCCTCCTACCTTACGACGCTGTCTCAACGGACACTCTCTCGATCAGGGAGATGAGATGTGTTTTGAATGCGGAGCTGCGGAAGCTGTAGCAGGAGAATGCTCAGAAACTCTCCAATTAAATGAAACAGTCATTGATGGATGGGCAGCTATCGATCAACTTGAGCGTCGCAGCGATGCTTTCGAAATTTTTATTGTTGAGCGACATGGACATCGAGCCCTTCTTACTTTCTACCTTCCTAATACTCAACCAGATTCAACAATCTATGAAGTCCTCAAGCGTTTGCCAAAAGACTATGTACCAGAGCTTCTAGCTCATGGTGAATGGCAAGGTCGTCGATATGAAGTTACAGATTTTATTTCACAGTCAAATTTATTGAATTTAGCATCTGCGTCTCCAGATCTAGAAACAATTCGGCAAATCGTAAAATCTATAGGGAGAATTTTATGCACTCTTACAGAAAATGGACTGCGTCATGGAAATCTTCGACCAGAAAATATCTTAATTAGTCATCAAGAACCTTTGAGCTTATTGCTTACTGGATTTCAATTTAGCCGCCTCTCCACCTTTGATCTTGATACCATCACACAACCTATTTCAGCCCGTTATACAGCCCCCGAAGCAATTGCAGGAGGAATCAGCGTAGCTTCTGACTGGTGGAGCTTAGGAATGACTATTCTTCAGCTAATTACAAATGGTCAGTGTTTTGATGGAATCAATGAAAAGGCTTTTCGGATTCACGTAGTAACAAGAGGAGTTTCCCTTCCAAAAGGCCTTGATCCTTCTCTTAATTTATTACTTCGCGGATTATTGGCGCGGGATCCTGATCAGCGTTGGCAGTGGATACAAGTACAAAGTTGGCTTTCTGGAGAGGATGTAGAGGCTCCCTCAGATAGTAACTCTGAAGAAACTAGGAATGGGCCAGTTTTAGAATTTAAAGAACATTTCTATGTTTGTCCCAAATCATACGCTCTAACCGCTGCTGAGGCGGTAAATTGGGAGCAAGCTAAAGGTCTTTTAATGAGAGGGGTAGTAGCCACTTGGCTGGAAGATCGCAAAGTGGACTCTAAGATTATAGCAGGTGTTCGACTTGCTACCTCTATAGATTCTATTCCTGAAGATTTTAGGCATGCTTTAGCTTTGATGTGGATGAATCCTAGCCTTCCATTAATTTATCAGGGAGAAATCGTTACATCTTCATGGCTGCTGCAAAATCCGATTAAAGGGTACGAAATCATCGCAGGCCCGCTCGTTGTCCATCTCCGTCAAATGAACCGCGAACTTCACCTCTGCGATTTGCATGATCGAATCGAAAGAGCACGAGAAAAAGCTAAAATTCTCGAAATTGAACTCAGTGAAGAGAGTTTTAGACTGTTGGCTCTTACTTCCTCTCGACCAAATTTAGAACGTCAATGGACCATTCATCGTCGTTTGTATCCAGGATCTGACCACGGTGGCTTAAATTCATTGATGGATAGACAAAAAATTACCGATGAAGAATTGATGATTCTTCTCGGAGCTAGTCTGCAACAGTATCAACCTGCAGAACAAATCTTAAACCAGGCAAATACTGTTGCTTCTCAGGCCGGCCTTCCTTCATGCGACGGATCAACTGCACAACAGTGGTTTGACGTTTCAAGACGGGATCTTTACCGAGAAATCGAAGAGAGAACTGCAAACTATTCACGATGTGGAATTGCAGTTGTGGATGAGTGGGCTAATGACTTCAGAATTGAAAGAAGGATTTCGCTTCCCCGAGCTTTAGCTCTCCTATCCGTTTCAAAAGAATCCTGGAAAGAACCACCTAGACAGCAATATGTTTCTTCCATTCTGGAATTTTTCGAGAAGCGTACTGCAAGTCTTGCCCAAAGAGGCCCACTTGTTAGAATGCTGATCGGCAAATCTAGTTCGCGAGTGGACCTTGCAGGTGTTGCAGGAAAAAAAACAAAAGCCGCAGCTATTCTTGAGCACCTAATCAGTAGGGTAGATGCTCCTGTAGGAATTGATCGGGTGGCATTTGAAGATGATTTGGATCTTGAAAGAAGACTGCGCCATCTCGTCAGCTATGCACAAACCTATAGAAGAGATACTGGCATAGACAGTCTTTGTCTTGGTTTCCCATTCCTTGTTATGAGAGATTGTCGACCAGATACTACTGAAACAAAACCTCGAATTGCTCCTATTTTGCTTTGGCCGATAAAGATCGATATGGAGAACAGAGATAGAGTCTCGATCCTTTTCGATCGCGACAGAGAAGAAGTACGAGTAAACCCAGCACTTACAGGACTTCTTGGAGTAGAGGAAGCTAAAAGATGGGCAGAAACAGCTAAAGAACTCTTAGGTAGGGCTTCCATCCGCCCTGGTGACGTGATCGATGCTTTCGGCGCTTTAGCTGATCCTAGAGAGAGAATATTATGCCCCTTGCCAAACAGCGATTACAGGGTTAACACTAGGACCAGACAAGTAGTTTGCTCCGCTGTCTTTTTTCACGCGGAATTTATGGGACAAGCCATTGGTGAAGATTTGCGCAAAATGCGAAAAGAATCCCCGGCAGGAACAAGTTTAGAAACAGCTCTTCGGGTCAACAAAGAATCAATGACCTCTTCTCCATTGCCCCTGATCCCTCAAAAAGATCGTTATTTCACTATGGAAAGCGACCCTTCTCAAGAAAAGGCAGTATTTCGCGCTCGCCAATCCCCTGGTCTTTTAATCGAAGGCCCTCCAGGAACAGGAAAGAGCCAAACAATAGTAAATATTATTGGGGATTGCATGGGGCGCAAACAAACTGTTCTCGTCGTCTGCCAAAAATCAGCAGCTCTTGAAGTTCTTGCAAAAAGGCTCGATGCGGAGGGACTTCGGGATAGATTCTTCTACGTCACCCATGCAAACAAAGATCGAACCTCTGTTATCCAAAGCATTCGTACTCAGATCGAAGGACTTGTTCAATCTATGGGGGCCTATCGATCAGAAAATGTAGAATGGAAACGCGATGAGTTCGCCGAAAAGATCGAGAAACTCGAGAGCGAGATTGATAAACACCATAAAGCCATTCATACAATCGATGATGCAACCGGCCTAAGTTACCGCATCTTGCTTGGTCAGTTAATTGATCTTGAAGACCACGAAACCAGACTTATTGATGTTCCAGGATTAAGAAGACATTTAATGGATCTGAATCAGAAGCAATTAACTTCAATCGAGGAGACATGTTCTCCTATTGCTGGTATATGGCTTGCCTCTTCATTCGAAGGGAACCCTCTGGCAAGTCTTAAGCTTTTTTCACCTGATACCGCTCTAACCAATGAATTTATCAGCACTCTCTTTGCCTTTATAGATAAAGAAAAGAGACGAGATGACGTCAATCGACAATCAACAGTATCTTTTGATATTGAAGATCCTACTCCCCATCAAGAGTGGGTCAAATCGCATGATAAAAACTTAAAGAAAATGGACTGGAAAAACATCTCTTCTTGGTATCATCTGTTCACTCCAAATGACCTATCAAAAGGAATGGAGATTCTCACACAGCTCGAAAAACTAAAACAGTCCCTACTTTCCCTAAATTTACAAAATCATGATCCTCACCTGTCAATCAAATTGATCGAATTACCCATATCAACGGTTGAAAAATGGTTATATTTAGCTAAAAGCGTCAGTGCACCAAAGTCATTTTTTAGTCGTCTAAATCCATTACTCTTTATTAAGCATCGACGCATCCAAAACATACTTATAGAGCTTGGAGAAATGCCGACACTTGAAAAAATCCTTCAACTTCAAAAAGCAGCAGAGCTCGAATTTCAACAACGCCCAATGCGGGAAGCGACCTTGAAATTTTTAGACATTCTCTATCAAGAGGCGAGGATATCACCCCCTCTATTCTTAAAAGAGTTGCAACTCGTGGTTGACCGCATAATAGAAGAATTAACTTTAGCGCAGAATGGCATTCTTGCTCTTCATGCCTGTCCCCGTCAGGAAGTGATCGAATCCATTGCGAAAGCGGGGCTTCCTGTCTATCAAGAGCTGGTAACCAAATATGGCGAAGCCTTTGCACGTCATCAGGCACGGTCCAATAGTCTAGATGCCCTGGATAAACTGCACTCTTTTTTCTCTGAATCCCTTTTCAATACATGCCAAAGCAATATTAGAGAAAATAGATCAAACCTAGCGGATCTCCAGCCAATCATTGAAGCATTGCCATCGCTATCTGCTTACCAAGAATTTCGTTTACAAGTTCCCTATCTTTCATCTGAAGCTTTAAAAATCTTTGCCATTCTCCGAGAAAAAGATAAAGACTTAAGAGAATACCCTTCAGAGGAGTTAGAAAAGGTTGTAAGGCGGCTTATTGCCCGTGAAGCACGTCTTGCGTGGAAAGATCGAAATGAGCAGAAATTCCCAATTTTACGGCTAACTCAAAAGGAACTCTCACGCAAAATTCAAACTCTCGATGAATCCAATGCAAAAATGAGGAAATTGAATCAAAGATTTTTAGCCTTCAACATCGATATAGAAAGGGTAAAGGGCCCTGAGGATTGGGAAGATGTTACACGTTTGAGAGGTCCGAAAACTCGTCGTCTCCGCGAAATCATCGAGCGAGGTTGGGATATGGGGCTTATGAATCTTCGCCCTGTTTGGTTGATGAACCCTGATACAGCAAGCCAGCTACTCCCTCTAAGAGCAGGGATGTTTGATGTGATTATCTTTGATGAAGCAAGTCAAATTCCAATAGAAAATGCTTTGCCGACCCTGTACCGGGCAAAACGTGCCGTGATCAGTGGTGATGAAAAGCAAATGCCTCCTACAAATGTCTTTATGAAGCGTTTTGGGGGTGACGAAGATCATGCCTCGGACGATGAGGACCTAGACGAAATGATGAGCGCCGCAGAGCGAGATGCGTTGGAAGACACATGGAATCGCCGGGAAATAAAAGAATGCTCCGATCTTCTTTCTCTTGGGAAAACCGTCTTACCAAGATCCATGCTACAAATCCATTATCGATCCAAATATCGAGAGTTGATTGCATTTTCTAATGCGGCATTTTATGGAAATCATTTGAGCGTACCCGTTCGACATCCCGAAAGTGTCATTCAAAATATTCGTCCCATTGAAGTCATACGAGTGGATGGTGTGTATGCAAATCAAACAAATAGACAAGAAGCCGAAAAAATAGTCGATTTTTTAGCTGAAAAATGGTTGTCACCCGAAAGACCTAGCATTGGTGTTGTGACGTTCAATGCCAAGCAAGCTGATTTAATAGAAGATATTTTAGCGGAACGCGCTGACACTGATCCAGTCTTCCGCCAAGCTCTTTCTCATGAAAGAGACCGTCAACAGGGAGGCGACGACATGAGCTTCTTTGTTAAGAACGTAGAAAATGTTCAGGGGGACGAAAGAGACATGATCATCTTCAGCTCAACTTTTGGGCGGGATGAAGAAGGTTCATTTAGAAGGCAATTCGGGCTTCTAAGTCAAACAGGAGGAGAGCGCCGCTTAAATGTGGCAATTACTAGGGCCAGGGAAAAAATTGTTCTTGTTACCTCACTCCCAATTAATGAAATTTCAAACGCGCTCTCTAAACGACAAGGGCCAAAAAACTCACGAGATTATCTACAGGCTTACTTTGACTATGCCTCTAAAATTAGTGATGGATCATTAGAGACTGCTCGTAGATCTCTTGAGAGCATGGCCTCTGAAAACCACACAGCTCAAACATCCTCAAATTTTGATAAAGATGGTTTCATCCGCTCTGTAGCAGCGTTTATCAGAAGTCTTGGCTTACATCCATCTGCAATCAAAGAAGATGACGTGTTTGGTCTCGATTTTGTCATAGAAGATACTGAGAAAAAACGATTTGGAATTGGAATTGAATGTGATGCTCACTGTCATCCGATTCTTGAAACCGCGAGGGCACGTGAAGTATGGCGCCCCAAAGTGCTACGCATGGAAATTCCACACGTGCATCGAGTAACAAGCTATGCATGGTATCATCGAAGAAGAGAAGAAATGGATCGTTTAAAACAGCTGATTGAAGAAGCTCTGGGCATTACGCTTGCAAGAACACCTATCAAAGTAAGTTCGGGAGGATAAGAGCATGAGTGGCCCCAAAGTTGTACGTATTGTAACCAAACAAGAAGTTATGGCCATCTGTCGTGGTCGCATGGATGCTGTTCAAGATGCCATTGCTCAATGGCGCAAATATGCTTCTAACCACAATGCCTTGACTCCTGAAGAAGAGAAAGCAGTAGAAAAAAGACTTCTTTCCATTGTTAAGTTGTTTGAAAGTGAACAGTTTCTTGATGTACAAAAACAATGCACTGCGGAAATCGCTGCCTTACAAGCCGATATGAGTCGTATTCGAGATGAAGCAATTGCAAAAGCAGAGCTAGAACGAAGCATGCGCCGACGATTACAGTATTCTGCAGAAACACTTATTACAACTTTTGAGGCAAGCCAGCGTCAAGTTCCGAAAGAATTATTGAACATTGTCTCTTCTGCAACAGCCAACGAAACAGATTTAGCTACTATGAACTCAATCTTGAGTCGAATATTGATTGAATACACCCTCAGCTCGGTTGAAAAGCAAAGCATGACCCCTCTTCAAAAAGAGCTCTCTAAAAAGCTATCAGAAGGGGAGAAGCTACAATCTCTTGCGGACTGGAAAATGCGTCAAGAAGAGGATGTCAAGGCTATAGTAACTGATCGTCGATTAGACAAGCTATTAGCAGAGATCGTGGTCACTGCAGGTAAAAGCGCTCAACCATTCCTTGCTCGTGCAACTTTGATTGGACAAGAGTCGTCTTCAAGTCGTCGTTCTCTTTTAACCGATTCTCTCATTCTTGATTTAGTAGCTCACTTAAATGAACGAAAATCCAAAGAGATTGCAATGGCATCAATGCGAGAAATTCGGAGCGAATTACATAGATTAACATCTAGATCCGCCAAAGACCTTGAAGTTCTGCTAACAAAAGCCATTGATTCCAACGACATCTCTTCCGCCAAGCTTCTAAGGGATAAAGGTGTCGCATTACTCAAAGAAGAGACAAAGGCTATGGCAGGAGCGTCAAGAAGAGAGGCAATTCTAAAGGGATTATCCGAGCTCGGTTACGAAGTCAGAGAAAACATGGCAACAGCTTGGGCAGAAGATGGTCGTATTGTTGTTAGAAAACCTAATGAAAATGGCTATGGAGTTGAGCTTGGCGCTGTTGAAGATGCTGAGAGAATGCAGGTGCAGCTCGTTTCATTTGAACAAGCAAATGATGCTTCAAAAGTATCTCAAGACCTCGATAGAGAAACGATTTGGTGCTCTGAATTTTCACGCCTTAAGTCTTTACTAGAAAAGTCTGGTTCTGCTCTGCATATTGAGAAAGCACTATCTGTCGGATCAAAACCATTGAAGCAGGTACAAAAATCGTCAACAATTCCAACTCGAGAAAGAAGATCGAAAGAGTTGACTTCTAAGAAAATGCCTGGATAAGATGTTATCTTGAGAAAATAGAGAGAAAGAGTCTTTCTATGAAAGCTCCGATCTTTCTTTGTCTTCCAGATCTAGTAAGAGGAACTCCGATCTGCCTTGAGATTCTAGCTTGAAAAGCTGAAATACCAAAGAATCGTCTCCAAGAAAAGCCACCACGATTCATTTGTCAATTAATCCTTCTAAAGGAAGTTAGAGGTT